>Ga0207841_1000059_pt1 | contig 187473 bp, 122 predicted proteins | sample HigsolmetaGSP18D_FD_184846 | JGI IMG/M metagenome (GOLD analysis project Ga0207841, IMG submission 184846) | High solid enriched microbial communities from the Joint BioEnergy Institute, USA - SP1-8-D (SPAdes) | ecosystem: Engineered > Bioreactor > SSF (Solid state fermentation) > Aerobic >...
GGTATAGACAGTATGATCCCTTTATTGCAGGGATTATAACCTTCGAGATGCCTGGATCGGCGTGTGCTGAATAGGCTGATAGGTCTCTTGGTATACCACTAGGGTATAGTGGTAATATTCGGCTGACATGTATATACTGTACCTCATGTACAGGTATGTATGCATGCCAAACAGCAAACAGCAAGCAACAACAAACCCTTTGCTTGATAAAGCACCGGCACCAGCCCGCTCCGTACTATCCAACCAAGAAAGGCAGACAAACGCACCTGCATCTGCACCTGAACAACCGACGACGGGACCATGGGTCCATGCCAGAGATGATTAATAATAAAGAAGAAGAAGAAGAAAAGGGAGAAAAAAAAAGAAGGGGTGAAACACAAGCATGCAACAACCTTCGGTTGACCGCAAAAATAAGAAGCTCCTCCAGACAGACTCCTCCGCAACAATGCATCCATGCATACGTTATAGTTAGCAACGTAGGTAGTATCTTATTTATCGCTTTTCAGCTCCGGGCCGGTTTTACACACACACACACACGCACACGCGCATTACATGCATACATGCATTACACACATGCCAGGAGCCGGAAGCGAGCAAATAAGGAAGCATGCATGCATGCAAGTAAGCAGGCTGCCTTGTCTGCGTAGCGTATATATGAAAGCCGGTGTGGAGAATGTCTCTAAGAAAACATCCTGCATAGTTCATCGGGAGGTCAGTAGCGAGGTCATACAGTCCGCTTCTGTGTCAGCGTGCTCGGAATAATATCTGCTTGACGGAAAATCTTAAAAGCCTGTTCTAGAGGCAGATCCTGAGCTTCGGCGGAGAAGCAGGTGAACCTAACTTTTTTGTGTTTGCCCGTGGAATCGTGCAGCATACTGTCGAAGAATGTAAAATCAATTTATCTATCTTGGTCCACGCGGAACACGTACGCAACTGGAGTAAAATGTACACATGTACATGCACTCTATTCTATTCCACCTATTATCATCTCGATGACACATCACAAACCATACTCTATGTATCCTGAAATCGTCGGCACGTATCCATACACCTGTAAAAAACAAGGCCAAATCATGGTTCCCGGACAACTCCGTCCACACGTCAGTAATATGCAAGAACAGGGAATCTTATCAGAATAAGGAACTAGAAGCCCGAAAGGCCTCGCAACTGATTAAAGCCGGTATAGGAAGCACTAGCTTCTGCGTAAGTTTTCTAAGAGTCAGGCAAAAGTACTCGAAAATGTGTCGAAGGTGGTTCCCGCTAAAAGTCGATCCGGAATCGCTTGCTGGTCCGGATCCTCTCGCCGTATCGGTAGAAGAGAAACGGCACCGGACTCAGGCCAAGCGCGATGAACGCGAGCAGCGAGTTGCCCCAGCCGAGGCCAAGCGTTTCGTACATCCTGCCGCCCGCGAGCGGCAGAACAGCGCCCGCGAGGGACCGGAAGACCGTGTTGGCAGCGATCGCGGAGGCGGAGTAGACCGTGTAGGCGTCGACAAGGTAGGTGGACACCGTCATCTGCGCGAACATCAGTACCGGAGCAGGGCCAGCGAGCGAGCAGAGCCAACGCAGCGGAACATACAAAGACCAGCAACATTCCGACCCCCAGAAAAGCCGTCCCGATGATTGGCAGGATCCAGTGGAGATGCTTGTCGGCCGTCCATCCGTACCAGAACAGCGCCAACGGGATAAAGAACGTGCCGGGGATCATCGGAGGAAGGCGGAATTCAGGCTTGGAGGTGCCGTTCTTCTCGGAAAGATACTTGAGCAGCCGGTCCGAGACCGAACCCACGATGAACAGGCCGATGATGGAGCCAACGCCGATTCCCAGATATGCCAGCCCCACGCTCCCCTGCGAAAAGCCGTATTGGCCCTCGAAGACCGCCGTCAGGGTGGTGAAGAGGAGGTAGAGATAGCCGTAGACGACGGCCACGTAGAGCGACAGGAGGAACACGATCGGGGACCGAAACAGCATCTTGGTCGGGCGCACAATGGAAAAGAGAAAGAGGTCCTTTGCCGAGCGCCCGCTGTCGAGGGCCGACCTGAGGTTCGGGTTGCCCGTTTCCTCGCGCAGTCGCTTGGTCTTGCGATCGAGGATGGTATAGGCGTATGATTCGCGCAGGAAGAGAAAGCAAACCACGGTCACAGCACCGGCCTGAAAAGGGTCAGTTTCTTGCACACCGACGTCATGCTGCGCAGGAGAACCTACCGCGATGGCCAGGACCCAGAAGGTCCATCTCCAGCCTTTGGCCTGCGTCAAATAGCCGCCAGCTTTGCACCGTTAGCCAGCAGACAGTGGCTGCGAGGAGGGGGATCACGCACCGACGGGACCAATGACCGGTCCGATTAACGGCCCCAACGCCCACGCGGCCATCGCACCGCCCCTCTTCTCCTGTCTAATCATATCCGAAATCGAGCCCGCACCGATCGTCAGAGGCGCGCTGCCCGCCGACCCGGCAAAGAATCGAAAGACGATGAGGGCACCCAGGTTGGGCGCGACGGCACACGCGACGGTGAAGACGACATACAGCACGTTGCAGACGTTGTAGATGATCACGCGGCCGTACATCTCCGACAAGGGGGCAATCAGGAGCGGGCCGAAGCAGTATCCGAGCAGGTAGACGGACACGACGAACGAGGCAAGCTCCAGGTTGGTCGACCCGAAGTCCCTCATCACCTGCGGCACGCCGGGGGCGAACATCGAGGAGCCTAGCGGTCTGTCCATGGGTCAGCATGCAGCCCGGGAGGATCGGGAGCGGCAGGTCGTACGTACGTGAGCAACGTGATGAGGGAGATGGTCGCCACGGCGACGACCTTCTTCCGGAGAGGCCAATTGAGCGCGTTCTCCGGGTCGTCGGGACCATCAAAATCCACGATATTGGGATCCCGGGGAGCGGCATTGTCTGTCTGCTGTGCAGCTGTCGCCGCGGAGCCTCGTTCGATGTCTGCAGGCGCATCACGGTGTCCACCCTTCTCCTCAATCGTATTGGGTGACGGAGCAGATGCAGCAGCCTCTGTGGCCTTGAGCTCCGCGCTGGAGCCCAGCGGAGACTCGTCCAGGACGGTGGATGCTTCTGCCCGATCTTCTGTCAGCATGGTGATGCCAGGGGAGCGGGGAGGGAGACGTACTGTCACTTGTCGCCATCGAGGTTGAGGTCTCAGTCCGCGCACAACACACTCAGGTCCCTCGCTCCTGCTTCCCCAGAAGATCTCCCCGCAATAAATGGAGACGAGTCCACCGGCTCCACCACGCTGCGGCGGTCTGGTTTCGCGCAAGAAAGCCCGACGGGCGCAGGAACAGAGCGCAGGGCACGCTGGAGAGGACGATACTGGTTGTCACGGCGGTGCCCTGCGCAGCCGGGGACCGCGAGGCCTATATGGGCGCTGGACAGCAGCATCTCGGGACCGCACGAGATCCGAGACGTCGTGCATCGCGGCCGTTCTGGGGAAGGGCGATGCATAAAACCGATCAACCGCCACGCGATGCCTGCATAAATCGGGCATAAACGCGGCCAAGCTTTGCCCCGGTCGGCGGGCCGGCGGACCGGCGCCGGCGCTCACGTGGGGTCTGGACCGCCGTGCAGCATCTCGTCCCTTGTATGCTGCACCGGAGAATGCTTCCTCTCCCGGATCCAGCTGAAGGCATTTCGCCAGCATGCTGCTGTGTAGAGGGGACATTCCTGGCCGACACAGCCAGATCCGTCGTGTTTGCGTCTTCCGGTCGGGGATCGGAGCCGGTGACCCCGCCAACCCCGTGCAGAGATCGCGACGATGCTGAAGATCCCGGCGGTTGTTATATCTGATCAGCGCGTTGACGTCAGGGGCACAAGGACCGGCTCGTCCGAAATTTCGTCCGTCCGCGACCGATTGGAGCCGATCTGCAGGCTCGCGCTTAGATAGCGCTATCTCCATGCAGAAGCGAGGCCAGTGCCCCCGGCAGCAGGGACCATTTATCGTTGCACAGGATGAGACATGACCTGCATTCTGATGTTGGCCGCAGATGCCACGACGGGTCTGATTCCATTTCAACCCACGAGCAAGGCCGGTGTCGGAGGATCTCTTGGACAATTATCCGCTGACAGGCCCGCTACTGCACATATGTCTCATGGACTACCTTGGAGTGCTCCGTACTGATAAGACCGTGAGTATCTGTCACGGCCTGCCTAAACATGTGGAGAGATACCATCGGTTCTGTGGTTCTGTCTAGGATAACCAAAAGAACCATTCGGCCACAGTCGAAGCTGACTCATCGAGCTGACTGGGAAGAAGTGACAGTTCAGATTTGTTGTCCAATCTGTTCACCTGTCTGTTGCTGATTATACACACATATCTCGTTGTACAGCAACGGATCCCAATTTTCCGCATTCTGCGGGGAGCGGTTCACGGGATGGTAGTGGAAACGTTACACATGTGATCGGAGTCGGCTCCTAGGGAATACATTTCTCGAAGCAGGAGTCCTATGCTCATCGATACCATACAATGTCCCCGAGTGATTTTTTTTTACCCTAATCCTCCTCTTTCTGTCTCTTTGACGCAAAAGCAATTGAATGCAGCCCCTCCGTTGCGCGCACCATCTTGCTTGCGCGTTGGTCATCAATCCAATTCATGTCCTCCGCAATGGTCTCTTGGCCGTGCGATGAGAAATACTAGCTCTGTGTGTTCCTCTTCCCCATCACTTTCTTTCGCCTTGGGACTCCTCCTGCAAGCCAGTCGACAATTTTGCCCTTGCCTCAGTCCTGTTGAAACCTCAAGGCCCGTATGTGGAGGTCTGCAACAATTAGTTTCCGGGCCTTTCGACCTGTCCCGGATACCCCAGCTTGCTGTCCACAACGGCAGCCGATCTCCCAGAGCTCATCTTGTACGCACCGTCCTTGCCAAAGATATGTCCCGACGATTCGCCAAACGCAATGAACCCGGCTCCTCGACGGCGAAAGATACGCAGAACACTCTATATATGCTGGACACGGGACGTTCTCAGCCATTGTTTTTCAGAAGTTTGGCTAGGAAAAAAGTAGCAAAACCAGGTATAGGAAGATAGAGAAGTAGAGGGATCAAAGCAACGCAAAGTCTACTTTTTAAAAAAGCACACCTGCTTTATTGCCCGCCTGTAGGCATATCGGTACCCTCTCGTGGCCCCCACGGCGTTGCGGCAGGTCTCATACAGAAAGCCGACCAGGCTCAGGGCCCGCCCTGCATGTTATCCATTCCCGTCAGCCCCGATCAGTTGCCTTCACGGAGTATCTCCCATGGAGAAGCCCCAGGATACCTACCGACCAAAGCGCTGGTATCCAGCTGATACTAAAAGATGTATGGAACTTGAGGGAAGGAATGATAGGGTGGTGGACCGGTTGCAGGCTCATAGAGAGGCAGTTCAGGGTCGGCCATGACTGTCAAGAATTCATGAGGTATTGCAGAAGAAATCAGATAGACAACACTAATACTCATCTTTGAGTTTGATCAGTAGAAAGAAGAAAAGGTCAAGATGGATCTGGATCTCCCCTGTGGAACCAGCAACACAACTTGCCATTTTTGCCTAGCCAACAAAGAAAGGCTGGCAACTGGGATAAAGACCGGCTACTCACCTTGGAGGAGCGGCCAAGGGTAGTAGAGAGAGAAGGTGGTCAGGACTTGGTGATCTGAAAAGGAAGAGAAGAGGAAGCAAGAAAAAAGAGAGACAGAGAAAGATAATAGAGATGGAGCTTGTGAAAGACAACACTCTGCAGGATTCTAGCAAGTCAGCTAGATATCAGTACATCTATCTCTCGGTCAGTCAATAGAATCAATATAATCAGCTTCTGCATCTCTATTATAAATGATAGCCATCTGAATATAGTTGACATCATAAATGGCATCAACACAATCAGTCTCCGCACTCTTGAGAAGCCAGCTGCTGCCATCGCGGGTTCTCTCTCTCCGCCGCCGCATCCCGATCGGTAAAGAGTCTGGTCCGGACCTACGCTGGGTCCAGGTCCCAGATCTTCTCAATCGTGGTGGAAACCTCCCCCAGCTCTTCAAATTCGGCGTCTATCCCATCCTGAAGGCCACACCGAAGTCGGGTTGACAGATGTTGAAGTTGTTGGGGGGAAGGAAATGTTTCCGTTGTCCAGTACCAAACTGAACGCTCAATTGATTCCTGGAGACGATAAACAACCCTGTGCAGCCGCATCGCCCGGACATGCCGTCCGTTTAGAAGAATATATTTACGGCTATTCGTCGTCATCCCTGGATAACGATGCTCCCCCCCCCTCCCCCCCCAACCCAAAATACAAAGAAAGGAGAAAAAAAAGAATACACCCAATTTCTAGAGCCGAACTACCACTCCACCAACAGGAGCCCGTGGATGACAGTGATCTCGATAGAACACCGACCGTCAAGGGCTTGCTGTGCGCTGAGCAAATTGGCATTCGCGGCTGTGACTGGAGGCCATTCTCCAGAGTGCAATTGCAGTATTGGAGGGCAGTGACATGTCGTTCGAGGCCCCTAAGACGGGCGGCCACGCACCGCTGCCCAGAACTGAGCAAAGCGGTGGCGATCGCCTGCACCCAGTGGAGAAAAGAAAAAGATCGGAGTTCCCTCGCTCGCCCGAGCAGGCTCGGAACTGTGCTTGCCGATGGTGTAGAAGAAGGCGCGGTTGAAGTCATGGTGGTGGATGAAGAAGCATATGAAGTCGCTGAGAGAGCTGTCGAAACACAAAAGGCCAGGATAAAACCGATCGGTGCCGTTCCTGCCGGCGAACGCAGCGAGTTGTAGCCTCGAAACACTATCTTCGGCTAGTACCTGCGATAAAATTGATTAAGGCAAAAAAAGGAATGTATAGATGAAAGGAGGGAAGGGTGATGGTAGAGCTCGCGACGGCAAGACATTCTCCCACTCGATATTGCTCATATCAACTACAGCCCACAATGTTCATATAATAAGAACAGGAGACATTATATATATCTCTCATGGCTCCAGGCAGGTCTGTCCTCTCCGTCTTTCCGCTGTAATTTTATCTTCCTTCCCCGCCTGAGGTATATAATATGCTTAAATCACAGATTGGAATAACAGAATCGTCGTCCCTTGTGGATAGACTGCTCTTTCAAATCTCAGAGAAAATAGACAAAAAGGAACCTCGATGCTTATGTATAAGTACTGTACTTTGGTTCATGGAGTTGTTTTTTTTTGAATTCTAAAAAGAGCTGAGACAGGAATCTATCGAAAGTTTTGATTGGGAATCCGCTAATTAAGATGTTCGTTGATTCGGTCAGTGAAAGGATGGAAAGTCAACTTGTAGTATTATACCTCAGCAGATAGGCTGCTCAACTAGGATGCAAAGTGTACTAGAAGTACATATATGCAGCATCTTACCGCAATGTATCATGTCATGGTGATGAAAACAGACTGATTATAACGGAAATGGAAGTGACGAAAAAGGATGGCAGGACATGGCATCTTCGGGTATCTACCAACAGTGAAATGAAAAGTGACTACCTGCCTTCTAGCACTGCTGAATATGAAGAGCCCACAATTTATCTGGATCCGAAGAGTCAAACCAGAATGGAAGTGTGAATGGAGATATCCAGAAGCTCCTTAGAACGATAGCAGGAATCGTTCCGAAGTAGAAACGAGTATAGAATATAGAATATGTATAATGTCAGATATGGTAAAAATATCCGTCTTGTCTTAATACAAGCATGGTCTCTCGTGTAAACGCAAAATTGCAGCACGACGAGCCTGGTCCAGTTTCAATTTGTGGTGTCAGATGCGCAGCGACGGCACAGCTACTCTGTAGTGATTACGGGTGTTGGGAAGGACTGAATACACCATGACAAGTGTAACTAGATACATTGGTAAAGAGTCTTGAGAGTATGCCAATTAAACTACTGATATTTACAGCGATACTGCCATATATTATAATCGTATGTACCGTTAGCAGCATGGGTTTAGGATGGAGAGGCCAAGAGACGGCTAGTGGATATCTAGAGCGCCAAGAAAGAAGGTAAGCCCTGCAGTCACTTTCATCTGTCAGAGACATCTCTGACCCACATTGCAGGGTCTACGGTCTGCAGAGTCCAGACTACAGTGCTGCACGAGGGTGTTCCATACGAAGAGGGATAGCAGCTTGGACGACGAGGCTTCGCGGTCCTTTCTCTTTACAGTCCGCGATGGTTCCGTCCCGCAGTTCGGCATCCACGAACCACGGAAACGGCAGTCGAATATGACAGCTCCTTCAAATGCCGGATGATCACGGCGGGCTTTTTTTAAAAAAAAAAAAAAAAAAAAAAAAAAAAAAAAAAATTAAATTCCGCGTCCAGGGCTCCGGGATCCTTGGCGCGCGGAGCCAAGCTGGACAGAGATTGGTCACTACCGGTTTGTTACCGCGATCGGTAGACTCGTTCGAGCTTGACCATGACACGCGGTGTAGGATGAATGGAGCAACAGATTGTCTTGTCGCTTTTGATACCGAGCCTGAAGACTGAATCTTTGGTTGACGGAAGGACTCCCCTGACCGGATCCAACGAAGAACGGAGACCATAGCTACCCATGCACCCACTGCTATATTCTCCTCTAGAGGCCTCCATTGGATACCGAATTGTCAATGGTCCGGGGGTCCGGTCCAGATGCCAAGACAAGTATAGGCGGTCCGTCCCCGCCCAGGACCACGCGCAACGAGGTCGAACGCTTTCCGATCACAGCACCTTGTCTTTCGTCCGCCGCTCAGTATAGCTCCATGGAAAGTGAATTACCGTTATATCGACAGAGCAGAGTAGCAAGGAAATCGCACGTGTCCAACCGCAGGTCGAGACGACATCGGGGCGACCGGCATGTGGAGAAGCCTTCTTCCGTTCGCGGCCGCGACAAGCGACGCCCAGGTGACCCACGAGGATTGTGCGCGGGATGTAATCAATCAGATAATCGCTCCGAGATGATCAGATAGGCGGGCGACTCGTCCGTGCTCCGCAGGAAAGCAGAAACTTTTCATCTGAGCCCGGGCACGTTGGGAGACGGCTGCCGCGACAAGGGATTTTGCCTGACGTCATTTGACATCCCACTATCCGAACACGACCCGCGACACCCGCGCCAATCCCCCACGAGACGGAACATTCTGGTTGCTGCCACCGGAGCGGCTGGCGTCTCTGTAAGTCAATGTGAGGAAACGGGGGTTTTCGAGCAATGATATCTGGTCCGGAGGTGGACCCGATCGAATTGTGGCTGCCCCAAACCACGGCTCGTCAAGCGATGTCTCTGTTTTATAGCGGCCCCCATGCCTGCGGTGCATGAGGTGGTCTCACCGGCGTCGTCTCCAGCGGGGGAGACGACCCTGTCGAAGACGCCGTGAACGCCACCCCGGCGCTAGCGGGCCATGTAAGAGCTTTTCTTCACCTCACTGTTAAAAAAATGCAAGCGACTGGCCAGAAAGTCGCGAGGCCCGATCCAAAGCGACCAGGGTCCTGTCGTGGTAGGGGCCTAGACACCTGGTGTATAGAAAATTGACGAGCGTCATTTTTTTGGTCTGCCGTCAACCGCAGACATCGTGGCTGCTCCGGCGGTGGTGTTGGGGCCTTTGCACGGGATGCCCGAAATCAGATTAGATTAGATTGATTGTGCGGCGTGGATCTTATCGCCCGCCAACTTTTCAGGTCGTGCCGGCAGCGGTGGAGCAGCCATCCTGTTCTCAACTGTTCTCAACCAATCTCTAGAGGCTCGCATCGGGTTCTCCGTGGGATCTCTTTGTCCGGCACGGGATGGGAAGTCCGCGAGGGCGTGGGAGCAGGCCGTGGAGCAGCGCGCAGAGCCTCGAGTCTCGACGCAGAGACGTCGTTCTTGTGGCATGATGATCCACAGGGCGCTCGTTCCGAGCCGCCTGCGCGGATTCCAGGTCGTGGACCGCTCTCAACGCACCCGCAGCCCGTGAGCGTGTGGGATGTCGAGTCTGCCCTGGGGACGTCCAACCACCCACCCGGACCTGGCCCTCTTATTCCACAACGCTGCCAGTCGCTTACAGCCATACTAGCCGTTTCCAGTGGAAACGGCTCATGCTGCAGTCTGCCATGACAGGCGTCGCCCGGCGTGGAGGGGTGGGCCAGGGTTCGCCCGCGCGCTCGAGACGGGCAGGCACTGCGGCTTCTCTCCCGGCCCTGCGGCGGCTATATCTTCAGCGCTTGCCCCCGTCATCCTCGTCCGGGACTGCTGGCAGATCGATCTCTTCCGCAGGTCGCGCCGCGCGTCTGGATAACGGCCTTTTCCGCCCGTCCGTATTCTTAGACTGCTCCCGAACAGCGGTTTCTCCGGTGCAGTCGCCATGGCGCGAGGTCCCGGGGACCTCGTCGCGAAGCTCTTCAGGAGAGATGGATTGAACGGGACGACGGCCACGGGGCTCCCGCAGGAGACTGCGGGCGTGCAGAACCCGGTCGTCGATGACAAGACGGCCGCAGATGGCGCCGTTGAGCCTTCGCCCCATTCCGACTCGGAGGAACATGTCCAGCGCGGTATCAAGCAGGCGGAGGCCGTGACGGCGGTATGGACGAAGAAGGCCCTGATCATCGCATATGCCGGGTACGTGGATGCGTTCTACGCGCCATCTTGCAGTGTCATCCGAAAAGAAACTGCGCCGGTTGGAGCGTCTGGCTGACTTTTCCTCCCATCAGGATCTTCCTGGTCTTCTACGTAAACTCGCTCCAGCAGCAGATCACGGGCAGCCTTTCCCCCTACGTCACCAGTGCTTTTAACGAGCACCCCCTCGTTGCGACGACCTCCATCTTGTCCAGCATCATCGGTGCGGTAGCCAAGTTGCCCATCGCAAAGATCATCGATATCTGGGGCCGCGCGGAGGGTTACAGTCTGATGGTCTTCTTATGCACCATTGGTGAGATGTGCTTTGCTCACTGAGCCCATCGGGATCGACAGTTGGATGGCTGACTGGTGCAGGTCTGATCATGATGGCCGCCTGCAACAATGTCGAGACATACGCGGCTGCTCAGGTATGTCGCTCTGCACAACGGGACTGCGGCCTGCGCGCTGACCGAGGATCTCCAGGTGTTCTACTGGGTTGGGTACAACGGCATTGCCTACACGCTCGACGTGTTCATCGCGGATACATCGTCTCTCAAGAACCGAGCGTGGCTGTTTGCATTCAGCACCTGCCCGTATATTGCCAACACCTTCGCCGGTCCTGCGGCGGCGAACCGGTTCCTCAAACACAGCACCTTGCGCTGGGGATTCGGCGCCTTCGCCATCATCACTCCCATCATCTGCGCCCCGGTGGTGATTATCTTCCTTGTCAACCGCCGCAAGGCCGTGGCGCACGGCTACGTCCCAAAACAAAGGAGTGGGCGGACCGTCTGGCAATCCATTGTGCACTATGCAATTGAGTTTGACTGTGAGTTCTTGTCATGTTCCCCCCGGACACACGACCTCTGGCTGACCGCGCAAAGTGGTCGGTATGATCCTCATCGTCGCCGCATTCGCGCTGTTCCTGCTCCCATTTAGCCTCGCCTCCTCTTCGGCCTCCGCGTGGAGAAGCGGTCACATTATCGCAATGATTGTGATTGGTGGCTTGCTATTCCCTATATTCGCTATCTGGGAGAAATATTTTGCGACCGTCTGCTTCGCCCCGTTCCATCTGCTCGTGGACCGAACCGTCCTGTGTGGTTGTCTGCTGGGCGCTACTCTTTTTGTCAGCTTTTAGTACGTCCTGGTCGAGTCACTGTTCCCCGAGATCGGACTTGGTGGCTGACTGCTTCCAGCTGCTGGGATGTATACTTCCTGTCATATCTCCAGGTCGTCCATGGCCTGAGCGTTTCCGACGCCGGCTATGTGTACAACATCTACAACATCGGATCTTGCTTCTGGGCCGTAATCGTTGGAGCGTAAGTTCTCCCCGCCGTGTTCCTTCGTCGAAGGCTCGGCGCGACTGACGTTCGCACAGCATCGTCCGCGCCACGGGGAACTTCAAGTGGGTGGCCTTGGCTGCCGTCCCGGTGCAGATCCTGGGCACCGGACTGATGATCCACTTCCGCCAGCCCGGCGTGAACATCGGGTACGTGATCATGTGTCAGATCTTCATCGCCTTCTCCGGCGGCACGCTGGTGATCTGCGAGGAGATGGCCGTCATGGCGGCCGCCTCGCACGCCGAGGTCGCGGTCGTCCTCGCGCTGCTGGGTCTGTTCACCAGCATCGGCGGTGCGGTCGGCCAGACGATCGCGGGTGCCATCTGGACCAACAGCCTGCCCGGTCTTCTCGAGAAGTATCTGCCCGAGAACGTCAAGGGCCAGGCGTTCCAGATCTACGGAAGCCTGCCCATGCAGCTCCAGTATCCCATGGGCAGCCCGGAGCGGGAGGCCATCAACCGGGCCTACGGTGACACGCAGCGGCGCCTGGTCATCGCCAGTGTGTGCGTCCTGCCGCTGGCGTTTGTGTTTATCCTCATGTGGCGCAATATCAACGTCAAGACGGTCAAGCAGGTCAAGGGGAACGTCATCTAAAGATGGTAGCTCTGCTTTCCTCTTTGGTGTTATGTATCGGACGCTGTCCAGGATTATATTTGGGAAGGGAAAGGGAAAAAAAAAAAAAAAATACCCGTTCTCACGCCGCTGGAGGGTTACAAAAGCCCGGCATTGGGTTGGAACAGTACGGAATCCTTTCTTTTGGCATGTTTCCCTTTTCCTACGATACCTGGGTACTTGGTGTCCGGTGGATAGGCACCTTTGCATTAGTGTTAGTATTATTCTTAGCTACTGCGTTTCGCAAGAATGCCAGGCCCTTTGGTGCTGTCGCGAAGATTGTTTGCTCCGATGTAAGGATAGAACGTGACGGGCGAGTCCACGCTTCTGGTTCTGGAAGACTGGTCCGGATCCGTCCCACGACGCTCATGGCTTGCCGGTTGCGTCTCCGGGACGCGTTCCAATAGTTCGCCCATCTCTGCTCCAGGCGTTCGCTCCCACAGAAGTTTGATTCAGCCTGCATCTCTCGCAGTCTCGGGATCACAGAGCACTCCGCACTGCGCAGCGCATCCTGGGCCAGACGTCTTATCGCGCGGGGAGGCTCCTAAGCAAGCGAACCCCGCGCTGGATGCCCTGGATCGACTCCGCCCCTTGCGTGACCCTGTCAGCGTCGCTAGACCTGCAGAGTCCTTTGGCCACCTGCATGGCTCTATCGCTCACGGTAAACTCGCTGATATGCGGGAAACGGGCTGTTTCCCCGCCTGACGTTGCACTGGAGCGGACGCGATAAAGCGCGACGTCCGCCATGAGGTCCCCGCGACACCCAGCAGCGCTTTCCTGGAGGATCCTGCTCTCCGGCGAGGCATCCGCAGCTGGCCTCGACTGTCTTGTTGGCTGACCAGGCTGTCGTCTCTTTTCTCTGTCCGGTCAGCGATGTTTGGACTGCGCAAAGCTGCACTCTGCCTCCTGGCTCAGCGGACGCTATCCGCCCGAGCGGCTGCCGTTGGGGCTGCTACAACCGACAACTTTGACGTTCTCCGCTATGTGAACCCGCTGATCGGAACAGACAATGGAGGCAATGTCTTCGCCGGCGCGTCTCTGCCCTACGGAATGGCGAAGCCCGTCGCCGACGTCAGCGGACAGAACACAGCGGGCTTCTCGACCGACGGCAGCAGCGTGACCGGCTTCTCCCACATGCACGATTCGGGGACGGGCGGGAATCCGTCGTTGGGCCACTTTCCTCTCTTCCCCCAGTACTGCCCGGAGGACGAGATAGACAACTGCAAGTTCCCCAAGGCTGACCGCGCCGTGCCCTATGTCGGTGACTCGGTGATCGCCCGTCCCGGGTATTTCGCCCTCTCCTTGGTCAATGGCATCCGTGCAGAGATGACTGCGACACAGCATGCTGCTCTGTACAGGTTCAACTTCCCGCCGGCAGCGGCGAGCAACGGGTCTGCGCTCAGCCCGCTGATGCTGCTTGACCTGACGGATCTGTGGGATAGTCGACAGAACGCCTCGATCAGCGTCGATGCTGCGACGGGGAGGATCAATGGAAACGGCACGTTTCTACCCAGTTTCGGCGCCGCATCCTACAAGATGTATTTCTGCGCGGATTTCGCGGGCGCACCAGTCCACGACAGCGGCATCTGGGTGAATAACCGGGCCGGCACGGAGCCCAAGGAGCTGTTCGTGACGAGAGGATTCAACTTGTTTTACCTGCAGGCGGGTGGGTTCGTAAGGTTCCAGCGACCGGATGATGGGACCGTGAGCGCGAGGGTCGGCGTGAGCTTCATCAGCACGGAGAAGGCGTGCCAGAACGCTGAGCGGGAAATCCCTGGTCCGGAGTACGACTTTGACGGTATACGGCAGCGTGCGGAAAGTGCTTGGAGGGAGAAGCTCAGTCCTATTGCTGTGCAACCGGGAGGAGGAGTCAGCGAGGACTTGCTTACCAGCTTCTGGAGCGGCGTATACAGGACCATGCTCTCTCCTCAGGATTACACCGGAGAGAACCCGCTCTGGCAGAGCGATGAGCCGTATTTCGACTCGTTTTACTGGTAGGAGTTGTCCGCTGGATTATACATTGCACATCGTCTAGCCCCTCCGTGCTTTTAATTACTGACACCGATTTTGCTAGCATTTGGGACTCGTTTCGAGTGCAGCATCCTCTCCTCACGATCGTCGACCCGGCGGCACAGTCGAAGATGGTGCGCAGTTTGCTCGATACGTATAAACACGAGGGGTGGCTCCCGGACTGTCGAATGAGCCTCTGCAAAGGCTGGACCCAGGGCGGATCTAATGCGGACGTCGTGCTTGCGGACGCGTATGTTAAGAATCTCACCGGGATCGACTGGAATCTGGCCTATGAAGCGATGGTCACCGACGCCGAGGATGAACCCCTCGAATGGTCCTACGAGGGTAGAGGGGGTCTGATGAGCTGGAAGCGGTTGCACTACATCCCCTATCTCGACTTCGACTATCTGGGCTTTGGCACGAACTCGCGAAGCATCTCTCGCACTTTGGAGTACTCGTACAACGACTTCTGTCTGTCCACAGTGGCGAAAGGAATGGGGAAAGACTACACGAAATATCTGTCGAGGGCAGGCAATTGGCGGAACCTGTTCAAGGCCGATCAGAAATCGTACATCAACGGCACAGATACCGGATTCACGGGCTTCTTCCAGCCAAAGTTCCTCAACGGGACCTGGGGCTACCAGGATCCCGTCGCCTGCAGTCCCCTCGCTGGGTTCTGTTCGCTGACATCCAACCCCTCGGAGACGTTTGAGTCGAGCGTCTGGGAGTACCAATTGTTTGTTTCCACCCCTCTCTCATCTTACCACCTACGCTGACTGTTTCCAGCTACGTGCCACACGACATGGCTACCCTGATCCGCCTCCTCGGCGGCCCCGACCGCTTCGTCTCCCGTCTCGACTACTTCCACACCTCCGGCCTCGCGGACATCGGCAACGAGCCCGTCTTCCTCACCGTCTTCCAGTACCACTACGCGGGCCGCCCAGCCCTGTCCGCCCGCCGCGTGCACAGCTACATCCCCTCCTCCTTCAACGCCAGCAACGCGGGCCTCCCGGGGAACGACGACTCGGGCGCCATGGGCGCCTTCACCGTCTTCTCCATGATGGGCCTCTTCCCGAACCCGGGGCAAAACGTGTACCTGATCGTACCTCCGTTCTTCGAGGCCGTGAGCATCACGCATCCAGAGACCAAGAAAACTGCAACGATCAGGAACATCAACTTCGACAAGACGTATAGAAACATATACATCCAGAGCGCGACGCTGAATGGGCAGCCGTATATGAAGAACTGGATCGGGCACGAGTTCTTCACGGACGGGATGACGCTGGAGTTGACGCTGGGGAGTGAGGAGAGTGAGTGGGGAACGAGGCAGGAGGATCTTCCGCCGAGTTTGTCGACGGTAGGGAAGGAGGAGGTTTCGGATGGGGACGGTTTTGCTTGATGCGTTAATGATTTGATTCTCGTGTGTGCTGGGAGGGTGTATGTTAAGGGAGTAGTGGAGGAAGTAAGTACTGTATGTACAGGTGTGCGTTGCACTGTATATACATGTTGTGGCAGCTGGGCAGACAGGAAGTAAAACAGGTATAATTCTCTTCACTTTTCTTTCAGGAAAGAAGGCTGTATAGTGTGGAGTGATGATATATGATACTTAGACATGCGTTGAAATGATATCGTAGTTCTTTTTCGGCTCAGAAGCTAGCAAGATTGTACAGACAGTACAGAGTCCGGCCTTTCTATTCCAAAGAATGTGCTCTTCAGTGCTGGTAACATATGTATCCTTGCGATAGCAGCGGAATCTTTGCAATTGCGCGCAGTCTTTGGCACCATTCTCCGCAGGCAGGCTGCTCGGGTCTGCCGCCTAGGTAGATAAATATAATGGTTGCGTGTGATGATGATCTGGTTCCGATCTTGTTTTGTTCGGTGTTGGTACCGTCTTCTGTAGAATCCGGTGGGCTTTGACATAGCAACTCACTTACCTTTTTGTTTTCTTTTTGCTGCATTGGTCCACCGCAGGGTCTCGTGTTCCTGAATCTAGTTGTGAGACCACGCATGATCCCGTCAGGGGAATATATGTACTGGTTTCTTTACGAGCATGAATTTCGGGAGGTAGGACTGTGGTCAAACCTATAATGATGTCCGGCTATTATGCCCTGTATGTATACTGTATGTATGGCCATGGATAAGGATAAGGTTGTGGAAAGCTAATCTAACTAATCGTATCTAACCTTCTCTAAGCTGATCTAATCTACCCGCGGGCGGGATAGACGCATAATATAGATATAGGTTGCAAGGCAGGGAGAGGATTCCCATGCCAAATGAAGATAAATTATGTGGGTATCAACGAATGATGCATGATATGTGCCTCTTTAACTCCAACTTAGGTGAGCAGCTAACAGGTACAGTACGATGAGTAAGATAAGAATTGTTGCGCTCTTTTATCTAGCGAGAACTGTTCTTTTTATTTAGCTGTCTCTCTCTATATATATCTATCTTTGGCTAGCTCCAGCTGTGTGTTGTGTATCTGTACATATTCTTCTGTACCGTATGTGCATGCCTAGAGCCGATTAATATATACTAGCATAATATGTAACAGACAAGACAAACAAACCCCCACTTGAAGTTAGTTAATAATGCCTCGTCTCTTTGCTGTCATAAACTGTCAGACTATACAGATATTGTGGAGGTATCAGTCTTGCCGAAGAATGACTAGCACGTGGTAGGAGGCATCATAAGGCTGAAGATGGGCAAAGTCACGCCAGAGGGCCAACAGAATCTCTCTTCCAGATCTCTCTTCCAGATCAAATCCCTTGATTTGAACCCATATCTCAGAACATAATGGCTAATTCACGTCGAGATATTGACGATCAAATCCAGACTGTCTTTTCTAACCGTATCTCCGGCAGAAAAGCCAACATTGACAGGTCAGGCGACGTTCCTTATTACTGTCAACACAAACGAGCCCAAAAAGTGTCAACCTGATCCGGCAGGCCTGCTCCAAGCCGTAACTTCATCGACTCTGAAATTGGCACGGTGCTATTATCTACATACATTTGATATGCTAGAGACAGATGCAATACACCAAGTTATTTGACTACGCTTTCACATTCTGCATTGATTCACTGATATTAACAGGAGACACCAGATGACATTTCAAAGTGAGTGGACCACAGAATTGCATATATACGTTATTATACAGTGTATTAATAGTTAAATGACCTCAAAATCCCATCCAGAGCGATCTGCTGCTCTAGTAGTGCATCATAAAACCGCGGTTTGCATGCGAGCATGCGACTGACTATTCGGTCCGATCTCGACGGTAGAATCTTTCTACTGTACCAGTTATCAAAAGGCCCGTTCGCCTCTAGAAACAACATGGGAGTGGATGACGGAAAACAAAGCGTCAGCGGCATGCAAACTACTCTCGCCATATCCTGCCAGTCCAGTTGATATTAATATCTGTCCACACGTCGCAATAGCCAGGAACATCGTGAGCAGCGACCGCTGCGTTTCCCTGGAGAAATGTAAACAGCTGCGACACCTGCAAGATCCGGAAGCAGGATCGACGGGTTCAATCATCGATTCCCTACATCCGGTCCTCTTTCGACATGGTCAACCTCGTCTTCACGGCAGTATACGAGGCGTCGTTTATGCAGCCATACTGTACAACTGCTGAAGAGATCCTCTGCGTATGAGGACCGGGCGTTTGTTATGCTTCTCGATATCCATGTTAATGCTCTCCTGTGCGTCACTGCTACTTCTTCCAGGGTTCTGCCCATCCAGCACTACTACATCCACTCGTCTCCTTGATCACCCGACCCGCGCTCCTTTGAAGTTTACGAGGGTGTCAAAGCAAGAAGCCGCCAAATGCAAATAATCCGGTTTCCGGAAGCGCCTCCTGCTGCAGGCCGTTCAGTCCATGTCCGGCATCTGTGTCTACTCCGGCCAGCTCTTGTGCCGGCTGCTTCTGAAGTTCGATGAGATCGACCACTTCGACGCCGTCACCTGATGGCATGTCTACTACAGGATTCATCGAGCTCGACCTGGGGGCTGTCTGCAAAATTATGCAGAAGGGACCTGAAAAGGTTGATTATATTTCTCTCCGATGGAGTCATATCTAGTCAACGACAGTTCTCTACAATTACCCCTTCTACACGTACGTCAGGCCTACAACCTGGCTCTTTCCTTCTCCTCCTCCACCTCCCTGACAGTCTTCTCATAAACCTCATACGCATGCCTCTCCGCATCGAAATCCAGCAACCACTTCTCCCTCCTCAACTTCACCGCCTCCGGATTCTTTTTGATGTTTGCAAAATCCGCCTTATGCCACCGATCCCGCGTCGTCTCCCCCGTCTTCTGGGCCGCCAGCACCCGGTCGTACCGGATCCGCTCGTACGCGCGCAGCGCCGTCTGCACCCCGTCCTTCCGTTTTGCAGCCAGCTCGAGACACACGGCCAGCGTGGCGCCGTCCTCCATGGCCTGGCTGGCGCCCTGGACGGAGGTCGGGAGGAAGGGGTGCGCGGCGTCGCCGATGAGAGCGATGCGGGCGCGCGGGGAGAGCCATGTGGGCAAGGGGTCGCGGTAGATGAGTTTCCAGTCGACGAGACGCGAGGGGGGCGTGGCTTTGACGATCTCCTGGACGACGGGGTCCCAGTCCTTGACGACCTTGAGAGCGTCGGCGACGTTGCCAGGGGTGGACCAGGAGTCTTGGATGTCTGCTTCGTCCTGTGGTCGTGTCAGCGTCTATCCAAATGACGGTAAAACATAGTATATATCAAGGGAGCAAAGACTGGAGTACTCACCCGATGCGTGCAGACCCAGCTAAACTCCCTCCCGCCCTTGATCGACGCCGCGAGGAAGTGTACATCGGGCCCGATCCACCCCGTGTGCGTATCGCCATGCGCGACGAGATGCCTCGTCAGCGGATTCCTCATCAACTCGTCCGAGTCAAACCACGCGCGGTAGATGGCGTACCCGCTCGACCGGGGCCGGTCCTCGTGTCCAAGCACGATCCTCCGCCCAGTCGAGCGCACCCCGTCCGCAGCCAAGACGACGTCCGCGACGATCCGCTCCCCTTTCCGCTCCTCCCCGCTGCCGCTGTCGCTGTCGACGTCGACGACGACAACCCCTGCCTCTTCCTCCGTCTCAAAATAATCCACCACCCTCTTCCCCAACCGGACATCAACCCCCCTCTCCAGCGCATGCCGGAACACAATCTCATGAATCTCCCCCCTATGCCCATTGAACTTCTTCCCCCAGGCCTTCTCCTCCTCCCACGTCTGCGTGAACAGCGTCTCCCCCGTGTACGTCTTCAGCACGAGCCCCTCGCTGCGGTGGCAGATGGGGTCGAGCTGTTCCTCGACGCCCTCCCAGCGCTGGAAGATGCGGCCGCTGTTGGGGCCGAAGGAGATGATGTCGCCGAGGGGCTGGAGGCGGGGGAAGGCTTCGAGGAGGACGACGGAGTGGCCCTTGCGGTGGCATTCGATGGCCGCGGTGAGGCCGGCGAAGCCGGCGCCGACGATGAGGACGTTGATCTCGGTGGGGGATTTGCGGGGGAAGGAGTAGGAGGATAGTGACATGGTGCAGAGATCCTAGGTGCTAGATGCTAACCCAGCAGATTGTAAAAGAAGCGCAATCGGTCAGACGAAAACACGTCTTCCGATAATATCAAAGAGAAAGTGGCAAAGACAGAAGGGCCGCCCGGATTTATATTTGTAGCATACAACACGGATAATAAATCTACCTACCACTCAGCCGAACCCCAACCACTACCTACTTGTCTAGCTCATGCAGCCGGGGTAGATCGAGTGTACCTCGGCCTCATTTAGGCACTGTTGAAAGATGTTAGACGCCAAAAAAACCAGCTCTGGCTGCAATTAACCGACCATAGCCTTTTTTTGTAACCGAGTGGTACTTTTGGCTGACGGAAGATGCTCTGACGAGCCTAGCCTATACGCGAATACTCCATGCGGAGTATTTGTATCCATTGCAAGGGGAGCATTCTATTTCCTCCCCGCGATATCCCCGTTGCATCCATCCACCCCACCGGCAGGGATCTCCCCCTTCTCCTTTACGCCGCAAAACAGCCCCTCAGTGGCCGGAACCCCCTGGGGTTTATAAACATACTAAAGATACCGGCGGTGGGGCCGGGGCCGGGGCCCCGCGTCCCCATCTGTGCTGCAAGGGGACATGGTTAAATAACTAATATGCCAAACTGACATAATCAAACATGTCTTGTGATATGTTATGTGCGGAAGTAGCAGGAGGCGAGTATGTTGATAGTTAATCTCTGGGAAGGCGATACGGCCCTAGCCCTAAGCCCTAGGTAGGTCATCGTCCCGGCCTGGCCGAACTTCTGCCGCAGAGATCATATAGATATTATGTAGAAAGCATGAAAAAGGGAAGGAAGAGAGGGACATATTGTGCATGTACATTATTTAAAAAATCCTTTTTTTGTTTTTCAGATATATTTTCCTTTCTTTCTTCGGGTGCTTTCTCTACATGTAAAGCCACAACCAAGTACTTACTTCCTCTCAGTGCAGGATGTCCTTCATACATATATACATACATACATACAACGTGCATCATTTTGTTTTACTGTTTCTTGCTTTGCGATGTCATTTTCTTTTCTGATTTGAGTTCGAAGCGACATTTGTATAAATAGTTGTTTATTCATAGCTACCTACCTACCTACCTACCTACCTCCTTACCGACAACGAGCTTTGGTATTAGACGAACCAGTTCACCTTTGGGAAAAGAAAAGAAAGAAAGGCTCAATCGTCTCACATTCCAAGGAATCCTAATAGATCGATCTCACTTGGATGACGAAGTATATATACCATGAGCGAGATATAAAAAGAAAAAAGAAAATGGCATCGCACCAGACTGGAGACATGGCCAATTTCCATGCAGCAGACAACAGACAAGAGCTCAAGCAACCTCTGCCTCGATTACACCCTCTGATTGCCCGTCCTTAGGAAAATATACCCCAGTGACCCTCAACCCCGCCTCCGCCAACAACCTCCGCCACTGATCCTCCGTCCGCTGCCTCGTCCCGCACAGCGCCATCATGTTGAAATCCTGCGTGGCCATCCACGTCCCCGCGCCGAGCGGTGGCACGATCAGCTCGTGCACCAGCAGCCGCGAGTACTCCGGCGTCATGGCGCGGCGGAGATACGTCAGGATCGTGACGCAGTCTTCGTCGGGCCAGTTGTGCAGGCATTGCCGGATATAGTACGCCCGGGCGCCGCGGACCGGCTGCGAGGTGAAGAAGTCGTGGGGCATCAGCTCGATCCCAAGCTTTGAAGCTTCTGCGGCCATCGCGGGGGGCGCATTCTCGATGGTGTCGGGCAGATCCTGGACGATGAAGCGCCCGGGGAGGTCGGGCAGGGAGCGTTTGAGCGCGATGGTCCTCTGGCCGTAGCAGCCGCCGACGTCGACGAACATGACTGCCTCGGCATCTGCATCTTTATCCTCCTTCTTATCTTCCTTTGATGGTGACTGCCAATCATCGAGTCCGAACTTGTCGCGCCCGAACCGGACCGCCAGCCGTTCCTTGACCGGATACAAGTCCTGGATCAGCGAGTTGTCCTTGCCACATGTGGTGATCAGAATGCCAAACCCGCGCGCAGCGTCCGGGCGAGCCATCAGGATCTCAAGCAGATTTTTACCCTTGGCATCTTCGCCAACCGCCTGCTGGACAGCGGTGTTTGTCGGGTCGGTTGGGTCCTTGTACTCGGTTGCGGTGAGAAAGTCGGGCAGAGCCTGGTATGTGGAGTTGAGGAAGGCCGCACTTGAGACAGCCTTTATTAGCAATGTTCGTCTCACAAGTAAGTAGGTATCACACACACACACAGAGAGAGAGAGACATACCACTGGTCCAACCCATCCGCAAAACCCTGATTCGCAAACAGCTCATAGGCCGGCGCCAATGCATATCCATATCCAGATCCAATTTCATGCCCTTGCTCGCCTGGAACTGGGACTTCTTTGATGGCTCCGAACGCCGCCAAGCCGCGGAGGACGCGAGCTGGAAATTTTGAAACTCAGCATTGGGAGGATTGAAAGAAAGAAAGAAAAGAAAGGAAGAAACCTACCAAGAAGCGTCTTGTCCGCCTTGGTGGCTTCTGCCAACTCCTTCACTGTTCGCGGTCTATTGCTCTCCTTGAGGATGCGAAACACGCCCAGCCGGCACGCGATGCGCACGGTGATGGCCTCAACCGGCTGAGCAAGAAACACCCTCGCTACGACATCCGCCGGCGTCTCGAGCGCGAGGGAGACCTTCCATGCTGCCTGTGCGATCTTCGCGATCAACACGGGGTCCTTCTTCTGGAGCTGCGCCCGGGCCTGGGCATTGTTTTGCCCGACGAAAGCTTCGAGCTCCGCGAGCAGCTCTTCGGGAGAGAGGGACGGGTTGATCTTTCTCATGATAAACGACATGAATGGATATATAACGATATCGTGGATGGTAGTAGATAGAAGAAGAACCGTTCTTCAGTCAGATGATTACAAAATGACAGGTAAGAAACGCAACGGAGACTAAGTTGCTATGTATATATATATATATATATATATGTATGTATATCAGGGACTGACTGGCCTAAGTCCACAGCGATCAGCAGATCATGGAAGGGTCGCAACCAAGACCAGACAAGAACACAAGCCAAGACACATGAAGAAAAGAAAGAAAGGAAGAGGCAAAGAGGCAGTGCAGCTGCAGCTGTAGCCCTCATATGATCATGATCACGATCTGATATGATAATATGATAGGAGCAGGACACAGGATGTGCCAAGATAGGGCCACACCACCCTTAAATATAGCACAAGCAGCCACACACCCACACCAAACACCTCCTATTTGTCTGTTGCATAGAAATCCGTAATGCCAATGCTAATGGCCTCGCTGGTTTGCTGCGTTTCTTTCCGTTTATTTTATTTTCTTTTTTAAAAAATTTATTGCTCTTGGCTTTTAGTACACCCCATTATCCAAGAGAGATCAATGACAAAAGAAAAAAAGGCTACCTATTTGTCCTGTAGGCTTTCTTTTCTTCCAACCTTATATCCTCACCTATAAAATAATGTAAGGGAATCTCCTACATCTTTCTTTACTATTACTCACGCAAGATTGTGTGTGTGTGTGTGTGTGTGTCTTTACCTCCCGTCAGGCGCTAGAGAGGGGGCCTCTCCAGACAGGAAATCTATAAGGATAGTGTGGAGAAGACTGTATTATAGCTAGGGCGTAGCAATAGTAGCTAAGGATGTTTTTGCAAGGATGATCCTTGTCCTCCTAAACTACCAGGAGGCCAAGGCCATATATACAACATACGGTGCGTGGGTATGCGAGTCATCATGACTTCGCAGCGAGCCTCCACGCAGCGAGGTTCAGTGCGTGTCAGTATGGCTTCGCAGTGAGTCGCACACAAGGGGAGCTAGCCCTAAGCCCTAGTTCCTGGGCCAGTCCTGACGCCTCCTGTCTCAGAGATAGCTAACAAACACCTGGAGCTTGATTTGTTCATGCTGCATGATCAAAACCCATTTCTCCCAACCAACTAGTGAGAGTTGGCTATATATATAGAGAGAGAGAGAAGAAGCACACATAAAAAGGGAAAAAAAGGAAAAGAGGAGTCCCCGAAGTGTTACCCGGGCCTGTAGTATATATACATGCCCATCGAGAACCTGTTGAATATACATACCCTTCTAGAGGAAGAATCACACAGCGCAGAAGACATAAAGAAGAAAGAAACATTTGTTGTTGAAAGAAAGAGTATATTATAGCTAGGGTTTAGCTCTTCTCAGTCCATGGTAACCTGGCGGAATGCTTCAATATATATAGAGTAGTAGGTAAAAAGAGGGAGAGAGAGAAGGTATCTCAACAGCCCACACGGTCGTATATGTATACAGGTCTTCAAATCAAAACAAAGAAGAAAAAACAAAGAAGATAAGAAAGATAAGATGAGACAAAAGAAACTTACTTCAAAGGCAGTTTCCCTCCCTCCCTCCCTCTCTCTCTCTCTGTCTGTCTGTTACAGCTGATCTAATCTAAGACTGTACATATACATATGCATGCATGCACACGTAGTACAGTACGGTGTACAGGATCGATCAAGGGCAGGGCACATTGAACATCAACATTTTACTGCTTGCACCATGCTGAACTATATAATAAGCAGAACAGAACAGAACGCAACTCACATAGATAGATAGGCAAGGTATCTAACTAGCCAGGTAGGTATCTAGGTACAGCACATACATACCAAGGAGAGAAGGGAAGGGGGAAAGAAAGTCGAGGGAGAGGAGGAAGATATATGCACATCCATGTGAATAAATAATTTTTTTCCGGGAGTTAAAAAAGAAAGCCAACACATGCTTCAGAGCCATGTCCAGTTCGAAGTCGAGCGAAATAAATGGGCCACACCATGCCATATCACGTAATGTCAAATCATTCGTCTCATGCATCGTATCATAGCAGCAGTGCTCTCATCTCACCATATTTCATTCCATCCATTCATTCCATGCATTTTCATTAGATGCCAATCTCTGCAGGAAAAGATATCGGAGAATGCTCGTCATCGAACGTGCAAGACATGCAGAAAACACCACGGAGAACAACCAAACAAATCATCGATCAATAAATAGAGATCACCACCTACCGCCTCCTCGCCGCCCCTCCATCTCTGTCCCTCCGACTATCATACTGCTGCTGCTGCAGCGCCGCCTCCTCATCCTCCTCCTCCACCGGCGCCGGCGTGCGCCGCTCACTCCGCCTCTTCGGCCTCCTGCGCCGATTCGAGCTGATATTGCTCGCCGAGTCGTCCGGCGCGAGGGACATGTCGTCGTCGATGCCGTCGTCCTCGGTGCCGCTCTCCCCGTCCCAGGAAGCGCCGTTTCCGGGGTGTCCACACGCCGGCGTGCCCAACCGCGCCTCGACGGAGCCGCCGCGCCGGGCCTGGTTGGCCAGGGCCAGGCCGGCGCCGCGCTCGCGCAGCATGCGGCGGACGGCCTCGGCCTTGCAGTGCAGCGCCTCGAAGGCGTCCTCGAGCGCCTCCATGCTGAGGTAGATGTCGCGCTCGATCTCGGCCAGGGCGGCGATCTCGGTCTCCTCGTCCATGGCGATGGGCGCGCCGAAGGAGGCAGGCGGCGGGGAGGCGCTGCTGACGCTGCTTGCGTATGGCTGGCTCGCGGGGCGGAAGCTGCCGTCCACGTAGGGTGCTGGGGTCTGCCCGCGCGATGGGCCGCCGGCAGCGGTTGCGTTGAAGGGGGTTGCGGCTCGACTGCTCGCTGCTGCTGACCGTGGAGGCGCGGAGGCGGAGATGGGCGGAGGGATGTTGTCTTCGGCGCCGCTACGCAGGAAGCCGTCGAAGCGGCCGGAGATGAGGATCTCCCACTCGTCGTTGCTGATGGCGGCGAGCGTCGCGAGGACGTTGTGGATCTGCGGGTTCTTCAGCATGTAGATGGCCGTCTCGGGGTCGCGCGGCGGCAGCGGCAGCCTGTACAGCCGCTGGATCGCCAGGCCGGACGCAGCCAGGGACGCAGGCCGCGCTCTCGCCAGCGGAGACTCCGATCGAGGGCCCGGCGTCGAGGCGATCCCGAGCAGGGCGCTGAAGAGCTGTCGCTGCTCGGTGTCGAGATACGTCATGATCGCAAACGTCAGCGTCTCGTCGTCCACCTCATCTGGCAGCGTCTGCTCCGTCTGCCCCAGGAGCCACTTGTCCACAGCCTGCTTGGTCTTCCGCGACTGTCGAATGTAGTGCTCCCGGTACTCCTCCGGCACGTCGATATCGAGCTTCTGCATCGGGATGTGTTCCTCGCCGAGAAGCTCCTGGTTGATGACCGACGGCGCAATGATAAAAGGCGGCCAATTGGGCAGCTCCTTGCGGCCGGAGACGAGCTCGAGCACCTCGCCCCAGCTGACGCCCGACGCGCGCTCGATCCAGCCGTCCTGCTCGCATAGCAAGCACTGGCACGACTCGGACGAGATGTCGCGGGCGAAGACGGCCTCGAGTCGATCCAGCAGCCGGCGAGCGACGGATCGGTACCCCGTCGCCACCGCCAGAGACCCATTCTTCGCCATGACGGTGCTGTAGTCATCGAGCAGCCGGTGGAACGGCTCAAAGACCTTCAGACTGGCGATCTGCGGCTGGAAAGGCTGCTGCTGCTGCTGCTGTTGTTGTTGTTGCAGATTGGGGGGCTCCACTGCGGCCAGCAGATTCTTCGGTATTCGATAGTTCAACCCACCGTTCTGCAGGAGATAGTCAACCCTGGGTATGGAGATTGGCATCTGCGGCGGCGGTGGTGGAGGTGGAGGAGCAGTTCCATAGTGCCCTGCGGACACATTCTCATGCTCGAAAGCGTCGACTGGCGTCTGATTCCGGGCCTGGCCGTGGGACATGGCCGACCGCGTCTGGCTCCTCGACGGCGGATGCGTGGGCGGCGACACCGGCTTCTGGTACGTCGCAGGCTGGTTGGGCGCGACGGATGTCGCGTCCGAGTCGTTCGTCGCATCTGAAGCCGCCTCCTCGGCGATCGGAGCTGGAGGAGCTGGCGAACGCGTCGTCGGGGACACGACCCTGTGACTCTGCGACCTCCGCGGCAGGTCCACCTTGTCCTGGAGCCTCGTCTTGGACGGCATCCTGTGGCTGGTCGCGCGGCGCGGCGCGTCGGCCTCGATGTGCAGCTTCAACCTCGACGACAGCTCGTGTCGCGATGATCGGTGGCTGTGACTGTGGATGTGAGTGTGACTGTGGCTCTTGGAACCGTCCTCCTTCCTCCGCAAGCTGGAGCTCGACCGCGTCGACTCGGGCCGGGTCTTCATCTTCTCCTTCTCCTTTTCCTTCTCCTTTCCGTCCCTGATCCTCTCCTCGCCCTCCCTCTCGTCGACCGACTTGCTCCCCTTGCTCTCTTTGCTTCCTCCCCTCTCGAACTGGGACGGTGAATGCTGATCGTTCGTCAGAGGCGGGCTGGGAGGCGCGTTGTGGTTGTGATTGTGAGGATGACCATTGCTACGACACTCATGCTGCGTGTTCGTCGTAGCAGTCCCGTTCACCCCGTTCGTAGTATTCTTCCCCGTCCCGTCGCTGTGGTCGTTGCTATGGCCATCCACCTGGCCCTTCCCCGCCGTCAGGTCCGTCGAATCGGGCGTGAGGACGCTCAGCTTCCCGAGGCTGTCCCTGTTCCCGACGGCCTCCTTGCTATGGGCCTTGGAGAAGGTCGGGTACGGCAGGCTCGTCCTCGACTCGAGGAAGGAGGCCGTCGAGGGACGGCTGGCGCTCTCGACGGCGGGCATGGAGGACCTGCGCTCTCGACGCCGCCGCGAGCTGGACGAGGAGGAGGTCGCCGTCGACGCGATGGAGGCGGTGGAGCGGCGTCGTCGTCCGCCGGGAGCGTCCCGTTCTCGATCCCGCTCTCGATCCTTGGTCGACGAGCCGCTCTTCTTTCCGTGGGACGAGCGGGAGTGGCGGTCGCTATCTCGGTCTCGCTCCCGATCTCTGTCTCTCTCCCTCTCCTTCTCCCTGACTCTCTCTCGCTCTCTCTCCTTGCGGTGCACTTTCGACCTGGGCGTCGTCGAGTGCCGTTCACGGTCACGATCTCTGTCTCTCGAGCCCGTCAGGTTCAGGGTCAGGGAGGGCATGGCGGCAGCCAGACCAGGCCCAGGAACCCACACGTGTCCTGCTGTCTCGTAGTCCGTACTTTAGTGAAACTCGTCTGTCTGTCGTCCGTGCTGTTCTCCTGATGTGAGGGTCAATGTGCGTCGACTCGTCACTCGTCCGTCGGATTGGGTTTACTGTAAGCGCCCCGCTCTGTGTGGCCGATGGGATCGACCCGTCTGGTCCGGTCTGGCGCTTCGCAAAGGCTGCAGTGATGCTGTCTCGTCACTGGCCGGATCGAATGCCCAATGCCAGGCGCCTGTGCTGGAGGATGCGGATTCGCTGGAGCGGGCGTGATAACGTGATAACTGACAAGGGTGTCAGTCCTAGTCACCGCGGATGCGTGTCCATGCTCTCTCTTCTCTCTTCTGCCGGTCGTTTATTTTTTGACTCTTTTTTTGTCGCCTTTCGTTTCGTGTTGGTGCGTAGAGCAGAGAGTGAAGGTGATTTGGGAGGCTGGGAGCAGTGAAGCTGCGGTGACGTGGGACGGCCGCGACGGGTGTCGCTCCCCGCCGGCCCTGCGAGGCGCGGACAAGGCGTTGCAGGCAGCCCGACAAGACAGGAAGACAAGTAAAACAAGAAAAACCGTCGTCGTAAGGCCGTCGCCAGAGAGCCAGAAGAAGCCAGAAGCGAGGGCACAAGTGGAGGGAGGGAGATGCTGCCCGGCGGGCACATCGTCTTCCCCGCCCAATGGGCGCCCTCCACATCAGAGCGTATGCGTGCCTCAGGCAGCACATCGTTCCTATCCCTTCTCCATGTACTTCTCGACGTTTCTTTTCTCGACTTTCTAACTAGAATCATATATCCGTCCGGATTTATTTCACCTCGCCCAATCATATTGATTGATCCCTTTTCTTTTCTTCTCTTTTGGGCTTCTATCCTGCCATTCCCTTCGGGCTTCCGCTCTTGATCAGCCAATAAATTTACATGCGCAGCGCAGTGCAAGAATTGCCCTTCTCTGCTCTTCTAAGAATGCAAATCTTCTTTGTTCCACAGAGAGAGAGATCACTGGACATGATGATATATATCCCCTTCCCCTTTCAAAAGCAAACGGCTGCTCTTTTTCTGTTTATTCATTTGCCGGTCTCTACATGCGTTTTCTATCTGTTTTTTTTTTTTTTTTTTTTTTTTTTTTTTTTTTTTTTTTTTTTTTTTTTTCAACGCAAATCTTTCTTTCCTTTTCCCCGCCAACCCATGCAATTTTGGTCTGTTTCAGAATCAAACCCTGTCAGATCTGCTGCAACTGCCGCATGAAAGAAAAGAAAAAGAAAAGAAAGAATCCGATGACGTCTATCAAGTCCCAGCCCTGTGAACAAGAAGGTGATGCGCGCAGATTAGGACTCGCACAATGAATATGTATGACAAGGTCTATATGCTTCTTTTGGTGGCAGATTGCTTATCCATTTTTCTTTTCTTTTCTTTTCTTTTCTGGATCGACCCGTTCAGCTCCTTCCACATATATCAAATGCACAGGGAAAAAAATCACCTGTTTGCCCTTCTCTTGATGCAGGATCTTTTTTCCTTTTTTGGAAAAATCAGTGAATAATAATATCCATTTCTTACTTTGAAAAAAGGGGGGATATATAGATGACAAACAACAGAAGAAGAAAGACTTCCTGGCTCTGACTGACAAAGTCCATCATTATGTCCGAACTTTCCGATTATTGCGATTATCATACAGCGTCCGCACATGGGAGCTTTTGGCGCCAGTGAAATGCCACTTATCCCTCCATCGTTTTCCCTTTTTTACTTTCTTTTTTTGTTGTTGTTGTTGTTGTTGTTTCACTTATTCAACAAAGCGGAACTCGAACGGGGCTTCACGGCGTTTTCATTTCACCTATGCGCGAGTGTTCGCTTCGACGTTTGGTTATATATTAAGGCCGCACACCAATTACTTCAGTAACAGGCTAATAGGCATCTCTTTTATTAAGTTCCAGTCCCGCCTATCCTATCCTATCCTGTCTCTGCATCTGCATCAGCTCCAATCAATCAGTGGCTATATGCCTATAAATGAATACGTAGATTGAATACATAGATTCAGATTCAGATCAGATCAGATCAGATCTGCGACATGTGGCCTGCGGCCCGGTAACCCGTATAACAAAAGAAGGAAATAAACAAAAAAAGACCCAATTATATCAAATATCCAACACTCACACTCACACTCACACTCACACTCACACCTCATAATGAGGCGTGAGGTTGGTTGATTGATTGATTGATCATGAAAACAAATCAAGTCAATAGAATTCAAATCGGTAAAATAATATAATATCCTACAAGAGGACTAGAACTAGATGCGGAAAAAGTACTGCAGTGTACTGGTACCAACCACTCACTAGTACTAAGAGTTAGTCAGTAGGCAGAGCAGCAGAGCTGTCTTGACGGCATTTTACTACCATTACTCACTCTGTCGCTATGCATGGTACAGGGTATCTCCTATCTGCTGGTATCTGGTATCTGCTGCGACTCGGAGACGAGACGAGACGAGACGTCTGGACCTGGAACAGAACCACCCAACCCAATTGGTAGAGTACAGTAGTGTACAGTAGTGTACGGTAATAGGGTACATCGCAACCACATGTCGAGTCCCACCCCACACGAGAGAGAGAGAAAGAAAGAAAGCCTAAAAGGACAGACCTAGACACCAACTCCGAATGACGTAATAAGGTACATACAAATACATCGACCTTACCCATGCAACCCGTTCTCCACCCTCCTGACCGGCGACGTCTCGAGAACCCAGCGTCCGTCTGCATCCTCGCGAGCGATTCCCCCCCGCTCCGCCGCGCGCATCACCTCCTCGCTGGCCCTCGTCCGCGCGCCCGTCTCGCGGTCCCACACCCATCCCTCCCGGAGCCACATCCAGGCCAGGTACGCGCGCAGCTCCTTGTCCCGGGGCAGGACCTTCTTCCACTCGGGCTGAAAGTCCGGTGAGGTCGCGCCGGTTCCCTTCCAGTCCGCGGCCAACCCGCGCAGCGCGTCGCGGCAGAAGATGCGCCAGCTGTCGATCGCGTAGCGGCCGATCCCCGGGAGGTGGGCGATCTCCCACGCGACGCGGGAGTCGTCCTCGTCGTCGGGGACGCACTCGCCGGGGGCGACGTCGCGGCCGTCGTTCTTGCGCGGGTAGTGCAGCTTGCGGTACCGCCTGCCCTTGGTCGGCGGGGCGGCGAGCCAAGTCTGCGCCAGGGCGATGCACTTCTTCGCGCGCTGGTTCTGGAAGCCCAGGCTGTGGATCAGCGAGACCAGATCATCGTGATCTGCGGCCGCCATGGCGTCGACCGTGGGGTAGCGCTCGAAGACGCGGAAGAGCACCGGGATGGCGACGCCGCCGCGGGTGCGGTTGAGGAAGATGGTCGCGATGAGCAGGCGGAAGGGGTCGTGCGCGAGCTGCTCCTGGATCAGGCCGAAGGACGGGGCGGAGATGGGCGGGAAGGGGAGGCAGGACTCGGCGTCGCCGGCGGGCTTGGGGAAGTACGGGGAGACCGTGGGGAGCTTTGCGCGGGGTCGCGCTGGACGGGCCGACTCCGACGGGGATGCTTCCGCGGGCGTTGGCGGTGTGGTCACCGGGTCCGCGCGGGGTGATGCCTGGGGAGATGAATCCGGAGCGGGTTTGTCGAGGATCGAGCTCACGTCGCTGGGGACGTCGCTCAGGGGCGAGTCGGATGACAGGTCTGGTTGGAACTCGGGAGCACTCGTGGACAGCCCGCTCGGCAGGGTTGTCTCTGCAGAACGGGCATCTTCAGGGCCCGGCGGAGCAGCTTTCCTTCTCACTTTCTTGACCTTCGAGAAATACTTCGACGTCGCCTCCTCGCTGGCCGTCACGCCTGGCGAGTCATCGGCACCTAAAAACCCGAGTCGGACTGCGTGAGGTCCACGGTGGGGATCGCAGCATGTTCCACCTGTCGTCCGTTCTGCACGTCAGCGCTTCCTGGAGGATCGCTGCCTCCTTCAACCGGCTGGCTCGAGTGCGGGACGGTCTGCGGCGGTCCCTCCGAGACCACCTCCGCGGATGCGCTGTCTGTCCGGTTCTTCGTTCTCGCCTTCCTCCTCTCCTTCCTCCGCGCCGTGCGTTGCGCGTTTTTCTCGCGGAGCAGTCGTATCTTCTCCGCCACCTTGGCCTTTATTGCTGCCTTCTTGCGGAGTTTCTTTTCCCTCTTCTTCTTGGACCTCGTCGATGGCTTGCTCGCATCTGAAGCCTTGGAACTGGACATTGCTGCATCGTCTTTTGTCCGGCCGGACGACGCGGCTGGGGACTGGTCCTCTGCGGATTCCGTACTCCTCTCGATCTCCGGATGGGCCGTGTCCGAGGGGCCCGACTGACGTGATTCCTTCCTCGACTCGGGAGCAATGTAGTCTGCAGACTCGACACGCGAAGGGGACGCTCCGTCGAGCCACTGTGGCTTCCCGTCCTTGCCCTCGTTCTCGACGCGAGATCCGGCATTCCGGCCAACCGTCTGCTGCGCACTCTCCGACTGGCCCTCCGGGTCATCCTCCACGAGGACAACCGCCGGACCAGGCGTCGGACCGCCGGTCTCCGCGCTCCACGCGCGCTCGCCGCTCGCGGGCGAGTCGGTCGGCGACTCGGCCAGGCGCTGGAGCAGGTCGAGCACCATCGGCGAGTTCTCGCGATCGCTGTCGCGCGGGGAGGACGGGAACCAAGCGGCACGGTCTTTAGTCTCTGTGGGCCCTTCGCGTCCGGTAGATCCTTTGTGCCCTGATTCCTGGCGACCTTCTTCCGCACGGCGCTTCGCGTTCCTGGACTCCTCCCCCACATCCGGGCCGTCGACGTCGTCCGTAATCCCACGCCTCCTCTTCTTCTTTGGCTTCTTCTCCTTCGACACCGATATCCCCTCTCCCTCCGGACCATCACCGTCATCAACCTCGTCCGCCGCAAACGCCGACCCCTCCGAATCCAGCCCGTCCGTGAACCCTCCCTGATGGACCTCGACGTAGCACCTCCGGACGTACCGGAGCAGCCGCGTCGCAGAGGCCTCGTCCATGCCGGCCTTGAGCGCCTTCCTGCGGACCTGCTTCGTGAAGCGGCGCCGCGCGGAGCGGCGGATAGGCGGGTCGTACGACTTCATGAAGTCGTGCGCGGTGATGAAGGCCATGACGCGGGCGCGCTTGCGGGGCGGGACGCGGGCGAAGATCTCGTCTTCCTCGGCCTGGGAGTCGTAGCCGCCGCCGTGACCGTCGTGACCGGCAGGGGGGTGTTCGTGCGGGGCATGGTGTTGCTCTGGTTCCGTCACCGGCTCCATCTCCGGTGGAGGCGACGTCAGATCAATGACCTCGACCTCGCGCTCGACTGTTCTGGCCTCCATGGCTGTAGCGGTAGCAGTCTTCATCTCCTCGTTCTCCTGCTCCGTAGTAGTCCTCGTAGACGATGACGACGATGTATCCAGGAGATCCACGACCGTCCTCAAGACCCTCTCATCCAACGGCTCGTACGCCTCCAGATCGAACGACGGCGGGGAGATCCGCACCGCGACAGCCACCTCGAGGCTTGCGTGTGCGTTGGTGTTCTCCTTCTCCGTGTCAATGCTCTCCTGGTCCTGGTCTCTGCCCCTCTGCATTCCAGACCAGATCAAACCAGACCCACGCTTGTGTGTTCTGCGGTGGGGTGAATGGACCGTCAAAAATTCCCTGCGTTTCGTTTTGCTTGCTCTGGGCTTCGGACGTCACGTCACGTCACGTCAGACGCTGCGTCGGTTGACTCGTTGGCAGAATCGAGGCCGTGTCAGACACGCGCATCATATGTCGCCGGGGGGGAGGGAAACCAGGAAACAAACAGAGGCTAGAAGCTCTGAGAGCAGCGGGGGAGGGATCGAACGAGTCGTTTGCGAGCGAGGTACGCTCTGCTCTCTCGGGCTGCGGAAGCTCTCAGGTCAGATGAAAAAAAGACGCAGCGACCGTCGAGGGTGAGGATGCCCGGTAAACCTCTCCATGGATCTGCAAACGTAGCGTGGAGCGTCCAGGAGTGAAGAGGGGAGGGAAGAGGTTGTGTTTCGCGCGGCGGTGAATGCGGCGCCCGCTCGCGGAGGAGAGACATCGGGCGGACGCCGGGGGAGACGCGCACAGACCACAGCTTAAACGGCGGGCCTGCGGCCCGAGTTCAGCAGTCTCAGGGACACAGTCACGGAGGGTGCTACGTTGGGGATACTGCACGGTCGAACGAGACATGTTGAAATTCTAAGACTCGAACTATATTCTTCAATGGCATGTGTGTCTACCCTCCACCCGGTACATCACAGAGTCCATCGTCAACCCAAGATACCGCTCGACTATATAAATAGGCCACGCTGATTGCCGGCCTTTTGACGTCCAACATCCATCCAAGGCATCACGAAACCCCCAACTGACTCACTCCGGACGGCTGTCCACGCTACACGGCAAACCCGCCCGAGTTCTGCTGCCGCGGCTCGCCCGCCGCGTCGAACGTCCCGTTGGGCAGCACGCGGATCGCCTGCGCGGTGCTCTCGCCCGGGGAGACCCAGGTGACGTTGTGCCCGCGCGACCGCATGAACGCGACGGTCGCGTTGTCGTAGGCGTACTCGAACGAGACCTGGTTCGGCACCAGCTGGTCGTGGAGGCGCGGCTGCGCCAGGGCCTCCGCGGCCGACATGCCCTGGTCGACGGCGTGGATGATGTTCTGGATGGTGGCCGTGATGATGCGGCTGCCCCCCGCGGCGCCGACGACGAAGGACAGCGTCCCGTTGGGGTGCGTGACGATGGCGGGCGAGATGGACGACAGCGGCCGCTTGCCCGGCCGGATGTAGTTGGCCGGCGACGGGATGTAGCCGAAGGCGTTGGACGCGCCGGGGATCGAGAAGTCGTTCATCTCGTTGTTCATGATAATACCGGTCTCGGGGACCATCACGCGGCTGCCGAAGAGCAGGTTGATCGTCGTGGTGAGCGAGATGGCCAGGCCGGTGTGGTCCGCGGCCACGACGTGCGACGTGCCGGGGCTGGATACTGTTAGCCCGTCTCGGACACCGGGGGGGGGGGGGGGGGGGGGGGGGGGGGGACAGGGAACGTACGTGTCCAGGCTCTCGATGCCGTGGGGATCGTACGCAGACACGTTCTGCGTGTGCAAGTCGGAGATGCGTGCGCGGATCTGCCGGACGGTCGTCTCGTTCAGCATGTCCCGCTGGAACTCGTCGAGCCCGTCGACGAAGGACGGGTCGCCCAGGTTCGTTCTCTCGCCGTATCCGAAGCGGATCGCCTCGTCCAGGCGATGCGTGCTCAGGTTGACGTTCCCCGGCGCGAAGAAGTCGTCGTACCCCTCGACGATCTTCAGCACGCTCAGCGCGACGATGCCGCTGGAGGGCGCCGTCGTGCTCGTGATCTTGTAGCCCCGGTAGTCGATCTGCGACACATGGCGGATCGCCACGGTGTAGTTCTTCAGGTCCTCCAGGGTCATCGTGCCGTTGGCCGCCTGCACGGCCCTGATCATCGTCTCCGCGATGGGCCCGGAGTAGAAGGCGTCGGGGCCCTGGGTCGCGATGGTCTCGAGCGTGTCCGCATATCGCCTCCTTGTGAGGGTGTCCCCGAGGCCCAGGCGGGTGCCGTTGGGGGCGAAGTCCAGCGCCCACGTCGGGTCCTGCGAGAGGAAGTCCTCGCCGTCCCCGACGGCAGAGTTCATGTAGCGGACCAGGTCCTCCGTGACGGGGAAGCCCTCGCGGGCGACGCGGACGGCGGGCTGCACGACGGCGGACCACGGCAGCACGCCGTACTTGCGGTGGAGGTGCTCGAGGCCGCGCACCTCGCCGGGCACGCCGCTGGTCGTGTCAGTCTCGTTGTCGTCATGGGTGCTGGGTTCCCTACCTGGCCAGGCCGCCGTAGATGGAGGCGTCGGTGTTGTTGTTGTACATGTCCTGGAAGGCGGCGGCCGGGGCCGTCTCGCGGAAGTCGACGAACTCGAAGGATCCATTGGGCGCGCGCACCAGCATGAAGCCGCCGCCGCCGATGCCGCTGTGGTACATGCCTGTATCCGCGATTAGATCTCGTCATCTCTTGGCCGTCTGTCGCCGTCGTAGGCGCGATGGCGTCGTGTCGTACCGATCACGCCCACGCAGAACACCGTCGCCACCAGCTGTCGCACATCAGCATGGAACCCCTCGCGGTCGAACATACATCAGATCACAGCCCCTCTCGGGATCAAACCCCTCGAGGAGACAGGGGAGAACTCACCGCATCCGCCGCATTCCCCCCTTGCTGAAGCATGTCTGTCCCGATCCGGCTGCAGATGGCGCTCTCGCTCGCAACCGCGCCCAGCGTGCCGTTGCCTTGGTGCTGATGTGTCTTCCACCGTCCCCATCGATCCTGCACCGGTTGTGGAGATGCACCGGGCAGGTGCACGACCAGGAGGACGGCCAGCACGGCCAGCAGCGTGACGCGCGCCATGGTCAGCGGTCTTCTCTCCGATCTCCTTGCGGACACGGACGATACGGGCGGAGCAGAGGCCGCAGGAGGGGGAAGGGCATGCTTATACTAGCATTGCACGGTTAGTCTGGAGCGATACGAGGCGGAGGAGGCCTTACCGGTGTCTCGCGCCCCGCCATGACGCCTCAAAACGGCCCCCGCTGACCTGCCGCTCTCGGAAGTTGTCCGACGGTCTCGACGGTCGATATCTTGTTCTCGATAATCTCGCAGCAGGCCCGCAGGACAGCCCGTCGGGCAGACGAACCCGTCGTCAGGCTGGCGGTCAGGCCTTTGCGGCTCGTCCCGGCCGTCCCGCCGATAAGGCCGCTTATCGTGATAAGGCCCGGAGCCGCATGTCCACAAGATCTCCTCTCCTCCAGCACTTTCTGCTCTGGACCCCGCCATCTCTCGGTCCTCCGCATCACTCTTCCATCCAGCAGTGTGGAGCGGAGACCTCCTAGCGAGGGGACTCAGCACTGGAACCCAGGCTGGAAAGGCTCGCACGTGGTCATTGCGGGGTCCTGTGGAGTGGTCATGAGCCAGTCCCCTCCACAGCAACTCCATCCGAACGACGCATTGCTAACAACGAAAGAGAAGACGAAAGAAGAGAAGAAGAAAAAAAATCCAGAGACAGGTACATCGCCCCCGAGCGCCAAGCGGAAGCACAGAGTCATGGCATACACCGCTACGCGATCTGTACGACGTTTCACAAACCAAGTCAGATCGATGACATGGACAAGAGAAGCACCGCTATCTACACAACAGCTCTACTCGCGCTTCGGACCCAACTGACCCTCCTTCTCCAGCGCCGCCCTCCGCTCCGCCGCCTCCGCCAGCACCTTGCTGACCGCTTCCCTGCTCTTCATCCGCTCCAGCCACGCCGCCAGGTGCGGAAACTCCTTCGCCGGATCATACGCCTTCGCGACGAACGCCTCGATGCCGACCTGCCACGGGATGAACGCGAGGTCCGCGTACGTGCACCTGTCCCCCACCAGCCACTGACGCGTCTCCAGCCAGCGGTCCAGCACCGTGGACACGCGGCGCACCTCGTTGACGTACCGGTCGATCGCGCTCGGAAGTCTCTCCGCATGGTACCTCTCGAACCACGTCACCTGGCCGTAGTACGGCCCCTGCCCGGACACCTGGAAGAAGAGCCACTGCGCCGCGTGGTACGCCTCGGGCGTGCCCGCGGGGAAGCTCAGCTTGTGCTCCTTGTCGTAGGTGTCGATCAGGTACTGGATGATGGCGCCCGACTCCCAGATGGTGATGCCCGTGTTGGGGTCCTCGATGGCGGGCACGCGCCCGTTGGGGTTGACCGCCTCGAACTCGGGCGTCTTCAGCTTGTCGAAGGGCACGTAGACGTTCTCGTAGGGCACGTTGAGCTCCTCGAGGATGATGGCCGTCTTGGCCGGGTTGGGGCCGAGCACGCCGCCGTACAGCTTGATCGGCTTGAGCTGGGTCATGCTGACGATATAACAGAGTATCTGGTCAGAAACGGGGGCAATTGCAACGAGGACGATTCAAACGTTGACAAGACTGCCGATGCTCGCTACCTGGGCAGCATCTTTATCTCGACGCCCGAGTCCCTTTTATATCTACCTGAAATGGAGGACATATCCAGCTCTCCATCCCCTTTCTCCACATCAACAGACCCGGACGCGGTACCTCTCCAAGAGTGAGACAAAAATAAGCAAGCTTAGAAATCCCGTCCCATTCCCATCTCCTCGGAGCCCGAACCGGCGAACCCAGCACCGATTCCCCGTCACCGTGCTCTACAGAGTAAGCCGTAGACACTCTACGGGGTATGATCTGCGCCGTCGGCCGGAGAAGGTCACCGTTGCTTTGTAATCGTGCGGACGAAATTCGTCCGTCCGTGGCCGAGTCGCGTGCGCCGTCTCCACTTCCGAGGCGCGGGGATTGCCCGTTTCGGGAATCATATAGATCTACCTCTCTGCAGGTACCGCACCAGCAGACGGCTTTTCGGACGAACTCGATTTGCTTCCCATCATTTACCGGATGTTGCTTATTATCAATATTAAATTATTAGGTCGATGATTATTAATAAATAAAAGTCATTACATTCAACGAAGAAAGACATCTAAATTAAATGGACCGTGAGTCATCCATGGAATTAATTATATATGTTCAGTACCCTTGACGGCCAAATAATAGATGATCCCTGCTGCAACCGAGCCTGTCTGCCCTGCCCTGGCTGCCTCGGGAGAACGAGCAAAAAGTTGTTTGGAAGGAAGCCGTATCGGCATCATCGTGGTGGTGGTGGTGGTGGTGGCCGCTAGAACTCTAGTTTTTTGTCCAGCACTGGAGGATTTTTTTTCTGTTACTTCGCTTGCTTGTTTGCTTTACTTTACTTGCCGTGACGAGGAGCAAGGGAAAAAAAAAGTCGAAGTCGACAACGCGAGTGATGTGATGTTTTCTTCATTTCCACGGATGACTGAATAATGAGATACCTACCTGTAAAGAAATAAAAGAGTAGATCCATGGAGGGAAACAAATGGAAAGGAAAGCAAATGAGAAAGGGTTGCCATTATTGCTTCTCGCACATATAATACATATATGCATACATCCATCTGATCAGATATCTATTATATATCTAACCTACCATACATACAACATACACACCCATAGTCTGATTCATCTCCCTACTCAACCTCGCAAAGGACGCTCCCCTCATCCACCGCGTCCCCGACCTTCCACTTCGTCTTAAACCTGCCAGCCTCTGAAACAGTGATGGCAACCTCCATTTTCATGCTCTCGATCACCATCACCGTCTCGCCGGGCTTCACCGCCTCCCCGTCCCGCTTCAGCACGGACAGGACCTTGCACGGCATCGGCGCCCTCACGGTGCGGCTGGTCAGCGCCGAGTTGGCGTTCTGGGAGGGGGATGTGCGGATCGAGGCGCAGTAGGACAGGAGGGTGGCGAAGCGGGTGTAGGTGAGGGAGGTGCCGAGGTGGGGGAAGTGGCAGATGACGGTTTGCAACTGGGATTGGGTTTGGGTCTGGTTGTTGTCGACGATGGCGATGTGCGCGAGGATCTTGGAGCCGTTGATGGAGACTTGGATGGTGGATGTCCCTGGATGGTTCTCGTGCTGGTGCCAGCTATCGATGCTGACGCGGTAGGGAGGCGTGGAGGTCGCTTCGCCACTGCGGAGGGCGCGGCTGATGGTGTTGTAGAGCGCGGTGGCCTCGCTGATTTCTTTCGTGTCTTTCTTTGAGGAGTCCTTATCTTTGTCTCTTCGGGTAGTGGAATCTACCGGTGGTACCGGCAGCAGATGCAGTTCCCGAACATTGTCGTTGCTCGCGCCCTCCGACGCGTTCTTCCACAGACACATCATCGGCTGGTCCTGCTCCTGCTTCCCTTCCGCCGCCGGGGCTTTCGTCTTCGTGCGATCGACAGCCGTGACGACGTCGCAGTGGACGCTGACTGGGTCGAACCGCTGGTTGCGGAACTGTCTGCGGACGTGCTGGAAGGGTCTGCGACGATCATTCGATGATACTTCTGCCAGCCTACGCAGGTACAGGCACGGGATGATCGAGAGGACCTTCTCGTGGTCAGGCGGCAACCGCGCGCGGTGCGGATTCTTGAGCAGACTGTCCAGATTCCGCGGGATGAACGACGTCGTGTACGCCGGATCGTGGAATGCCGGGTGCAGGAGGCAGCTCTGCAGGAAGAGCTGGTTGGTCTTGACGCCCAGACAGGCCGTTGCTCGCAACTCGTCGACCAGCTTCTCGATCGCGAGGGCGCGCGTCGGCGCCCACACGACGATCTTGGCGATCATGGAGTCGAAGTAGATCGAGACCGAAGAGCCGGTCCGGATGGCGGTTTCGTAGCGGACGTCCGTCCCGGGACCGTGTGTCCTGGAGCCGGGGAGCCAGAGGTGGACTCGGCCGTGGTCGGGGAAGAAGTCTTTCTGCGGATCTTCGGCGCATAGTCTGCACTCGATGGCGTGGCCTGTCTGGCAGAGACTCTGGATGGCAGGGAGGTCGCGCAGGCGTCCGCCGGCCGCGACATAGAGCTGCAACGACACCAGATCCAAGCCCGTCACCTCCTCCGTGACCGGGTGCTCGACCTGCAGCCGGGCGTTGACTTCGAGGAAGTAGAACTTGTTCGTCGAGACATCGAACACGAACTCGACCGTCCCGGCGCCCTCGTACCCGATCAGCTTCGCGATCGTGACCGCAACCTCGCTCATCCGTTTCCTCGTCTCCGCGTCCAGGAACGGGCACGGCGTCTCTTCGATGACCTTCTGATGGCGTCTCTGCACGGAGCAGTCGCGGTCGAACAGCGACACCACCTCGCCGTGGCTGTCGCCCAGGATCTGGATCTCGACATGCTTGCTGTTCTCGATGTACTTCTCCAGGATGCAGTCACTCGACCCGAACGACCGCTGCGCCTCGGACTGCGCGCGTTTGAGCTCGTCCCGCAACTGCGACGCCTCGCGGATGATCCTCATGCCCTTCCCACCGCCACCAGCTGACGCCTTCAGCATGACGGGGAACCCGATCTCCGCCGCGGCCTTCTCCAGATCCTCCGCCTCCTGGCTCGACCCCGCGAACCCCGGGATCAGCGGCACTTCCGGAGCGTGCGCGCGCAGGTACTCCTTGGACCTGCGCTTGTCGCCCAGCGTCAGCATGGCTTTTGAGCTGGGGCCGATGAAGACGAGCCCAGCCTGGCGCACGCGGTCGGCGAACTGCGCATTCTCGCTGAGGTAGCCGTAGCCCGGGTGGACGGCGTGCGCGCCAGCGGCGAGGGCGGTGCGGACGAGCAGGTCGATGTCGAGGAAGGGGTTGCGGCCGCTGGCGGGGCGCTCGATGCTGCCGAGGCTGATGGCCTCGTCGGCGTCGGAGACGTGTTTGGAGTGGGCGTCCCTGTCGTCGATCAGTGAATATTCCTTTTGGTGTATATAATTCAAATGAAGTTGCTCACTCCTCCACGTAAACCGCCACGGTCCTCAAGTTCAGCCTGCGACACGTCGCGATGATGCGGCACGCGATCTCGCCGCGATTCGCGATCAGCACCTTCTGGATCTTGGGTCTGCCGTGCTCGTCGAGCGGCGGCGCCGCGACGAAGAGAGGTCTGCGGAGCGGGCTGGCGGAGCCGTTGCTCCCGTTGTTGTGTCTGACGACCGTCATCCTGCGTCACCGAGAGCAAAACCTTCTGGTGATAGTCCGGAACGCATGCTGGCTGAGGTCCACGCTCAGTTTTATCGCCGGATAGCTTCTCTTGCCGTCTTTCCGTGCTGTTCCAAGGCTGTTGTTCGAGCTGCGCATGTTCCGCGGTAAGACGGGCGGTCCGCGGGCGTTTCGGTCCGCGAGTCGCACGTGTCGAGGGCGGAGCGGACCGGAGTCCCGCCACGGCGGAGACGCGGAGGATCAGCAGGACGAAGCGATCACTGCGGGTTCGTCAAATTGGATTGGAATTCGCTTATTTTGTTTCTTGAGCACGATGGGAACTTCTTTTTTTTTCCTTTTTTCTCTTCGGAAAAATCTTACTAACTGCTATTTCTTTTCATGAAATTGTGGTGCGGCAAGTATACAAAACCAGGGTGATGAAAGCAGTACTATTACGCAACGGAATATAAGGTCGGAAGCTTGCAAGACACATAGGTAGCGGTGCCTTTTTGTCCAATAGATTTTAAATCCTCAGCTTGGAAGACTAGAGTATGCTTGGAGAATGCCGTGTCAGAAAAACCACATGAGGCCATGACCGCCGATTGCAGTAGGAACTTGCATTTGCTGGTCGAAATGCTGCGTTCTAGTTCAGGATCAGAAATATATCATTCAGCTAACTTTCAGATCTAGTTTAAATACAATAACACGAAACCGTCTAACATCTCTACCCTGCGTAATTGAAATTGTACAGTAGAATCTAAAGAAAGAGAAAGCTATATCCGCGCCAGCAGCTTATGCGTCGTCGTCCCCCTCACCCCCGGCAGCGTCACCACCTCCAGACACATCCCCAGGATATCCCTCGTATCCCTCGGATCGATGATCCCGTCGTCGATCATGACCGCGCTGGTCGAGTAGCACTCGGCGTCGCGCTGCACCTCGTCGCGGAACCGCTGCACCCGTACCTTCAGCTTCTCCGGCGCCAGCGTCTGCCCCTTGGCTTTCGCGGCCGCGACCTGGATCGTCTCCATGACGCCCGCCAGCTGGTCGGGCCCCATGACGCTGCACCGGCCCGTCGGCCAGGTGAACAGGAAGCGCGGGCGGTAGGAGCGCCCGCACATGGCGTAGTTGCCCGCGCCGTACGAGGCGCCGCAGATGATGCTGATGTGCGGCACGGTCGAGCAGCTGACGGCGGAGACGAGCTGCGCGCCCAGCTTGATGCTGCCGGCGTGCTCGGCCTTGGGGCCGACCATGAAGCCGGTCGTGTTGTGGAAGAAGATAATGGGGACGTTCCTGCATCCGTCAGTTGGGCTTCCTCTTGCATAAGGAGACGGCTGAGGTGATGACTTACTCCTGATTGCAGAGCCGAATGAATTGCGCGCCCTTGGCCGCCTCGACGGGGTTGATGACGGGCATCTGGTTGGCGACGATTCCGACGGGGAAGCCTGTCGATCATCTTAATCAATATCTGTATATATTAGATAAAGTGAGAAAGGCTACTCACCTAGGATATGCGCCCACGCTGTCAACATGTTCGTGCCGTACTTCGGCTTGAACTCTGCCAGTCGCGAGTCGTCCACGATCCGCAGCAGGACCTCGCGCATGTCGAACGGTTTCCGGATATCCGGGTTCACGATGGAAAGAATGTCTTCCGCGGGATACCGGGGTGGGAGGGGCGCGACAAGATTGTCGGGCAGTCGAGGCGCCATCCCCATGTTCAGCGTCGCGACCCATTCGCGGGCCTTTTGAATGGCGTCGAATCTGTTGTAACCCTTAGTAAAAACACCATACTTTCTCAAAGTTCCAGGGAAAAAAAAGGATTAACATACTCATCCGACGCAATCTGATCCGCGAGACCCGTGACCGTCGCATGAATCCTGGCACCGCCGAGCTCTTCTGCCCCGATGGTCTCTCCGGTCGCCATCTTCACTAGGGGCGGTCCTCCCAGGAAGGCCTGGGCCTGGTTCTCCACGAAGATCGTGTAGTCGGACAAGGCGGGATGGTAGGCGCCTCCGGCGGTGGAAGAGCCGAAGACGATCGCACACGAGGGCTTCCCGTGCTGCGTCCGGATGGCGAGGTCACGGAAGAGCTGACCTCCTTTGTGGAAGACGCGGAATTGCTGAGGGAGGAAGACGCCGGCCTGGGTGCGTCAGCATCTGTCATCATCATATCTCATATCCTTGTGAAATAGGACTTGTCGTACAGATTGGACCAGGGAAATAAGAGGAAGGTCATTCTCGAATCCGATCTCCATGATTCGGTTGACCTTGATTACTATATATAGGAGCTTAGCGCTAGCTTTTTGTATATCGACAACATCGGGGTCTACTTACCCGTCATCTCATTCCACGCGCCACCGCTCTGGGTAGGAATGTGCGACATGATCAGGCATGGTCGTCCACTACATCTCCCGTCAGACTCCAAGCTCTGCATACTGAAGATATTTTGGTCTCACCTCACGCTCCCAATTCCCGCTATCAGATTCGCACATGGCGTCGAGTCTTTCAAACCGAAGCCCGCGAACGTCCCGAGTTCGAGGAATGGCGAATCTGGATCAAGCAACAATGCGATTCTGTCTCGCGCTGACAACACAAGTCAGTCAGCAGCCAGCAATTGGCGTTGAAGTCTACGCGGAGTATAGGTAGAAGGTACATACCTAGCAACTGCCCCCGTTCCTGGTGCCTCGACAACGAGGCCTCCGACCCCTCGGAGCAGACGTCTCTCAACACCGCCTCGAACCGGTCGAGAACCGGCTTCCAGCTCTCCCTGTTTGCCTGGAAGGCTGCGCCGCGGAGGTCAAGGCGGGACTGTACGACGGGGAAGGGTTGGGTTGCCATGTGGGCAGGTTGGTATAGCAGACTGGGGAGAAAAGCTAGACAGACAGAAAAATGGCACCTTGTCCAGCGGCAATTACATATTATTAGCCTATCCAGCGCGTCAGGTTATGCGGGGAACAGGTCCATCGGTTGCTCCGCCCGGGGTGGAACAAGGGGCGCGACATCTCGGTCCGAAGGCCGGCGGGCCAAGCTTCCGCTCAGGACAGCCGGCCGAGCCCTAACGACCACTACCTAGGTCCTAGGGACCAGGCAGTCAGTGCCCCGCAAACAGACGAAATGATTTAAGAGAGCCCAGAAATGATATTTAAGTCGGTAGGCTTATCACAAAGCAACAACCTGCAATTCATTCATTCAAACTTTTCAGCTCAGAATACACTGACATATCAACACATGTCCAGCAGCGACAAGTCCCTGTCGCTGGTCTTCGGCCCCGACCAGCCCCCCCTCTGGTCCAAGACTCTCGGTTCTCTGATCGAGGAACAGGCCCGTCAGTATGGTGACAAGACGGCGGTCGTCGTGCCCTGGCAGTCCGCCCGCCTCTCCTACCGCCAGCTGGCGGACCGCAGCAAGACGCTGGCCAAGGCCATGCTGAACATGGGCCTGCGGCACGGCGACTGCGTGGGCATCATGGCCGGCAACTGCTACCAGTACATCGAGGTGTTTCTGGGCGGCGCGCGCATCGGATGTCCCGTCGTGGTGCTGAACAGCACGTACACGCCGGAGGAGCTGAAGGCGGCTGTTGTACGGAGCTGTACGTTTATCTTCTTCAATCTTGATATTTTCTAGATCTGGCATGACATGAGACTGACTGGATGGTGATTTCTAGCCGTCAAACTCATCTTCATCGCCTCCACGATCGGAACCAGGTCGCTGTCAGCGCATATCAAGATGCTCCTGGGCGACAGCCGTCCGACGAACCCTGCGCTGCCGGAGCTGCGCCGCGTGGTCTGCCTGGGGGACGTCGCGTCAACTAATAACAACAAAGGGATCGAGTTCGAGTCATACAGCGAGTTCGTGCAGGGCGCAAATTCGATCTTCATGAACAATCCGGCGTTCCTCAAGCGCGCGGAGAAGAAGGTCAAGCCGACGGATGTGCTGAATTTGCAGTTTACTTCCGGTGAGGACTGCACTCTCCAACGAAAAAAAGTACTGAAATGTCTCCTGGGCAATACTGATGAAGCAAACAGGCACCACCGGACTGCCAAAAGCGGCTATGCTTACACACAAGTAAGTTCTCCCCCATCAACATCGATACAGCAGCAAGCTAAATGGATGTAGCAACCTGATCAACGACGGCCGCTTCGTCGGGCACGCGATGCGCCTGACGCCCGACGACGTCGTGTGCTGCCCGCCGCCGCTCTTCCACTGCTTCGGCCTGGTGATGGGCTTCCTCGCCTCCTTCTGCCACGGCAGCTCGATCGTCTTCCCGTCGGACCACTTCGACGCGCGGCGCACCCTCGACGCGGTCGTGCAGGAGAAGGCCACCGCCCTGCTCGGCGTGCCGACCATGTTCGTCGCCGAGCTCGAGATCCTCAAGACCACCCCGTACAAGATCACCACCCTGCGGACCGGTCTCGCGGCGGGCTCGCCCGTGCCTGCGCCCCTGATGGATGAGATCCAGGAGAAGATGGGCGTGCAGGGCATTCTGATCGCGTACGGCATGACCGAGACCAGCCCCGTCACGTTCATCACGGCGCTCGACGACCCGTGGGAGAAGAAGACCACGACGCTGGGCCGCGTCCTGCCGCACACGGCGGCCAAGGTGGTCGACCGCGACGGCAAGATCGTGCCGCGCGGCGTCAAGGGGGAGATCTGCACGAGCGGGTTTGCCCTACAGAAGGGGTACTGGGGGGACGAAGCGAAGACGAGGGAGGTCATGAAGACGGACGAGCAGGGACGGCTGTGGATGCACACGGGCGACGAGGGCTTCATCGACGAGGACGGCTACGGCCATATCACCGGTCGTATCAAGGATCTGATAATCAGGGGTAAGCACACCACCAATCAATATATCATGGATCGACCAAATCTGACAGACAGCCAGGTGGCGAAAACATCTCCCCCGCCGAGATCGAGGAGCGCCTCGTTGCGCACCCCGCCATCAGCGAGGCCTGCGTCGTCGGCCTCGAGGACCACAAGTACGGCGAGGTCGTCGGCGCGTTCCTCAAGCTGTCCGGCGGCAACAACGCGACCCGCAAACTCACCGACGACGAGGTGCGCGCCTGGGTGACGCAGACCTTAGGACGACAGAAGGCGCCCAAGTACGTCTTCTGGATCGGGGACTCCGGGGTGGGCGACGACTTCGCCAAGACGGGCAGCGGCAAGTACCAGAAGCATATCATGCGGGAGAGGGGGAACGCGCTGGTGAGGCAGCGCGCTGGCAGGGCGAAGTTGTAAATTGGTGTATATATTATATGTATGTCTGTTTGTTTGCTTAAGAGTGCATGTACAGTATATACCATTGACGAAGTAGGTAGTATCTGCGATATACAATATTTCCAGTCTACTTGCATATGCTCCCTAAATATCGACTATATTACCAGCTATTTTTTTTAGGAAAAAAAAAAAAATAAATATACCGAGCACCAGTCCATATAGTATCTTCTAATCTATCCTATCTGTCGCTATATCCGTCCTTCTAAATAGGTACAGTACATAGAAGTCCATATACATATTCCCCGGGCCCACCGTATATCTGTACACACATGGTACAGTATGTACTGTACCTTGGACCCTGATCACGTCTTATCTAGCAGTATTTACTATCCCGGCAGATTTTTTTTCATCTTTAAACCTTATCCCCAGAATCACAGCACTTCTACCCCCGCTTCTGGATCTCCCGAATCCGAACCTCAGAGAGATATCTATCTCCAAGTCAACATGTACCTACTACCTACAGTACCTACAGTGCGCCTTGCACCAGGTACGTACTGTCTTCAAATTCGACTCTCTTTCCTCGGACAGAATCAGCTGCGGTGTTTACCCCGAGTTGAGAGAGACCGAGGCGAGGTCAGTCGGCCCGGGGTTAAGAAAAGCAAAGCTTGCCGGTGGAGCATCGGGCTCGGCTCCTCCGCAGCGGTAACCCCGGACGGCGGACCGGCGTTCCGCGCCAAGATCACCGCTCGGTCCGCCGGGTCTTTCTTCCTTCCAGGACATTGGATGGAGCTTGAAGAAGTGGAGGGGAATAACACCCCGCGGGGGGAAGTAAACGTCTATTGTATCTCTCGAAATAAATAAAGAAGTTTCTTCTACTATATATCAATTGAATCATTATGTAATCTAATTCCTCCCGTCGACTCCACCCACACAGAAACCCCTCAAGCCATACATACTATATACTATATACGACCCGGATAACACCTACCTGCCTGCCTACCTACCCTTACCCAGGAGGTTACATACATACATACTTACTGACTTACATCGCAAAAATCCCGACCGGCGATGGCACCACCATCATCCTCATCCGTCCGCATCGTCGAAGTCTCCCCCCGCGACGGCCTGCAGAACATCCGAACCGCCATCCCGACGCCCACCAAACTCGCCCTCATCCGCCGCCTGCGCGACGCTGGCCTGCGCACCATCGAGCTCACCTCCGTCGTCTCGCCCAGAGCCGTCCCGCAGCTGGCGGATTGTCAGAAAGTCCTTGCGGATGAACATGTACAGGACCTATTGAAGGGGAGTGGGGAGGGTAACGGGCTGCGCCTCCCGGTCCTCGTGCCGAATCTGAAAGGATTCGAGATTGCGATGCGGTACGGGGTCAGGGAGGTGGCGGTGTTTATCTCCGCGACGGAGGGGTTCAGCCGGGCGAATATCAACTGCAGTGTAGCGGAGGGGATCGAGCGGGCGCGGAGGGTCGCGGAGAGGGCGAGGGAGAAGGGGGTTGCTGTTAGGGGGTGAGTATTCTTTCTATTATATATGGAACATCCTTTTCATCATGTTATGGTTTTTTCACTTTATGCTGTCTGCTAACGATGGCTAGCTACGTCTCGTGCATCTTCGCCGACCCCTACGACGGCCCAACGCCGCCCGCCGCCGTGCTCCACTGCGTCAAGGGGTTACTTGATATGGGGTGCTACGAAGTCAGTCTGGGCGACACGCTCGGCGTCGGCGTCGCGTCCCGGGTCCGCGAGCTGATCGAGTACCTCGTGCAGAAAGGCGTTCCGGTCGAGCGACTGGCGGGCCACTTCCACGACACGTACGGCCAGGCGCTGGCCAACGTCTGGCAGGCGTACTGCTGCGGGATCCGCGTGTTCGACAGCAGCGTGGGCGGGCTGGGCGGGTGTCCCTTTGCGCCCGGTGCCAAGGGGAATGTTGCCACGGAGGACGTGGTCTACATGTTCGAGAACGCGGGCATCAGCACCGGCGTCGATCTGTTGAAGCTGGCTGAGGTTGGCGTGTGGATATCGCGGGAGCTGTCCAAGACGAACGACAGTCGCGCAGGCAACGCGCTTGCGGTGAAGAACAAGCTGGGATCTGCGGCGTGCGTCGGTACGCCGACGCAGCCCAAGGGACCCAAACTGTCATGGTCCCTGGTAAAAGAGACAGAAGGACTGCAGATCTACCGCTCCGGAGTGAACCTCAAGGTCGTCCTGAACCGGCCCAAGAACGGCAACGCCCTGACCGTCCCGATGATCACGGATCTGTGCGAGGTCTTCGAAAACGCCAACTCGGACAACTCCATCTCGCGCATTGTCATCACGGCCAACGGCAAGTTCTTCTGCACCGGCATGGACCTGGGCAAGGGCAGCACCCAGGTCGGCCAGGGCGGCTCCACGAGCACCGCGCAGTTCGAGCGCCTGACGCGCCTATTCGAGCTGATCGACAACTCGTCCAAGGTGACCATCGCCTGCATGAACGGGCCCACGTTCGGCGGCGGCGTCGGCCTCGCGTTTGCCTGCGACATCCGGATCTGCGTCAAGAACGCCGCCGTCACCCTGAGCGAGGTCAAGCTGGGCCTCTGCCCGGCCACCATCTCCAAATACGTCGCCCGCGAGTGGGGGCCCGCGTTCACGCGGGAAGCCATGCTCTCCGCGCGCCCGGTCAGCCCGCAGGAGCTCAAGTCGCTGGGCGTCGTCGCGGGGGTGGCCGAGGACCAGGAGCAGCTGAACGCGCTCCTCGACGAGCTGCTGACGCGTCTGCGGGGCTCGTCGCCCGACGCATCGCGCATGTCCAAGGAGCTGGTGAAGCTGAGCTGGGCGCATGCGGGTGGGGAGAAGCAGGCCGCGGGGATCAAGGCGCTGTTTGAGCGGATGATGCGGCCGGACGGGGAGGGAGCACATGGCGTGAAGCAGTTCCAGGCAGGCAAGAAGGTGGACTGGGACGCGTATACGGAGCAGAAGTTGAAGGCAAAGCTGTAGTTGATATTTCATTATAGATAAACAAGAAATCTTGCACTGTGTTACAAAAATGCAGTCCATCCATTGTCGACACTCTCAAAGCGGATCGTGGCTGTAGTCCGTGGCGTCTTTCAGGTAGAGCGTCTGTCAGCAAGGCGGCTCCATCGACTTGTCGATGTCCTGGTCCTGTAGACGGGTTGTATGGATTCTTGTGGGAGGGTCATTGAAGATCACTGTCTCATTGCGGATTCCACTTTGCCTGTGTTTGCTCTGGATAGACTGAATCCTGCCGTTGAGACAGTAGACAGAGCATGCATAGTCTCAGACTGGAAAATGCCCTCCAAAAGGAAGAAGAATAGCAATAGTAACGGGTTGTGTGGGTGCCGTTTCTTCATCCGATCGAGGACCAAAACGACGACGGGAGGTCCCGTGACCCGCCGGCGGCTCCGGAGCTAACCCCATGGGGTCTGGCCGCGCTCCGGACCAATCAGCGGCGCGGGTTTGGGAGCCGCACGGCCGCCGCGCCGGCCGCGCGTGCGCCGATTGGCCGGGCACCCCGCACGCCGCTGGCCGGCTCTGGACGGCGGCTCCTCGCAACTCGTCTGCCATGCACACCCTCGTGCTCCTCCAGCCTGCCATCCCCATCCCCTCTCCCCGGCTGAGTGCCGTCGCAGGCAGACCGTCCCCGCGCTGCTGGTGCTTTGTGTCGTCCGGCTGATGGCGTCGGTCGGGATGGACCCCCAGCTGTCCGCACAGCCCGCGCCCGCAGGCGTCATCAAGCGCACTCGCCAGGCGTGCACCAATTGCCGGTATGTCGCAGCTGTCCGTCCGATAATCGGTAAGAAACGGGCTGACAGACGTCCTCTCCAGACGGAAGAAGACGAGATGCTCCGGAGAACGCCCGACCTGCTCCCACTGCCGGCGCAAGAACCGCGTCTGCCTCTACCGCCCCTACCCCGAGACAGGAACCGACAGCCAGCCGTCGCAGCTCCCATCCCTCCTCACCAATGTGCGGATACCATGCTCGTCGCTGCACCAAGATCGACGCTAACTTCTCGGTCAGTCGGACGTGTTGCAGAGGATCAGCACCCTGGAGTCCAAACTCGCGGAGCTGAGTGGCCAGGCGCCGCGCGAGGAACGGTGGGTTGGGCCGGGTATCCAGCCGTTTTCCACGTCCGCAGGCACTGATCAGGATGGGATATAGCAGAGTAAGCGACTCCTCAGCAAGTCCCGAAGATATTTCGCGTACGTTCCCAGAATCGGGTCCGGGAGCATCGCAGGGCCCCAGACATCCATCCGTGCAATTGTTTGATAACCAGCACACCGTCGACGACCTGCACACCCCGTATGGCTCCATACCGTCGAATCACTCCCATTCGCACCTTTCCCATTCCTTCATACAAGCTGACTCAAGGACGAGGTCATTCAAAACTCTCCCGCCGCAACCGGTCCTGCGGTCGCTGGTCGACACGTACTTTCTTCATGCCCACAACCAACCATACTCGTACTTCCAGGAAGCCTCGTTTCGACACAAGCTGGAGCATGGCCTGTTGCCGAAATGCCTGGTTTTCGCGGTGTTGGCAACCGCCCTTCGGTTTTCAGACCACGAATACTACAGCGGGAAAGCCATGGAGGCTGCGGAGGCTTACGCACGCGAGTCCTGGCTCTCGGTGCTCCAGGACCACCTGACCGTGGAGAATAGCCCGAACTTGTATGTTGTTCAGACAACCAACATACTGGCGGTCATTGATTTCACCGGTATGATCCCACCCGATTCCCGTTTCCTCCTCTACTCTACGCGTCGCTAATCATCCTGCTCAGCCGGCCGCATCAGCTCGGGGTGGCTAAAAATCGGCCTCGCCGTCCGCATTTCACAGGACCTGCACCTCATGAAGGAACCTCGCGACTGTCTCTCCTACACGGAACAGGAAGAGTGGAGACGCGTCTTCTGGTCCGTCTACTTGCTGGACAAACTGGTTTCTTGTGGCCAATCCCGTCCTCCGGCAATCGCCGATGAAGACTGTCATGTACAAGTGCCCTCTGATGAGCAGACGCTCCGGAATGGGAGCTGGAAGAAGACCCCGACGCTGAACCAGCTGCTCAGCGGCAACACCGACGTGTGCGAGATGCCGAGCAACTTTGCTCTCACCGTCCTGATGGCGTCGATACTCGGTCGCTGTTGCAGGTACGTCCTCCACGACCGGAACGTGGATGAGATGCCACCGTGGGATCCCAAGTCGGAGTATGCGTCCATCAATTCCTCCCTGCTGTTAGTCGAGTCGTATTCGCGGTTAGGCAACAGACCAATCGGCGACATAGTAAATGAGAACTTGACCCCGGATGGAAGTGTCGACCAGCAAGTAGTGGGCCACCTCATCTTCGCACACACCATTTTCCATGTATGCTATTGTCTGATCAGCCATCCATTCCTGCTTCGGATGCGTCTCAAGAGGCTGGGGTCCAAGACTCCACCGGCTAGCTTCTCGTCGCGAGCTTTCCAGACGAGCTGCAACCACGCCCGGAGACTAGTGAATCTCTTGGACGAAGCCGTGAAGGCCGGGTGTCTCGTTGAGACGTCCTTCTACGCCTACGCCGTTACCATAGCCGGGGGGATTCTGTCCCTGAACTTCCACGTTGAGCGTTCCAGAGGCGGACCGGGCTCGACTGGTATCTTGGACGCCTTTCAAAAGAGTCTAAACGCCCTGGAGAGGATAGGCGGCATGTGGAGCCACGCTTCCAACATGGTATGCCAACCCCACCCGTTTATCGTTCTATATGACACTGTTCTGACCTTGTCCAAGCTCCATCGACTACGCGAATTCCATTCACAGAGTCACAAATTCGCGCCTCTTCTCGACCCGTATTACGTCATCAACGACATGGATGCGGACTTTGAGCACCCGCTCTGGTCGATGATCGACTACGGCACGCTGTGCTCCAATTCCAGACCGGTATACGGCTCTTCTGTGGCTAACACGCCGTCGCCGTCGTCGTTCGGCCTGAGCTCGGGATTAGCACCGAGGCCTTCCGAGAGTTTCATGGCGCATAATAGCGATCTCTTCACCGGGATGTTGCCTGGTCTGAGGCCTAATGAAGTCGACTTTCTTCTGAACATTGCATCAGGCGGCACATAACCACCGTATGTTTGATCTTTTGATGATGGGGAACTTGTATTTATCGGAGTTCGTGGTGTCATATCCTTTTTTGGAAAGATCGGTCCGCACCTCCGCTTCGGACCGACGTCGGTACACTTCGTTGCTGGAGTTCGAGGACAAGGGCAGATAAATGCGTCGAGGATCCAAAATGACTTGCGTTTCTTCGGATGACATGATTACCCAAGTTACGAAACAATGAGTAACGGCCAGGCGTCACCATGGGAAAGCGTTGTGGCGGGGACGGCCGCCGCCATCTTGGCGGATGTGATGGTATATCCGTTGGATGTGTACGATAGTCATTTCCCTCCTGTACAGTTATTATATTGCAGTATATGTACTGATAGCAGTGTCTAATGCAGAGTGAAAACACGATTACAAGTCCAAGTACGACGTCAAAAAAGGCACGGCGACGTCGCCAACAACCCACCTGACGACAGATGCTACAACAGCGCCGTTGACGCCATCCGGCAGATCCTCCGCCATGAGGGCATCTCCGGCCTCTACAGCGGCCTGGGCAGCTCCGTCCTCAGCACCGCCTCCCTCAACTTCACCTACTTCTACTGGTCCGCCGTCGCCCGCGCCCTGTACCAGCTCCTCGCCCTGAGACTGCGCACCAACGCGGCCGACGACTCGAGCAACAGCATCGTTACGGAGCTCGGCCTGGGCGCCGCCGGCGGCGCCATGGCGCAGCTCTGCACCAACCCCGTCGCCGTCGTCGTCACGCGGCAGCAGACGCGCGAGCTCGGCGCCGCGAGGAAGTCCATCTGGGAGACGCTGACGGAGATCGTCCAGGGTGAAGATGGCTGGCGCGGGCTGTGGAAGGGGCTGAAGGTCAACCTCATCCTGGTCGTCAACCCGATGATCACGTACGGGGTCTACCAGTGGCTGAGGGGGAATCTGCTCCGCGTGCGGAGGGAGCTGCGTCCCGTCGATGCGTTCGGTATGTCCCTGCCATCTTATCACATTTTATCAACCTTGCTTGATTTCCCTCCCGAACTAACTGATCTGATTTAATCCTGGTTTTTAGTACTCGGCGCCCTCTCCAAAGTCCTCGCCACGATCTTCACCCACCCCCTCATCGTCGCCAAAGCCATGCTCCAAGCCGACAGGAAGCCGTCCGACGATGGCCGCTGCGGCGGCGGCCGAGGACGATCCTTCGGCGGTTTTACCGAGGTGCTGCTGTACATCTGCCGGCATGAGGGGTTTTTGCGGCTGTACAAGGGCCTGGGGCCGCAGCTCGCGAAGGGGTTCTTGGTGCAGGGGATCATGATGATGACGAAAGAACGGTACGTATGAGTCTGTTTGCACTATACTTTGGATGCAGAGCAGGGAAAGAGAGTGTGTGTGTGAGGTGGTTGCTGATTTGTTGTTTCTGGTGATGGCAGGACCGAATCGATGATGCGGCTTGCGATTTATGTGTTGAGGAGGAGGTTGCAGGCACAGCGGTTGGGTGGGGCTGGGTTGAGACGGGTGCTGTGAGTATGGTTAGGCTTTAAAGGGAGGGAGAGGGAGAAAAAGCTGGGTTTGGAATCTATGATGGATGTTTTATGTCGCAATATGGGGTGTTGAATGTGTTTTCAGTTTTGGAGAAGGTTTTTTGTGAGCATGAGCACGTGGGGATTGTATTGTACCCTAGATAATACATGATGTTGCTTATGTTATGAGATAGCAACGCGTTTCCTGTTAGTATTTTAATAAATAAAGTTCATGTTCAGCACATATAAGGATATATATATACTATTATCAAAAACAAATAAAAATATATTTTTATATTATGTACAGTACATACTCGGTCATAATAACATCTAGGTATGATCACATGTTAACAAGTACAAGACAGACCCGCCTCTCTTTGTCCTCCCTCCCTCCACCGAAACTCCTCAGGCTAATAGCAAGCAAGAAGTTAGAAGGGAAAACTGTTGAATGAATGAATAAATGAAGGCGGTTTCTAAACCGCTGGTCTATTACTATTACCTGCATAGGTCCTGTTGCAGGGATCTTATATGCTTGGTTCTGTGTGGGGTCTTGATTATCATCAGAGAAACCTCCTTGATAAAAAAAGTGAAAAAAAAGAAAGAAAAAAGATTTAGGTAGCTGGTGGAGCCTTTTTTTCAATCCCCACCTTTTTTTGCTCTGATAAAACAAATCATGGCAAAGGAAAGGACAAGATTGTATTTACATAGTATAGTATTCATTGCACGACACGGCACGACCCAACACTGCGCAACGAAAATGCCACTGCGAGAGAAACTGACTGGTCTTTCAAACCTGCAACTTCCTCTAGAAGTAAGAAGGACGAAGAAGGAGAAGGATCAAGGAAAATCACATTACAGAATATAATATATATAGCGGAGTAGATAATAAACAACACTGATGTCAAATAAGTATAGAATTAGAAACTTGTTGGAAGATAAATGGTCGGAAACTTTGCAAGGACAAAATAGGTAGCGCGTTGCATTGTTTTCTTTTTTGTCCAACAAGAATCAGGCCTGCTATATCTACGTACCTACCTGCGACCCCGGTGATGGAACTCTTAGATGACTGGTATGCAGAGTGGAGGTGGCTAGTGGGATTGATGCAATCCCTCTCCTAGGCCTTTACGTAGGTAGGTGGGTAGAGACGCCAGCTGAAGAAGAAAAAAGGGGGTATTCAAGCAACTTGAGGAATATGAATATGCTCACATAATAATGTCTAGAACCTGGCTCAATTAGACTACAGAGGAAGACCTAAATCTGATATATACTAAACACCAAAGAATTGCAATAAGGAGCGGAAATAAGATGTTGATAGAGAGAGAGTGTGTGGGTCACCTGCGCCTGGCCTGGCGTATACATATGTAATGTATCCAGCATGGACAGGATGCTGTCGAATCAAATAGCTCCCTAAACAAACAGAGAGACTCACTCGTAGGAAGAGAAGGGACATTATTGTTGAAGATGTTGATGACATAGAATGGAATTTTATTACCCTGTTGAAGTTGAAAAGGGGTCACCTGCTGTGGAACTACGGTATCTAGATTCAATCCTCCAGTTCAGTAAGACTGATAACTACTAATACCATGTAGGCCGCGCGTAATGCTCCGATAGACTACCTAAGTAGAGTCAGATTCCTTGTTGGGTAAATAGAAGTAGAGTAGAGCTCTGAGATAAGATGATAATAGTTTAGATACATTATCTACCTGTACCTTTATGTCTCTTTCTCTTTCTTTTAGGTAGAAGTAAACAATCACCATCATTATCATAATGATGATTTAGGCGGAAAGCTTTCATTTTTTTAAATTATTATTTGACTTTGGGCTTACATACCATAGAAAACAAAACAAGACATATGGCCGCCTAGCAGATAAAGCATGAAAAGGACCAAAAAGGATTATGAAACTCCACAAAGGTACCTACTCCGTGGACATCTCTGTGCAGATTTAAATTTTTAAATTTAGTGTGGTGGGATTGTTTACCGGTCTAATTGGGCGATATCTTATAAATATCTATCTGCACCAATTGGAATGATGTCCGGAAAACGACATACACTGCCAAAGCGGGGTCAAAAGCGAACATGCTTTGTTCCCCTGCCTTAGATACCTATGCAGCACTAAGAATTTAGAAAGACAAGCCCCTTGGAAGTTCACTTGATATTGATGATGATATGCCTTCCTATTTGTCGGAACCAGCCCGGACCGCTCTAGATCCCAGCCCCTGAGTAATCCTTAATACCAATGAACCGCTATCGTAATCATAGATAGAATAGTTATCACGGAGTACTCCGAGACCACGTTGTCTGTGGTGGAGCTGGTCTAAGTAGTCTAGCCAGCTGCTTAGCACCACGAAAACGACATCGTCCACCTCCGCTCCGCTGCAGCTGAGCTGACGACGCCCGCAGCTCAATGGAGATTCGTCCTCGCTATTATTATTGATCACGACGCACTCCTGTCAAGCTTCCCCCACAGATAACCACGTACTACTCCGCAGCGGGACCTTCGCGGGAGCTTTCCGCTGGCACTCCAAAGCTCCAGCTCCAGCTTTCCGATAACGTGCGGTGCTCCACCGAGGATATGTACACTCCGCTCCCCAGCGGTCCATGGAAGTACGGACGGTAGTTAGAGCTTCAGGGAAGATGATACGTTCCTCGGGCTACGGATCTGATTTGCGGGCCCCGCATCCCCGCGTTTTGGTAAGATGTGATGTGGAGATCCGTTGTTACTGTGGGGGAAGGTGAACTTAAGGGCCTGGAGAGTGGAGGGAATGTAGTTGAGGAAGGGGAGAATTGAGGTCTATACAAGGGTCAAGTTGTCCGAGAAGCCTGGAGGAAGGAAGAGATTTGAAGCTCATCTATCCAAACAAAATCAATTTCTTCTCTTTTCTTTTTTCTTTTTGTGTGAGAACATCACAGAACAGAAGAACTTCCTTCTTGCTTTTGCTTTTACTAGACAGAGAACATGGCAATTGCAAACGGCACCTCCAAGCCCGCCCTCGACTTTGAGGGAGGCTACGTCCAGATCATCAACGGCAAAGTCGTCCCGACGGAGAAGACGCGTCACAGCCTCAACCCGACCAACCTGGAGCCGAAGGCTGAGGTGCCCGTGGGGACGCAGGAGCACGTCGATCAGGCCGTCGCGGCCGCCAAGGCGGCGTTCAAGACGTGGTCCAAGGTCCCCCACGAGGAGCGGAAGAAGGCCGTGCTCGCGTTCGCGGACGCGCTGGATGCGCTGCGGGCGGAGTTTAGAGATTTTCTGATTTCAGAGCAGGGGAAACCCGTACGTCTACCGTCTACATGTACTGTATGTACATACATGCTATGGAACAGGTTCTGACATCTAATAGATCCCACAAGCCGACTACGAGACCGACGCGGCGATCGAATGGATGCGCGGCATGGCCCGCATCCCCCTCCCCGAGGACGTCATCAAGGAGAACGAAACCCGCACCGTCATCACGCGCTACACACCCATCGGCGTCGTGGCGGCCATCATTCCCTGGAACTTCCCCCTGCTGCTGGCGACGGGCAAGATCGCGCCGGCCCTGTTGACGGGCAACGTGATCATCGTAAAGCCCTCGCCGTACAAGCCCTACTGCGGCCTCAAGCTGGTCGAGCTGGCGCAGCGCTTCTTCCCGCCGGGCGTGGTGAAGTCGCTGAGCGGCGACAACAACCTGGGCCCGTGGCTGACGAGCCACCCAGGCGTTAATAAGATCAGCTTCACGGGCTCGACGAGGGCGGGCAAGCTGGTGCTGCAGAGCGCGGCGAAGACGCTGAAGAGGGTTACGCTGGAGCTGTAAGTATCCCTATCCATCCGGGGAATATCTAGGAGAGAGGGATTGATGCAAATGTACGGCAGCGGCGGTAACGACCCAGCCATCGTCTTCCCAGACGTCAACATCGACAAGGTCGCCGAGAAGGTGGCCTTTTACGCCTTCCTTAGCCGGGTCAGGTATGCCTTTTCTTTTTCATCCCCCTTCCTATATCAAAGATATGAATACTGATGGCTACAGATCTGCCTCAACCTCAAACGCATCTACGTCCACGAATCCATCTACAATGAATTCAAAGCAGCCCTGGTCAAGCACGTCCAATCCTAGACGCTCGGCGACGGCTCCCAGCCCGGCGTCACACACGGGCCCCTGCAAAACAGCATGCAATACGAGCGCGTCAAGACCTTCTTCGCGGACATCAAGACGCAGAACTGGACCGTCGCGTACGGCGGCACCATCGACCCCAACGCGCCCGGCTACTTCATCACGCCCATTGTCATCGACAACCCTCCGGAGGACTCGCGCATCGTGGTCGAGGAGCCCTTTGGCCCTATTGTCCCTCTCCTGTCCTGGAAGGATGAAGACGAAGTCATCGAGCGCGCCAACAACACCAACATGGGCCTAGGCGCGTCCGTGTGGACGAACCATCTCAAGAAGGCGGAGGAAGTCGCGCGCCAGCTGCACGCGGGCAACGTGTGCGTTAACAAGCACTTTGATCTGTCGCCGATGGCGCCGTTTGGCGGGCACAAGGAGAGCGGCATTGGCACCGAGTGGGGGCTTAATGGGCTCAAGGGGTTCTGTAATGTGCAGACGTTGTTCCTCAACAAGGATATTGTTGCGTGAGCCGAGATCATCAACATGAGCATGAGGAATGGTGATGATTGGGTACATATTTAATAATTGTTGTTCATGGGTTGGATCATGAGTGATTTGGCCTTTTTTGTTCATGTTTTCATTGCTCCGGTGGATTATACCTAGGTATGAACATATATCATGAACACCATGAGTATATATTTCCAATGTCATTTTCTTCCTTAACTTCTTGAAACAGAAAGCCAGAATAAAGCTCCATTGAATAATCCAATCTAGTCCAGTGCACTACCAAATCAAATCGCTTCTCGAGAAAGTTCGAGTAGTGGAAATCTATTATCAAGTGCTGCGCTGTAAATCCTTGTTTGCAAGGACATCTCTACTGTGTAGACTCTATCAGCCGTAGTCAGTCAGACGGGGTTTCCCGACGCTAACTTTGTCTCAGTCCCTGACTTTTAGATACCTCTACCGGGCACGCGGCTTGGCCTAAACACAGTAAATTCTTACAGTCTGTGTACTGTAGAGAAAAAAAGTAAACCCATGGATATTGTTCTTCATTTTTTTTTCTTAATCCCTGTTGCTATACCTGTTCCTACCGTACCGTACGGACTACAGAGGAGCTTGCTTTGTTGATGAGAGCGATGATCAATCAAGCATTGTGGCGCCGCTCGCACCCGTGGGATCGGAATGTTCCGTAGCTACTTTAGGGTTAGAGTAGTTAACTAGCCTCAGGAAACCTTGGATTTGTTGGCCAACCTTACCTTACCTGCCTATTAAGGTAAATGCTACTTACCTCACTGAGTAGGTACCTATGCATGGAAGTACTGGGACTACTACTACTATTTACAGATCGTCCGTAGTAGCACTCCTCCAGCTTGGAGCTCCAGCCGGACCAGCCCCGCCCTGGCCACACGGCTCTGGGTCCGGGTCCACCGTCCTGGTCTCCACTCGCCAGCTCAGGTGTGCTGAGGTCGGCATTTCTAGAACTTAGATGCCGAAGTACAGTGCACAGTACGCAGTGGGGGTATGTATGCAATATGTCAGAATCCGGTTGGACAAAAAGGAGAAACAAAACAAAACAAATTGGGAGATTGGAAGGCTCTTTCTCACTTCTGTAGATTCTGTACAGAACTTTTTAAAAATAATCAAACCTTAATCATAAATCAGTCAGTCTGATCCTCAAGTCAAGGCCAGAAGCTACCGTACTGTGTACTCTGTAGACTCAGACTGCGCAGTAATACTGTAGACTAACTGTATAAGCATGTCTAATTCTACACTACGTATGTAGCTACGGACCTTACTACCGAACTGAAGCACTACTGCACAGACTACTGCACCTAAAGGCTAAAACCAACCTACGGTCCGAAATCTCGGACCGCACTCCAGAATAATAATTTCGGTGAAGGAACTTGGAAGAGCATGCATATATGGTGTACCCCATAGAAGTAATAATAATCTACCGGACGGAGGTCTAGACGAACCTGATCGATGAAGCCTAGGTGGATTAATTGGAAGGCCTCGGCGTTTACCCATGAGGGCAGTTGTTCATAGCTCACTGCCGCTGCCGACTGGTGCCTGCTCCTGAGCCCCGACTCCCAACTACTCCCCACACTCCCTACACGTACGGGAGTACTCAGTATGGTAGATCAGTTCCGAAAAGCGTGCTCGGTGAACCACTGGTCAGGGGGACTGACAACGCAACGACCTTTGATTCTGGAAGTTGGGACTTCAAAGCCGAGCTTGTTCTGAGTCCTTCGACCAATTTGGCATTCGGGAGTCGAGACTCGGGCGAGGAGAGAGCCGATGCGGAACTCCGACCTGACAACCAGGTGAACCGTACAGGGAGTCAGAGGCTCCAGGCCCGGCATTTCGGGATGAGGCGGTTCCCGGTGCCGGTATGGGTACCTGAATGCAGTGCCGACGCTTGCAGGCTCCAGGTACGACGAGCATGGGCATGTGCCGTAGGTAGTGGCACGGAATACTCCGCACAAAGCACGTGGTTATTCCAGAGTCTGTACCAGTGCCTACTCCTACTCTGTAGTCTCATTGTCAACTTCCCATCCGGACTACGTATGTGTATGTCTCAGAATGATTGTTGTACTGTACAGTACTCGTCACACACCTCAGGCCTAGATAGTCCGTGAGGTAACTGAATAAAAAAGCGGTCAAGATTTAAAGATACCTACCTGTAAATGCAGAGCTCGGAGTGGGGATTCTTTTCTCTTTCCCCCTTCCAAGTGAAGTGATCCACGAGCTGGGCCCCGCACAACAACCACGTGTCGAAGTAGATCCAGGCTATCTCTTACAAGAGTCGCAACAACCAATCGAGCAGATCCCTACACGTGCCCTCGAGCTCTTTTGGCTAAGGCTGAAGCACCTTATTGTGTAGCACTGTCGCCGCTTGCCTGCGAATATATCAAAATGTTGGACCCGTATATAATGCAAGAAAAAATTGGTGATATCGCCTTTTTACGAAACACGAGAACATCGGTCTCTTAATTATTTATCAAAAAGTCAACACGGATGGCACAAGGAAAACGATGCGGTCAAGAAAAATATAAATCTTAATCAACTATTACTCTGGTATATATACATACTGTAATATCGTTGAAGCAAGATAGACAAGACGTCGTACCAGGCAGGACTCGGTCCGGAGCCGTGGCATCTGGAAGGGATAACCCGGTGTGGTGGAATCAGGGGTTTCAGCTTCCCTCGCCCATAGTTCGCTTCATTACTGTATGGAGGTTCACGGAAATGCCGATCCACGAAGCGCTGGGCAGCGGCAGCAGCAGCCTGGGCTCATGCACAAAGTCACTGGCTTGGCCACTGATAGGAAGGACACTTTTCCTGGCCATTAAGCACCTAGACACTATAGATGCACTTTCCCAAGATCACTCCATCAAATCCAACACTCCTGCACCTGAAATATGCGGTCTTTTAGCCACAACAAGTCCATTTTTCTGTATTCTGTCTTGTCAGGGAGGTGTTGGGATATTGCAGACGCCACGCTACGCGGCCCTATAATAACGCCTCTCAGACTCTCAGATTCTTTTGGTGGCGAAGCAGGCATGCAGGAATGATGGAAAGGAGCTTGAGACAATGTCCTCTTTTCATCATGCTAGATCTTGGCTTTGAAAGTTTCACCCCCAGGCAACAAACAGCACTCATTAAGCACCGGAAGGCTCCATTGCAACTGATGTAGGTGGCAGGGGGTTTGCGAAGGTTGTGCTTAACGATTGCACTCAGATTCTTAATAAGCCTTTTTCCCAAAGACGCCCATTATAAAATGTCTAGGGCTTATTAAATCGATTAGCCAATACTCTCAGTTCTGATACCCGGCAAGTACGCAAAAAAAAGCACACTTAAAGGGACCTGGAAGGAGAGAACTCGATGTATGCGAATACCCAGCTTCAGTTTCTCGACGAAGATTGTGGCTAGATTCTCTCGTGCCTCCGCGTCGCGGGTAAACTCGCATTTACCGGTACTCAACGATATCTATAATGGGCGAGGTTCGGTATCGAGATTATCTGGTCAGCAGCCAACAGTATACTCCCGGTCATTAGTGCACAGATACTGCTGGGTTGCAAGCCCTAGGAGGGTATCTCTCATATACAAGCACCACCAAAGACGCTTGCAACGCCGTCGACGCCTATCACTCATGATACACCATTGCAAGGGTCACGGTGGCAACTGCTGGGTTGATATCTTCCATGATAAGTTGCTCGAAACTTGTTTTTCGCGGTACCAATTCCCGCATAAGTGCCTGAATCAATGGCCAATGCTGCGTTGACCTGTTTTTGATGACTTGTGGGTCCTAAATCCATATGCTCCCTTTAGAAAGACAGATGAGGTGGAGGCCACTAGCTCTGGAGAGTTGGTTGCTGCCTGGGTGATAAAGGTTATGAGGATGTACTATTTTTTTGCACGGCGAAAGAAACCTTGCAGACAAGTCTTTCATAGTACAATAAGACGGCGATACCCAATGTAATCACGCAGTGGAATGAAGTTGAAAAGGGATATTGGTGAAGATAGTAGGAAAATATTTAAACCAGAGGCTAACAGCAAGCTATTTACCTGGTATGTATGTATACCGACCTAGTTTCCAAGTCAAACCCTTTCTCTATTTCTCGTATTTAGCTCTGTCTTCCACCTAAGCACTGTCGGTTGTCGTCTTTCAATACATCACATTACAAGCCTGCTTTTAGTAAGAACAATTCTCGAGTTTAACTGATACTCTGAACAGCATACAGGGCCTGGACCCGATTTCGGCTAATTTGTGGATAATTGAATTGCATATTTAAAAGAGAAGAAAAACCCACAAGTCAGAAATACAATACAGAGACCTACTATACACTATGGAGCACAGTGTGCGCTGTAAGTATCCATGCATTTATCTCAGTCCTAAAGCATCGATGCCATACCAGTTGCAGAGCAGAGATCTCCAGCTCACGTCCACCCAGATATTCCACTCTAAACGCAAGCCAAAAAGTAGAACCCCGGACTCCTAGCTCAGCAATCAAGCAGTGGCCAACTTAGTTGGCATGCATTCACATCACAATGCAAACTGCCCAAACCCCGGCAAGCAGAAGGCCTGTTCGAACTCTGGGAATACCAATAATAGTTGCAGCAGTGAGGTAATTACCAGTGGCTGCTAACAAACCAGGGAAATAAACTACTGTTACCTCCAGGATAGTAAAACCCAATGGTCGCAGTGGCGATGATTACCAATATTCTACTAACAGACCGAAGGGTTTTCGTAGCATCTCTTCCCGGCTGTGAGCTGTTTTTTAATACTGTTCAGAAGCGTACTTAGCATAAGTACATCATATCAAGATAGATTCCACTGGGTGGAAGCTACCTCCATTCTTGTTCTCTCCTGGAACTGGAATAGAAGTTTTAACGAATTTGCTCATACTCTCATCTGGTTGCTTGTAGTTTTCCCTCTAAGTCTATATTGACTGCCAATATGTCTCAGTCTGTGTGATATCCAATATGGGAAGTGCTCGTCAGCTCGGAGTAGTATCTGGCGCGGTGAGGTGATCTCAGGAGCAGTTCAAAGAATCCCAGATGATGTAACATGACGGGCTTAAATGCCAAGCTCCATAAAAAACACTGGGAATAGCCGTCACATATGTTAAGAAAAGATTCGTTGCCCAAATACTCTGATGGCGTATATCAGCACAGTCCACTAGTTTTCTACCTGCTGCACATGGAGAGTGTGACGGCGCGGCACACCTAGGTGGTAAGGTAGGCGGTGTTGAGCATCCCTTTGTCTCTGGGATACTGCCAGTCCTACTCGCCTATGTATATCACGCTACACAAAGCCCTGCAGATTCTTTCCTTTCCCCTCATGCTTTCGATTGTGTATGACAAGCTACCATAGTTTTAGCTAATAATACTATGACCGGGCGCCGTCACAGAGAGCACCGAGGCCTGGCTAATAAAAGCTCAACTATGATTGCCAAGAGACAAGGGTGCATAATAAAGAAATGTTAAATTAAACAGCTTGGGGAAAAGGTTAGCGGGGCAGGGAATGATCCATTGGTCCTCCATCACTTCCGGGGTATCCGGCCCTAATTTTCAACAATTCCGGGCTATCCGGAGATCTACTTTCTACATGCCCACACCACTTAAAATGGTCCTAAGAATAATCTCAGAGCCACGTGATAACTCTAAAAAGCTTATTAGGACTATGTTGGACTAATGGGGATATAAGACACGTGCAACTCAACAGCCAGCATGCTGTACTGTCTAAGATTTAGTACAGTACATACAGCCACAGAAAACTCTTAAAATCTTTCTCCTTTCTACTTCCTGCTCGCTGAGATAATATCTGGGATGATAAATGGTCTTATAGTGCTCTGTCAAGCATCGTTCAGGCGGCGATCCAGCGCATTTTCAATATCATCATAGAAGGTCAGAGGCTCGGTATCGTTTCGAGAAGTACAGCTATGCTATCCATTTAATGGCATCTATTGTACAAGCTCTATGCCGAAAGAAAGAAAAAGCAAAAGAAACAAAATACGAATCATAGGCAGCTCGGAGATCAATCAGTGTTTCCGGTGAACATGGCAAGTACTCCGAAAGATCAACTTGATCCGAATCTTTAAATAACCATCCTCCGGTTTATTGTTGACCTTCGACGCTTCTTTCTTCTCAAATAAAAAGAAGTCGCGCTACCATTTCTCCCGGATACAAGATTCAGAATTAATCACGGAGAGACCCGGGGTGGTCTTCAATACATACCCACCTGTGACTCTCTATCCATGGATATCCAAGATCTGGCAGCTCTCATGTCTGTCAACGCGTCTCGTCCCTGTCTATTCGAACCATCCTCGAAACCAGGCTCGATGAGCCGAACTCAATGAGGCTACATACTTCACCCTCTGGATGCGGAAATCGGTCACTGAATAGAAGATAAATTAGATAAGAAAACGCCGCTGCATTGTCAAATCTGAAAACTATTTCATCATCATCATCATCATCATCATCGTAACCTGATTCACATTATTTCTGATCGAGGAGGATATTCTTCACTGGAAGTATCTTTCTTGAACCGGCGGGTTTTACTCCATCGATCTCATTAATCAGAACCGCTATATATTAAATATATCTACGCATTTCGTAGCCCAGTTTCTTTTACATACCATGAGCTTCATTGTCTTCGACATCTTTGAATACACAATGCCAGGCAGGTTCAAGAATTTGGATCTTCCTTTCGGGGTAGTCAGGACGTCTTTCGAGGAATAACTCGAACTCCAGCGCACGCTGGGCGAGGACGCGGCGATGGCGAGGCGGCCCAGGGCGGAGATGACGGTGTCGATTCCTGAGTGGTCAGTCAGTCAGCATACAGTTGTATACACATGGATATAGAAATGAGGAATGAATGGAGAAGATGGGACTCGATGATGGGTTGGTCCAAGAGCAAAGGGTACTTGAGATCAGAACGCAAAATAAATATTGCATTATTGCTATGCTCCTTCCTGCCGACTAATTGCTCAGTAATGCTAGTAGTGTACTGTACAACGTATCTTTCATCTTTGCTCCAATCTCAGAGTACGCAATATCCAGGAGACTTAAGTTTTCAAAGTGGTACCAGCTAACCTCTAATACTGTCGATGGAGTGCTTCTACAACCAGGCAGGTAGAAAGTAGGCTCAAAAAAAGAACAGGACCCGATTGACGAATATCTACAGGATAGCAGTTCTATTTATTTTGTCGACAGCAGAGTAGCGGCAGAAATATCAGAGAGCTCGGAGACGGCATCAATAATCCATTACATATACAAAAAAAGAGAAATGCATCGAGTGGTCAAGAGAGATGTTATATCTACTCCAAATGAGATGGGAAAACCAGAAGGGCTTTTTCTACTCGACACATAGTGTATGTATAAATAGGTGCGAGCACGGGATCAATTTGAGAATTGTCACCCTTCTCTTCCAAACATACTCTGTACTCCATGGAGCAATCCGAAAGACTGAGAAGAAAATAAAGAACGCGTCGATGTATACCTACCCTTTTTGAGCAGACGACATCGGACCTCGGTCCCTCCCGGTTCCGGACTGGCAATACCTAGGTAGATAGCACCGAGGTCAACTACTCCGTAGTTAGTCTAGTGACGGTCAGGCGCTCCACTTAGTTGACAAAACTGGAATATGGATTCTGCGTGTACCATACGATGATAACATTAGAACACGGAGCTGGATGATTATTAATTCATGCATGGGATTTGGTCCAAGCCTCCAACGGAGCATGTACTCAGTGAGCAGTGCTCCATAGCAGTGTCTGTGCATAACAACAATAGCTCTCTCTGAATGAGGCTTTTCAGTCACCAAGACGCTGGGCCCACTTCGCTTATTATCGGATCATCCATTATTTTTTTTAGCATGTTCTGCAGATTCCAGTCTGGTCAATGTCAGTGTCGAGGGGTATATGACGAAAGGACGCAGGAAAGTAACTTTGGGGGTCTGGGAGGCCACCAATGCCGCCATGGTTGAGGTGTGTTTGAATTTAGCTGCAGGTAATTCTCAAGCAGAACATCCTAAGTTGCCTGTCTCAGATTCATCAAGGGGAAAGCAAAGATTGTCACGTTGTGCCTGGCCTCGGGACCCACATGCCGGTGAACCCAAGTTACATGATTAGCACGTGGAGTCGGGCAGTCTGCAGAATTGCATACGGAGTCCGGAGAGTTAAAGTCCGAGTTTTGAGGATATCAAATCTTGAAGCAGACTGTTGATTTGCTGATGAGGACAATCACGTCCTCCGTATAGAGTAGTACGGGTACAAGTTCACGGCCGCGCTCTGTTTCACTTTGGCCGCACCTTGGCCTGTTCCCTAAACTCCGCAGTTCTGTACATACTGCGTTCGTCGTGAACTTATCAAGTTGGGCGTCCGGTGAGCAACGTAGCCATCTGTGCGGAGTACTTTGCGTTTTTGGAGTATCGTGGCATGATATGGATTCTCGAGCCTCATACTTTAGAGACATCCTGTGACATGGTGCAGGCGAGAGCAGATCGGCAGATATTATTGATCTAACAATTCAGTCGATTTCGTAAAGGGGTGACGATCACAGCGATTTCAATCGGCAAGCGGTACAACGATGATCCCGACTTCTTCAAGCTCCAAGTTCCTGTCCACTTTTCGGATAGACTGTTCCGATCGGCATAATTATTAGTAATAAGGTGCCGAGAAATCTGTTGTGCAGCGTCCTTTGCCAAGAGAGCTTGACTTCCCATAGCCAACTCAGCTGTCTGTCTCTTGGATTGTCCTAGTACCTGATCAGGGATGTCAACATGCCTGATGGGGAATATGGTCTGCGAAGAAACTGCTCTTTGCTGCAGCAGCCAAGCTGCCAAGGAGTCCGAGATTACTTTTCCCCCCTCATCTCTCGTGTTCCTCTTCTCGTATAACGCTGGATAAGTAGTCTTCCCCGCATTCTCCGCATTCGCCCGCTCTTCTCTGCATGATAATGCTCTGTTCTCCGTAAAGCACCCCATAGACGTGACCAGGAGCTAATCGTGACTCGTGAGTGAAGCTGATGTTGTCTGACTCCACAACCTGCTAGGGAAAAGGAACCGTGGGGCTAGACCCTCCGATCATTGATGGGAAGGTGAACGGTGGGTTCCCATTCCCGTGTATCATTATTTTGCCGTACAAGATGTCTGTGGAGTTGGAGAATCGGATGGACATCTATGAGGGGCGTTGATGTCCCTTGACAATAGTTCAAACTCTGAAGCACATGGTGTACGGAGTAGTAGGTGTACCATCTCCCACCTTGGAACTTTGGAGGGGTGGTGTCGTGCCTTTTGGGTAAGGCTTGGCAGGGCCGTTGTTGACCGGGTTTTGTTTATGGCGACAAGGACGTTGTGGCGTCGGCAAGCAATATCACTTAGCGAAGTTAGCGTCGTTTCGCGCTTCCTTACGTCCGAAGCTATGCCCAGTGCGGTTTATGATCCGCTGCCCATGCAGAAACTGGATCGGACAGAAGGAAGACGAAAAGGGGCAGGTTGGAGAGATGATCGCAGGATGATTAAGCTTCTGCTAGGGCGCGGTCCGTGCCTAGAATCCCTGAAGAGCTCATACCGTTAGAAGCTTGAGCTGCCAGCTGAGTAGGGGGTTTCCCGCTGCATCTTCAGCTTCATCGTTCTGCCGAGATGCTACCCTTTATGGCTGCTCTTCGTGTTTCATGGAACTCCATTCCAGGCCCTGCTGTGCAAGAGCAGTGAGCGGGTGATCTCTATACTCAAGTACTCGTAACTCAGTTGGATCTATGCCGGTCAGTCAAGAAAAGGTTTGATGGCTCCTTTCTTCAAACGGCTTTATGTACCACCGTACCGATTATTTCATACAATGTACTCGTCTAGTGTAGGTATTAGTATCTTGAGCTGTGACCGGTCCTCAACGCATGGAGTCAATGCTCGTTGCCATCTTGAGACGCGCCAGAGAACAGGGGAAAACTCTCCAGAGGATAGAAAAGAGAACTGGCCGCTTCCTTTTTTGAAGAAAGCAAGCTTGGCCGAGTGGTCTAAGGCGCCAGATTCAAGCTGACTAAGCTTCCACCTGCACAACGGGTGTCCTGGTGAGGCAACTCTCGTGGGTTCGAATCCCACAGCTTGCATTCTTGCGCACATCTTTTTTTTTTACGTTCATCGTACGACCTCGTCGATGCAAAGCGGCTGCCGTGGGGTTGAAACAGGAAAGCTTTATATGGAATATAAAAAGAATGACCAGGCTGGGGTTCGAACCCAGGACCTTATCGGTGTTAACGATATGTGATAACCAACTACACCACCCGGCCATCTTTTGGATGGTCTGTTCCATCTACTTATTTCAAGGAATCCGCTACTGCTGCAGGACATCCTACGTGCCCCCAATGCGGGCTCTCGAGATTCTCGCACCATGCTGATGGTCTACCTAAACCACCCGGTGCTCCGTCTTATGCACTTGTGATGCCAACAAAGGATGCGCGGAGACAGCCCCTCTCCCCTGCTCTCGGTAGATCGGGTTTGCTTTCCGTGGTGACCTCGAGGTGGACCGTGGAGAACAATGCGCGTGGGTTCTCGCCCGTGGGCTCGAAGAGCCTTGCTTGCTGACAGGTTAACTAGAACGGGAAAAACGGTCTCGGGGATGGTCATCCTTGTGGACCCGCACGCTTGACATGCTGGGACACAGTCAAGTCTCCGCTGTCACACTCTGTTGTTGGTGTTGCAGGATGCAACTCCGTGTCGTGGTAGAGAAACGACTGCTGAACCTTCCCCTTTGACGCGATATCTTCTAGTCTTACGGTGTACCTTGTACGTTCCGTACTATGGGCTGTCGAAGATTTCTACGAGTATCGATGTGTATGTGGTGTAGGGGAAGCGTTGTGCCTAGGTCAGCTTTTTTTTCACTTCCAAGAGCCGCAATCAGATACCACTCCTTGTGCGACTCTCCAGCCTGCCGCTGGTGTGCACAAACCGGTGTAATTCCAGCACCCCAGTCACAAGCCACTCGGACTGTTTTCCGTCCAAAGTTTATCTTGTGAAGCCGCTCGACTGAAACGTTCTAGCGCAGGGTCTTGTGTATAAGTGCGGGACAGCCTTGCAACGGCTTGATGTTTTGTCCGAGGTCAACGTCGGCAAGCCGCAAGCGGGACCTCCCAAGGCCCATCCACGGTAAAGAACATTCGTTACTCACTTTGAATATGGATCGACATACTGTGTAATGCTCATTGAGCTTCCACCAAAGGGGTGGCTGATATTGCCAAGCAGCCCCGTGGCCCTTGTGCTCTCCAGCTGCAAGGGCGAGCACTCCCCCCCCCTATTCCCCACGTTTATCGGTTTCCCTCCGTGGGCAGTCGTGCGAGGGAAAAACACTACACGTCAGAAGGACATTCCATCTCTACACAGCGGATGCGACGAACCCTGACGCGCCATGAATGAATTGCGTTGACGGTGCATCTTCGTCAGCACCCTGGATCCTGGCATCGGGCATAATCCGATGATCAATCGCCAGACAGACAGGGGTCGGGGATCTAAATCCCAGCAGAAGTTCGGCCCGTGTCCAGGCCGTTACAAAACGCTTCAGGTCAGCCGGGGATTAGAAACCTCCACCGGCTTGTCCCACCATCACTGTTCTTCAACATGACCGGCCAATAATGGTGGGCCCGGGGTCACCCTGCCGTGTCTGTAGTTGGAGCTGTGGCGCCGCAGAATGATCTCTATGAGCCTAGCCTCCCAAGCGTCAGAGCTTCTCTCGAAAAGTCGAATTTCTCTGTGCCTTCCACGCCGCTGGCGGAGAGCCCTATGACGCGCGGCTTCAAGTCCGTTACCTATCTTTGTCTAGACTAGGAACGGCTCGCCTATGACGCTCCAACACTATGGTGAAAAATTGCCTTCCAGCGATCTGAGCGTCTGATCCCCCGCGGAAGCTTGTATACATTGGTTCAATATGCCCGACGTTTATATCCCCCTGGCACGCCCTTAAGCTTTACTCGTCTCAGTTGTATTTCGTGCCATTTGCGGCACCAATGCCCTCCTCCCATCTATAAGGCGACCACTTGGCAACGAAGGATGCTTGTTGGGAATCCGAGACCGTCAAAGCAAGTGCCCCCGAGATGAATCTGATCCGCGCGGTGATGCTGCTGCGCAGCAGCAATGCTGAAAGCCAAACTCTGTTACCCCGTGAAGCCACCAGGATCGTGATCGATCCTTTGCCGACTGTTCAACGGAATGGCCTTATCGCTATCACTGTTCTCGCCGTAATCTCGACCGTTGCGACTTTGAGCCTGCTGCTGTTCATCACTTATCGTCTGATTTTCTGGCGGAAGAACTACACACATTATATCGGATACAATCAGTACGTCGTCCTCATTTACAACCTCCTGTTGGCGGATCTTCAACAGTCTGTCGCCTTCTTGATATGTGCCCACTGGGCCGCGAACAACTACATACATTCACCGTCGGCGGCATGCTTCCTCCAGGGATTCTGGCTACAGATCGGAGACCCAAGCAGCGGCCTGTTCGTCCTGGCCATCGCTGCGCATACCTTCTTGCTCGTGACCCTAGGACGGAAAATGGAGCATCGGATTTTCGTTGCTTGTGTCGTAGGGCTCTGGGTCTTTGTGGCGCTGCTTGTGATTATTCCTATTGCTTCGCATGGGATGGATACATTTGTTCCGTCTGGCGCTTGGGTGCGTTTTAGCGTTTCTTGTCACGATCTAACTTCCCTCTAGTCAATGATTCTAACTACTGGTAGTGCTGGATCAACGAAAAGTATGAGACAGACCGACTGTGGACTCACTACATCTGGATTTTCCTGGCAGAATTCGGCACGGTCGCTCTCTACGCCGTCATGTTCATCCAACTGCGCCGGAGGATCGCCCAGTCCGCAATCTTGGGAAGCACCCATAACGAAAGCCTGCAGCGGTTGAAGCGCGTCGTCAGCTACATGATTATCTACCCGATCGCCTACGTCGTTCTGTCTCTTCCTCTCGCGGCCGGCCGCATGGCCACCGCCCGGGGCAACAACCCGAGCATGGCGTATTTCTGCGTGTCAGGAGCCATGATGACGTGCTCTGGATTCGTCGATGTGCTCATGTACACCCTGACCCGAAAGAACCTTCTCGTCGACTCCGAACCCAGCCACGACCGCAGTTACAACCACATCTTCAGCAACAACAATAGGAGGAAGAATAGCAACCCCATCGCAACCATCACGGGGGTCGATAACAAGGCTACTCGGACGGACATCACCGCCCTTCGTCGCGGGTCGACCGCCTCCTCTCGCGGAGACCGCGATGGCTCCACCGACAACATCGTCCAGAAAGGAGTCGAGCTGGCGCCCATGGGAGGTGTCTACCAGCAAACGACGATCCAGGTCACCCACGAGCCAGCATATCCCGAGGATGCTGTTAGCGAGAGGTCCAGCAAAGACTCTCATCCCGAGGTCCGCGTCACTTCGTCAGCGCACAATCCCAGTCGGCCGTGGAGGAACTAGGAGCTGGCAACATCCGCCCATGTCCAACAAGACATGTCATTATTGTCAGTTATGCCTTTTTTTCATCTCCGAAGATAATGTAGCGGCTATCTGCTGACGTGGGGATGGGGAAAGAAACGCATTGTACGCATACTCATCTGGATGACCGTTTATTCCATAATTATCCCCGTTTCACCAACTAATTATTATCACGCACCCTATCACTCATTGCATTTTCGTTTTCCTGTCTTCTTGTCTCTTTCTCACGCTCCTTATCTTCATGACTTACAAATCTCTTTGCTTCGTGATAATCCTTCCAAACTCCCTGGAGTCCTCATTTTCTGTGGTATATTTTTTTCTATTGCATTTTTCCTTTTTATTTTTTTTTCCCCATTTAATGCGTTATGATCTGCTAGTAACTGGTGGACGAGTTCACGAGTGAGCAACGACGACATAAACAGCTCCCCTCCACACCGATGGACTCTGGCACTGAGACCTCTGCATCAGCCCTCTAATTGATGTATCGGCTATTGGTCAGCAGCAGCATCTAGTCATGAGCAGCAAGCATTCTGAAATCCTCACATTGCTAAAAAGGACACAGCTGTGGCTATGCAGGTTATATATACTTTTGATACCCAATGAATCTCATTGGCAGATTGCGACTTAGTGCTGCAATGACCGTCAGATCTTCAAATCGCTCGCATGTTTTAATGATTCTAGCGGATCACGCCATTATCGCGTCTCATTTCCCCAGCGCCGTATTCAAATCTTCATTCGCGTCGCGAAAGTGTAACGAATAACTCTAGAGATTATTATTATTACTGATTAAACTACGCCGGATCTGCGTCGTTCCTCTCTCTAAGCACTTACCTCCCCGTAGACTCCTCCCTGTAGGCTACGTACTGTGCATGACGGCGATGAACAGAACAATCTTCAAGTGACGTGAAGCCGAATAACTAAATTAGCTAAAGCTTGATGGTATACGTGCATTCTTGCCCACGGTAATACAATAATACTCACTGAGTTTGAGTTTCTAGGAGCTGCGTCGTCTTATCACATTACATCAAGCGATTACACCTTGCTTGCATAGGGTATAATTATAGTTCATTGAATATGTTCGACATAATGTTGTAGTTCTGTTGAATTGCGGATGTAGAAGTGTGGAAAGGGTGGTGACTGTTGAGGGTTCTTTTGGATTAGGTGGAATTGGGTAGTCTATTTTGTTGCTCGACCTATCCTTCGACTTAAAAGAAATTTCCGAAATGTGCCCTCTACGCGCAATTCCACGAGAAGGGGGCAAAAAGAAAATCCAGAACAGAAGTAGTCCATCCTTCTATGTAGACGAAAAAAATTGGGCCAGGAGACGAACCCCTTATGGCCTTCCTCCGCAACGACCACGTTCAGATGGCCCCGCATACTCCCTACTTCTCCCCCGTCATAATATCTGCCCCTTCCCTCCTTCCCCTTTGAGAGATAGTGAATCTTCCCTAACCCCTGTCATCTCAGCCGGTGCCTTCGATGCTTAGAACTCCTGGATTGCTTGGATCATCAGAAGAGAGGATCTTAAACGGTTACTTTGCGAATGCCGCCTGCAGAGTGGAGATAGTCCGGACCCTTTTCCAATCGCCATCGAGAAAGGAACGGAGCTGCACACGACTTTCAAGGCCTCAACCGTGCTGCGTTTCTTCCCTGATGGTAGTCAGGCTTGCGCTCACGTTTTTGTTTCAGAGGATATGAGAGGATGTTGTTGCGCTCGATGTAGGGGAGAGGATGCTGATCTGTCGTCTCATGAAACTCTCCGATGTCTCCCTGGCCGCCTCGAACGTCCGCTTGATCTGGTGCAGAATCTCCGTCGCAGTTTTGACCTCGTCGGCGGGCAGGCCTGCGAGTTCCTCTGGGTCAAAAGGCTCGACTCCAATTCCTATCGACATGCCCCAGCGCATCATGTGCAGGCGCGCGGCTTCCAGTCTGACAAGAGAGAAAGCGAAGTCGCTCTCGAAGTGGCGGCCGAATTGGATCCATTCGAAGTATTGGACGGCTGAGACGAAAAGTCCTGGTAGAGCCAGGGCTAGTCCTGCGACGTCAGTCATGTTCTGTCCGATCTCAAAGTGACGGCCAGTGTAGTGGACGGTGGATGTGAAAAGCGCAGGTAATCCCGCAACGTCGGTCATATTCTGGCTTGCAGTGTTGAGATTAGGGATGAACTTGAATCTTTCCGTATGATATTTAGTGATCTCTACTGTTCTTAGAGGAGCGAAATTATACTGTGTATTCTTATAGGCAGAACGGGGCGATAACTATGAAACGCTCGAAGAGCTTGACGAAGACCAGTTAGTTCATCAACAAACGAGAAAGGAGATAAATTCATGGCAATGATATGACCCAGCAAACATATGAATAAAGAACCGGATATTAAGTCGATCAAGAGCCTAGCATGGAACTTGGAGTCCTGCGCAAGGATCTGCTTCAGCCTAAACACATAAACCTTAGATCCTTTGACGGTTAACGACTGCCATTTTGACTGATAGACAGGTAAGTCTGCATTTCAGAAATTTGTGAAAAGACATGCTGTTGTCTGATTATTGAAAGCAATAAGCCAGCCTGAACCCTGGTGTAGGAACGTAAAAGGATCATAACAGTAAGTCTTATAGGTCACTATATAAAATATAATTCTGTGTTGAGGATAGGCCAATGATCATATATGCTAGAACTTTAATACTAGTTTTTTAATCCTCGGGCCTGCGGTGTATCCTTCCTCCAGCTCCATATCCGGTGTCTCGATGAGGGTAGTCGTGTAGTTCGTGTATACGGCTGCGATGCAGTGTTTCATTGCTACTATTGGATATATGTTAGCTTTTGAGAAAAGCAAAAGAGGAAATATAAAGACCACGAGAGTAGGTTGCCCACAATACGTGGCCATATTACTTCCAATGCACATCGATCCTCCGCTTCCTCAGGCCCAGAACCCGCGTCTCATCTTGGAGAGTTGCGACGGGCTTGCATAGAGCCAGCACTCTGGTTTCCAGCTCTCCGGGTCGAGAAAGACATCTGGGTTCTTGTGATGGTAAACGCTTGCGCCTGGACGCGTGCCCCGGGAAGAATATTCGAGTAGCCCTGCTGGAGTACAGGACGGCGAGGGCGTCACTCGGGGCTGGCCACCTGGGACTGCGCCCCAGAGGCGCAGAGTCTTCTGCAGAATGGCGTCAAGAAGAATGAGCCTACTGACTTCGGATCGGGAATGGCCACATTGGAGGCAGACTTGGGCGGATATAACAGCGGAGGACAAAGCGTAAGGAGCTCCTTGCGGAGCTGCTTCTGGCCTCTCCGACATCTCATGGAAGAGACATGTTGCGTCGCAGATCGAGAATCCTATATGTATGGAAGAGGAGCTGCAAACGAGCGACGAGGTGGGCGAAACAAGCCTCTAATTTCCTCATGCAAGAGCGCGCAGTCAGCAATTTTGTTCCTCTTGAAGAGTCGCAGATAGGAGAGAACCTTTCGAGTTCAGCGCACCAAGACGAATTGGCCAGTCTCCTATCAGAAGGTTATTCTGCATATCTTCAGGCAGAAGACGTAGAGAATGTCACTCCCCAGCCGGATTTCCATTCGAATCATTCTTCTGAATTATGACTCTCCGCGGCATCGGGCACAGCTGTCCCCGAGTCGGAGCAAGTGTCGAAAGAGACATCGCTCTCGGACGCATCGTGTTTACAATGGCATTGTTCTGCATCCCTGCCTCTAGACACGTTGAATGACCCTTCGTCGGTTCTGGTTGAATACTACTTCAAAGAAACCGCTCAGCTATTTTCATGCCACGATGGCTAAATGATTCTCTTTTGAATGACCATCTCCCATCTATATGGGGATCTACAGCACTCATCTACTACACTCTGCAAAGCATGACTGCAGCTTGCTTAGTCGACAGCTTTCCTCAGTTCGGCCCCATTGGCCGCGAGCTGCGGAAAGAAGCAATCGATGTGCTGGAGAAAGAGACGCAACGCGTGGAAACATTATTGTTAGCGCTCCTGATGTTGGGGGGGGGGGGGGGGGGGGGGGGGACGGCAAGCTGGCATGATCCAAGGGACCTTGGATTGTCATTCTTTAATCGTGTCCGAAATCATCTCGTCTCGATGCCCATATCGAGGCTTTCAGAAGGGCACAACAACAATTTCCACTTCTTCCATGAATCGCTGATCTACTGGGAGATGCTGCTGGCGTATGTGGCAGATAACAAACAGCTGGACCCTTCTGGGGGACCAGTCACATCGGTGAGTACTTTCCTTTGCGTAAGGTCCCTCACCCTTCGACCGGCATCGCAAGAGACACACAGTACACAGTCAAGAGATCGGTCGTCTAATCCGTCGCCAACGAAAGGTTTCCCATTCGCGCCGTTTCATCTCCGAAGAGCACATCAGAGAGCTGCAGGATGCGATCGCCACCGCAGCTAAACTCGAAGAATGTCTTCTCGCGCTGAGACACCCTGTCGAGCTCGATATGATTAGTACCGAGGATCGGGGGACCCCTACCTGGGATCTTCTTACCTTGGCCGAGGTGTACCGTTCTACTGGCCTAGTTCAACTGTATCATGTGTTTCCGGATCTGCTGCGCCGTCGTCTGATGCGCGAATTTCAAATCGTCGATAATGATAGCACAAGTGTAGGAAATATCTCGACTTATATCTGTAAGCGGTGGCTCATATCATTTCCCCTGAAGGCCCTGGATCTTCTCAGATCGATCCCGCTGGAATCTGGAACCAGAGACTTTCAGCCCTTCCCGCTGGTCACTCTCTCTAGCGAGCTGAGGATGTTACCTTCTAACACTACCCTGCTGACAACATCCTCTGCGGATTCCCAAAATCTTCCCCTACGGAAACGTACCGGACATATCACAGGAACTGGTTGAAGTTGGACGAATGCGTGGGTTCATCCAGAGCCGCCTGCTCTCGTTCCCTCATATCCTTCCACCGAAATCTATACACGTCTGTTTGGATATCGTTATGGAAACATGGGCCAAGATAGATGGTCAGTACCGGACTGATAGGACGGCCATTAATGGAGAGGAGGAAGATGTCTACTGGATGGACGTGATGATCGAGAATGGATGGGAGACCACCATGACATGAGCATATTTAGAGATGGTTATAAATACACACTTGATTTAGGATGTCCCATCAATATGCTTTAAGTGACTAGACCGCTCCGACAGGGTGTCTGAATGTATAATGGCAGGATCGACAGCATGACAAAGGTCTCCTGATCGATGTTACTGTGTACCAAGGAGGAAAGTCTAATCAGTTAGGTTGGAATTCCCATTTCAGGACGAGCAAAAAGATAAAGACCTACAACAGACGGGATTCGCTGGTGGTCACCCACCCAACTACTAACCGCCCGGCGTGTGGCTTAAGTACGGCTGAGCGGACGGGAAGCCCTGTTTTCCACACCCTATGGTCGTAGGTGACGGAATCCTTCTTGCAAGGGGTTTTATCGATGCACCATGAGAGTATCCAATCATTCTAATCGCATGCCCCGTACCCGATCCAGAAGCCACCATAGAGTATACCGTTTCGGTGGAATGCATTCCGGCAAGAATGGATACCAATCATTGTCTTCGGTGGGAGAACGCAGTTTGTACACTCTTAACTGACTCATGGTACTCAGGGATAGAAGCAAGGTGACGAGACACTGGTCACCATGAGTCAGCTCTTGAGTCATCACTTTGGGCTTCGGAACATGTCTGACAAATCAGCACCTGCCTATCACCTGACCACATGCCCAGCCCCAGCCACAGCGCCTTCGCCACCGGCGCCACCCCGCGGCGCCTGATGAGTCTTCAGGCATCTTCTCGGCATCGCTCCTCTCGTCTCTTTCTTTCTCCTTCCCGGGCGTCTCTTACTGCACAGCGATTCCCCCTCCCCTCAAGTCAAGTGTCCCCCTTAACCTACGCGTCTCTCTGGTCGGGACCTTGCTGGTCTCTTTCAAGCCCCATCCTGTCGTTCGTTCCTGACAGGGCGACTCGACGGACAATTCCTGCTTCAATTACACGGGTTTCGCGGATCCCGCGATCCCTTCTCGATCCGCTAAGCGTCGATCGGACGATCGATCGAAACGACAACTGGCACGATTTATGACTCTTAGAATCTCTGGTGCATGATGTCCGAAACAATTGTCGAAACCGCCGGTCCCCGAACCGCCAATATGGCTGAGCCACAGGCAGAAGAACAGTCGCATAGACCGAGACCGAGGATGTCAAGACGAGGGGGGAAAGGTCGCGGTGGAAATGTGGCGAACAACACGCCAGGGGAGTCCGCGCATGGGCGGACGCAGTCTCGTCCGAGGAGACATGCGCAGGAGCAGCAGCAACAGACAACGGAGGGAGAGACTTCGACGCTGCCAAATGCTGCCGGAGAGGGGCCTTCCGGAAGGCCATCGCGAGGAAGAGGCCGCGGCAGAGGGGGCGGACCTCGACCGCGCGGACAGGAGCGTGGAGCTGGTCAGAGAGAGAGGCAGCCCGCGACAAAGACCACGGTCATAGGTGGGAGGACGTTTGGAAGGGGATTGACGCGGGATGAGGATGTCCCTGAGGATACGGGCGAAACATCAGCAGACAGGCCTCACGACCACAAAGATACAGACACGCAGGGACACGAGCTGAGGGCTGATGCGCCGGAGTTTGTTCCTGGACGGCAACAAGAGGAACAGTCATCTGCTCCTGCACCCTCGTCCGGAGCGTCTACAGTTACGAAGGCGAAATCGAAGCCAGCGCAGCCTAAGCCCAGAGCGCAAAAAGTGACGACGAAGTCCGTTGCGCCAGATCTACCCACCCGCATCCACGAGGACATCGCCAACAACCTTTACGAGTGCCCGATCTGCGCGGGCGAACTGGGACGCAGATCCCGTGTCTGGTCATGCAGGCTTTGCTGGTCCGTCTTCCATCTTAGCTGCATCAAGAAGTGGTCAAGGAATGAAGGATCGGTCTTCCACAACCAGCAACAGCAGCAGCAGCAGCAGGGCGAGAATGGCACCGACGCTCCGCGCCAATGGCGCTGTCCCGGCTGCAACCTACCCCAGGATGTCCTTCCCTCGACCTACTCTTGTTGGTGCGAGAAAGAGATTGATCCCCGTCCGCTGCCCGGTCTCCCTCCACACTCCTGCGGACAAACGTGTTCACGCCCCCGCAAAGGGTGCCCGCATCCCTGCGACTCGACCTGCCATGCTGGGCCCTGCCCTCCATGCACTGCCATGGGCCCAACGCAGGATTGCTTTTGCGGGAAGAATTCGTCAACGAAGCGATGCGTCGATACAGACTACGTCAATGGATGGAGCTGCGGTGAGATCTGTGGGGACCTGCTGCCGTGCGGAGAGCATACATGTCCTCGGCCGTGCCACGAGGGGCTCTGTGGCGCGTGCGAGGTGAAGGTCGACGCCAAGTGCTATTGTGGCAAGGTGCAGACTCAAATGCTGTGCAGCTCGAAGGACGAAGAGATCCCAAGCAGGCGACTTCTGGAGACGGGCCAGACAGAAGGATGGATCGGCTCTTTCAACTGCGGAGAGATTTGCAACCGTCCATTTGACTGCGGTGTCCATTTCTGTCAGAGGAGCTGTCATCCTCAAGACGCAGATCCTCCGCATTGTCCGAAGTCCCCTGATGTTGTTCTCAGATGCCCATGCGGAAAGACGCCACTGGATAAGATCCCTGGGTTCACTCCTAGAACTTCCTGTGAGGATCCCATACCCAATTGTCAGGAACCCTGCCGAAAGATTCTCCCATGTGGACATGAATGTCCAATGGTCTGCCATACTGGCCCTTGTCGGCCATGCTTGCGGACCGTTTCGATCAAATGCCGCTGCGGTCGAAGCGAGTTCAGCACTATATGTCACCAAGGAAAGGAAGAACCGCCTCAGTGTTTCCGTGTGTGCAAGGCCACTATGAACTGTGGCCGGCACTCGTGTACTGAGCGCTGCTGTCCGGGGGAGCACAAGGCACTTGAGCGCCAGGCGACGAAGCGAAAGCTGAAATCGCTCAATGTTGCCAACCGGGCAGACGACGAAATCGAGGCGGAACACATCTGTACCCGAGTCTGCGGACGCATACTCAAATGTGAGAAGCATACGTGCCCCGACTTGTGCCACAAGGGAAGCTGCAGTACCTGCAGGGAAGCCATCTTCGAGGAGATCTCGTGTAATTGCGGGAGAACCGTGTTGCATCCACCGCTGCCCTGCGGCACGAAACCGCCGCCCTGCACGTTCAACTGCGAGCGGCCCAAGCCTTGCGGGCACCCGCAGACCCCGCACAACTGCCATACCGACGAGGAAAGCTGCCCCAAGTGCCCTTTCCTGACGGAGAAGAAATGTCTCTGCGGGAAGCGCGTGCTGAAGAACCAGCCGTGCTGGCTGACCGATGCGAGGTGCGGTCTGGTATGTGGCGAACCGCTGAAGTGCGGCTCCCATTCGTGCCAGAAACAGTGTCATCGCCCGGGAGATTGCGAGGATGCAGTTACGCCCTGCCAGCAGGCTTGCGGGAAGACCAAGAGTCTTTGCGGCCATCCCTGTACGGAGCCTTGTCACGCTCCCTTCGCATGCCCCGAGAAGACGCCGTGCTCGACCGTGGTCACTGTAACATGTGGCTGTGGACGGCTGCGGCAGGAGAAGCGCTGCAATGCTGCAAAAGCTGTGACCTCGAAGGGTCAGACGCAGCAGCAGCAACAGCTACCGTCACTGGGACCGTTGGAGTGCGATGATGAATGTCGGCGTCTGGAGCGCAACCGCAACCTGGCCTCTGCGTTGAACATCGACATCGACCCGTCAACCACGTTAGTTAATCCGACGTCCTCTCGCCTCCTCTCCTCTACCAACCTCCCCTACTCCGCAGAAACGCTGGACATGTACATCAAGCTCTCCTCATCCACCCCCCTGTCAACCCTGCAGGGCTATGAGTCGACCCTGGATGGTCTGGCAAAAAGCAGCACCCAGCGCTCTGTGCGCTTCCAGCCCGCCAAGGCGCCTCTCCGCGCGTTTGTTCACTCTCTGGCCGCGGACTGGGGGTTCGCCAGCGAGAGCTTCGACCCCGAACCGCATCGCCATGTCTTCGTTCTGAAACCGACGTCGTGGACACCGCCGCTCTTCGGTCTCGGCAATAATAACGGAACCGGCATCGGCGGTATGACCGTCGGTGAGTGCGTCAAGGTCCGGGAACGGGAGAGGATGAAGGAGCGCGAGGCGCAGCGTGCTGCTGCCGCGGAAGCTAAAGCCCAGAGAGACGCTGCCAATGCCGCAGCCTCTAGCGGTACTGAAGGAGGATGGGCGCAGGTCGCGTCGCGGAAGAGACCCAGTGCAGATGCTACCAACAACGCGGCCAAGACGTGGGGCGCCCCTCCGGCCTCGAATGGGCCGAACTACGGGTCGATGTACGCTGCTCTTGCGGCCGACGGCGGTAGCAACGGAAAACCACGGGACCGTCTGGTCCTCCGCTCCGGAGTTGGTGCGGGGCAGAAGAAGCTGCAGACTCAGACGGAGGAAGTTGCTGATAGCTGGGAGGAGGAGGTTGAGAAGGAGGAAGAAGAGGAGCGCAAGGAGATGGAGCAGCATCAGCAGCAGCAGCAGAGTGGACGGACGTCTCCGTCTCCTGATGGACAAGAACAAGGCCAAGATATCGATGTTGTTGATATTGTTGAGAAGAAGCTCGACGACGTCAAGCTTAGCACCGTCCCTGAAGAAGGGGCGGAGACCACTGCTTGTGCCGGAAACGAGTAGAATGAGTTATCGATGATGATGAACGAATGAACTTATAGATCCGTGAATTTATACCCTTCTTGCATTTGCATCCTCCTTTCCACTCCTTTGGCGGTTTCATGTCAGGTTACGTTTGCTTGTCTTGTAAAAGTCTAATGAGTTGATGACGGCTCGGCTAGAGGGAGTCGGAATCGGAGTTGGGGGTGTTGTTAATTGTGTGCTGTATTATACATAGAACCACTGGCTGAAGGAATTTGTACATATTTACTGTACAGTACGCACTTGGATACCATCTGATTCTATCTACAAGTATCAAAGTACGATGCTCTTCACAGAAATTTAGAGCCTAAAGAATAAAGCGGATAACCTTACTCCGAGTCTGCTATCTGTGGCAATCTCACATATCACTACCTCACAGCAGTATGAAATATTATGTATGATAATTGGGGTCAGCAAGACAATTATCCACACATGGAGAAACAGACATAAAACCTGTGCTGACAATATGCTGGTGTATGTGTGGCCGGTTGTTCAGGCTTTCGCAGAGCAGGCTCTTGTTGCTGGTGGACTGTATACACGGCATTGCAGAATATTTCCGTAGGAACTATAAAATTCCACAGCGGGGGGGCTGCTGCATAGGTATTTGTCACGCTCAAACGAGCACAATTGAAACTACTAGTATTCACATTTCCGTGTCCATGTGAGTTGCCCTCTTTGTAGTCCTCCGACTCGAAAAACAGACACGCAAGCATTAGCAATCTAGGTTCTAAATAGCCGGCTCAGGATCCGTTAAATATCCCGTGAAGATGCTTACCAGTCCAGCACACATAGCAAGGCACTAGAAAACCAATCAATCCACCACCTCCTTCTCCTCACCGTCAATTCCTGCTGCCATAGATCCTGTAAGAGGCTTCTCCTCCATACATGGGGCTGAGAGCGATCGAAAAATCGGTCCAGAGGACCCTATCCGCGTCTTTCCGGACCTGGACCTGGACCATCATTCATGTTTCGAGGGTAGGGTACGGATTGATCGCCACACCATGCAAGTATCTGGCCAGGCCTGATAAATGTCGAGGAGGATGGCCCTGAGTTTCGCTAATCGAGATTCGGAGAAGGTGAACAAGTCTATCATTCTCGGATTCTTCCGGGAACATCAGTACTCGATGAGACAATGCCTAAATAGCGTAAGCGAGATATCTATCTGGGCAGGGAGTGCAGCTGTGAAGATTGTCAGGACAATCACTTGAGAACATAAGAACCCGGATCACTAATAAGCAGGTAACAAGAATCACCTCCCGCAACGAATAATAAATTTTGAGACCGGCCTTCGCAGTTGAGTCGATTCATGCCTACTTGAAACTGTTAAATGGGACGGTCTTGGACGACTCATTGATCATTATCTGCATAAGCTTACTGCTGGGTCTAAGAATATGCTTGTATCCGGGATCTAGATCAGATTCTTTAAAGGAGTTATACAGACTGCTTTATTTGGGCCTAGTTGTGAGTGTCACAGCAGTCAGACCCATTGTAAAAGCATAAAGGATGAGTGAATGCTCCTGGAAGCATCCTAGGCGATTAACTGGAAATCTCCGGTGGCATACAGGCACAAAAATAAGATGCGTCATGAGCTATATAGGACCTCTATATTCATTCACACGGTAGAACCCCCACCGCCCGGGCGTTACATACCTCTGCCTTCCTATACCGTCTGTGTCGGGACCCCGACCCGGACAGCCTATATATCTAGGTAGACATGTTGTATGCCAGAAGGGAATGGAAGCCTCCATTCAGATTTGATTTGATTGCGACTTCAGTGGTGAAGGCTTCAGAGGAATAAACAATGAGGATATCTACCTACCTACTTAGGTACCTAGGTCATTGAGGGATTCATTTCGAGAGTGATGGTTGATGGGGGTACGTTCCTCGTTTCGACTTTACCTTGCCTGGAGTACAGTACATACTTGATAACTCGAGATGGAATTCACAATCGATTGACTAATTGGGCGCGGGTTACATGAGGGATATATGGTATATCTCATTCCTTCCAAACAAAAAAATAGGCACAGAACGATTAAGCCATCTGTCCGTTCGTTAGCTACGAGGTATTATACTATACTATACTATACTATACCATATCGCAACACCCATGTCGTAAAGACAGAAAGAGAGCTCACTTCCGCTTTTGCTTTGCGGTGGAGTCATCAGCATGTGGACCAGTTAAAGTGTAAGACGGACGGATGTATAGGCATGATAAAAGAAATAAGAAGGGACTAGGGGTATCGAATAGGGGTATAATAGAAAACAACATCCAAACTAAGTACTCATTGCGTTTTCCATGCCTGCGCGGAGGCCATATCTACCACAGTATAACTCATATGAACACTATCTCCCAGACACATCTCCCCCGTATCCATCATGCTGCTGAGCGGCCTTGGAACCCTCCAGCTCGACCGCCCTCTGAGTGTCACTCAGCTCCGCCGCGTGGTCATTCCCCGGAAGCTCGACTATCCGCGACCCAGGAGGCCGCCGGATCGGTAGCACGACTGGCGATTCTGGAGGAGAATCAATCGGGAACTCGGGCGGCTTTTCGGCCGCCGCCATGGCCGACTTGTCCAGCGGCAGCTCAGGGGGCTTCTCAGCGGGTGCATCGGGCGGCGCAACTGTGTTCTCCGACGGTTTTCGCGATCGACGACCGAGGAGCCAGAACACCGCGGCGATTATGGAAACTCCGGCAACGACGCCGATGACGATTCCCGCAATGGCTCCTCCGGACAAGTTCCCGGAGCCGGAGCTAGGTGTAATCGATGGCGATGGCCCGCTCGTTTGTCGACTTGCCGTCTGGCTCGGTAGAGTGGTTGTCGCCGACGTTGACGTCGACGTCGATGTCGCAGACGCAGTAGTAGTCGAGGAGGGGCCGAAATCATCATCGGCCTTCACATCGAAGGACGAAATATGCTGACTCGCGTTCTTCTTCCACAGGGGGCACGAAAAGCCTGCTCTATCCTTGCAGTCCGCGTCACGGTACAAGGAAAGGCAGTACGTGTCCCCCTCCGGGTCCCAGTCGAACTGCATCCCCTGCGCATGGTTGATTTTCTGGCAGCTCTGGCTGCGTTGGCTGTGTTCGACAGTGGCATCGCCCGATGCATTCCTCCAGACAAGGGTCCACGCGCTCGCGGGATGAGAGAGCAGAGCGATGTAGAAAGTGATGACGAAGAACCGAGTGAGATGCGCCATCGTGCCATGCACTGCACATTGGAGTTGAGAAGGAGAGCAAAAAATCTGGTGGTCGCTCTCCGCGCGCCGGCCCCTTGATGCCTTGTTATGTATGCATTTCCCAGGCGCATCGGTTAGTAGATCAGGATCTCGTATTCCTCGTTCCCCGCTATGCCTTGATGTTGCTAATGGCATGGCTACCATGCAATCAGTTTCCATCACTCCGCAGGACTGATCCTTGCTGCAGGGCAGCAGGAGATCCGCACACTGGCATCCCCTGCTGGACACGTGTGGATGGTTAAACCCATTCGGTTCGCGCATCTTGTCCAACCCTAATCATCTCTCCGACGATTCTCAGTTTTTGGTCCAGGAGCTGAAGTCGTGTTTAAAGATGCCAAAATGTCACATCGCGTTACTTCTGGGAAACGGGTATATCTTTCACACCACGGGAAAAGCGGACGGCATGTCCTGGGCTCCTGAAGCGCACGCTCAGCGTTGACGAGGGGAGTCGTTCATGCCGCGGAGCTCGCTGATCTGCATCGCCAAGTAATTGAGGACAAAGACCTCTCTGCGCCATCATTGGTGATCTCCACCCGAATACGAGGTGAAAGTCAGCGACATCTTGGCTGCGGCGCCCTCCGCGGAAGGCTGGGATTAGTGCTGAAGCGTGGACCTGTCTGCACCGTTATCTCCGTGATCATTGAGCAGTCTTGAGCCGCCAAGCTCTGGCAAAAGACTCCGGTAGACATGAGGCTCTGAGGATGATGTTGGTTCAAAACATTGTGGGGGAAGGGCTGAACCGAGGCTGCAAGGAGAGCTGCGCCAAGTCCTCACGCTGACTTGAGCGCCATACAAGGATGCCGTTGGACTTGCAGCTCACGGCGCAGATTGACTCATAGCCTTGTGGGAGCAGATAGAGTTTCGCGATAGTCAGGTAGGGGTGTACGGTGCGCTTGGAGAGGGAATCACATACCATCAAGACATCTCGACTTTCCAGTCCCGCGTGCACCACCTCTGCCAGTCCTTCTTCCAGAGAGGGATATTTGCACTCTGACGCACCTGAGCCATTAAATTGGCCCTCATGCCTTTCTTGTGCTAGTAACCCGCGCGGATCGGTTTCAGGACTTACTCGTCTTGGAGTAGGCAGCCTGGTCAGGCAGCCAGTATATCAATAGTATGGGCAACATCTCAACACAGACTGCTTAACTGCGTTAAGCTTCAAGCCCCAACCCGCCATCGATAACGGGTCTGGATCGCGGAGAGCGCCTTGCTGTCCTTTATTCTGTGAGCTGTTAACCCCTTGCTTTGCTCAGGCGGTGTACTGAGACGTTTCGTCGGGGCAGTTCCCGGTCCCATAAGAAGACAGGCCCTCGGCGAATACCCTCTTTCGTCGGGCGAACTATCCCTTCCACGTCATCAATCTTTTTGTGTGTATGTCGCTACGTGTCTTCATTCATCTTTAGTGGAGGGAGTTCTCTAGGGGGTCTTCGCTGGGTATACACCAGGCCCAGGTGTGCTCTAGATTATTGTCTTTTCTTTGCTTCCGGACAGTTACTTGTTAAAAAGTCATCCAATTGAATCTTTTATTCCGCACCTTAAGGACTGAGCTGTAGTCGACCTTGCGGTCTTACTACCCTACTACCTCTCGGCTCGCCTCCTATAATGAGGCTTCACGAAATACGCTAGTTCAGCGGCTCAAAGTGGGCAATCATGACTGTTTTTAATAACTCCATTATTCTCTTCCTTCCTGCCTATCCCTTTGATATTGAATCCATATAGCTTTAAACTCCTCCATAAATTTCCCTTCATGGTCAACTTCGATCTTTTCTTCTTATAGCAGTGTGGCAGATCTGGCAGGTTTGAAAGATACTAAATTATATAGTTTGGCGAAGTTGATTACATCTAGAGCAATAGCAAGGCCTAGAATTAATGGGAAACCTAGATCTATATGAAATTAATCATTGCCATATCTAATTAATGCATTATGAAAGCTCACCTATCGTTCTCCACCATCTCCTTAGAAGCTTCATGTTGAAAATGGCAAAAAGAAACACATAAAGATTGGTAAATAGACTCTCTCTTTTGAAAGGGATATTCAGTGATTTCTCTAAAAAACATGCAAGAAGAACAAAGAAGGCGACTCTTGTGCACATCAGCAGGAGCCAAAGGGATCTAATGGCAGGTTGAATGGTAGAATCCAAAGGGCTTATACCATCTACTCCCCTCTACAACCTTCTTCCTTCGTCGGTGTATACATACTGGTATATATACACTCTCGCCCCCACGGCAGATATGTCTGATGGCGTGTCAAAGGGTAGGAGCTGAAGGGGATCAAAATGATGGGGTGACATGTGACGGTGATTCATGAGTGGATGTACAGCATGTGATAGTGAAGTCCACATGGAAAAGAGTTTAATATGGAAAGTAGAGAAGAAGAGATGCATATTCTTGTGAGCTAACTTTGCTGCCCATCTGTCCTCTGCTGCTCCTGTGACTGCAGCAATGCCTGAGCCATTGACATCAATACTGCAGCCATATTAATGTCCTTTCTCTTCTCTTCATTTTCTTTCTTCTGTCTTTCTATTTCTTGCCTCTGTCTTTCCATTTCTTCCTTCTGCTGTTTGATTTCTTTCTGCTGCCCTTCAACTTCTTTCTTCTGTCTTTGCATTTCATTCTTCAGCCTTTCCGTTTCTTTCTTGAGCCATTCCATTTCTTTCTTCTGTTCTTCTTTTTCTTTCTCTATTTTCCCCATCTGCTCTTCTATTTCTTTCTTCAGTCTTTCTATTTCTTCCTTCTGCTGTTCCATCTCTTGCTTCTGCTGCTCCGCTTCTGCTTTCTCCTGCTCTTTTCTTGATTGCCTTTCCCTGCACTCCTTACAGAGACCCCGCTTCCGGGCGTCTCCGGATGCCTTGCTGTGCGGCGCATTCTCCGGAACCGTGTCCTTGCACCCTAAATAATGGACGCGGTGAACAGGCATTGTGGTTTAGTTTGGTCTTTTCGATGGGGCTCTTAGTCGGAGTCGACGAGTAATATAATGCTATAACGCGCAAGATGTGTTTTCTTTGTCAAGATCAATGTTTTGAGTATTTGGATTGAGTTTGAGTACTTGAGTGTGAATATGTGTCTGTATAGCTGGAGACAGACGCTGTTCAAGGTATCTATTTATAGATTTTCGCTTCGATCAGTATGCATATCCTGCACAACGCCTGAGTACCCTCTTTGTCCATATTGCAGTGGAGATATCCATGTTGGGGTGGAATAAAGAGATATGAGACAATGAGCTCTCAGAACTATGTACACCTTCTTTCTTTCTTTCTTTCGTTTTTTTGTGGGGATGAACGAGCAGACAAGACGATAAAAGAACTTGAAACGCGGAAAGGTCATTCATTTTTTCTGACTAGCAGGCAAACAACAATGTGTTTCATCGGAGGCTAGCATAATGGCCTGGAGTTGATGCATCCACATTCTCCAATTTCGCAGCATTAAAGTCTCGCAATAGTGGCCTCGTCGTCGGCATTTCCTTGGGCGGTTGGACCTTTGACGATAATCACACGACTACCTAGTCAGTCTTTGGAGATCTTGTATTGTCTCCGGCAAATTGAAAGACATTCATTAACCTTTCATGCGCCACTATTGGTTCGATGCAGTTGATATCGACTGGGAGTATCCCGGTGCAGGAGACCGTCAACCTGACTGACCCGAGTGGATCGCGAAAAGGATGGTGCCAACTATGCGCTTCTGATCCTTGGATCCCAATGACAGCGAGCCAGCCAACTTCATTATGAGCACCATTACTGTGCTTGGAGGAACAGACATCCCGAGTCTCCTTTCTTTATACCTGGGAGAAGCAAATACCATAAAGGGGCAATGGACACAGGAAAAAGGCCTGAATTGAGTTTACTCATCACCGCTAAAGATCTCATAAAAGAGGTTATTCTGGTAGGAGCCCTAGATTTTTTTACAGATAGCAAATGGCAGTTGTTAACCATAGCATTATTGCCAGAGTGCCAATGTCTTCTCCTACCTGCAGTACAGTACCATCACAACCGCGTGGACAACTCCATCAAATTCCATCGAGCAAATCTGCGCCGCCTTCGATCAAAACTATTGGGGTTCGGCCTACGCTGCTGCCGCCCCTGGAACAAAATTGGATGGACCATCAGCTCCTGCTGGCGTCACGCACTGGGGATTGCGCACTTTGTGGTGTTTCTGGATTGATCACCACCTGGCAAAGATTGACCAGATCGTCGGGGACTGGCTCAACACTGCGAAGCAAAAGATTCTAGCGACAACAGGCGGTTCGAGCAACCTTGGCCGGAACTTCATCACCAACCATATGACGGGCGCAGGATGGGCGACCACGTCAAGGATGCACTTCCCTCGTGTGGACAACTATGCAAGTATCCCGCTGCCAGGAACTGCAGGGAGTGCAGCGACCATGTCCAGTAGGTATGGCATGTGGGGGAACAATGGCTTCGGCCCGTTGGGCATATAAGTTGGCAGTTCGATGCCTAAGTTGCCGACTGTCAGCAGTATATAGCTCTTGTTGACTGTGAATCTGTCAGCTGGAGCAGGTCTCTATAGTATAGTCAGCGACTTGTAGTTCTATGGACACGGTATCCTTAGCATACCCTGCATTCTCTGTATCTGGTCCAAAAGCCCATCTTGTTCAAATTTGAAAGATAAGAGAGTAGACGGCCCCTGTCATTCGACCGTAAGCGAGGGTCTTGCTAGGCGATCCTCGCTACGAAGGTTAGTCAAGCTAACGGGGACGTGTATAGGACGTGTAGAGATAGGAGCCCCTACAACCGTCACCATTTCTCAACTGAGCTCCGATCTGGCCATTCAGCTTACATGCTCAGCAACTGCCCAGCGACGAGTATCCTATGTGACCATTTTTCTGGGAGACCAACCTGTTAATTTGCACTGCTGAAATTTCATGTGTTCGGGCGCTAATTAGAGCAACTGTGTATTTATCTCAGAGTGCGGGGGGCGACACTTCAAAGAACTTTTCCTTAACTCAACTCTTCCCCGAATCCCAACCCTATCCTGTCCATAATTTTCAGACCAAGTATTCTAGAGATGGCTCGATCCAAGCAGACTGCAAGACCAGGCTCGAGACCAGTCTGGCAGCAGCAGAATTTTGTCTCTCATGCCGGCCACCCAGCAACCTTGTGTGTTCGAACATCGGATGACCCTGAACTTGCACCATCTCCTGCCTTTGCTTTCCAGGTCTACAGTACTATCCCTCTGGATGCGGATCATACGACACTCCTCCAATATCTCTCATCTGGATTTGACTTTTATCCTCACGCTTCTTTCGAGATTTATGCGGAACAGGACGTATTTTCCTGCGTGGAGCACCAAAGACGAGAGATCGCCCGCCGGAAAGCCTCCAGGCACGCGGAAACTACCACCGAGGATTCGCAACTTCCAAAGTTGCCAGGAATCGCCAAGGTCGTCCCGGACGAACACGACAAACTCTTTCAAGGCTTCCTCATTGTAATCACCTCTCACAGCTATCGTGTCGGATGGGCACAAAACCCTGAATATGAGCTGGGAACAGGTCCTCTCTGGGTCACTTTCAATCGGAAGTTTCCTTCCAAGATACTAGTGGACCTCAGATCCCGACTCAAGATGGATCCCAGAGACGCTGAACTGCTGCTGGGTGTGAGCCCCGAAGAGCTGGAGGTCTTCCCCGAAAGCGAATGAAATCAGCGTGAAGCGGTGCCAGTACACGTGGTTGATGAAATACAATCTGAAATTGGTATTTCACCGAAGCTTGTATTCCGACGAGGGTTACGATTATGGATTGGATGAAGATGAAGGCCAACCTACAGATCAGACAGAGTTGTCACCAGCGGAAGATATCCTCAGCAACCAGGCCCAGGCACTTTCGCTGGAAGACTTCTCCGTGACTCATGGACCAGGAGAGGCCATTACCATAACATCCAACGCGATAGCAACTGATCCCAATATCCGGTACAGTATTTACGTTCCGTTCTTGCACTATTCCGGGGGAAATTACAGCCTCGAAACCGTCGCACGGGCATTTACTTCCGCAGTGGTATCACATTTTCCGCAGGGCAAAACAATCCATTTGGAGTTTCACAAGCCCCCAAATGTATCACTTAGCTCAATCATCTTCTTCCACCGAGAGATACTTTGTTTCAGACCGGAAATGTCGGTGGGCGCGCTGCACAACGTTTCCACTGGTGGAACCCGCGTTTATCCATGCGCGAGAAGCGAGCATCTACCAGTCGGGTTCCAGCAAGAAAGGGAACCCTATAAGGTTTTTGCCGTGGTTTTAGACAAGCCCGACTTTATCAATGAGAATGGTGTACTTTTTATTTTGACTGACGGTGGGAAAATGATAGCGGAACCTACCAATGAGACAACAGATGAACCAGGGCCATATTCTGATTACTACGAGACTCAGGTCTGGCGGAGTGCTGGGATGGCGGAGGTGGCAAGGAGATTGGGTATGCGTGCCTTGGTGGAGCAGCAGCACAGCAGTCAGCGTCAACACGAAGAGTACTCTGAGCGTCAGATGGAACCTATCAAGAAAGTATTGTAGTATTGTGAGTTATTGATATCAGTTGTGACAGATGGGAGCACGCTACTATTAATCTACCCATTAATATGGTCTTATCTTGTATTGATTGCTTCAAGTGCTGCAAGGATATCTGCTGACTCTTTTTGCCTTTGAAAGACAGCCTTGATTTGTTGGGAGCTCCCACCACACTGCAGTCGTCTCATGCTCTCGATAATGACCTTTGTTTTCAAGACCTTTGTTCATATCGTACCTTTTCGAAGACGGCAAGAAAACACAATCACCAAAAGTCTGTTTTCAAGTCACATCATCAACTTGCAATAAAGAACCTTCTTCTAACTACCCGGATTCCGATATCACACAGTGTCTCTTTTCAGGCTATCATGCTCTTATGCTAACTGTATTCAAGCTCTGCGGAAATTACATATGTGGTAACTTTCCAGAGAACATGGTTCCATAGACAAGTATTATTACCAATACCCAGAAACGTCTAATCTATGGACGCTTCTTTATTGGTTTGTATTTTTTTTCGATTCTTGATATCCAGAATCACATGCACACCTAGTAAAAGTAAAAAGAAGCGGCGCAGCCAAATAATATACCTACGTACTCATTGTCTCTGCTCCCTCCCTCGACTTCCAACTTTCTGGTTTCGTATACTAGTACGTCCATCGAAATTTCTGTCTCTCGAGGAAGACCTTTATCAAAAATATGTTTTTATCTCCATTTTCAACTCCCTGTCTATTTTCTCCCGCATTAAATCCAAAGATATTGCTACTAAATCCAAATAGATGAAGAGGAGACCTCCAGGCCCAAGAGTACTTCTGTACTGTATGTACTGTACATACCAACCTCACACATACCTCCAACTCACGTCCCCTCACAAACCCACATTCTTCCCTCTAGATTAGGTAAGACGAGGAATGTTAGACATGAAGAATCCCTAACCCCGCCAACGGCATCGCAGTCGAAATTTCACCCAAAAGCCAAGGCGACCGCAGATTCCAAACCACTTTATCTTCCGTCTCTGATCCGGAAGACGGCAAACAGTCAGAGTCAGAGTCGGAAACGGAACCCTCTGACCAGACCAGATCAGGTGTGTCCTCTAGGACCTTATCGTCGCCGTCGTTGGCATTGCTTCTAGGGGATTCATCCCACTCCTCAAGGTTCGGCGATAACGATGACAGTGACGCCGCGTCGGACTCGAAGGATGTGGAATCGAATGGGTTCGGGGATTCGTTCTCCGCGTTAGCCCTAGATGCCGGACAGGCGACGACTGCCTGTGTTGAAGAAAATGTGAGGAGCGAGGATGGTGAAGATGGAGATCCTGGCAGCGTGAGGTGCTGAGGAGTGGGCGAGTTAACGTTGCATATGATTATGATAGAGTCGTCCGAGGAAGTCTCCGATGGAGAGTCATCGTGGTCATTATCATTGCTGTACCCGATCTCGCTCACCTCAGATACAGGGGAGGGAACAGGGACAGGGGAACAGGTATTGGGCCGCGACTTATCCACGCTCTTGACGTCCCAGACACAGTGAGGCGTCCGCTGGAAACAGCTGTCGATGTCGACTGGGGAGAACTCGGGAGTGGGCGCGCCGTTGGGAACCCAGCGGTTTGGACGCCGATCAGGCTTGTACCATTCGTCGGAGGCGTTGTCCTTTTCTGCGTACTTGTCGTCGTTAACGTTGTAGAGCAAGCGTTCTTGGTCATCATCGGAACCTTCCTGTGCCCCTTCACGATTATCCTCGTCTCCAACTCCACGTTCCTCCTTCAGATCCACCTCGGACCCCTTGACCCTGCTCTTATCGTTCTTTTTGCTCTTCTGTTCTCGTTCCCGCTCAATACGAAGCCTCTCCTCCTCCTCCCTCCTTCTCCTCATCAACTCCTCCCACTCTCTCCTCACCTCCTCCTTTCTCAGCCGCCTTATCTCCTCAAACTTCCTCCTTATCTCGCCCGCCCGCTCAACCTCCCTCTGGTTCTCGTACACGAGCAACTCGGTCCGCAGCTCGATCTTCGGAAATTCACTCGAGAGGCCCTCCAGCTCGATGATATGATTTCGACCTCTACCTCCACCTCCACCTCTAACTTGCCCTATAGAAGAAGACCAACCAGACGACAACGAGCGAGATGAAGAAACACTCGAAGTCCAGAACCACGACGAATTCTCCTTCCAGCACTGCGCGCAGGATTCTCCTCCATCTTTTAGCAAATCATGGCTCGATTCGACCCTGCGACAGGGAAACTTCTGCGGGACAAGGGGATCGTGGCCCGAGGACCGGAGGAAGCGCATCTGCTGCGCGTGCTCGACGCAGGTGTGGACGGTCCAGCTGCTGATGTGGCCGCAGGTGGGAAAGTGGTGGTAGGTGTAGTGGCACATGTTGAATCTAATCCGATTTGCAAAGGCGTTAGCCTGAAATCGTAGTTTCCGGTATGAACAGAACGGGGCAGTTGAATTGAATCGAAATGGATGGTTTCGCTGTGGTAGTTAAGAGAAGAAGATCCCTTTTCCATCGATCTCGCGAGCCTGTCTCTTCGTCGAAGACTGCTCCTTCTTCGAGCGTGGACGAGAACGAGAGCGAGAACAAACACTCAGAAGCCTTCTGCAGCAAGCAGAGTTATATAGCAGTCGTCTTCGACGCATGTACCTAACACTCGTCGGAACAAGGCTCAAGGACATAAATAACAACAAAGCGGATCAAGAAGATAAACGATCAAGTCACAGAAACAAAGCATTCAAGGACTGGAAATGACGACATCACAATGGTCTCGAAGTCGAATAATGCCAATGTTTAAGAAAGTTTGTACATGACAAAGAAAGAAAGATGTTGGAGATAATCGACGAATACCATAGCTTTCGTACAGTACCCCGATAGCAAAATTAGCTCCGACAACAAGTTGGATGGGGTTTGCAACGAAACCAGCGTCAAGCGTCCTACGGAGCATGCTTACGCTAGGCATGCAGTAGAAGGTCATGTTTCGGATGGAGTGCAATCGCCGGATGGCAAACACACGGTCGCTCATTCCTACTCCAAGAGTCAGCAAGGTCCACTCCATGAGCGTGGTAGAGGTTTGTCTAACAAAGTGATGGCGAATATCTTCATATCGCTGTCTATTGCGGCTAAGGCAACAGGTGGTGTTAGCCTGTGTCTCCCGCGCCAAGAGTATCGTTCCTAATGCTGCAGAATGAGGCGCACAAGTTAGATTACTCTATTTGTTAAAACAATGAACCGATGGATATCTAAAGACGGACCACTCGAATCAAGATTTTGAGTCTCCGCGATTTATATACTTCATTATTTGTCATCAAAGAATGACTAGAAAAACCAGGAACGCGATGGCTATCGACTCAAGAAAGGAAAAATGACAAAAGAAAGGATTTTCTCAACGTTCAGCTTAGATCAGCCGACGGCCAACACCCAAGGGAGAGTCAAGTGTGCCAACGTCCTTTGCACACTCGTGAGGAGTGGAAGCAGAAAAACGAAGAAAGGAAAAGAGATTCTGGAAACACACGGGAACGGTGAGGGAGCGATCGGCTCGGTGACTTGAGCCTATGGCTTCCTCCCATACACGAAATGTAGCATAATATACATATGGTAATTAGGATTCTTGAGCTCATTCCGCACCTGCGCACACATGACATCTATCTCTGTCCTACTCCAGCCAAGGACACGTGAAAAAAGCGCAAAGGTGTAGGAATCAACAGCTTGAATCTGCTGAATCTGCTGATACTTGCCAATCTCCAGCCTAGGATCCTTGGGCCAACCGCCTATTGGGACCTGTGTACCAGTATTCAGCAGCATTTTAGTAAAAAGTATGTTGGATTGTTAACAAACCTTATATGGGACGTCTTTCACGTCCACAAATCCTGCTTTTTCCATCTTTTCTTTCCACTTAGGCAATTCGTAAAAGGACTTTCCAAACTTCTCAGCTGCTTCACGTATATGCTGTAACCACATCTGAGGGTACTTGGCCTGTTCGGCAGTCCCATCGTCAGAGTAGAAATATGCTGCCGCGGTCTGCATCTCAAGCCATCCGCCAGGCTTAATGCCTGACGGAAAAGACGGTCGTAATCGGCGACAAACCCATTGAGTTCACGCCCATGTATGAAGTCAAACTTCCTTGTATACAGCCAATCCTGCTCGTAGTCATCGATTTCAAATGTACAATTTGGCGGTACCCTGTTCGGCTTAGTGCTAGTCACATCGATGGGGATTGACTGCAGAATTACCATTGGGGTTGAATAGGGCTGAAGTCGGTACCAATCACTTGTGCAGAAGGATATTCTCTGCAGTCCATGTTCAGTAGCAGTTCAAATCTAAAAGGAAACAAGACGAGGTTTTAGCTCACTCGGCAAATTGAATAGCCCAAATTCCTGTGCCTGTGCCGATGTCTAACACCCGCTGAGGGTTCGAGCCGATGGGTGCAAGGTGAAGATGGCCTCCTAAAGTAAGACGGTAAATGTGGTTAAGGAGGTCCATCCTGTCTTGTTCCTCATCATCGTTGGGCTAGCGAAACGTCAGTCGCTTATGACTTTGTCGGGATTCGATGAAATACCAATACGTATGCCCCCTCGTGATACGCATGATATCGGCGTCCGTTCTAAATCGACTGTGAGTAAGCTTTTCCACATGAATCGAAGCCCGGTCCGTATATTAAGGCCGCACCTCATATCTGTTGATAATGGGATAGCCTGTTATTGCCGCCAATCGCAAGCGGGTGCATGGAAGTCTTACTTGTAGTTCCGGATGCTCGAGGTGAGGGATGACACGTAGCTGGCAGTTCCAATGCTGTGATAAATTGTCAGCCAAGATTGTGAAGGCGAAGTTCGGATGGCTGGAGATGCTTACGATTCGTTGTATGCTGAATCTGTGTCTGCAGTTTCCTGGACCACGTTAGCAATTTATTTGTTCTATCACGTCTTAACAAGGACAAACAGGTGCTCACATCTACTTCCAGAGCACGCTCATCAGGTGGAGGAGATGCGGCAGGTGGACTCGAAGCCGCAGCTTCAGCGCTCTCCTGGACATTGCCAGTTGCTTCGTTCTGAGCCATGACTTCGAGAGGCGGCGTTCTCGAGGATAAACGAACCCAAGTGAAAGAAAGTGCAGTGCCGAGAACAGCAGGCTGGGGATCCGACTATATAAAAGTGCCATTCCCCCGCTTCTCACTGCAGAAGTGACAGCCAATCTTTTCTCGATGCATTGCGAATGGAGACAGGTCCTTGAATAACCTGCAGCGCGCTAAACCTCTGCATGAATGGCTTCACTAGCCGGCAGTAGCAACACCACGGCTGTGGTGTTATCCTGGCATCCATGCGCAGTAGCGTGATAACCCCTGTAGGCCAGACTTTGGTGATAGGCTCCTTGACTTGCCGTCTGTCTCCGCTGCACCCAGCTGGCCGGCGGCGCGGAACAGTGATGCGTGTCCGTATCCCGCCTGCAGGAACCACGACTTCGGTGATCATTCTCATTGGCACAGTAGAGCATCATACTCACTAGTATGCATACACTACCGACCTAGGTAGGAATACACTGTACCAAGTGCCGGGACATGCAAGGCCGGGTGCGGCGTCGGTAACGGCGCAACACGCGACCGCACGGTGCGCTGAGCCTTGAAATTTTCCATCGAGCCATATGTCGGAATACTCTGTAAACAATGGTGCGGCTAGCTCAACCCAATTCCGGACACCTGCCTGTTGTCGGTGCTTCTGCAGAGAGGCTATCCATTTGCGAGTACTACCGGTGACTGTCGAGAAGGATATCCGAGAGTTTAATATAGCGGTGGATGTATTCGACAGGCGCAATGCTCTCTATCCACGTTTCAATCCCACGGGGCTCAAGTCCCGGACGCTTGGGCGTCGCCCCGGCTGTTGGGATCGTTCTTGAGCGGGCACACTTGAAGCCTCCGGTCCCGACTCCGCTGCTGCACTTATATCAACGGTCGCAGTCCAGCCTCTGGGGCGTTTGCGCGTTCCCCATCTAATCATAAAATTCTTGCAGAGGGCCGGTCAGCTTCTTTTCGGATTTCTAAGCTGTCGGGTTTGCCTGAGAGCCTTCTTGAGAATGCCCTGCTGGAAGTGTCCTGGTTCATGGGCTCCTGCGTATGGCTGGCAGCTCTCCTAATGACTCCACCAATTGGCTCCGCAAAAGGAGCCAGTCCACCCTGCTTTTTGGACTGATTGATTCTGATCGAATCTGAATGACGGATTCATGTAGGTGGCGGCTAACATAAGTTGAAGGAGGATGTGCAGAGAAAAAATGGCTTGAAGAGGGAGACACAAAGAAGGATGGGTGCGAATCATGTGCGGGCGGTACCGCATTCCTACCAGATCAGGTAGGGGCCACGAATCACGGGTCTCCCAACAGCCTGTAACCTCGGGGAACGAACATGGACAGCAAGCCTTCTACTGTCTGCAGTTTATGCTAAAGTCGAGAGCACTGCGACACGCTATTATTCCTCCTTCGAAGATCACAAAGTCGCCTTAATCTGTGTTTGTCGGTTCGAATTGATGTTTAAGCAAACAAGCACCTTGCAATGCATCCACATCAAATGCTTTTGCGAGCGCAAGATCTATCAGAAACTCAAAACCTTTCATAGCTAAGACATGATACATGTTGTTAGTGGACAGGAGAAAGAGAGACAGATAAAAATTACCACTCGAGGAGCATGCCGGAAAAGAAGACCATCACATAATTTTTTATTTCATCTCTGCATTTCTGCCAATGCCCAATGTCTATACTCAATCTTTTCCATCCACAAAGCAATACAAGCCCACCAAGATCATTTCCCCCAGCCTGCTCTCATCTATCCCCCCCCCCCCCCCCATATCGTAATATGATACCTAAGATCATGATCCATCGAGTCCATAGGCACATACCTACCAGGTAGGTAAGCATGTGTCAACTACAGCTCGAAATCCCCCACGCCCCGAACACAAACCCAACCACCATCGGCACCGCAACAATCAACACCATCCTCGCGCTGAATGTCAACTTATTCCTCAGCCTTGCCTCACGCGCCCCGGCACCGCCACCATTATGATACGCTCCCACAGCTGCTGCGCCGCCTGCACGACCACCGCTGAACTTGAATCCCCCGCCCCGGCGTGGGTCGAGCACGACGTTCGTGTCGCTATTGCTATCGCCGTCGGTGTGGTTGTGGGTGTTTGTGTTGTGCCCTGGAGGGAAGATGTAGCGGTAGGAGTCCGTGTCGGGGTTGTAGTTGTTGATTCCGGGGAGAGGAACAGTAGATGAGGCGGCAAGAATGGTTGTCGAGGAAGCTGAGAGCGCAGTGGTCGTTACATGGAAGGGAACTGCGACAATGGTTGTGGATGTGGATGCAAAGCTGGAAGTGGAGAGTGAGGTCATTTTTTCCCTTCTTTCTCCTTGTCAGGTTTTCCTTTGATTGTTTCGTTTCCGTCTCGATAAATCAAGCAAATACTAAGGTAGCTAAATTTGTTAAAGATACTCAGGTCCAAATGCCCAGGTTACCTAACTCGCCTTATAGTCTTAGAAGCAGACGGGGACAGCCATCCATCCAGAACCCAGCGTGCAAGTCATATATATGTTCTGTGCAGTATGACAAAGAATATCTTTGTCCAAGTTAAAAAAAAAAGTAAAGGAATGACTCAACAAAAAGACAGACAAAGAAAGCAGTGAATGGAATGAGCCTCGCACAAATAAGATCCACGTGCACAGTACAGTGCAGCGCAGTGCACTCAATCAACATGGTTTCCAGAGTTCCTACATAGGGCAACTGGCCGAAGGAGAGGAGGTACGCACCGGCGAGGAATACTGCCACATAATGACTAGGAAGCAAAGTAATAAAGATAGAATCATGGTATTCTCCGTATATAGACAAGAGCTTCACGACAACAAGTAGAATAGAGCCGCCAAGAGTCAACCGGGCCTGACATATACCCGGCGAGAACCTTCCAAGCAGCAGGCTTCGTAACGCAACAAGATTATACATGGAGTCCACAAAGAAGAAGACGTTGTCAACGACGCCAAAGGTGTAAATTTAATCATCCTGTTGTACTGTAGGATGGCAACCTGACAAACTCACCAGTAAGGTTATTTTCACAGGCAGTCGCGTCTCAGACAGGCAATCGATCTTGCTTCACAGACCGTCTCTATATCACCGAGGTACGCGCGTAGAGTGTAGAACCCACCACCTGGACGCGAAGGCTCGAGGCTGATCCCACTAAGCCTACTGCATGAGCACCCGTTAAAATGAATCAATGATCTTCACGAATGCTGACAACTACGGGGAGTCGTTTTGCCCTGCAAGGCTCATGTTCGAGGGCCATTAGGGGACTCCGACGAATTACTCCATATTCCGCGCTGTACCCACTAAAGAAAAGCATGTGTGGATGATCACACAACCATGAGGCCACAACCCAGAGCAGAAGGCCACAACAGTTGCAGTAAATACATCCCGGGAGTAGAAGTCATGACCGTTTAAGATCGCCAGTCCGGTCGAGCTGAGGAGGAGATGATGGAGAAGAGAAGTCTGGAAAACAACTCAGGAGAATGAGGCCTCAAAGAACATGAGAACGTGATATGTGATAATGGGAACATAAACGCAGGGATGTATGTATATGCTTAGATCTGTCACATCCCACTTCAACAAGAACAATGCAATAATAAGGACCAAGTCTTGAATTTGCATTTCTGCACAAATTAGGTTATGTACAGATGTACTTGCATCTCTCTTGTCAAGCCGCCCGCCAAAATCATAACATACACATACTCTGCTCTCCTCTCCTCCATCCAAACCCGTTTCCAAAACCCATCAGCCCTACCTACCTACCTACCTAGATACTTACCTAGGTACCTACCTACCCGGGCACCTACATAGATAAATACCTAGCCATAATCCCGCCTCCCAAACCTCCAACCACATCTCCAAACAAACACAAAAATCTTCCCCATAAACAAACCCACCTCGATCGCCCCGCGAAGCGCAACCGCATCTGCATCCGCATCCGCATCCGCATTCACATTCACATTCATATTCCTATCCCTATTTATATCCCTATCCTTCCTGTTGTCTCTTATCCTCGCGCCCCGTGCATGGACGACACCAGCACCCCTAATCGCGCCCACGGCGGCTGCGCCGCCGCGAAACTTAAACGGCCTGCCGCCTGTTGGGGAGTCGCTGTTGCTGAAGTTGAGGTTGTGTATGTTGGTGTTAGTGTCATGGTCTGGAGGGTAGATGTACAAGTAGTAGGAGTCAGCGTCAGGGTTGTAGTTGTTCATTTATTCCAGGGAGAGGAGGATTGGAATCAGAGGAGGGAGTTGCTGTTTGTGAGGCTGCTGAGAGAGCAGTGGTTGTTGTGACCTGCACCTGGAAGGGAAACTGGGGTAGTGGTGGTTGTGGTGGTAGTGAAGGTAGACGTGGAGCCAGAAATAATAGTGGAGGACACTTTCCTCCTTTTCTTTCCTCCCATCTTCACACCTTAGTCTAGTTGGTTTGGTTACCTGGAAGTTAGGTAAGTAGGTAGCTCAGGTAGCTATATGTGGTTTCCAATGCCCAACTGACTGCTTGTAGCCTTAGAAGTAGAGGCAACCACCATCCAGACAGAATCTAGAGTGCTGTACAGACTCTATGTACCGTAGAGTACGACGGAGAGTATCTCCATCGAGGTAAAAAGAAAAAGCTAAAGCAAGGAAGCAGTGAAGCTGAAGAACCTTGTCGGCTTCTCTCAAGACATTGTGCGCAGTGCAGTGCAGTGCCATTTAGACTTGAAGTGGATTGTTGTATGTATTGTAATGTACAAGCTCCGATCTCGAGAAAGGAAGGGCAAAAAGCATTCAGATGACAAAGAAGTTCGAGGAAGATACACGCAGACGTTGAACGAAAGGAACCGGGTACCAGAAAGAGCATATCTGCTTGCAGAGCAAGTCTTTAATCAGAGTCGGCAAGGAAAAGAGAAAAAAAGAAATCCACAATGCATTTAGACCATTCTCTAGCTTCATTGTTTGACACTCCATTCCATACTCTCGGCAGAGCCGAGGAGAGGATTTCTTGCTGCTGTCAAAGCCTAAATCTCGAGATAAGCAGAGCATCTCGCAACATCGCGACGAGAAAATTGTTTACTCTATGAGGAGGGCGAGGACGGAATTTGATAAAGTGCTGACTAAGCGACTGGGTCCGGGGGCGGGGACGACCCCTCCTTGACGGGAGGCCCGAGCTCCGACGGGCCCGCAGCGGGGCAGCCGGAGGTATTATAGAGTCGATGTCATAATTGTACCTGATGAGATGAAACTCTGCTTTGGAGGGGATTGATTTGAACAGGGAAGCATCCCTGTTCAAGAACGTAAGAGAGATACTACGGAGACGTCACAACGACGATTGCATGCAAATGTTATTAGATATTAGCTGAAGTCGATTCCCAGCATGAGCAAAGAAGCACTGTAGACTCGCCCAGATTATCCTCCCGTCCGGCCGACAGCAAATTTCCAGATTCCTAGTGAGCTCGTTTAGCCGATCGAAAGAGGACGAATCGGTCGCGCTCGATGGGTGCCTTGAACTCCCAACCCGAAGAATCTAAAGCCCGTCACAACCGGAATGGATGCGTAGTACCCACATGAAAAGCAGTAGCAAATACCGTCGAATAGGCGCAGCATCAACCACGAGTACGACTAGATCCACATCCCACACAGTTTGTCTTCATAAACTCGTATCCATCAGACGTTTTGGCCCAACCAGCTGAGCTACCCGGCCATGGACTGCTTTTCCGCCTTGCGTGCCATCCATTTTCGGTAGCCGAACAGACAGATGATACCGGCGGCAACGATGAAGACGATGCAGAAAACTAGGATGACACCGGGATTCGCGCTGGCCCAGTTGCGGTGCCGGTGCCGGTTCCTGACAATCCTGTCCAGGCCCGTTTCGCGCCCGATGAGGCTGATGGCGGCCATGACGGCACGAGAGGGAGCTGCAGAAGTGGTTAGCGAGGTAGCACAAAATCAGCGAGCTACTGCGGGGAGCAGCAAAAGTAGGCCAGCAAGGAATGGATGAGGCAGAATCGCATTCCATGCAGAAGAACAGGGATAGCTCTGGAACTTGCAGACGGAAAAGCAAAACCTACATGATCAGATCAGAGCACGACGGAAGAACCGCCCTCGACCGTGCTACGGCCTGTCTGGATGCGAGTCAGCGAGCAGCCCAGCGTGTAAATTCGAAACAGCAGCAGTGCTGGGGGCAAAAAAAAAAGGACAACAAAATGCCATATAGTCAACACAGTTGAGGTCAGATCAGAAATGTCTGATCTGCAGCGGAACCGGCAGGAGTGGAGATGACTGCAGATGATCGCAATGGGGTTTGAAATGACGTGGGAACTGCAAACTTACCGCAGCACGCGAGCCGGTCGATTGACTGCAGCTGTCAAAGATGAGGTATAAGCTGGGAAGATGAAACGATCGCACAAGATGAAATGAGATAAGATGAGATGCAGCAGAGACAGTGGATGTGACTGAGATGGAAGAGGGCAGAATGGGATTGCAGGCAGACAAACGAGGGGAAGCAGGTTGTAATGACACAGTGGTTGGCTGCGCACATCCAGGGTCTCTAGGAGCTCCGGTGCCCACGGGCCGGGGTGCGGGCGCGCCTGGAGAAGCTGCAGCGGTATATAGACTTCACTCCCCTAGCACCACTGCCCTCCTCCTCGAGTTAATTGCTTCCCTGCAGTTCTTCTTATGAAACACACAGTCAGTCAGACAATTCAATCGGTTCTCCCATCACCAACAATGCTTGGCCTGATGCCAACGACTGAGCTCCAGCCCATGCTCCCCGCAAACAGGACCGAGCACCAGCAGTCTGCATCTCCATCTACTGCACTGCAGCTCTCATATGACGGTCCCTGTCACTCTTCTTGATATCTTAGATCCATATCTTTGACAGTTCCAGCAAAAGCTTCTCCTCATGACTACAAGCCCAGCAAGTCCAATTCTGACAGGTGTGTCATAGTTCACCACATCATAATGATCGAGGCCGTGTCGGGAGACCCGGGAGCACGGCCAAGGGCCACAGTCCAAGGCAAATGGAGCCTTCCAGTGGCCAGCAGTTGGTATAAGCAGAAAGCATCTGTAAAGAGCAAAGGCCAGATGAATTCTGCTTGGTAGCGTACCCGCTCCTCCGTGATGGCTCACTGCGTCATTTCCGGACACTCCGCTTTCTCCGCTCTGAAGAGAGGAAAGCATGGAAAAATCCGTATATCAGCCAAAATCACCAAGGGTCTTTTGAGTCGTTTTCCACCGGCAATCCTCCTGGTCGTCTGGAAGGGATATGGCTGGGCGTGGCTCAGTGGTGCGGGGATTGTTCCTCCTCCAGACCCAGCAAAACATAGGCCGTGCACGGCATCTGAAAATTTCCCGAGATTGTATCATCTTGGAATTATTAGGGATCGGTACTTAAGACACTCGCGACAACCGACTTCACCCCAGCAGCGCGGCTTGCTGCACCTAACGCCATGTCATCGTGGAGATACCCTGGATCCGGTCCCGGGCGACAGGGATGGCTGCAGGGCCAGTCTCCCCTGCTACAGGTAGGCAAGCATCGGTACCCTTAAACATCTTGTCTTCGGAGCATCCAGGATGATGGTAGATGATGAGAGGATGCGCTCACCACTGAAGGCAGTAATAGTACCTCGCCGTAGACGGCCTAGCTAGCTTAGTAAGCATTTGATCCGGGGCAGCGGATCCCCAGACGGTCACGTGCTTATGCCAAGACGCCGGAAGGACCCGGTCCCGCCCGGCCGCTCCCGACTTCCACTCCGCCCCTGCTATTATTCCTTCTAAACATATTCCAGCGCGTCTCGAGATGGTGTCACTGGATTTTTAGATTTCCGTATATGTTCGTCTTACAATTTCTTCACCAAAAACGGTCCCGGAAATTGGTACTCTAACGCAAGGTTGGACACGGTTCTGTGCTGGCTTTTCGTTCCGGTGGACTGGTATATATTTAGTCTCCGCCAAAGGAATTGTCACATACCTAGTGCGGAGTGAACAAATGCGTTAGACTCAAGCTTCGAGTTGACCTTCTGGAGAATGGGGAGTGCGAATATTTAAAGCGTTTAAGACTTCCAGTGGAGAGATTGAGTGAATGGAACCAGTTGTTTGCTTAAATTTTTTGCATCTTCCCGAGATAATCTATATGAAGCAATTGTCTTTTCTACCAGACTTATCCTCCTGTGGCTTCCGAAAGATTTGAAGGGCCCGTTTTCTTTTCCCATGGTCGTTTCGACAACTGGCAATCCTGAAAAAAATGACGTTTGCCAGGAATACCTCCTGAGAGCGACGTTTTATTTCTGGGAGCGCATATTCCATCGGAGACTCTTCCGCAATACCAACGGCTACGATATATTTTCTTGAATGAAGTTTTCGATGTCTTTCTGTGTATGTGCCTTGCAGAAGCAAACACGCCATCTCCATACTGGTCGCACGGAGACTTCCCAGAGATTGACAGAGAAAGGGAGAACAGAAAAGAAAATCAAACAAAGAATGCCAAGTCCCAACTTAGGCCCTATCTCACTAGCATTGAGATTGGGATCGTGCGCCTTGATTGAAGTGGAATAGGCAATCCAACCCATGTACATAGGTAGGCTCCCGCAGACGGAAAGGGTCCATTTCGGTTAATGATGGCGTCGCCAAAATAAAGGCGTCGGGGCAACCCTGCCAACTTGAGAAGCATGCCAACATCCGACTCCTTCGACTTATTATTTAGTCCCTCCCAAGGACATCTCACGACTCACATACTCCTCATCGTCCACCAGTATTCGGAACCGCCCCTCTTACTGATCTCAATGGCCGAGGTCATCGAGCCCCCCGAGCACAAGGCTGTTCGCAGTGCGCTGCGAAAGCTCGAAAAACAACTCTCCAGGCTCCGAATAATACGATTCGGACCCATCGAGCTTGAGGAGGCTTAGATTTGCGCCTTGCCAATGCGCCTCCACGAAAATGGATATCCAGAATTTGAGCCTTGTTTCTTCAAACCATATCCAGCAGACTTTCTCCCAAACCCGGACGATCTTGAAGATGAAGATGAGGAGTTTCCCGATTATGACATGGAGACACAGTTGTCAGATTTCTACAACAGGCCAACAGACTGCGCACGAGGAGTGACTTTGTACCTTGATGAGTATGAGTCCATGTGTTAACTGCATCTGGAGAGCACTCATCCTGAAGTGCCGTGGCACTACATAGAGTACATTTTCACTCTGTCCAAAGTTAGCGTGTGTTACAATGTCAATCTCATTGTGTAGTTCTATTCTCACATTCATGCACAGCTACGGTGACTACAATTTCAAGCCTCTTGAGGAGTTCTATGCCCTCCTAATAGACCTGACTGGCATGCGGTGTCTGTTGGGCATCTACCAGGCAAGGAATACCCCCACATGATTGCTTCAATAATTTACAACGTCGATGGAAAAGATGGCGAGCTGCTCACTCTGATCAGAATCATGTATGGACGCCTCAGCACCAAATCATTGATTGAACATGTCCTCGCTCCGGTGAGAAACCCCCCGGCCTCTGCTCCCACTGGAAATATTTCTTGCCCCCACCTTGTTGCTCATGCCCCAAATGTAGTCTGCACATAATTCCGATGAATCGGGATTAGGTCCTGCTATTCTCCTTCATGGGGCCGCAACACGCCCGTATCCTCCAGGGACATTTTGACGCCAAGAATCTCATCGTACATTTCACAAAGCTCTATGACTTCAGGCGCAAGGACAATGAGACCATAAAACTGTTTGCGCGGTGGTTCCTGTGCCACCCGACTGGCGAAACTAGGTGTATTGCCTCCTAGGCACTGCATGTGCGGACTCGTTATACACCGGCATGCCTGTTTTGAGGAGAGTGGAAGAAACTGAATTTGCTCAGCCAGAGTTCTCGTCGAGTTTCACAAGCGTCTAGCATGCATGCTGTAGCGATCCCAACCCTATGGCAGGATATAGCGGATCGGGGCCTAATTGTTTCCCTTTTATTAGCATATTTTTCCTTGATGCACAACTCCTACCTGCAGCTGGCTGCCGGGAAATCATTTCGGTTATCATTTCCTTTTCCTAATCTTGGACTGGATGCCTGTCAGTTCATGATCTCTTTCGAATTGATGTATGGATGTCTCAACACCATGTTCTGATGCTGTTTCTGAAATACTCTGATTTAGGACAGCGAATCTCTACACTCAGTTTTTTAGAGCACGTCTACTAGGTTAGGTACATCCTGTGACCAGATACGAGAAGAGCGTCCATCCATCCGTGATGTTTGTCAAGTGCTACACAGGTTTATGGATAGATTAGTTTAGGTGGACTTAAATTTCAAGGATTTTGTGAAATTATTACGTATTTAGAGTTCCCATAAAAAGATTATCCATTGTCAGATGAGTAGCACCTGCCTTCAGCTGGTCACAGAAGATGAGCCGCGAGTGAAGGTACAGTATATCTCCCGCTCAAGCCGGCATGATACGAAATGGTAGGAGGCGTTGCCGGTACTCTCCTTCATATATCCATATATGAGACATCGCAAACTATCCCAATACCTTCCCACCGTAACTCGTTATCCCGCCAGAACATGGTAGCAGGGAGTGGCAGTCAACGAGAGATGAATCGAGGCTTCTAACCACAGCATTGCTGTGGCTTGGATTTCCGCATCAGCTGTTGCATATCCTCGGCCAGTATGAAAACGTAAAATTGGTTGCCGCCTACGCAACTTATCTTACCTCGCTTTTGTGATAGACCTGAATCGTCTGGCTGGCTGCAATGCGGGCGGGACAGCGACGTACGTATGAACTGTAAAAGTCCAGAGATTTTCCATGTAATTAAGCACCGGGTCTATTCCCTTGTACCGATGGTTTTAGAACAATGAAAGGGACAAGCCCTAAACAGCAGGAGTACTGTTCAGAGGTAGGATGGTATATAGTGAATCTGGAAAATCCTTCTCTGTTCTTTTGCTCTGGTCTGATTATATAGTTCTTAGTCGGAAGAAAAGCACCATCCAAGGACGGCATTCCAGATGCCGGCCACAGTGCCCTTGCCGTCATCCTGTTTCATTCTGTTGTATGTGATTCTGATTCCTCGCACATCATCGAACTCCGGCCAGTGAGATGTTAACCTCAGTTCTGTCTAGAAAGCAGGAAAATTTGGAATAGTAAGAAAAGAATCAGTAGGAGCAGGAGAGCGATGATAACAAGCAACTCTCCTAGGGTGCGTGTGTCTATATGAATCTAAAAGCGGGCGCACTTTTCCGCCAAATATCGTCACCAACGAACAATGAGGACTAGAGAAGGCGATTACTTCTCTCTGTGGCATATATCAATCAATAGATGGCTTTAATGTTTTAGAAAGTATAACTAGTGTAAGACAACATGACCAACCGTGCCTGGAAAGTAGTGGAAAAAAAATAAAGGACGCATAACAGGGGGTCGTTCTTTAAACGAAGCCATTTGATAGAATGCTTGGTCCCTGCCGCAGAGACTCTGGTGCGCTCGGACATTGGCTTTGAAGACGAATTTTCCTTCGGGCATACGACGAAAATGTCCATCTAGACAGTCTCACAGTAGAGACAATATGTGACGCTGGATGCAGGTTTAAAGACCAGCTCGGCCATAGTATAGCAAAAGAATAAAGGAGGGATGGGGGATAGATAGCATCTTATAATAGAAAACCGAGATCCGAAATAAAATAAAAAAAGTGATGCTAAACATCTCTGGTCAAATAAAAGATGCCAAGTCCAATTGATACGTGAAACTAATTGTCTTCGATATATATATAGATAGATAGATTTTGGATATTCGTCTGAGTTTAAAGCAAATTAGAGAGTAATGCCTTCCTCCTCGATTCACAACACTCTTTCTTATGCTCTGTGAACCAAACAAACACCACAGCGGCCACCGGTGCTCGCCATCATCATGGGCAGTAAGCATGCCCAGACACCCAGAGTGTCAACAGAGGTGTCAGCCTTGGGTCTCCCGCTGACCCTCCCTCGTTCCTGGGCTATGACAGTGCTAAACAGATGCTTTGTACAGTCCACTCTGACACTGACACATAACCGGACGCCTCCACAAGATCTGATGGAGTGTCCGACAAGTTCTCAGAACAACCTCTTGCCAGCTCCACCTTCGTTCATGGCTGGCTGCCATCCAATGGCGCAGAAGAAAGCCTTTAGGAATATCAAGTTAAAGAAGACTAGAAGTCTAGCGCCCCGGGGAGCGCCAAAAAAAACGACGGAAAAAGCACCGGTCCTGGCGGCGAAGCGGCAGGGGCACGCGGGGGCGCGGCGCGGGCAGAGCCAGCAGGGGGTAGGATGAAATCGCAAAACTAGACCCAGGGACTAGGGCCTGCAGGTCCGCCTGAATCTGCGCACGAAGCAGCTCAATAAGAGTCGGCATCGAAAAGAAAACATATCGGCCAAAAAAAGGAAAAAGAAAAAGAAGTGCGCTACAACCTTGTGTGCATTGTCAATCTTGGTATACATGTTGTCGACCTTTGTATCAATAGAACCGGACATGGAAAGAACTTTGTGTGTGGATGAAACTAATTGTCGGTCCCGTCCAGTTGCTGGGATACCTGCCAAGATGACATCAAATGTAAGATTAATCAACTGCCAGCAAGAACTAAAGGTCTGCGGTGGACCGTCGATCTGCAAGACAAGAGATATGTATATAAGAATTGCAAGTAGGTAAGACGGCAAGTGTCCCTTTCAGGTGCTGGCCACCACGGCTCTAGACAGCTTGGTTATCTAAGTCTATCAGGGTAAAGGAAATGGAACTGGACTTATAGACGTTGTGAACATCCCAGAGGCTTGAGCACTGCTCGTAATCATAATCTCAGAAGAAAAGCTGTTATTAATATTGGAAAAAAAAATCTCAATTGGCGTCGAGCCCGTTCTCTTTCCTGGCGCACCTGAACAATGAATGAGACAAGAACAGTGGTCCTCCTTCCGACAACTTCGACTTGGTCGACTGAACCCGATTTAAGTCCATGTATTGATTAAAGCTCTCTCCAGAAGCGATTTCAAATTGAATGTCCATTGCAAGGAATTTTGCTGCGCTCCCACTGCTCTAGTTCATTCAAGAACTTTCGAAGCTCAGATGATGCTATATGTAGATGAGATAAGGAATTACCCCGGAGAATATATGGGATATATATAAAGGGAAAACGGTACTGCCTAGCTTCCCATTAACCAAGAAGATATGTGCAATAGTATATAGTTCATAAACTTGTAGATGGTGGTAAGCAGGGGGGAAGAGTTCAAGAAACCAGGAGTCATAGCAGGAGGGAGGGCAAGAAGTACGTGAAGGCACCTTTGCCATTCCCTTTTCCCCCCCCCCCCCCCCCCCCCCCCTTTTCTTCACTTACTGCACCCTTCGAGCAGTGACTGTTCTTCCGTACGGCGTACAGAGAACGGTAGTATAGATGGCAAAACCAGAGGTGCATGCCGTAGTCTCCATTTGAGGGTTAACCCAAAATAGAGATATGGAAATATAGGGCACATTCTGTACTACATACAAAGGTATAGTGTATATTCCTAAGCCATCTTGCTGGTCTTATACCGTAAGTTTGTACAGTAGATGTCGGAGTATAACGTCGAAACCTAGTGAATGAACATATGGCGTCACTTCTGTAGCCTAAGAGAAGACCAGGTGATACAGCAACTATGCAACGTACTGTACAACCTTCCCAACATTACTGACTAATGATCATCCATCTTGCAATGAATGCTGTATGGCCTCTAAGCAAGCGATGGACGGTAAGATCCGCCAAGGTATCCTTCACCAACGCGGCGCCAACCGACCACGGTGAAGATGCAAGTTCCCGATATCGATATAAATTCTCCGACATGACTACCTACCTTCTAGCTAACATCTCCTGCAGTACTCATCCTCCCAGAACCCACTCAACAGTCATTGCACTACGAAGCGGAGACGAAAAAAGCACCACTGATCTGCTCCATACTAGAAACAAGGAACAGAAAGAACAGAAAAAGGTACGAAGTTCCATTTTAAATAACCTTTTTTTTCTTGGGCTCCTTGCTCCACACCTCCCCGCACTGTACCGTCGCACAGGGTAGTATTCAAATATCAAATACTGATCCAGAGAGAGAGAGAGACAGATGCTGCAGAGTTACCTCATTTGTGCCACCTTGGGTCTATCTTTCAGAAGCTTAAATACTCCTGCTAGATCCTCTTGATCTGCCTCTCTGGGTGTCTACAAGCCTCCTTGACAGTCCCAGTTTATTAACTCTTCGGTCCTACTATCATCAACTACCTGCCAGCAAAGACAGAAAGCCACTATGCGTCCCGTGTCGGCACCCATTCTCGGAACCACGACTGGCCTCGTTGGTCTGGTCAGCATGGCTCAAGGTGAGCACCCCCATGTTCTCCCCGAGAATCAATTAACCAGTATAACCAACCCATGGCACTTACGCAGGAGCCCTAGAGATCTCCTTCCCCCGCGCCGGCTCCGTCCTCAACCTCACCCATGCCCGTTCCCACCCTTCTTCCCCTTTCCTGATCACCTGGACCGACACCCATACCTCCACCGCCGGCAACGTCGACGACACCATCCCCGACCCCAAAAGGCACCCGAACGCAGATACAGATACAAATGCAGACGCCGACATCCTCCTGACGATCTCCCTCCTCAACAACCACACCAACCTCGTCCGCCCGCTCGCGCACAACGTCTCCGCGGCGGCTGAGTCGTACGAGGTCTCGCTGTCCAGGCTGGTCGGGGTTATGGATGCCGCGGGGTATGTGTCGCCGTATGAAGGGGTCGGGTTCCAGGTGGGATTGGGGCCGCAGGAGCCGGGAAATGGTGGTGATGGGGTGAGGGCGTTGTCGGGGGAGTTTGAGATTGTGGGTTGAGTGAGATGCCGAGTTTGGTGTTATGTGGGATGGAGTGGGTGTGTGCTATGGTATGGATGGGATTGAGATGGGAGATTGGGATTGGGTCAGTGGTGCTTGGTTTGATTGAGATCGAGATTGAGATTTTGGTGATGTGAGAATGGGAAAGGGAGAGCGAGGACAATTAATCTATCAATCTCGTCATGACTAGTCTTGCCTTGTAAGCTACATATCTTCTTTGGCGTGTTAATAGAGAGGTAGATACCGCCGGCCTATGTCAGGAGGTAGATGAGCAGCAATAAATGCTACATTAGATAGTAGCAACCAAGGTATACTCTGTATTAGCATAAACTCTAATCCAAAGTGAAAAAAAGTACATACATCCATACATAAAAACGGCCAGCGTCATCCTACACACTCCTGTGCCAACAAAGCATATATACAATATACAATACAGAACAGCCTACTCCGTCCACACCCTCAGCACACTCGTCACCCCCTTCGACCCCCACCCCCTCCGCTGCGCAAGCAAAAACACATTCAGCGCCTCGCTGCCCAGATGCAGCGGGCAGTTCAAGTCCCGCGCGGCCTGCACGATGGCCGACAGCTCCGCCACCGCGTCGTCGATCCGCATGCTACCGACCGGTGCGTCGCCCGTATCTTTCTCCTTCTCTGTCTGACCCGTCTCCTTCTGGAGAAGGTAGTCGATCATCTCCGCCCCGCGCGTCTTGAACATATAGCTGGCGCCCGCGGCATCGTTGACGAGGGTGTAGAACTGCCGCAGATCGACACGCATGTGGTGCGCAAAAGCAATGGCCTCGGCGGCGGCGGCGATGTTGGTGATGGCCATGAGGGTCGTGACGAGGTTGAGGGCCTTGGCGATCTCTTCGGGGGTTTTGGTGCTGACGACGCCGGTGATGGGGGTGGGGAAGTACATGCGGACCATGGCGGAGTCGTCCTTGGGGCCGAGGCCGTGGTGCAGGCCGGACAGGTAGGTCTGTTCGGCGGTCGAGGAGAGGGGGGTCGGGAAGTTGTTCTGTCTGGCGGTTGCGGTGATGATGCCCTAGCTACCATTAGCAGGTTGTACAGTCCGATATTGCGATATGATCGAGAATGAGAAGGGGAGGACATACGACATCCTTCAGAATAATCGTCAACGCACTCGCCCCCGGGTTCCAGTCCTCCTCCAGCATCCTCTGCAGCCGATTCTCATGCATCCACGTCCACGCCTCGCTCCCACTCCTCTTGATCGCGTCCCCCGTCTCGCGCGCATCCAGCCCCAGTCTGGCCGCAAAACCCATCGCCTCGCTCGCGCCCAGGATATGGATCCCCGCCAGCACCTGGTGCACCATCTTCATGTTGCTCCCCGCGCCCACGCCACCGGGGACGAGGTACAGCTTGTTCGTGTCGGACATCTCCTGCAGGAGGAATTGTCCCTTCGACAGAGCCTCGTCTGAGCCGCCCGCCATGATGGAGAGAGTGCCATCCGCGGCGCGCTTGGCGCCGCCGGAGACCGGGCTGTCGATGAAGTCGATGTCGGACCGGCCGAGGGCGTTGAGTTGCTGCTGGACGGACTGGGCGTAGGAGGAGGGGACGGTCGAGCAGAGGACAAGGGTTGCTCCGTGAGGCAGTACTGTATGTATACTCGTCAGTACTCGCGCCGCTTTTAGCTGCATGACAGGTCGTACGGAGGACAAAACCCACCGTCCACGATCCCAGTCTCCTTGTCAAACAGCACGCTCTGCACCTGCGGCGCCGACGCCACCATGCAGACATAGTACATGCATCCCTCGGCCGACTCGCGTAGCGAGGAGACCGCAATGCCGCCCGCGGCCTTGAAGCGCTCGAGGCTCGCCGCGAACACGTCGTAGCCCTTGACCGGGTAGCCCTGCTTGACGAGGTGGGTGGCCATGCCGAAGCCCATGGCCCCCAGGCCGACGAAGCCGATCGTGGGCTTGGACATGGTTGATGCTGTGATGGTTGCTGTGTACTGGGTGTGTGGGGTGCGGCAATGACGTCGCGTGAGGCGTCTATCCGGCTCTGGGCAGCGGAAATCTGTTCCTCAGGGGTCAATTGCTAGAAATCAGCATAGATCTGACATCGAGACTCATGGGATAACTGCATTGAAAGGAGACTAAAAGAAAAGAAGAAAATGGGATATCTGAAGCTGTAGAAAGCAGCTCCTCGACCCCGCGTCACACCCCGCGCTTCCGCGTCGGCGCAGGAACAGCATCGGAGTTGCTCCGACTGCCGGGTAGATGCTGGCTTGCTGGATAACTCGACGCGCGGGAGGCTTGCTGATCTTGACGGGGCCAGTGGATACATAGCGTGGAAAGTAGTTTGTACGGAGTAGTATGCGGTGGTGCTCGGTGAATGTATCGGCCGCTCCTCGCTTCGGCCGCCGGCCCGAGTACTTAGCTGACTTGAGCAATGTCATGTCGAGATACCTAATCAGGCAGAGAATCGGGAGTGTTGTCTGATAGACCCAGGTCGGCCATGAATAGGTACAGACACCTTCCGATCAGGCCTCGTGCTGTTTCCTGCGGCTGTCGACGCCGCCCACGTCCTCCACGATCCACCAGCACGACTCCGGCTGGACCGAGTACAGCTCCCTCTTCCCATCAGCCGCCGTCGAAGCACGCTGCGAAACCCTCGTCCCGACCGACCCCGCGACCATCAGCGCCTTGAACTCCGCCCCGTTGTCGTCCAGCTTGACCGGCACGGACGCGTAGGCGGACCGGACGTCTTTGATCTTGGATCTAACATGGGGTAGACCACCCCATCGAGCTCGAGCTGGTGCCCGAACCACTTCTTGGTCAATGACTTCTCGTCAAAGAGAGCCCGCCCGCGGATGTCAAAGCAGCAGAAAGCGGTGATCCAGCCGGAGAGGCAGTCCGGCCCGCTCCCGCGGCGGCGGACGTCGGCGATACGGTTCCATTAAATCATGAGTTGACTCTGCATCGGGGCGGGCGAACGACTCGACGAACCGGTTCAGAACGGGTTTCAGCAGCGCGTGCCAGCCACTCGCGACGGGCCCGAAGGAGCACAGCTTGTCGATCCCCGATGCTAGCTTCTCCCAGTCCTGCCTCTCGCCCAGCAGCGTGACCGCGGGCAGGCCGCACTCGAGCTGGAGCCCGTAGTTGAAATATTTCTTGAGAGTGCCCATCATCAGGACGGCGAAGACGATTCGGTCGGTGTCCGTGGTCGTGGTGAAGTCGGCCATGATCCAGCCGCGCAGCTCCGGGTCCCAATTTCTCGTGAAGGACGTGCGTCATGGTCTGCGCCATCTTGCCCAAGTCCACCGTGTAGCGGTTTCCAACGGCTACGACCGTGGCGTCCTCCTTGCCCTTGTGCGCCACGACCTGGTGCCGCAGCTCCTCCGCGCGGGCGTTCACGAAGCGGCTGAACTGCGTCAGGATGGCCGTCCAGATGTCGTCGGGCCGGAGCACCAGGTGATGGTGGCCGTTGTACGCCGTCAGGACTGTCCCGACGAAACCTTGCTTCTGTACGCTGGGACGACATATGACCCGGATACCGCGTCGGTCTTGGTCGGGGACTAAGGCTGCTTCTTCCAGGTGCTGTCGAGCGACGACTGGAGGACCTCGCCGTATCGGTCGTGTGGGCCATGGGTGACGCTTAACAGAAACTCGCGCGGCCCCTGAAGCTCTCGGTGCGGTCTGTCAGGGGTTGTCTGTGATGGGTAGAACGTAACGGGCATGGTGAGCAGGAGTATCAAGTGCAGGAGTATCAAGCGGAGCAGTAGTTCAATAATCGCGAATAAGCCAATTGTCAGCCGACTATTACCACTATAACCTGTCGGTATACCAAGAACCCTATCAACCTAGTCAGCACATGCTGATCTGGACCTCTTGAGAGCCAAAATCCCTGCAATAAAGGAATCATACTGCCTATGCACATAGTCGCCTAGTTTCCTTTGTCATAACTTTTGACATATCATATTTTTTCGGGTTTCCATTTCCATATTCGGAAGGTCATAGGCCCCTAATTCGTGAGATAAATAGTCAGTTGGACAGGTAGATTCGAATAATCAGAGCTTCATCATTCATACCTTCGGATTACTAGGTTCGCTCAGTCTGACACAAAGCAATTGAAAGCAACTCGCATACCCCTCCCCCCCCCCCGCCTAATCCGCCCGTATCGTGCCCCGCGCCGCGCCGCCCCGCGCCGAGACGGCCCGCCCGGACCCGCTCGGAGATGGTCCGATCGGACGCGATGCGGGATCACGTGGGGTGGGGTGCGTGGGGCGACGGGGGAATGCCTGATGGGGATAACCCGATGAATGGACGGATTCGAGACGAATAAATAGGTAAGCTGGAGACTCCCGGTCGTCGGGGAGGTAGCGAGATACTTTTGTTTCCTATTATTTGTGTCTTCTTCTTCATCTGGTTTTCTCCGCTCTCTGCGTCAGCGGACTTCGCGGAATTGGAAACCAGAAAACCGTCCGGACGTCCCCGCCTCCTAGATAGAGATTCAGATACCTATACAGACATCTATCTATCTATCTATCTACATCCTTCCCTCCTCATCCAATCCAATCAGTAAGGACATCCAACCTCGGAAAGGAAAAAGAATAACATCGAAAAAAATGCCTCACCCAAAGCTACAAAACAACCGCGCCCTCGCCATCCTCGACGCCGCCGTCGCCGGCGGCTACGGCGTCCCGGGCATGTGCTGCTACAACCTCGAGGGCATCCTCGCGACCGTGCGCGCCGCGGAAGCGAAGCGCTCGCCCGCCATGATCCTCCTGTTTCCCTGGGCGATGGAGTACGCGGGCGGGATCCTCGTCCACGCTGCCGCAGAGGCGGCCAGAAACGCATCTGTTCCGGTGACGGTACACATGGACCACGCGCAGACTCCTGAAATTATCCGCCGCGCGGCGGATCTGAGTGCGGACGGGAACGGATTCGATTCCATCATGGTGGACATGTCGCACTACGAGCGGGAGGAGAACCTCCGGCTGACGGGGGAGTTGGTTGCGTATTGCCACGAGCGCGGCATCGCGGCGGAGGCGGAACCCGGGAGGATCGAGGGTGGAGAGGACGGAGTCGCCGACACGGCGGATCTCGCAGGCGTGTTGACCACTCCCGAGGAGGCGCAACGGTTCGTCGACACGGGCATCGACTGGCTCGCGCCGGCGTTTGGGAACGTGCACGGCGAGTACGGTCCGAGGGGCATCCAGCTCGAGTACGACCGGCTCGAGGCGATCCGGGATCGGGTCGGGGATAAGGTGCGGCTGGTGCTACATGGGTCGGACCCGTTCACGGAGGAGATCTTCCAGCGGTGTATCAAGGCGGGTGTGGCCAAGGTGAATATCAACAAGGTGATGAATAATGAGTATCTGCGGGTGCAGAGGGAGCGGGCGGGGAAGGGCCCTGTGACGGCGGTGATTGAGGAGGCAACGAATGCGATGCAGAAGGCTGTCGAGCGGTGCATGGATATGCTGGGGTCGACGGGGAAGGCGGCGTGAGCTGACAGCTAGGGCTGTGGGGGATGAACGTTCTTGTTGCTGGTTGATATGACTTTTCTTTATATATAGACGATTTCACTGGATGCCTCAGTTTCTGTTGATGGGACGTTCTGGGAGAAAATCGAGGCAAACACATCATTTGAATTATTTGATCTTCTAACCATGCAAGCAGAGACAAAAAAAGCCTTACGTATCAGGCTCGATCGTGGATCAGGGTAGTAATATTATTCACGATAAGACGGGTATGTATATGATATTCCACCCATGCTTCCCTCCCGCTGATTACCTTAAAAGTCAAGAATTGTACGCAAAACACTCCGAATGGCAGAGTTAAAAGTTGTTATCAGTTATCCGCACCCTCGAGGAGGAAAAAAAAAGGATCACAGCCGTCAGGCGCCCGTCGACGTGGCCAGCCAGCCAGAAACATAGAAAGGTGACAATTTCACAATCCCTTGCAGAAGAGTACAAGTCAAATGTGCCTTATTCGTCCGGTGACAGGACAGCAACCCATCATAGTTCTCCACAACTGTAAAGATTATAAGCCCTCTCTTGACCCAGGTCATGGCCTTGAATGAAGTAAGACAGGAAGAGCCGGAGGATCTTCCAAACTGTATCACAGGGCTGGCCAGGCTGCTGGATCAGAAACAACCTGTACAACAGATGAGCCTCGCCGGCCGCTCCGACCTACCAGGTGAAGACGACTGGAGCAGGGTCCTTCTCGGCACGACAGTCATCGAAATTTATTTACTGCAGGAGATATTCTCGCGGAGATCTGTCAGATCAGATCGCCGATCGCCGTCAACCGGGTAAGGAATAACTGAAAAGTGCTATACTGCTCATTCCGCACATACTTTAGAGAGGGTTCCGCGCGCGGGGTTTGTGTTGCTTCGCTGCATGTACTGTACATGTACGTACATACATTGCCATTTGGATCTCGAGGGAGTGCGTGAGGTCAGCTACTTTCTTGACTGCCTGCATACGAGGAGGAGGGAGTTGAAAAAAGCGCAGGACAGGACAATTCCGCGCGGCACATATTATTACCGCCTCTTCTTCCTCCTTGCAAAGGCGCCACACTTCTGATACATCCTACAGACAGTCTTCTCTCTTGTGGTCTGTTGTTGTTCCTCTCGATGTGAGATGAACACTGCAATGGATCTAGTCCTGCAGCGGAACAGAACCTGCTGGATATGATGTACTATACTCCGTGCACTGGATGATATGCATGTGACAAGTAGGTCAAGCACGGTACAGTGCTCTCTTCTAACCAGGTACTCAAATCCAGCCGTCTCGGAAGATGGCCAGAGTAGGATCGGTTGACAGGACGACACCCACCTCCTTCTGTATTCTACAAGACACGGAGCATTTACCGTCGCTGCTGATTTATCTTGCCGCGTGGCATGCCTTGTAGAAGGCGCCCTATATGCCATAAAGGCAAGAAAGAGCGCGCTACTTTAAACCGGCCTGCTGAGACAATCATCAAGCCAGATCTGAGACTCAACAGGAAAAACCCAGGGTCTCGTCGTGAGGACCTCTTGCGTTGTACCGGAGCGCCATGACTCTCCTATCTAAACACCGAGCCCAAAGACAGCAGACAACCAACTCTGACCGATTCCACCAGTCCTATTGATACGTTTCCAAGAACCATGTCCTTGATCTCAAGTGGGAGGTTATGCAAGGGCGAGACCTGACGGTCTGGCAGCGCCGCCAGGAATAGGTACCCTACTGCTCGTCTCGGAGGCCTGTCAGCCCCATTGAACAGAGGCTCCGGCTTCGTGTACATGGAAGCATGTACGCCGCAGAGGGAGGCCAGGTACAGAAAGACTTCCCGTGCCGAGAGGACAAGGTACGTTACGCTGTGACAGCCTGCGTTGCAGTAGCACGCCCGTCGCGGTCTGAGGTCCTCTCTATTGCAGCAATAGCGCGTGTAAAATGCTGACAGAGAACGACAGACACGCGGTTAAGATGGATGAAACGCTTGGGGAAGGGTTCCCACTGCGGTAGAGCTCCTAACCATACCAGCGGTCCCGGGACTCCAGCCCGAGAACAGGCGACTTCTTTGAAGTCAAGAGTAACAATGCAGAGAATGGCACAAGTGAGTCTTCGTGGAATCGTTATACCGACTCCGAAAGACGTGCCTCCACTGGTGTGAAAAGTCTTCTAGCAGCCTGCCGATAAAGGCCATTTGTCGCTCTGCCACATGGAATTTCGGTTCCCAGTTTGGTGTCGCAAAGCCTCTGTCCAGTGTGAATTCCGGCAAGGGCGCAGGTTCAAATGGCTCCATAACAGGGATGGAGACAGGGCCTTCCCGAACCTTACTCAGTGGAAGCCTCCGGTTCACGTCTTTCTTGTGGAGGGTTAGGATATCATTGTCGAGGTCAATGACCCGTACAGCAGACACAAGGCATTCCCTAGAATCGCTAAACGGATTTGGGATATCATCCTGCAAACGCCATTCAGATGAAATACCTCGATACAGCGTGTTAACGGCGAATTCTGCGAATGTTAGTATGATCAAAACGCCGGGAGCAGGGCTATCAGGTCACCGCCTCGTGACGCGCCAGCTAAGTGCTTGCACACCAGCGTTAGCATAGCATCGTCGTCTGCAGAGCGGCGACCGGTGGAATAGACGGCACCTAGAATCTCGTAAGCTACCAAGGAATGGACAGGCGGTTCGGATGAAGCGGCCTACCCTGCAAGATAACATGGATGAACTGTGACATAGCGGCTGCTTCCGGCACCTAAGTGAGACTCTGGTGAATCACATAAGATATCTTTGGTTGAATCCCTCATAAGTCGTTATAGCCAGGACATTTTTTTCAGCTAGACAGCTTAGGGAAGGATAAGAAATCTCTTCATAGGCTGAAAGAAAATGCTGGAAACTAAAGAAAAATTCCGACTCTCGAGCACCTCGTTACCACCTGATTCACTCTTGCATTCCGTGTTGCCTTGGTGTTGATGACCGATCATGGCCTCCAGCCCTCTTCCCTGATATGCTGAGACCTCGGCCTTGAGGACGCACCGGCGCAACTTTTTGCCGGTCGCACTGACAGGCGCACAGATGGAATCCTCGCAGAGGGCGTTTTCAGCTATCGGCCACACACGATTCGGGCTTCCTCGCGGCGATCGAGGTGGTGATGACGACCGAGACGAGGTCACGCTCAACCAGCTACCGGACAATCGACGGCTCCTCGACGACACGCAGAATAGGCGGTTGCTGACAACGGTGTCTCCGGGGCACGACACAGGATGTGTTCCACGCTGGATGTCTGGGAAGGATGAAGCAAGATGACAGTTAGATCCCGTCGAACGATGATCGAATCCAGCTGCCGGCGGGACGAGGAGTCGAGAGGGGAAGAATCGTGAGGAGCATCGCACGAGTCGATCGCAGCCCGGCTAGCGAGCACCGGCGCCAGGCTAAACCCCGAGCCCACCGCTATCATGAAAAACACGCGCAGAAGAACAGACGCAGAAGACGACTAGCGATGCAGCGCAGACCCTGGCTGCTCCCAGCTCTGTGGTGCTTGGGCTCTCAGCGATCGCAGATCCAGGGCCGGGGCACCGCGTGGTCGAACCCCCAGGTACGCGCGCTCCCCGGCCACCCCCCTCCAGCAGACGTTGACCAGCGCTCTCCAGACAGCAGATGTGCATGGCTGGACGGACATGTTGACCAGTAAGCACTACGACTGGGAGACTCGGTTCCCCGTCATCCGCGCCGAAGTTTCTACCCTTCTGGTCTCGCGGGCGGTGGAGCCCGTCGGCTGCTGCGTTCGGACTCCAAGGCAATTCGACCCCCTTCCGCTTGCAGGATAGCAGGAGAGGGTTGAGTGGACGTGCTGGAGACTCTGGCTTCGAGTCTCGTTCGGCTGTTGGCTGGAGGCTCGCTCCCGACGGGCCGCGCACTCGGCACAGCCCTCGACGTCTCCAGCGTTCCATCTGATAGCGTCGGGAGGCGTCCATGGAGGCTACTCGTGACAGTTCTTCTTGGCTTCGGTATGGCTACACCACTCACCGCGTCTGACCTCCGCCCTGAGGAGTTTATTCTCGCATCGCGCCCCGGGTTGCTTCTTGGACGCAGACACTGCATACAGCAGCCCGGCGAACCCCCCCCCCCCGGTTCCCCGTGTAGAAACCCTAGGGGATTGAGCCCACACCACCGCAGAGGAACGACCGGGCCATATCTTGCCTGGCTTCCCCCGAAGGATTCTTGTTTTTAGCACATGATACCCTTCCCCCTGGGATCAAACGTCTAGAACGCTTCACTGAGCGGGCTTCGCATACCCCAGTAAAGGTTTTCAGCAGCAACTGCCAGCCAACCATGTCAGAGGAAGCTCCGGAGGCTCCGCCCGGGCCGGCCCACGAGTCGGTTGGCAACCAGGCAGCGGACATCGAGGTAAGCTGCGCAGTCGTAGCTCGATCTCGATCATCACGAGCTGATCTCCGCAGCCGTGGTCAACAGACGAGACCGACAGCAACTACTACAGCGATACGGACAGTGATCTGACCTCGCTGGCCTCCGAGGTCACGAACTATGTATATGAGAACGGCCGGCGGTACCATTCCTATCGCAAGGTAAGAACCTGCTTGGTCTCCCATCATCGATCCAGATATACATATCAGCACACTCCTCTCACACTTGACAGGGGAAATATGTGTAAGCTGTGGCCCGCTGGTATTTCATCACGAGGTCGAGTGTTGACTCTCTTGGAGACTCCCGAACGACGAGGAGGAGAAGGATCGATTGGACTTGGTGAGTTTTGCGGATTTACGTGATGGTATACGTCGCGTATCGTAATTTCCTGACATCCCACAGGTCCACCATGTGTAAGTGGCGCATGGCCATTTTCGAGGTTGTCAACGGGCTGACTGAATCTCCAGGTTCACTCTAGTCCTCGGAGGGAAATACCACGTAGCTCCTTTGAATCACCCCCAGACTATTCTCGACCTGGGAACCGGGACGGGCATCTGGGCCCTCGACATGGCTGAGTCGGTCGTCCTACGTCCGTAACCAGAGGCAGCGTCTCTAACCGGAGTGCAGTCTATACCCGTCAGCGAAGGTGATAGGCAACGATCTCAGCCCGATCCAGCCTCAGTTTGTCGCCCCAAACACGCAGTTTGTCATTGAAGACTTTGAAGAGGAGTGGGTGTACGACGAAAACTATTTTGATTACATTCACGGTCGAACGCTTGCAGGGTGAGTATCGCAGTGTACTGTGCCGTTGTGATAAGTCTAATCCCATGGACAGATCCGTGAGAGACTGGCCTGAGTTGTTTGCCAAGGCCTACAAGTAAGCTGTCATTCCTACTCCTCATATAATGACCTGCTACAGCCGACGTCGCCTGTCGATAGACTAGTACTCACTTGTACCAGACACCTTAAACCAGGCGGATACCTGGAGATGCAGGAAGGTCGGCACCCAGACTCTAGACCCATCTTTAGGGAGAGAAGTCCAGCTTACTTTATCAACAGCTCCCATCTGGTGCTGGAGCGATGATGACAGTCTGAAACCAGACTCTCCTCTCATACAATTGTTAGTAGCAACCTGTTCCTTCTGTCGAGACAGGTGCCTGCTAACGGCTGTTCTGCCAGCCTCACCATCCTGGAACAAGAAAGCTCCAAAGCAGGCCGCTCCCTCAATATCGTCGACAAGCTCAAGCCGTGGATGATCGATGCCGGCTTCCGAGACGTCCAGGTGCAGGTTTACAAGGTGCGTTTGCTGCAGAGCCTTTTTTTTTTCTGTCGGACGTCGCCTGTCGTCCATCGGTCCCATATTAACATCCCAACAGTGCCCATGGGGGCCCTGGCCCAAAGACCCGCACCTCAAGGAAATCGGCCGGTACCAGTACATCAACGCCATCGAGTCCGTCGACGCCTACGGACTCGCGCTTCTGACCCGCAGCGTTGGGTACACGGAGGAGCAAGCCAAGATCTTCCTTGCCATCGTCAAGAACCAGCTCCGGAGCAAGTCGCTGCACGCGTATAATTTGATGTGAGTCAAGTTACCTCTGTTACCCGCTTCTGCCATTCCCCCTTTACCCATTATTTAACGGAAACGGAACAAGCTCTGTTCTAACGCTGAAGCTAAACCAGATACTTCGTCACCGGGCGTAAACCAACGGAAGAGGAGCTCAGAGGATCATCCAGTTCATCATGAGGCCGATTCAGGAATAAGTGAACGAGATGAAATCGCAGATGATTTAATAAGTAACTAGGAGAAGCATATGCAGCACATAAAGCATTCTTTCCATGAATCAAGCTTACTAATAATGCAATGACCGCGGTACGTATCCAATTGTGCATGCTTGCTGGTACAGTATGGTGGTCTGCTCTGATCAGACCTTGGAGCAGGATTGTTAGGACAGTGTGCCCTACCTAGTTCCTACTTGAGTATTTTGGCATTGCTGGGAGGCATGAACCTCCAAGGCCCATCCGAATCCTCGCTCCTCATCCTCCTCCGTCCTTCACTTTACTCTCTGTCCTTCTTGGCGCGCTTTCTCATCCTCTTGATTAATCTAATCCATCTCTGCCTAATATATATACACACATAGGATCTACCTTTCATACCCAGCTCTCCGTTCTATTGTTTTTTGTTTCCTGAACCATCCCATCAGATCAGACATAATGATACAACCGTTGCCATTTGTCGCTATCACATTCCATGTTACAAGGGTAAATTGGTTCCTGGGCCTTTAAGATGGCACCAGGAATCTTGACAACCCGTAGATAAGGCTGGCCTCAGTGATCTCCTGCATGGGAGTTGATTGCTGCGCTAGTGGCCTTTGCCGTAGCTCTGCGCCGATCGATCTCCCATTCTCCCATCAATACACTCTTCTGGAAGAGGTTGGCTAGTACTTGTGTACACTACCGATATTTGTTGGCAGTTTGCTATTTCTTTTTTTTTTCTTTTTTGAAGCTACTTGCTACACATTAAACCACCGACAAGAAATGCTCCGACCGAACAGAGAGTGTGAGTGAATGGATTCCTTCCGTCAGATCAGATACCAACGTGTGCTGTGGATTGAACTTTCGAACTTGCAAGGCACATTGTGGGATTCAGCATCCAGAAAGCTCATCCAAGTTACCTAATTCCTAAGAGAAAAGGGAGAGCAAAGATACTTTGGTTTAGCTAGGCACTTACATTGTCCCCGACGATGAGATTCATTCCCCGTCAAGAGGTCTTGTTTATACTTTATATCTGACTTTGTCTATCCTTCAATTTATTGTTGGGACGACATCTGAGAGACAGCGATGGACCGTGATTGCTCGATCTATCGCATTATTTACTTAAGTTGGACCATCAAAGAGAAAAAGTCGATAAGCGAAAATCCGAGTATGTATATGCATTATGTACATAATGCATACATAGGACATACCTTGATTGTGGAGGTACTTTGCAGAGATTTATGACTGGTAAAGCACTACCATATTACTGGTTAACATAATCTGCCGTATAATTTATTTAAATCTCCATGCTTTTAGTTACTATGCAGTTTTTCTATCTGTTAAACATCACTCAGGCTTCTTCCGTTTCTGTTATCTACTCAACATTTCACGTTGATACCTCACTCAGTCTTGGCCTTGGATATATCCCTTACATTAATTAGGTAGTTAATTATTCGTTTCCAGGTGAGGTGAATGTGTTTCCATGGGCAAGCTTCCGTGACTCAATCACGCAAAATCAATCTACCATCTCTCACAAACAGAACAGATGTATCTATCTCATCAGTCAGTATCCTATGCTGCCTTCAGTTCAGTTTTAATCAAAACGCCTCTAAAGTCTCATGATAATTAAGTTAAATACCTAATCTAGTTCTTTCATAGAGTCACACAATCGATATTCTCCACTTCTCTAGACTCTTCCACCTCATATCCTAATGTATTGGTGGAACTATCCTGCTCAAAAAGAAGGGCCAAGTTGATGGAAAATAATTTAAATAAACATACCACTACTATTGCTGTGGTAGTGGTCAACAGGAACAGGAGAAGGAGATTATCAGAACTCGAGCCAGTTGAGATAACAGATAATAGATCTTTTCTAGTGGCGGAGTTTTGGAGGTTGGGTATGGGGATAATACAACTTTAAACTCTTTTCATGGTCATAAGAAGAGTACAGATATTTAATATGAGCTTCAGTTCTACTTTCGAGGAGTTTTGAGATCAGAATAAATAATACTAATATTACTGTATGATCTACCTAAGGTATTAATCTACTCTACTTAACCATTATCTAAATTATTTCCCAATCTATTCCAATCTCTAGACCTACTCTAATTTTCAGATTTACTCTCACGGATCATACCTCCCCTTTCGTCGGTTCTTCGACTTTCTTCTGCTTCCGGATATCCTTCCACCCCGTCCCCCACGCGCAGCAGAAACAGCCACAGGCACAGCCCACCGCCAGATAGAACACGCGATCAACGCTCGTGCTGTACGCGGCCAGGACGGCCGCCAGCTGGGCCGGGGCGGTGACGACCTGTCGGATGCCCGACGCGCCGGCGGCCACAATAATGTACGGGTTTACGCCTGGGGCGTTGTTGCGGATGGCCGTGCCCAGGTTGTTTGTGAAGATGGTGTCGCCCAGCGTCAGAAACGCGGCGGCGCCGAAGGTCTGGAAGAAGCTCAGCAGCGACATGGAGATGGAGACCATCGTCGGCGGCAGCGAGTTCTGGACGGCGATCATGGGCATCTGCATCCCGATGCCACGGCCGAAGCCGAGCAGGATCTGGTATCCGATCCATTTCGCCGTCGTTGTGGATGAGGATAGGGTGGACAGGAGTCCGTTGCCGACGGCTGACAGCACCGCGCTGCCCAGGCTCCAGGGGAGGTAGTAGCCCAGCTTGCCGACTGTGTTATGTCCTTGTCAGAACAGGATATTTTCATTGTTTGTCCTAGATTATTGGCACTCACCTGCCGCGCCTGATACAACAGCACCGAACAATTGGCTGATGATGCTCGGCAGCATGTAGACGCTACTCAGCATAGGTGTCGCCCCCTTCACGGCCTGGAAGTAGACGGGCAGATAGTACGCTGCCAGATTGTTCATGCCGAAGAAGAGCTGGACCAAGCAGGCCGACCACACCGCTCTCCTGCGCACCATGGAAAACGGGATCATCGCCTCGTCGCCCTTGAAGTACTCCCACACCAGGAAGACGATGAACGTGCCCCCCGCGCCGCAGAAGAGCCCAATCACCGTCGCACTATTCCAGGAGTATTGATTCCCACCGTAGTCGAGTGCGAGGCAAAATTGAATCGCCGCGGGGCCGAACAGGGCGAAACCGACCAGATCAAGTTGGGTCGTGATGGTTTGAAAGGTTTGAAAGACGGAGAGCTCTCCCGGTCTGACGGTGTCGGGGATGTTAATGGAGACGAGCAGGATGGCCACAAGGGCACCAATGGGGAGGTTGATGTAGAAGCCTGTTCAACAATAGGCGCTGTGAGTATGTGTATACACGCAGGCCATATGTGGACTACATGTTATGTATGTGTGAAAACTTACACCATCGCCAAGTCGTGTACGTTGTGAACGCACTGCCGATAAGAGGCCCAGTGACGATGCCAAGTTGCGAAACTAGCGACAACAGAAAACAACAGTTGTCAGATATTTCATCCATCACGGCCGAACGCCCACTTCTACACTTACCACCCATCAAGGCCCCCAAGTATGCTGCAAAAACCGTTACCTTAATCGAGAGCCATCACCAACAAGCATAGATGAATAGATCCCAAACTTACTAGGCCGCTTGTGCAAAGGTATACATGCGGATGTAATGGTCAGAAGGCCATTCATCAGGCCCGCGGATCTGAGGCCAGCCACCGCTCGTGCGACAATTAGCATCTTCGACGATGTTGCCACGCCGCAGAGCAACGAGCCGAGTTCGAACACGAAGAAGAAGACAAGGAATGTCCACTGAACTATCGTTAGCGACAGAGCATATAGGATAATGTATGATGGGTAGTGATACTAACCTTCGCGCGGAAGTTCGAATACAGCTTCCCGGTCAGCGGCTGGAGAGAGGAACTGATTCATAGAGCCATCAGCATCAGTCACCCCGTTGACGAGGGTCCTCCCCCCCCCCCCCCCCCCCCCCCCCTCCCCTCTTGATGGGCAGATAGATAAAGAACGAGAGAATCAAATTACCTGGCCAACTGATAAGCACTCCCATACCAACCCACGTCTTGAAGCGAGCGAAACTCAGAAGTAATACGCGGAATGGCCTAGATAGATGTTTGTTATCGGATCAATATCGTAACAAGAAAAAACGATTCAGGAAGTGAGGTTCATCTTACCGTCGAAATGATTGACATATCTAGCAAGATTACAAACCCCACCATCGTCATCGCCAGCATGACAAGGGCGAGCTTGATTCTGGTGATATAATGGGCCTTTTCATCGTCCGTCCTTGCAGCGGGCTGCTTCTCGTCGTTGGCTCTTTTTGTGACATCCGCTGAAGATGATGGGGGTATTGTTTTCTCCCCGTAGTCCTCGTTCTTCTGAAATGACGGATCATAGCCGGAAGAATGAGTCTTATTCGCTGATGACAACGCTGTCTCTGCGTTTTCATCGTTTTTTGAAGGTGGTCAACTAGCGATGGAGCTCGCAGGCACCTGCTCGAGCTTCAAGCTCTCTACGTCCATCTTTTCGGAGTAAGGGAAGAGAAGCAGTTTAGAAGGTGATCTGATCCACTAAGGTCAACAATGAATGGAAATCTCAGGGGCAAGAAAGAGAAACAGAGCTCATTAGTTCTCTTCTTTTTCCAGGCTACAAGCCAGGAACGTCCTGCAGTGGTGAAGGCCATGATATAAATTCTTGAATTTACTATTTTCCCAAACAAAGGTAATACCTGTTAGAGATGGCCCGAATAATGGACGGCGGGATTCGTACTTTCCGAACCCCGCTGCTGACTCGAACGGAATCGGACTTAATCAGGAGAACGGGATTCGAGAATTCCGAACTCCTCATTGTATACGTCACTTAGTGATTTCTTGCCCAGAAACGCTGCAGTGACGGCATTGAGTAGCCTCATTAACTGATATATGCTAACTTACTCCGTAAGTATACTGCGTACGGAGTATAACTTCTGCGTTTTACCGAATGTGCCATCCATAATCCACAGGCCAACCCAGAAATTAGAACCAAGAAGAAAGTGAAGCAAATAATAAAGAAAAAAAATAAAAGAAGATTAACGGCTCTTCTCAGGTCAGAGAGAAGATTCCCACAGAGCCTATTGGCTTAGCTGCTAGACCTAGGGCTTAGGGCTATCTGGCTGAGACAGAATTATCTGAATTGGAGCTCTATTTGCGAGTTCCATGTTTTGCATCCTTTTGTTTATATGCCAAAACTCGTCTAGAATGGAGATTACAACTCCCAAAGCCCAAGGATATCTTTCAGCCAAGGATCATCCTCCTCGAAGGAAGAAAAGACCCTTGCCGTCGGGAGCTGCTCAGCTGCCGCTGTAATCCCTCCAACTGGTACGCTGGCTCGCACAGAATCCACGTCGAATCTCGACTCCCACCAAGATTTTAGACTGGTAAAGATCTTGACAGTCTTGGTGAAGGGGTCTCCTTCGCAGTCAATCTCTAATCCAGACGCAGCCCTCGCCTGCTGCATATGATTCACAAAGCAGTCAACAATGAGTGAGAAATCGATCGTGTTCCGCACGAACCTGGTGTCCCAAGCAGGATCATTGAGCGCCAATAGCCGATACAAGGATGCAGTATCCCACTTGGACAAAGACGATTGTGGAGAAGCCCGCATATTCCAACGGTGGACACTTGAAGAACACATCAAACCATGACTTTATGGACTGGAGGCACGTGTAGAGATGTTCCAGGGTCTGAAAGTCCATGTCTCACCCGATGGACACTAGAGGAGCGCGGGACAGCGCAATCTCGTTCACGACTGCTTCCGTAAAGGGGATCTGGGGTGATAATATCTCTGCTAGCTGTCAGCTCGGCCATGACATGGCAAGCAAGTTTCAAAGCTTGTTCCATACCATTGTTCTCTAAACGTGGTGAAATTTTGCTTTTTAATGTCCTGCAAGTGCGATTGCAGGGCTTTGAGATAGAGGACCGATACTCTCACACTCTCCGCCTGCTCAACTTCTCGATTGCGTAAACAGAGAGCAAACGCCTTTTCTGCGATCCGCTGCAGTCGGATCAGGTACACAAAGCATTCATCGGTAGGCCATTCCTGGTTTTCGGCCAGAGTCTGCAGGCATTCCTCCAGGTACGACGACCAGCGCATACCCTCCAATTTTTGATGGAACGATGCAATACTAGACTAATTAGCCTTAGGATGATCAGAAGAGTAACCGTGCGGAGTACTGACTTTGAGCTCAGCAGACAACAAGCAAGGACTGCTCGCCGGTGCTCCATGGTCCGAGTCTCAGGGGGTTGTATTTTCGAATGGACGTGCGTCAAGCACCGCACGGTTTTGTAGAAACCTTGTAGCGGGAGTCTGGAGTCCCAGATCGAATACAAGAGACATGCAAAGATGGGTGAAAGCAGTCAAGAGGGGTCCGCCATGGACCTGGTAGTGGCTCCTAGGAACATTAGCAGACACTTATTTTTCTTTTCTTGCTATTAAGCACATACCGTCCAATGAAAACAAGGAGTCCCAATAATAAGTCCATATTGCGCTCGCCATCCACCAGAATTTCGCGAGAGGCGATCTGTCTGATTTCTCGGCCAATACCTAATTGCTGTGAAACCGATTTGCATGAAATGGACATAATACACAGCCACAGAAAGGGCCGTTCTCGGAGTAATTGCTGCGAAGAGGTGCTCTCCGGAATGGACATAAATGGGAGATATTTTAATTTCTGCGTACGAAAGATCCTGAGATAGACTTCTGCCTCCTCCGGGGAGGGTTCAACGTGGCCTGGAAGAGCATAAGCAAAGGGCTGTGTAGGTGAGGAGACTGAAGCTGGTGTCAGAGCTGCGAGAGTAACGGAATTCGAGGCAGAACCACAGCTGATGCCGTCCGTCGCCCCGTCATTTGAGACATTCGAGGAATTAGACGCATCTGCGTGTGCGGCGACGTCGCCGAAATTCCAGCCAACAGCTGCAGCGGCATTCTCCATGGTCGGGTTCGCTCGAGTGACGGATTTGAGCAGTCACCAGGCCGTCCAGTTTCTCTTCGAGCCGCGCAGTTTGTGAAGCAGTAGTCCTGGATCTACGTTTTCGAACTGTATGTGATGGTAGGCATTCTTTGTTCAACCGGTGACACCTGCAATTCAGTTGGCATGCCGTTTTTCATGAGGCAGATGAGGCAGCGCCAGATGACAAACCTTTCGCAGCTGCTGCCAACACTACGGATGATACATTTACATTTTGCACGGGCACAATTCATGCAAGCTTGTCCATACGGGGCTGGTCTGCCGGCAGACGCTGTGTTAAACTCCATGCTTCTCTAGGCCCGGGTCTGATGGCGCAGCGTCATTGGGGGATCTCCTCCCCGACAGATTCGTTCAGGTACACAGAAAGAGTAATACCGGCCACGATAATGTGTGGCACAAGATACTTCGGAAATGCAGAATTGCTGCGAAATCCGTGTCAGTGTTGGATGGTTGGAATAATAATAGGAGGATGGGAATGAAATGCCGGGGAAGGAAGGGCAATCCCGCCGACGGATTTCGGCGTTCTGAATCCCGAATCCCGTGTCATCCTCCATCGCTAATCGCGATCAACCACGCAATCTCGGATGGATTCTCATCATTAAACCGGCGACTGATAACAGAAGACCAGTGTGGATGTTCCGAAAACAGGATTTGGTTAAATATAAAAGTACGCTCCAGAGACTGCCCTGCGGAGGTCATAACAATGCGTGCTAGGATGAGCTGTTATGGACTCCATTGTATGCATGAGAGCAAGCGGAGTCCTTATAGCCAACAATTATTGGTTTTCGATTCAGTTGCGATGTTGTAGCCAGATTCATTAATTCCCTGACCACGGTGTGATAGGCTCACCCATTTCTTAAGCAAGATCATCTACTCATAGAAGACAGATAAAATATCCCACGGGAGAACTAGGGCACTGTACCTGCTTCGTGCTGCTGGTCTTAACTAAACCTTAACCAGCACTTAGTGTGTCATTAACTAGACTTTAGTTAAACAAGGTCAGTGCTGGGGCTATTCCACTGTCGCAAAACAAAGGTGTCAAGCCTTGGAGTGTTTTCCCTGCTACACTGTCAACATCTTTCAATTTGGAAATAGTGAGGTCCTGTGAGGGACATTATTAGTGATAATATTTTTGATTATCATTTGGGTATTATCACCTAGGACTACCGGTCTTAGGGGCACCCTTTACTAAATACTAGTTAAGGCTTAGGGGCATCCTTCACTAAACCTGAACTAAACTATGACAGTACAGTTACGGCCACATATCTGATCTCCCAGATGCCCCAGATTGGACAGCAAGGAAATACACTAAATTTTAATTACAGTGTGAAATAAAAAGATCAAAAGCCCACAACAGACGGGATTTGCAGGTGCTCACCCACCCAGTTACTAACCGCCCGGCGTGTGGCTTATACACAGTGGATACTCGAGTGGGTGCTTCCTGGGTGAGCCTGAGGGCGACGCCACTGCGATCATGCAACTGTGGGTGAGCAAGGGTGAGTACGCAATAGATGGGGTGAGCCACTGGGTGAGATTTACCCAGGGTTGTGTGATGTCATGCAATCTCACCCAGACCAGAACTTTATCATGGACTGTGTCTTGATGTGAGACTCTTTATACTTAAAACACCCAGCAGCTTGGCAGCTGTCATAGCTACAATGATGCAATGGCAGAATTTAAGCAAAGTGCAAACGAGAAAGGCGGCATCCATATATGATTGGGAGTGTCTGAATGCCGCAATGGAGAGATTATTTCTTCATGGCATTGCTCTTCTTTCTGTGTGCATGATTACTATTCTTATCTGGAGAACTTTTTGCCCTTCTGTGCCAGTATTCGCTCTGATGCTTTTGTAGAGACCGTACCAATTAAGGTAGCTAACGCTGGATCATGTTCAGGTATAGATGATTTCATCAATGCAACTCATGCTCTAGTGAAGAATTCCAGTCCTAGTTAACATATACTAAAGAGACTGTTTTGTCCTTCTGCCCTGTTCTGGTGCAACAGTTGGGGATATAAATTTAGACTGAGTAGATAGTATTTTCTATATCTGGAGCGCGCCATGCAGCCCTAGGAACATACCATTATGAAGTTAATCTGCGTGGCATGGCACAGGTGTTGTATATGAATACTGCTGCCCCATAAGTATATTTCTTGGAAATCAATCCGAATAATATTCATTATTGTGTAAATCTTGAAGGAATGTTGCGTTGATAACTGTCTCTGAAAAGATTTTTGCTTCGATCTTGCCAGTAACTTGCAGCATTGAAAAGGTCGCCATGTCAGTTTGAATTACTTAGAAAGTTCAGAAAAAAAAGTCTTGGGAAATGAGCCGGATTCTCTCAGCTACTGGACCAAAAGGCATGCTGGCTGAGGTCTCCATCACGTTCGCAATTTATACAAAAGCTATGGTGGAGCTTCTCGACCACTAGAGTGGTTTGTTGAAAGCAACATCAGGATGAATTATCTTCATCCTAATATCATCAAGTGCCTTACTGCCATTTCACGGATTCCAGGTGCAGCTTCCACATACATGTACATGCAATGATAAGGCAACTCTGCGCTAGTATATTACTCATTATTCCACTTTCAGGTATATATTTCAGACCTTATATACCCTCTCAGTTGTCCCCAAGATATCAACCGGATTTTCATGACCGCATTCCAGTGCCTCCAAGCTTAAAGGTCCAGTGTGACCGTGGACATAGCCGTGGCTTTCGCCCACAAACTATAATTGTGGCACTGTAAAACAGTTGGAAATAAAAAATATCGCCGAAAAGTCTGTGTTTCGTTGTAGCCACTCCGTGCCATCTGCAGGGCGCTGGGACTCGGTATATACTGTACAATTCTCGCACGCTCGAATCGTCGCTACATCAACATTATGGCACCAGTCAGCAGACGTTGGATCTCCCGTCCTGTAGCCCTGGCATGAAGGTGGCTGTGACCACAGCCGCGGCAGATGGATGCATCATCTTGACCAACCACTGGCCTGCATTTGCATGTTAATCTGCAGCTTGTCAGTTCATCTTTTTTACAGGCTGCTTTGTCCCATTCAGGATACTTCAATTGCAATCATGATTCTAATCCCTGTGGATGATATATTGGTACAGAACATGTCCCCTAGCAACAAGCCACTGGTCTGGCCCGGGGGCGGATATCTTCTGTCCTTTCCATTGCTCATTCAGAAGGCTAACAGTCTCAGCGCTTATGTGACAGCTGCCGCGCCTCTGTAAGCATTGGCTTAACACTTCTTCCTAAGCTGGCTTGGACACGGCCTTACTCTCAGTATAGGATCTTTTATATAATTAATCTACCGCCACTCAGTGATTGCTAGAATGGCGGCCTAATCTATAATAATAACCTGGTAGACTTATGTCGCCAAGAATTCCATCATATGTGGATATATATCATCCTCCACTGATATCATCATGAGCCCCTAGGAAGAAGGTTTCTCACTTTTAAGTTAAGCGCAGCCCGCTGTACTAAGGTATGTATTATTATAGAGCCAGGCAAGACGCTGGCCACATGGCTCATGGGAGACATGCACCTCGCCGGCGCAGCCGAAGGCAAGACCAGCGTTCTGCAATAATAATATACAGTGTCATCAGACAGATACCTGTGTTTACCTCTCAAGTACAGCACTCTCCCGCTATCAATCCTGTCCTGCGTAGGCCTGTACTTAACATGTGCGGTAGATCTACGACAAGGATCCCCGGGTCAAGCTACCTTCCTTGCTGCTTTTGCTTTATTGTGAGCTGGACTGACTGGGCTTAGGGTAAAATACAGTAGCAATCTGCCAAAGCTGCCAAGCAAGGGACCCTTGTTAACAAAGGTCTTGGCAACCTACTACTGTATCTCAGCAACATAATCTCTCCACCGACTCTGCACTATCTCAACCTTTCCTTATTAATACTGTGCGCTTTCCCTGCAATGTTCTTAGCATGAAAAACAACTCGCCAAGAACTTCATCTGTCATCCTCTGTCAACCATATACCGTATGACCACTGTAGAAACGGATCAATCATCAACCAGTGTAGTGATTATACTGTACAGCGCTCAATGAGGATGTTCGCTCCGAAGGATGACTTACATTATTATCCGTATCCACTTCGTATTCTCTCTTGTTTTCGCCTATTTTACCCGATTAGTCCTGTACGCACAAACCCAGGATGTACAGTTGTCAGACGGCCAAATACCAGTACCTGACTGCGACTAGTGGCCTTGGGCCTCTTTTTGTAGTCGAGCGGTATTTTCGGTCAACAGCAGTATATAAATCGCTTGTTGTAGAAGAAAGCTAGAGTCATGATATCTAAACTACCAGAGCTAGAGTGGATTCAAATAGCATCTTCTTTGAAGGAAATGCCTTTTTTAAAAAAAGATGCATCTTAACCGGTAGGACCGGACCGACAGGACTATGATAGCGGTGTAGGCCTCGATACTGATGCCCCGCGGGGCCCCGGTATTCCCCGATAATCAGCGTTCACCAAAGCGTCATGCTGTATCAAGTTGACAAGAAGATTCTATAAAGCAATTTCGGCACAAATAGTCGGCATATGCATATGAGTTCTGGCTTGGGGGTGCTATTTGGTCGTATTGACACGCATAAATATAGGCTGTAGGAACCGCAGATTGTTGCAATAATCAGAGTTTTATTTGCCTACGTCGTTCTTGCGCTATTTGGTTCCTCTTCATTGAGGATTCTTTCAATGCCGTGACATCCAGAAATAACTCTACATTAAGCCAACAACCGAGGTAGTGTACCTGTCAGGCATGGGAGCTTCAGACATTGATGTGCATAGAACAACTGGGTGCGTGTAGACTACTGCATATCAGTAGTGTATGTGTGAAACGAGATGACTCCGGTTTGACTGATCAGAAGCTGCAAAGGCAGATGATAAGAGATCTCTGACTTTTGTATCGATTTAGAGGTGATCGGTACTATTAAGAGGTTTTGCAACTGGGAGATGTCATGTTCTGTTCCCTTGAACAACCCTCTTACCGCCTTCCTTTTACAGCCAAGTAAGCGATCACCTGATTCATGGAAGGAATCCTTGCAGATCGTAGGGTATACCCTAAGTCAGTCCAGAAAGAGGATAGTGCAATCTACTAGGTTTAGTGTCCTTTAGCGCATACGCAAAAATTACACGCCTTTCCCGATCCAGCCGGAACTCAAGTTGTTTGTTCCAAGGTTGTTGCTCCAGGTGGATCCGCTTGCAAAACCTCTCGATTTCATGCCCGCATTCAAAGGTCAGATTCTTGCAGGCCAACTGCCGAAAGCGCTCACCGGTATTGTCATGCTCATACGGATGAGTCGGAACCAAAAGCCGCAGAATTTTCACTCTGTGCCATGGATCCTGATATTTACCTCCGTTGGCACTGTGCAGGCTCCTAGCTCTGGCCAATCAGCGCTCGCATCTCTCGACGACATCTCATCGTCTCCTCGGGGGAGACCACTCCGTATGCTACCTATAAGACCTGCAGACGCAGGTCCTCATCCAAGATAACCTTCTCAGAGATCTCACACAGACTGTCCAGCACCAGAGCAAAAGTAAGAAGATCAAAGCGCCTAACCATGGCCAAGTGCAGGACCTTCGAGCTTTCCCCTGTGTGATGGAGGGTTTCCCAAACTGCATCTTCCCAACAAGGCCGTCCGGTAGGGTGCATTGTTTCCCGAGGAAAGGAGTTGAGAGACCACACAGCCATTTCCTTTCAGCCGAGCAAAGTGGCCTTATCCTCGGGTACTCTCGCAGCAGAGTGGTTCCGAAGCTGGTGGAGCCGCCGCCCAAATCGGCCCGGTTGTTTGAATCCGCGAACAATCGAGAAAATACCACGGCAAAGAGCCTCGATTATTGGATGACGTGGGGCGTACCACTGGACGGAGTATATATTAGAGCATGATGGAGATCCACAACACGGGAAAAGAAACCCTACCATTGACATCCAGCCCCAACACAAATCCTTCTCGTGTAAGATTCCGGTATCTTTCAACTTGATTTGTGCCACTGTGGGAAGATACAATAAAAGCCATGACTTAGCAGACTAGGTTAGAAATCAACTAACTCCTTTCTTGTAGGACTCTGGACGTGTCAGTTAGGCAGACGATGGCCTGGGATGCTGCGTCGCGGCCAGCACTCGTGTCCAGCACACAATTCCACGTTCGCGGACCTGCTGGGCCAGCGAGACCCTCCCAGGTTCAGAGGATCCAACCGCGGCCAAGTCCCGGCTGATCCCGATAAGCCCAGGAATAATGAAAAAACTTTGCAATCCATGTGCAAACGATTCGCGTGTGGTGTCCAGAGTAGGGTTTTCTTTCTCTCAACAGTGCACTAAGACGGACTTGGAAAGGCGAAAATTCGGCCACAGAGTATTTATGTCCCGGAAGGCCTCAGCTGTAAACTCAACCTCCTTCAGCTACTTCCTTCCGAAAAGTTCATTCACGGCTCCTCCCATCGATCGATAAGCCAACGGTCTCTCTCTCCTCTCCGTCCATTCATTTCCCTCCAATCCACCACCCAGCGCAATGGCCTCCTCTCGCGTGTTTGCCTCCAGATTGGCCACCTCGATGGCCTCGACCACCACCAAGGTCGCCCGACCGGCCCTCCGTTTCCAACTGAACACCGTTCCCAAGCGGACCTTCACAGATGTCAGCAGCGGCCTCCGTGCTCAGAGAAAAGACGCTCCCTTTGCCACCGCCTTCCAGACCCCGAAGCGTCAGCTAGCGTCCAACATCCTCAAGGCCAACGTCCGCCAGGTCTTCAGCAACTACGAGTCTCGCCGCCACTACTCCTCGGAGATCGCCCAGGCCATGGTCGAGGTCTCTAAGAACATGGGCATGGGCTCCGCCGCCATCGGTCTGGGAGGCGCCGGTATTGGTATCGGTCTTGTCTTCGGTGCCCTGCTCATGGGCGTCTCTCGCAACCCGGCTCTGCGTGGTCAGCTCTTCACGTACGCCATCCTGGGCTTTGCCTTCGTCGAGGCCATCGGTCTGTTCGACCTCATGGTTGCCATGATGTGCAAGTATGTGTGATGAATTAAAAATTCAGCCGTCGTTGGGGGGTAAATCGGTCGGGGGGTATTACTATTATTACACTTTCAGCATCATCTACGACTTTTGGATTGTACATATAGAGTCTGAATGGCCACTAAACTCCAACTTTCCGAGCCAACACTCTATAATAATCTCTGGGCGTATACCTTAAGAATAATATGCTGCAGTGTCCCACTAAGTGTGGGGTGATATCTTAACGCCGTATGTGCCTGGTCCGACCAGCTGCTCTAATCGAGCCACGGGAAGCAATCACATACAGGCAGCTTCTGAAAGTATGTGAGTCTGCTCAGGCCGGGGGTAAAGCTCTTTACACTTTATCGTCACAATGAAATAATCAGGAAGATGTATGGAACGTGACGCAGAAGAGCGGTAGTCTTAGGATAATACTACTGTAGTAATACAGAGCAAAAGAAGACAAACTACATACACGACTGTGTGTGTGTGTGTGTGTGTGTGTGTGTGCATGTGTGGCACTAGGCCTAAAACAGCAGGACTGGCGAAGCTGGAGGCACAAGACATCTCGGGAGGCCTTCGAACAAGACGTTCCATGTTCTACTGCTGGGAGTATTATTTTTATTGCTTATGCTGGTCAGTTTGACAGTCACTTGTTGTTGTGCAGTTGTGGATCGAGGATTCTGCGATACGGTCGCCGGATCGCGAACGTCATCTCTGTTCGACGTCCCGGATGTGTATGTGATGAAGGTGAAGGAGCAGTGAAATGTCGAGGCATTATTATTATTATTTATTGTCCACCGCGCTTGATCATCATGCTCAGCCCTATTTCCGCAGATGAGGCGGGGTAGGACGGGGAAGCGGAATATGGTTGAGGATTCAGGTATATCTTGTCTGTGTCACAACTGTTGCATGAGTTGCATGCAAGGCTAGTTTCCTGCTTGTTATTATTATTACCTCCCATCTCCCACCCCTCACCCCCGTCAGCGCCGACCCTTGAAGAACTTTTGATCTATTTGTGAACCCAGTATTTAATGCGCCCTTCGGAGGTCCGTTTCATACTGAGTATTGTACAAGATGCTTACAGAAATCACTCAACATGAACTCATTCAAAAATAGGACGAACCTCATAATAGAGAATGCCTCATTTGAGCCTGGCTAACTGCAATACTCTATAATAATAAAAAGAGAAAGTGCAAACCCATTTTGATACCTGCTCTGTTCATCAGGATAGTCAGATAGTCATGATCAGCACCAAAAAAAAGATACAATAGACAATCAAGATCCTTTTGGTAACCAGATGTCTCTCTCTCGGTTGTTCTGTTCTGAGGTCATATTTTCACATATATGTATATTGCTTTTCAGGTCAGCTGGGACCTTTCTTCTGGTCTTTACTTCCCATTTAGCAATAATGAAACACATAAGGGTGAGTAGCACCTGATGTCTGGGAAAGATACTCCTTTCAAGTTACTATATAGACCTCTGCGAAGAGCTTCAGCATCTACATAGATGGGTCTAGCTCCTCCACCTTTACAAAGCTCTTCTCATGTGGTTCCTCTCCCCTTGAAATTCTCTATCTTTGTCGCTATTAGTACAGTACTGTGATCACTCCAAAATCATGTAACTTCGTCACTCGCAAGTACTGATTTCCAACGGCCCTATCATAGGTGACACATCGGTCGCCAGTGACTGTTTTGGCCGAGATAGATACCGCATTCTCGCTTTTCTTCTTCTTCTTGATAACCTGCGGTGAATCCACAGGATTCAGCAAGTTTCTGTGACTCCTCAGCTTTTTGCCGCCTCTCTCTGCTCCTCCCTGTCAGACATGATTATGATCATGTGACTAAATGTGTCATTGTAATATGCAAGCCCATCGAGGTCGTACACTCTGGAAACAACAGGAGGGAGAAAAAGGAACAAGAAAAAAGAATAGTTAAGCAGGCACATGCCCTTTGATCTTGTGTTCTCAGTCACAGGGCCTGCAGCCCTGACCCTAAATCAAAATCACCTTGCTCACTCCGCAACTCTCGGCCTGCTTACCCTCATGTTTCCAGCACATCACCTTGCTCACCCATTATTACTTGCTACACTTTCAGCATCAATGAATTCAGGCGGTACCCTACTGCCAATTGACACGCGCTTATTTATTAGTGTGGGCTTAAGTACAATACGGTTGTGAGCGGACGGAAAGTCCTATTTCCCACACCCTACATACATGGTTGTAGGTGCTGTACGGAGTATCTCGCTGACGAATGAACTAGCTAGCTTTTATGGTTGCTTGGTGACTGTATAATGTGTATGCTGTCAGGGGACTTCCATCCAGCTGCAATGATGCAAGACACCTTGATGATTTGGAAATCAGAGTGTCCTGTACAGTATCTACTGTACATACGGAGTATACTGACACGGAATGATAGAACACTCACTATATCTTTTTTTTTGACAAGTCAGGAACGAAACCGTACCAGATCTCTCTATCCGCCATCTGTACAGTATATATCGGTACGTACCTGATCAGGAGATCTAATATTTTTTTTCTTCACCTATGAATTCCTTTTCTTATGTTCTATATTAGTTGCATTGACCCCTGTGGCAGTCTGTCAGAAGAATGAAGCCCTGGAGGAGACATGGGGTGACACAGAGTCCAATGAGGGGTAATGAGGAAACTAGATATGGGGACAAAGGAGAGTGCAGAGCACGTGACTGGAAGTGGTATATGGTAGATGGGAAAAAGGGAATACGGTCAGTCCAACTTCCAAGGGACTGTACTAGCCTGGAAGAATGAAAGGAAGATATACCAACGGACAACTACCATGGAGGAGGATATAAGGACGTTCTTTCCCTGGCATGGAGCTACTTCTCCTTATCGCGTCTTATTCTCATACAGATCTTAGGATCTAGATATTCAACTGGTTTACTTGTCTCTAGTTCCTTGACTCCTATCAAATATCTCACTTTAAGAATAACAGTTCAACTGTTAGACAGTTGATGCCTTTTGACACAGTCTCGCCTCGCCTGCGAACATACTTTATGAACCTATCATGCATTCCTTGATCTTTTTTTTACAAAAGGTGTAGATAAAGCGTTAAATCAACAGATGTCGGACTGAGTGAACCTAGTAATCTAAAGGTATGAATGATGAAGCTCTGATTTTCTCAATCTACCTATCCGACTAGTTATTTATCTCATGAATTAGGGGCCTATGACCTTCTGAATATGGAAACCCAAAAATATGATATATCAAGAGTTATAACAAAGAAAAATAGGCGACTATGGGAATAGGCAGTATGATTCCTTTACTGCAGGGATTCTGAACTTCAAGGGTCCGGATCGGCGTGTGCTGACTAGGTTGATAGGATTCTTGGCATACCGATAGGTTATAGTCGTAATATTCGGCTGACAACAGAGAAGTCCGTTCCTACTTTTCTAGTTTTCTACTAGTAATTGAATGGTTCTAGGGGAAAAAACATTTCGAAACAGGATGGGAGAATGAAATTGTACATACTGTATATTTCTCGAGACTATACTATCTATCTGCGGTGCTAAGGCAAGTGCCGTATGATCTTTGACAAAATTAATAAACTTGTCTAGAAAAACACATTCTCCCTAAAATGGATCGGGTAGGGTCGTCAATGACAAACTGTTTCTCTTGTGGCAAATTATAATAATAATAGATAAAAAGGAAGAATATGCCAATGAATCTGTCCATCTCCACAATCCACACACAGGAAGCAGTGGTTTCCGATTTAAATCAAATCTCAGACGGTCCCTTCTTCCTTAGTACATCAAACGCTTTCATGACTTTCTCATCCTCATTGTCGTGAATGTCCCCCGAGCTGAGCAGGTACTGGCCCTCGACATGCCGGGCCGTCATGATGTGATTCCGGATGTTCGTCTTCACGGCGGCTCGCAGACTCCGGCAGATTCCCTGCCCGGGATAGGCGACAAGACCCAGTGCCGCTAGGGGACACACATCGTCGTCAGTTGGATCCATCGTAATATATTTCAGTAAGGGGAAATGAATTACAGGCGACAACTTACCATGAGTTGTTTTTGCCGCCATACTTATCGTCCCCTTGGCGAACCCCTTCGCGGCACCGAGCGCGCCGCCCTCCTTCGCCCCCTTGTACGGCTGGACGACGAAGTCCGCCAACCCGCCTGCAAGACCGTGCACAAAGGACTTTGCGCCCACGATAGCGCCGCTTTCCCAGTCCCTGACCTGGCCATGGTCCTGGACCTCCTCTCCGTACAGCTTCGGCAAAACACGCATCCCCTCCGCGGCCGCGAGGGGGATATCCACTATCAGGCCCTTGAAGTAGTACCCCATGAATTTGCCGTACGCCTTCGCCGACGCGGTGGCCATCAGGCCGGCAGTTTGCAGGCCGTTTCTACTACTGCTGCTGCTGTTGCTGCCGTTTGAGCGCTCGGACAGATTAGTGCTCGAGCGGGCGCGAGTCAGAGCATTCGTCGAAGAAGAGGTGCTTCCGACACGTGAATGGGAGGAGGATTGGCGCCTTTTCTCAGACTGGGCGTGCTTGTATTCCTCGTACGGCTTTATGAAAATATCGCCTGTTGCTTTCATCACGTTCACTGAGACGTCCAGGGCTGCGGATAATGTGCCCGTCGCTGGGTCCCACCGTCTGTTCTCTATGAGAATGGGCTTTGTCTTGTATCTGCGAGGATATCGAAGTATTAGTTGGTATCTCTGATAGTACAGTACAATCGAGCCGCCTAGCCAAGCTATAGAGGTGGTGCTCACAGTTCCAGTTTCTTCGGTGTTATTTTTAGATGGTCGATTAATATCTCAGCTGCCTTCTTCGACAGTTTCACCTTCTTCCTTCCGCTCTTGTAGAGCCAAGTAGCCGGCTGGTCTTTCAGGATATCACACTGCAACGTTTCCAGCGGAAGATTCCTATGAAAGGAAGCGACAGCTGCTTTCACACCATTCTCTGCCCGTATTTTTGCCGCGATCGCCTGAGCGGAGGCAATTGCCCGTGGCGACAGACAAAACTTGATTGCTTGAGAGAGATTGCGGCTATTAAGCTGGCGGTGGGGGATTGGTTCGGGTCCAGCACCTGCGGTGGCTACCATCTTACCCCAGAACGGTTGACTAGATAATAATTGATGTTAGTTTCCATGGATATATTTCGTTTAGGGCCACTTACTCTCCAAAGAATGGTACGATGACCGTGGGCTTCCCATGGAGCAGTCCACAAGCCGTTGTCCCTGCACCGCCGTGGTGCACCACAGCAGCGACGTGCGGAAACAGCCATTCGTGTGGACAATCTCCAAGATAGAAGACGTTCGGCAACTCTGGGCCACCGAGATTACTCCATCCTCGCGAAATAATGGCACGTACTCCGCTTGCACGAACAGCTTCCAGGATCGTTGTAGTCATCGCTTCAGGGTTGTCAATGACAATGCTGCCGAACCCGATATAAACAGGGGGTGGTCCAGCCAGAAGAAAAGCTACAAGGTCCGGCGGGGGTGTATAAGCTGGAGAATCACGGAAGAAGAAGCCGCATACATCTGTCCTGGTGAGAACAAAAGGCCAATAACAGGAATGGCAATGCATCCTCAAACCTACCGATATGCGATGGCCAATCCTCTGGCTTCGGCACAAGAGCTGGAGACCAGCAGTATGTGAAAGGGATTTTCAATGTCTCTGCAAGAAACGGTCCTTCCATCCCAGATACGGGCTCCAAATCAAGTGTGTGTCTCCAGGTGTTGATGATGTCGCCCAACCTGGCTGGCAGTAAGCCGTATGGAACATGCCTGTGATGGTTCAGACAACCTACTTACCCCTGCCACGATAGCCAATCGACAACATTATACGAGACCCAGTTCGCCAATTTCGCATCGGGCCCAGAATACTTGAGGTTGGACAGAGGATGCGGAAAGGCCCTGGTGCTGGTCCATGGCATCGTGAACATCAAATGCAGCGGCACGCCCAGCGCCTCTGCACAATGGACATGTGCAAAACTCGGCGGATTCGCGATGATGGCGTCAGCCACAAAAGGCACGTTCGTCGCAGGGTCAGGCTCGACGCATGAATTCCAGAACCCGCCAAGCATCTCAGCGATCATCGCGCGCTTTCGTTGAATGTCACCGGCTCGTAGCGTCTTCATGCTCGGTATCAAGCCGGGGTTCTTGACCATATAGGACATCAGTTCTGCGGGATCGCCGCCAATCGGGTAGAACTCCAACCCTGAGTCTCTGACAAGTTTGTCGAAGACATTGTGCGTCGCTAGCCGCACACGGTGGCCATGCCTCTGGAGTTCGTTGCCGAGAGCAATAAACGGCTGCACGTCACCGCGGCTCCCAACGACGTGGATCACGACGTTGAGCTTGATGCTCCATGCCTTGAAGTTGTTTTCTTGTCTAGGGGGTGGTATGGAAGGTGGCTCTGGGAAAGGTTCGCTTGGTGGTGGGAAGAGTTTCGAAAGCGTTTTGCAGATCCTGGAGTTCAAGTCGATCTCGACACGGCCGTCCTCTGACTTTGGTGAGAAAGTGTTTTTTCTGCGACTTGTGAATATGTATTGATAGATCACATGTTCCTTACCTGCTCTGAAATCTATACTGCCCTCTACCTGCAAATGCTCCGGTGCAAACTCCGTGTACGGTGGCGGGGGAGTTTCAGATTCATCGCCGTGCGAGCTGAAGGCCTCATCGTATTTGGACATTTCGTGACACGAATGTCAAGGATCGGAGACAGGAGACCTCGTGATGCTGACCCAGTTAGGAATCGGAGAAGTAGCACGCAGTCAGTATCTATTCAGCCTAAGCAATATATATAACCTGAGAAATCAACATACGCCAAAGTAAAGCATAGTAAAGGATGGAAAGAGAAGACGATTGACAAGAGGACGAAGATTATCCCGTCCCCCATGCACTAGCGCATGGGCTGGTATATGAAGACATAAGCCCTGCAGGTGGGTTCCCTGCGCACCAGCCAAACTACCAATGGGCAATAGTTGGAGCTTTTCTAAGCTTGATTTCCGCATGGGCATGTCTTAATTTTCAGCAAAATCTATAATAGAATCCATTCCTACTGGGCCCAGTCAATTGATAGTGTCTGGGGAACTCTCTGAAGCCTTATCCGTTGCTGGCAATCACATTAACCCAGAGCCGTAAGAAATGCGACACGTCCGTGTTTCTTAGCAACGTGGCCAAGACAACTCCTGGGATGAGCAATCCAGTTACGACTGATTTGTTCTAACGTCCTACGTTTGACATTCCCAATCGCGATTCCTCTTTTTTATCATGTTTCTCTTGGCTTCCATCTCTTAATCGACTCGACCGTTCGTCCATTATTATTGAATTTCCGACCACCACTAATGGGAAAGAAGTACGAGGGACACGCGTCCACGGTCCTAAAATGATCATAATGCAGAGTATGGAGTACAAAGTGTCTGGACCTTAAGGAGGCTGAGCAAGTCCCCAATGATGCAACGGACCGTGCCGAGGTGCAAATAAGCTACTGCCATTTATGGAAACTAATACGAATACGGCCCACCAGTGACGCCACACTACTGTCTGTACTCAGCCAAGAGTCTGGTTTAGATAGAGCCAGGCAAAGGTTTAGTGATATCAAATATAGCATGTATGCAGACGCCGGAGAATTTTGCTGCTTCTTGCAAAAAAGCAATTGTTGCAGGTTGAAGGTTCGAGTGGTAGGTGAAAGGGGTTTTCCTATTTTAGGAATTTGATGCCCTAAACCGTCACTGTATCTACAGTATTTCCGCGAGTCCAAAATACAATCACGAGTAGATCCAAGATGCAGTAGGAGGATCCCTGCTCCTTAAGCTTAATGTCGGACTGCGCGAACCTAGTAATCCGAAGATATCATGATGAAAAGCTCTGATCATTCCAATCTACCTAACTATCTGACCACTATTTATGGACTTAGGGGTTAAGACCTTCCGAATACTTCTTTGTTTAATGATCCCGAGACATTTTCGTGAAATAACAAAGGAAAATAGGTGTTTCGGGTATAGACAGTATGATCCCTTTATTGCAGGGATTATAACCTTCGAGATGCCTGGATCGGCGTGTGCTGAATAGGCTGATAGGTCTCTTGGTATACCACTAGAGTATAGTGGTAATATTTGGCTGACACTTAATTATAAATTTAAGCTGACTGAATCATCCATCTCCACATGCCCTGGGGTAATAACAAATCCTAGAAACTCCACTTTCCGGGTGTGCCATTCACATTTCTCTGGGGCCACAGAGAGCTTCCTATCCTGCAGAGCTCTCAGGACCTTTTTCACATGTTCCTTATGCTCTTCCAGGGTTTCTGAATAAATGAGGATGTCGTCGAGGTAGGCCATGCAAAAGATGTCTAGATAGTCCCGCAATGTGTTGTTGACTAGGCTCTGGAATGTAGCAGGCGCGTTGGCAAGTCCGAATGGCATGACTGTGTATTCAAAATGTCCTAGGTGGGTCCTGAAGGCAGTCTTCCATTCCTCTCCTTCCTTCATTCGGACTAGGTAATAACCTTCGCGTAAATCCAGCTTGGTGAAGTATCTGGCCTTTCTAAGTCTATCCTGAAGCTCTGAGATGAGCGGCAGCGGATAGCAGTTCTTGATGGTGATGTCATTAAGCTGGCAATAATCCACACAGAGCCATAACTTCCCATTTTTCTTGGGGACAAACAGTATGGGGTATCCCGCAGGTGAAGTAGATGGCCTAATATATCCTTGTTCCAGCTTCTTGTCAATATATTCCCGTAGTGCCTCATGTTCCTTTTCCGAGAGGGGGTAGATTGGTTTGAATGCTGGCTGTGTCCCTGGTTTCAATGGTATCTCATGGTCCCATGGCTGATGTTCTGGTAGTTGTCCCTTGCCTCTCTCCTGGAAAACATCCTGGAAGTCCCAATATTCCTGCGGTATGTTCTCCATCTCCTGGATGGGGGGTTTGGCTGTCTCCTGCCCTTTTTTCAGAGTTCCCACTTCCCTGACCTCCCTAGGGTGGATATATAACACGCCAACTTGCTCTCCCTGACACCACATGCGCTTTAGAGCTTCCCCTGATATCTCCTGGACCTCAATATTCTTTGATTGGTACTGTCTCTCAGGCTGCCTCTCGGGCCTTACGCTGCTTTTGAGTGTCTCTGCAAACCGTATCTCTTCGGTCCTCCAGTCTATATGAGGGTTGTGCGTCTTTAGCCAGGGTATTCCTAGAATGATGTCGTGCCTTGGGATCCGAGTGATGTCCAGGTTGATCTGTTCGGAATGCGGTCCAATTGCCAGGGTGGATTCCTTGGTTTCCATTTGTACCCAACCATCTCTGTAGTTGCTAGGTGACTCATCTGACATAGTCAACTCATAAGGTTTCTCCTTCACCTGATAGGGGATATGATTCTTGGTGACAAAAGTGTTGCTGATGAAGTTTCCAGTTGCTCCACTGTTGATCATAATTCTTGCCTTTCGTCCATTAATCTTGCCATTAACAACAAGTTGCTGATGTAGATCTCCTCCGGTGGCGCTTGTATCAAGGTGTAGGGACTCTAGCCGCGCTCCCTGCAAGTGTCCCTTCCTGGCAGGGCCAACTAGTTTTTTTGACTTGGGTGGCTTTGGATACCAGCCTGTGGCGTCTTTTTCTGACCGATGGATACTGCAGTTGTTGTCATAACATGCGGTCCAATGGTAGGCGGCATGATCTTCTTCCTTTTTCTGAGTGGAGGTGGCTTGCTTCTTTTCTTCCTTCTTGGGCTTGTTTGGGCATTTCCATCCTATGTGGTCATTCTTCCCACAGTGGATGCATAGTTTCTGCTTGTAGCGTTTCTTTTGCTCCTCAGTCCAGTCGGGGTTGGGTCCTCGAGGCTTCTTGTCGGACTGTTTGGGCTTATCCTTCTGGGAGTTCTTCTGGTTGGTGCTGTCCAGCTCCATGGCGTCACCTCCATTCCCAGTATGCCGCTGGTTGTTCTGTCGTGGAGGGTTGGCTTGGTAGCGGCATTCAAAGAGGCGGTTGTCAATCTTGATAGCCAGGTTGATGAGCGTATTCAGATCCTTAGGGTCCTCATGGATCATTAGTCCATTCTTTACTTCGTCCTTCAATCCCCGATAGTAGTGTTCCATGAGCGATTTGTCTGACCAGTCGCCTAGGTATGCCGCAGCTTGTTGGAATTCGGTGGTATAAGCGGCAACAGAGGTCTTTTGCCGGATTGTCATGACAGTATGGGTAGCCTTCCGGACTTCATTGAGGTCTCCAAAGTTCTGCTTCATCTTAGCCACAAAAGTAGAGAATCCATTGAACACCTCATTGGTTTCTGGTCGACGTTCCTCTGGCGTCTTTTGCATTCGGTCTCGAAGATAGGGTTCAAACCATTGAGCTGCCGTGCCTCGAAGATAGGTTGCTGCAAACATGACCTTTCTGTCTTCATCTGGGAAATCTGGCGCGTTAAAAAAGAAGTAGAGTTCCAACTGGGAAATGAACATCTGGAGCTTCTTCCTTTCTCCATAAAAGAGGTCCGGTTTAGCCACCTTAGTCCGCTGGGTTGGATCCTGGTTTGATTCGATCGTCTGTCTTGTGTTGCTCTCCTGTGTTTGATGCCCAAGGTATCCCATTTGTTCTCGCAGCCGCATGTTCTCATTGACCTGTCCCTGTAGCTGTTCCTGTAACTGCTGAGTCTGCTCCTGTAGGGCCCTTACCGCTTGGGCCAGTTCCTGGGTGGAGATATGCCCCTCCATACTTGCGATCTCTCAGATGCCCACAACACGCCTTGCTTCCTGCAAGAAAGGTGGTCGAAGTGTAACGACAGGCCTAGATAACTAGACCTAAAAGGGCCGTTGGTTTATCTTAAAGACAAGAAACAAGGGGGTGAGCAATATAATAGTGAGAATAGCCTGTGTTACTAGCAATGTCTATATGACAGGTTGCTATGTGAGTCGACCACGGGGGTTGGAATCTGTCTGAAAAGAGCGTCATTATATACATGCTTGTCTGCCTGGATCAATGGGTCGTTTGGATCATTCTGGATGTTGGATCATTCTGGGTGTTGGATCATTCTGGGTGTTGGATCATTCTGGGTGTTGGATCATAGACCTCGATGGATCAAAATGGCAGATTTGATACATTGTCACGTGACCTCCGTAGGTCATACCCCTCCTTTATGCCAATTCCGGCTATAACAGATATACATCTTTGTTTACATCCAGGAGTTTGAAAAGGCTGTTACTTCATTCAACTATGCCCGCGTGCTGCATGTTCACTGCCGTTGCCAAGTCCCTCCTGCCAAACCGCCTCCTTGTTCGCGCATCAACAAAAAAATCTATCAAATCAAAGAAACTTCTCTTGCACTGTATTCTCTTCTCTCTCTCCTACGCCATTATATTCTGTACATTATATATCTATTTTTATTCCTTCCTCCAGTTACAGAAGTAGAATGAATATGCACAGTAGATACCTCTGTAATAATAGCACTAAATTACATCTCAGCAACTAGAGCCACAAAATATGCTCTGTACACTAACTACTCACACTAATATAGTACCCCGGTGCAGCTTGTTTATCCAGTACACCTACATAACGCAATGGGCGCTACTAGCCGCCGAAACAGCTACTGTTCTTCAGGGACCGCAAATGTGGGCGGAATCACTTGGAGGAGAAGCTGGAATCAATAATGATGAAGTAGAGTATTGGTGTTTCTTTTCTCGCGTACGAACAGGTAATCTGAAACAGATGCGACAGGTAGAGAGAGCAAGCAAGACAGATAGAAAGAAAGAAAGTGCTTCTCGCCATGTGCAAATATCGAGCCGCCATCTTCTAGCTCCGGTGCGGTCATAGAGTCGCGCCGCTAACGATCACGCCGATTCCGGCTTTCTACCGTAGACAACGTAGCTAACAAGGAGTTAGACATCAAAGTGCATGGAAAAAAAGGGGGGGTTGGGCTAGACAGAACTCAAACTTACAAATCAAACAGCCCGTGGATATTGCGATTCCTCACATCATTCTTTATCTTCGCCACCAAAATGGACACCTCAGTCTGTGACCAATTCTCAAATCTGGTCAAAACTGCCATCGCTGACGCCTCGAACCCAGTCTCGGCTTGCATCAAGTTCCATGTTCCAACCATTTTCTGGTTTATTCGTTAGCAACAGTAAGCAAAAAACCCTGCAGGGCTCTGGAAAAACATACAAGGTGTTTGTCCTTGGGCCAGGCTCCCATGGGGATCAGATACTTTTTGACGTGCACATCGACAAAACCTGCTTCGCGGAACCATTCTTCCAGACGTGGTCCCGGGCGTGTGCAAATCCCTTGTTTATCAAATGCCCCAATGACAAGATTGAAGTACTGTTCGAGGGCTGAACCTTTTGTCGTTCCATCTTGTGAGTACACCATTGTGTCCCAGTCCTGCATTTCAACCCATCCACCTGGTGCAGTATGTCTAGTGATAAAGTCAGCAGGGGTATTTTTGCTGAAAGACCGCTCAGAAGGCAACCTACTTGTAGCATTGTTTCAACAGCTTGCGGTAGTCCCTGATACTGAGCGCCAGGAAACGGGCGTGGATAAAGTCATATGGTGGCTCATCTATCCAGTCATCCTCCATGTCATCTACAAGAAACCTGCAATTCGGAGGGACACTACATAGCAACAACCATGTTAGTCTATCTAACACAGGAAGTATTGGCCAATTCACTTACAGACTCGGCTGAATAGGGCTCAGGTCGGTACCGAGGACCTGGACACAGGGCTTAGTCGAGTCTGAAGCAATCATGCTGGGAGAGGGCTATACTTCAGCGGCAGGGAATTTGTCGGCTGAGGAAGTGTTTGTAAGCAACTACATGCCAAGTCAGATACTCCAATTACTCTGGCCCTTACCGAAATCTATGGCCCAAATCCCCGTTCCAGTGCCAAGGTCGAGGACCCGTCGTGGCGACTCTCCGATAGGTGCAAGGTAGAGCTTCCGATCCAGCAAGGTTAAGAACATCTCATGAAGCATGTCCAGGCGATCCTTTTCCTCTTCATCATTGGGTAAGAGGTAGGCTTCAAGATGATGTCAGTGGTGTTTCTAACACCCAAATGGGTTGTGCGCAGGATTTACCTCCATCCTTGTATGCATGGTAACGTCTTCCATTTTCCTGTCTGTAATTCAGGACCGAGGAGGTAAGAGAAGAAGAGTAGGTCGAGCTGCGATGCAGCGGTCAGTTGGTCCAGTCTCGGCTATGGATAAGGGGGCACTGCTAACAGCTCTGCTCCGTAGGTTGAATCATTGTCGGTAGCCTATACATGAACGGACCGTTAGGCGATCTCGTCTTCAATCGTATCAATTTGGATCGTAGATTAGACAGACCTCATGGTCAATCTCGACATTGGGTCGGTTTTGGTTTTGAGGATCGTTGGAAGGTTGGTTTTGAGTATTGTTAGATTCGGCCATTTTCTTGAACTCTCCTCAAATCTAGGAACAATCAAAAGTGACAACCCCGGAGGTGGAGCAGGGTGTTATCAGTGAGCCGTACGTATAGCACAGCAACAATAAACCAGATTGGACTGGAAGAATCGAGATTGAGAGACAAATAGGAGGAAAGTGAACAAATGGAGCCCCCAGTAAGCTCTATCGACCTATTCTCCAATGGGCGTCCTGAGTTCTTGCCCCTCACCACTCGCTCACTCGGTCACTTGATGTGTAGAGAGGCAGAGCAGACAAGGGTCTCCAGAGTGCATGGCGTGCACGGTCCACTGGCATCGTCTTGTTCCGACGGCACGACGGCGATGGGCCGAAGCTAATGCATTTGGCGACGAGCCGTTCAGTCGTTCAATTTATGACTAGCCAGCGAGCCTGGTAAGTATGCAGCCTAAATTCATGACGATTCCACGCCGTTGCACCCGATAAAGTGCTGCGTTCTCCATATTTAGTTAGCGAGAAGGGACACGTGTTTTTGTGCCGAACTTTGTCGTGCAGAGTTGGCAAGGCTACAAGTACCGAGTAGCGAGAAGTACTCTGCAGATACCTACCGTTACTCTGCAGTAGTGACTGCGTCCGCGTTTGCTGCAGAATAATACAGAGTACGAAGTCCTCCGTACACGCTGCCAAACCGACCAAAGTCGCTGTGCAACTCGACCATTATTTTAATCGCGCAGACTCCTCGAAATTGCGGTCTGCGCGCTGCCGGCTATCAAGTACGGAGTACCGTAGTAACGAGTAACCGCACTATCTGCAGAAAAGAGAGATGTGGCTATATGAACTCCCGCAATCGCGATAGGACATCATATTGCCCTCCGCGGCTCCTACGACAAGGTCAGTGACTATATCGACAACTACGTACCATATAGCGTGCATTACTTACATGTATATTTTTTTTCTCACCAATTCGAGAGCAGCGTGATGAAGGAACATGAATCCGGACATGTAGATTGGATGTTGCGGATGCAGGAGCTAGCTGACGCCGGCGAGGCCCTAGCCAGTAGTAGTCGGCCCGGCTGAACCTGCCTCCGAGGTCAGGTACTTCATCCACGTCGAAAAACCGTGACGATCTTCGAGTTATCCATCCGCCGGCAGAAGCCACATGCAAAGACCCCGGTAACATGGACTAGGGCCGGTACAGAGACTGCAGACCTCGAGAACCTGAAACGTACTGTACTGTACCATCCCAGTGAGCGCAGAGCAGGCGCAGGAACCGGTCCGCCGGCACAAATCCATTATCATACGATCAAAGCATACACTGTAGAGAAGAGATCGCAATTAGCATGGACTTTGCTGATAATGTCTTTTTTTAGCGAATTGGAGCCAGTGGTGGCGCCAGGTAGAGCGCGAGCGAGCGTGAGAGGGTAAGAGTGTGTGCAAGAGGAGAGAGCGCTTTTTAGGCGTATTGTAGTACATCCTAGTAGACCTCGGAAGACCAGTCGATATGGAGGACCTATTCCTCATCTCCCTCCTCCTTCTATTCTGTCTTTATATTTACTCCTCACGTCCACAATGTACCCTTTCAAGCCCCAGGTCCAATTGAAAGAACAACTCTTTCCTGCTACCTTGATTCTATATTCTCTCTAGACGATTTGACCAATGAATCTCAACGAACAGCTGGAGTGAACAACCATTTCTAATCTCATAAAAACCGTAATCATTACCTAGGTACCTCCTTAAGTGAGTTTTTGCAGTATTTACACGTTTCTGGTTCTTCTAGAACATAGCACAGCGTATCCCGCTAGCCTGTCTGTCTGTCTGTCCATAACTAAATTAAAAGCAAATTCATTCCTCATCAAACCCCGTGATCACCGCCCTTACGCCCAGCGACCCGTCCTTGGCAGCACCAAAGAACCGATCCCGCACAAGCCTGACATCGTCGACGGTCGTCTCGTACAGATCCATGTCGAAACGGCGGACAATGCCGGCGAGGGTGAGGTAGAGTTCGGCGTAGGCGAGGCTGAAAAACCACTTTTAGCTACCCTTGTTTTGCGGATGACACGGGGTCCCACAGGAGGAGGAAAACTCACTTTATACCCAGACACTGCCTGCTTCCCTTGGTGAAGGAGACAATGAACCGGTCGAGGCGCTCGCCCTTCTCGGCTGCGCGGATCCAGCGCTCCGGGTCGAAGGACTCGGGGTTCGGGAAGATGGACGGGTCCATGTGCACGAAGTATGCGGATTCGCTGACGGGGGTCTTGCGTTTGACATTGAGTGAGTGGATCTGATCTCCTTCTTTACGTTTGATGGCTCGGGGAGGTACAGTAGGTACTTACCCCCGGCGGGATGACCCAGTCGTTGTATTTCAACGCCTCGTTGGGCGCGACGCGCGGGAGTCGGGTCGTTACGCCGTACGAAAGCCGAAGGCCCTCGTTTATGACTGCGCTCTGAAGAATATGTTATTTCAATTGTTTTTTCTCACACGGTGAATAGGCAGCTATCGATGGATCTTACCAGGTACGGCAATTTCTCGAGCTCCGTCCAACTCGCCGTGCTGGACGGTGTGGGCATCACCTGCTTGAGCTCCTCCTTCAACTTCCGCAGCAGCGACCTGTTGTTCAGCAGATGGAACGTGATCGTGGTCAGGGTCTTCGCGGTCGTCTCGCTGCCGGCACCAAGAAGGATCTGCCCCTCGTCCTGCAAGCGGTCGAGCGTCCGCTCCTCGGGCGGAAGGCTAGGGTCGTTCAGGGCATCGAAGACCGTATTCTGGGAAGACTCCTTTTTGCTGGCCCTGTTCTCGAGCGACTCTATCGACTGCTTGCGGACCATCTGCTGGATTTCCAACAGCACCGCGGCCTGCGGGTCCAGTTTCTTCAGCAGCCACGGTGGGATGCGTTTGGAGATGGTGAACACGGACGGGAAGTGTCTCAGCAGTGCTCCGTTAGCCGAGGCGTCCAGAACCGCGTTCTTCCAGCTGATCTTGAAGTCGTCTTCATCGAGGTAGTTGTAGCTCGCCCCGTACGAGTAGTGGGTGATGATGTCCATCGTCAGGGCCGTATAGGCCGCGTCCAACCGAACCACGGTGCCCGTCTTGCTGGCGTCCTCGAAGCGCTTCGCGAGCTTGTGCACCTTCTCCTGGATGATGGGTTCCAGGCGCACAACGGACTGCTTCGAGAAGTACTTGTTCAACACGCCGCGGCGCAAGCGGTGGTGGTCGTGGTTGATCGTGGTGACCATCGACAGCGGGGCTCCGAAATGCGCGACGAAGCCGATATACTTTTCACGCTTTCTCGCGCTCGAGGCGTAGATCTCGTCGTAGAAGTGAGGGTCCTTGATATGCAGCTCGTGCGGGGTGATCCGTACAATTGGGCCTGCGACAGTCGTCAGGACTGATCGGGACAAGCAGCCGCGCTCTTAGATGATAGAGTTGTCTGTTACCGTATTTCTGGTGCATCCGCTCGATCTCCCAAATGAACATCCCATCCTTGATGATGTTGAAGTAGAACTCATACAGATGCGTGATCGCCGCCAGCTTCGGGCCCGGAAACTTGCTGAGCGGGTGGAAGTACAGACGGTAGATGGCCCCAAGCACGACATAAGTCACGATCCCAATCGGGACCAAGGTGAGCAGAGAGTAGTACGACGGCACCTCCATGTTGTCGACGACCAAGTTTCCATCCGCCTACCGACCTACCTCGCACAGCCCTGGTCAGTGCTCACTAAGAGAGAAGAATGCAGATATGCCCACAGATGATCAGGGCCAGGTCCAGATCCAGGACAACTTCGCCTCCGCGACGGGGCCTGCGGAGAGCAGAGCTTAAGAACTCCCTCCATCGCTGCGACTTGTTCCTATCTGGCCGGTCCAGCGCGCAGGGTGGCAGCCGTGCTCTCTCCTGTGCGGAGAACCAAGAGCGTGCTAAAGAGCTTAGAAGTTAAGGAGCGCCGGTCAATGTGTAAGTCTAAGACTTGAAATGGCAATATCGTCGTCCTGGCCCCCCACTCTGCTTTTCAAATCAAGCTATCAGCACTGCGCAGTTTGCGTCCCAGACCCCCCGTTTTGTGGAAAGGCCAGCGGGGTCCGGCCCGCGGTGGAGAAAGGTCCCTCGACTCACTTGGCGCCGAGGTCCAGGAGCAGGACATAGCGCCGTCGAGGGGTTGCAAAAAAGAGTTGGATATGCAGCAGCCTACAGTATACTCAAGCCAGCAACATCAACTCGAACACGGTCTTCTCGGAACCACGATCTGCGCAATCTGGACACGAGCGGCTGATGCCATGGCATTATGCCAAAGCCTCTTCATCTTCGGGGTGGCTTCAGCTGAAGATCGTTAGTCTCCTGCGCAGCATCAGAGTCCAGATAATTTGAAGCTTCGGTCCTCGTGCGGTCTGCGCGCGCTGCGGTGGTGGTGGAGTTCGAGTCAAACCGAGTCGAGTCGAGTCGATGCCGGGGACTCGCGGACTCGGGGAGTTCTCCCGACTTCCCGTTCTGAAGAGAGGTTTGATCTGATCAGAAAACCAAGAGGCCACAGAGAGATACAACACCCATGAGGGGGTAAAAAAAGGGAGGTATTATTGCAATTGGAGCTGCATACTGTACAGTTCATTGCCCAGGGATCAGGAACCCAGAACCACTCCCTCGGTCCCTTCTGTACCACGGTCCACGGACCATGGTATGCGTTGCTCCCACAGTCCCAGATGGAGTCGACCAGGTTCTCCGGTCCCGCCGCCACGGCAGCGGGGTCGAGCTTAACCCGACCACTAACCGCCTCAGTCGAAGACACAGACCAAAAAGGAGAACCGGCCGGCCCCACGGATAAAAGGAATTAGTCAATCGGACAAAACCCACAAAAAGAGATCTGTTCGGACTGGACTATAGGGGAGTCGAACCCCTGACCTCTCGCATGCATCAGAGGTATCAGAGGAAAAATGCGAAGCGAGCGCTCTACCAACTGAGCTAACAGCCCGTTCTGGATATTACTTATGAGATGAGAGATCATGAGCCTAGCCGAAGGTAGCTGGATGGATCGGATGCTGCATTGCGCTGTAAGGTTGTACTACTGTGTAAGTGAAAGGAAACTCGGTTCTACCTTCCATCCCTTCGAAATTGCCAACATTCGAACAGATAACGCCAGGTTATGCCTTTTTGGAAACGGTATGCAAGAAATTCACGCGAAGTTATGCATCTTAAGCAAGTACCCCACCTTTTTCAGTTTCAGGTTCTTTCAGTTCTTTTATTCTGCCAGAACCAGAGCAGAGCAGTGCAGTGCACTCACGCTCATGAACGTATATCAAATGGCTAGAGAGCACGCAGAACATCTACTCTACAGAACAAAAAAAGGCCCCCTATTCGGCTATTAATGATTTTCCCGCACAGCAAAACCCCCTTTGACCTGCTATCCTTTGTAGGATTTCTAACACAGATAACGTTTACAGTTTACACTACAGAGACACTCATCCTTAAAAATAAAAAGAGATCTCGCGATGGAGACGATATGATAGACCACAGACAGAGGCGCCACGGCACATAAAATAATTAAATGACAGAGACACGACTCCGCAAGTTCCACGTTTCATTCACAGCCCGGCCAACATCTTCTTGATCTCCGCGATCGCCTTGCCCGGGTTCAGACCCTTGGGGCATGTCCGCGAGCAGTTGAGGATGGTGTGGCAGCGGTAGACGCTCATGCTGTTGTTCAGGGCGGCCTTGCGCTCCTCGGTCTTCTCGTCACGCGAGTCGGCCAGCCAGCGGTACGACTGCAGCAGGATGGCCGGGCCCAGGTACTCCTCGCTGTTCCACCAGTACGAGGGGCACGAGGTCGAGCAGCACGCGCACAGGATGCACTCGTACAGGCCATCGAGTTTCCTGCGCTCCTCGGGGGACTGGCGGTTCTCAAGGCCCTGTTTGTGACAGAGTCAGAATCTGTGACGAGTGGTTCCATTAACAGAGCTGCAGGAGACTTACATCCGGCGACTTGGTCTCGCGCTGGAGGTAGGGCTTGATGGACTTGTACTGCTTGTAGAAGTAGGTCAGGTCAGGGACGAGGTCCTTGACGACGTAGGTGTGCGGCAATGGGTATATCCGCGTCTCCTTGGTGGTGTCGGTGGGAATGCGGCCTGCCGTCCCGTCAGTGTCTGTTCCTTGCTTTCCGTGCGACAGATCAAACCGCATGTGACCAGCGGAAACACATACAAAGGCATGCCAGGGTGTTAACGCCATCAATGTTCATGGCGCAGCTGCCACAGATACCCTCTCTGCAGCTCCTCCGGAAGGTCAGGGTGGGGTCGATCTCGTTCTTGATGCGGATCAGGGCGTCCAGCACCATGGGGCCGGTCTTGTTCAGATCCAGCGTGTACGTCTGCATCCGGGGCTTCTCGGTCGGCTTGTCCGGGTTCCAGCGGTAGATGTGGAAGGTCTTGATCCGGGGCGTCTGCGACGCCGCGGGCTCCTGCACGGGCTTGGACTTGGACTCAGGGACGGGCTTGGTGCTGGCGGAAACGGCCTCGGTGACGCCCGAGATGGGGTCGATGGTGGCATAGGATCTGGTGAAGACCGCTGGGCGGAACAATGGCCGTGAAGAGGCCAGCAGGCGCGAGGACGAGCGAAGAGCGGCCATGGCGGGCGGACGGAAGGAAAAGAGAACGAACACGCCGGAAGCCCGTTTCAGTCGAGAGGAGCGGCGGGAGTCAATTTCAATGACTGCAGCTGGGAGAGAGGAGAGGGGTCAGCGAGCCTGGAGAGAAGGAGGCAGCTGAAGGGAAGGAAGCGGCAGCCAGGTATACTACCTGCTCGACGAAGCGACAACGAGGATATCGCGAAGATATGAAGTCAAGTCCGGAAGATGGAGTTCGCCCTTCATGTGGTCGCTTACCTCGGGCCCGTCGGTCGGGTGGTGGCTGACTAAGCCCCCGGCCGGCCAATGACACGCCCGCTAATTGCAAGCGTCTCGGGGACGAACGGCAAATGGAAGATCGCTGCGTGTCGCCGGCTTCAACTTCGATCGTGGTATCCATCGAGGATGGACGTGATATCGTTTCCGCATGGCGTCGATTTCCAGCGCAAAAAGTCTGCTGTTCCTCAGACGGTGATGAGAATAGGTGTGTGCTGCTGCTCTTCCGGAGAGAAATACTTGATTCGGTAGAATACATGCGAGCAACGGTGCGATGGCTACTCCACGGTGTTGCATACCTATGCATGACGGACGGAACAAGGCTTTATCTCTACAACAAGAATTACGGGATAATAATAATGAATATACGGAATTCCTTCTACCACACATCAACCATCTGTGCTTCCTGATTTCAGGGTTCAGATATCACCTGGAGTTCACCAACCGGATGTTGTATACAATCAGCACAATCAATACCAAGATACGGCTCCACGACAAGTGACCCAAAGTCCACTCACTGTAGAAAAGAGCATCTACTGTTTTCAAAATTCTACCGTGTATAAAGTTTCAGACTATGTGTGTAGTCCCTTGCTTGGTATCGGTCTCGTCGGAACATGCCAAGATAACTTGGATTTTATATAAAATCAGACAAAGACGCTGAGAATTGTGGCTGACAACATATAAAACTTTCCTCACCCCATTAATTCCTAACTTGTTGCATGCACTTGCATCTTAATAGATCCACAGACCTCTTTCAATGACGATCAACCGAGATAAATCTCAAGAACAAGTGCATTATAGGGCAGCTCTCCTGACGATGCTTGCAATCTGTAATTTTGATCTGGTTTGGCCGTCTGTGAGACCTGCTTCTAGAAAAGAATTGCATACGTGACTGCTGTTGTAATAGGGGTAGGTTATGTACTCGGTATATGGAGGACAGTACTGGTCTTAAACTCATGTATTTTTATGGACATTAGAACTCTTATTAGATCAGATCCCCTGAGCGTTCTCAATATTGTTTCGATATAGGTAGAGTACTTATATACGTATGTATGCAATGTACAGAAGTCTGCCTCTGTTATTCGCTCTCTGTCGCCTGCAATGCCTCTGAACCTGTAAGCATTTATCCAACCTACGACATCGTAACATCCAACACCCTCCTCGTCTTCTCATCTCTAGCACGCAGATCCTTCTCCCCCAGACGCCCGTACGCCTTCTCAACCTGCTTGTATAACGCATCCACCCAATCAGCCGCACCATCACCTTCTTTCAAGACCGGCGCGCCCGCATCATCCCAGCATGCCTGCACCGTATCCCCGATCTTGTCGAAGAACCCTCTCAACCCCCTCTCCTTCCCGCCCCCGGCATGGTAGCTCCAGAACGGGCCCTTCACAGCCCACCTTGGCCCCATGCTGCTCTCCACGACGCGGTCGATCTCCTCCGCGCTGGCGACGCCCCTGTTCACGAGGTGCACCGCCTCGCGTAGCAGCGCGAACGCGAGCCGGTTGGCGACGAAGCCTGTGATTTCCTCCTTCAGGATGACCGGGGAGCGGTTGAGGCTGTGCCAGTAGTCGAGGGTGCGCTGGAGGAGGTCCTGCTGCGAGGAGCTGTTGCTGGGCGCCGCAGCATCAGACCCTGACCCAGAAGGCTGAGGAGGAGAAGGAGTAGGGGCTGCCGGCGGAACAATCTCTAACAGCGGCATCACATGCGGCGGATTGTACGGATGCACGACCAGCAGCCTGCTGGGGTCGCGCATCCGCTGGCCCTGCACGGACGCGGGGATGCCGGACGTGCTGGACCAGAAGAGCGCCGATGGCTTTGCCAGAGACTCGATCTGGGGCCAGAGGTCCTGCTTGAAGGCGATGTTCTCGGGGCCTTGTTCTTGTATGATGTCGGCGTCCGTGACAGCGCCGGCCAGGGAGGGGGCGATTATGAGGCGGCCGGTGGCGAGGAGGTGCGAGAGTGTGAGCCCCTCTTCGACATCACCCGGCTGTGCTGCTTCTGGTTGATTCTGAGTTAGATGGTTTTCGTCATCGTGGACTTGATGATGCTGTTTCCCGTTCTCCTTCGAAGAGGACGAGAAACCACGGAGATATCCTGGTCAACAATGTCAATAGAAGAACATGGACGTAACAAAAATTTAAGAAAAAACTGCTAAGGAACATAAACACAGTATATGTAACGGACCTGGCAGCGTAGCTTCGATATACTCCTTCAGATCTGGACGGGGATCATAGATGCTGACCTGGACCCTTCTCTTCCCGAGACGGTTTGCCGGGTGCGCCAGATGCAGAGCCGCGAAGGAGAGGCCGATGGTGCCTGCGCCGATGATTGCAATACGGAGAATTTCCTTGCTGTCATCTTTCGCCTCACCTGCAGTCTCTGGTGATGATACCGACGTTGATGCTGGTGCGGACGCTGTCGCGCATCCTGGTTCCGCCATGGCGAAGGACCTCACGTTTGCGATGGGATATTCCTTTACGAAGTATGGTCTTCCGTCGTACTTCCCAATCAAGCGGACTCCTCTTGCGTAAGTATTATGTGCTTAAACCTAGGCCATACACACATTAAATGATTATTGTGATGCAGTCGCATCGGCGCAGCTCACATTGAGGATTGCGCGGTCATACTGGTTGCCCTGCCCGGCCACTATTATCGCTCTGACTCGTTCCACAGATAGAATCCGCTGGTGGTCTAGTTGGTTTATGGCACCCGGCTGTAATGGATCACACTGCTACCGGGTTGTCGCTGGTTCGAATCCAGCCCAGCGGAGTTCCTTTTTCAATTGTAACTAACTTTTTTTGCCCTGGTACTGCCATCAACAAAGAAGCCGTATCATGATCATCATGATGGGGTAGGCAATAATGCAATAATACAACAGTAACAACAAACAGCCGAGAAGTGAGGGGACAGCATCTTGGTCGGCAATCAATTTCGGTGGGAGGCCGATGTCACGGTCCCTTCGTGCAGCTCGGCGGGGGAGGGGCAGAGATCGCCACACCGCCTTCCGGCAGAATTTCCCTACCTCGGAGCTTTTCTCTACCTCCCTCCGAGCTGGGACCGAGATCAAGGCCGCAATTGCGAAGTCTTAGTGATGACTGTCTTTCCCCCTTTTCTAAGACGGTCATGCATTCAATATGTGGTCTCTGATGTTAATATCATCCTTGTTTTGGCACTTTGGTGCATATGTGACAAAATCGGCTCGTGTCTCGACGATTATTGGTTCCAAATATGGCGGTCCTTGAGTACCTTGATAAACGATTTATATTTATGGCTCATGAACCCAGACCGAAGGATGATTCTGCTTTCCTTCTTTTTAAAGACTCACAGAGCCCTTCCACGCGCCCACAGAGCTTGACGACAAATACCCATTGTCGCTCAGCGCTGCGTGAGGAATTCAACAGGGAGATTTGATCGGAGGAGTTGTCGGCTGACATGACAACTCTCCAACATGCCACATGGAGCCGGCGAAACAAATGGGAAGGACACGACAACGACACATTGAATTGATATCTTCAAGTTCCGGATATACAGCTGAGAGCTGGGTGCAACGAACGACGATTGCTGCCGTTGGAGGAGTTAGCTTTGGGAAAGACAACTCTGCTTGCCGCTTTAGCAAGTGGTACGTGGATGGCAATGGAGTTGAGATAGTGCGTATGTCCTGAGTCCGCAGTCATGGCATTCGACGAACTGTTCCAGGCACAATGATCACGATCGGGTTGTTGAGCCTTCGCTCCCAGCGACAACTTTCTCTCATTGCTAGCAATAGCATACAATCTTACCGCTGGAGCATGGCATTGCAAGCCGTGTCAGGTGGCTAAAAGCAACTGAACTCGCACGTGCCGTCTCCGGGCTTCCTCCTTAGCGGGCCGAGTTCGGCTTTGAAGGAATGATTTGGGAGCCGGGCCCGGGAGGGTCCTCCAAGGGATCCAGATATCATCGTCGACGTCGACTCCCTCTCCGCACACGTCAGCAGAAGCAGACCCCGAAGCTGCGTGTCAACGGGGGTTTAAGTTGAATGCTCGATTGTGATTGGCGAATGGCGAGTTCGGGATCTGCCCGAGATGCCGATGCTGCCGAGTGGGAATCTCCCCCGCACGAAGCTACCGTCCATCCAGTACTCTCTGAGGTATCACGACTTGGAATATGTCGATACTTCCGCTGTCCTCGTTGAGATACGATGGAACTGTTACATTGTGTGAATGCAGGGGTTGAGGATGTTGTCCTTTTCTTTTCTCCCTTCTTCCTCCAGCGCCTCGCTGTGAGGAGAGGGGAGAGCGGCCCGATCTCTGAAACGTTTCCCCTCATCTGTTTCCACTCTCCAACAATAAAGCGGAGTAAACTCGGATGTTAAAGACGCTTGACCCTAGGACTTGCCTATTTCCGGCATGACACTCGCTCCAGGGAGTCTGCCAAAGGACTCCGTCTATTTATATGTCTCGGTCCATCATCGCCCTTTCAGGGATGAATGCGTGAGCGGTAGATCGCTCATCTAGCCTTGGAACCGAGTCCCACATTCCAGCCAGGGGTTCTACCTGGCCGAAGAGACTATATAACTACTTACCCAGCAGAGACGGTTGTCTCCCTTGTGAAATGGCCTCTACAGACCCTCAAGTGGACGACATGCTGAGCCGCAAGTTCGGAAAGGAAGTTACCAACTACTTTGCTGGTAGCGCTCCCCCTGGAGTTGTTGGCAACTTGGAAGCTGTCCCTGGACGCCACTGACACGGCTACGCAAATGGGCAGGGCTTCCCCTCAATCGCGTCGGCTTCCTCCGCGCCGACCACACCTTTCTCAATGCCGCCGTGAAACATCCCTCGACCTCGTTCCTCCTGTTCAATAACAACGGTCCGCTCGTGAAGGACCCTTCTAAGCTCGCGTTCGTCTCCTACAAGGATGTGCAGCCTCTCATCGGCGATGATCCGTTCCGGAGCAGCGAAGCGCAGTTGATTGCGGAGTACAACTCGTCGATCACCAGGCCGCTGCTGGTCCTGCTCGGGTTGGATGAGAGGAGGAAAGATGCGTTCACCTACAAGAGATTCACCGGAGCGCCGTACTTTGCTCTGGATGTCACTCCAGAGGGCAGCATTAAAGAGAAGGCGCAGAGTGTCATATCGGCAGTGGAGTCCAAGGGATTGCAGTTCTTCCAGGGACGCTCACACATGCTATTTTCTCGGGAAGAAGGTATGTCTGGCAAGAATCAGGCCGATTCCCCAGGATCAACGCATGTCATGTCATGCTAAACTGAACTTGCACGCAGCTGCTATCTTCTCGATGGGCCGTGCCATGATCGACTGGAACAGGCGGAACCCATACTGCGCTCAATGTGGATCGCCAACGATCTCGGTCTGGGCGGGCGCAAAGCGCGTCTGTCCTCCAACAGACCTCGCCACGACGACCACGGTCATCAAAGACTCTGCATCTTCAGACGCAAGCAAGACCGTCATCCAGAGGCCTCCGTGCGCCACCCGAAACACCATCTCCAACATCTCCTTCTGCCGCACCGACCCGTCCATCATCGTGGCCGTCGTCTCCAGCGACGGCAAGCGCACCCTGCTCGGCCACAACTCCCGCTGGCAGCCGTACTGGTACAGCACGCTGGCCGGGTTCTGCGAGCCGGGCGAGTCCGTGGAGGAGGCCACCCGCCGGGAGGTCTACGAGGAGACGGGCGTCCGGATCGGCCGCGTCGTCATCCACAGCACCCAGCCGTGGCCGTACCCGTCCAGCCTGATGATCGGTGCCATCGCCCAGGCCCTGCCCGGCCACGAGGAGATCCGTCTCGACAACGACGCCGAGCTGGCGGACGCGAAGTGGTTCCCCCTGGACGAGGTTGCCGAGTCGCTGGACAAGTTCACCAGCCCGATGGGTGAGCCGGCGGGCCCGGGATACATCGAGGGCAAGCTGCGGCTGCCGCCGGAGAAGGCTGTGGCTCATCAGTTGCTCAGGGCCGTTGTGGGGGGATACCTGGAGTAGATATTCGCTAGACAGCACATATATATCATCTATCATATATTATAATCAACTCAAATTTTCATCTAATTTATTGGAGAAATTAATTGCCACAGAAAGATCGGAGCGCGGCCCGAACTGTGTCGGAGAGTCTGATATTCTGACAGCGAAATACTGACCGCCTAACTGACCGCTCAACATGTCGTCTGAGGCAGAAACACAAGTAGAGATGTCACGTGAGTATTGACGAAGTCGGCGTCTCGTGACATGTGACGTCCCTTGAAGATTGCCCACACATGTGACCTCGGTCAACTGTCGCGTCTGGAAGTCAGCTTGATGCCTCATGCGTATTATTATTATGAATACCAGCAACGATAGAACAGACCTTTGCCCGCTCACTCAAATCTCGAATCCAGATGTCATGTAAGACTCAGAGGCAAAGTACAGTACAGTATATACATACAGATTGTTGTAAAAAAATCTCAACCATATGGACTCCTACACCAGCCATCACACACTGCTCAGCTTCAGGCTAACCACTCACTCAAAGGGTCAAGTCAGGTGTACTTAGTACTCATGCACGCATTATCATCCGCGGACAGAATAGCCTGCAGCAGCAGCAAAGGAAGTTCCCTTGATGTGGGAGGGTTAAAGTGTCAGGATTTATTTTGTATTAGACTTCCCTTCTGCATGCTTGATTGGGAGGCAAGATGAGAAAGAGGTTTTCATTTAGTTTTAATTAGCTATCAGTGCCTACTCTGGCTGAAGGTGTGAGTTGCCTGAGTCATGGGGTTCTCAGCTGAAAAACAAAGAACAGCTAAATTGAGGTCCAGATAAAAAAAAAGGGGGGGGATGTCATGCCAGATTCAATTATTCAGTGGGAGAAGCAGAGGAGATGGGAATCATGCGAACAAATAATTTCCCTTAGCTAGATTACCCTACTTCATTTCCCCGCCCTTGTTCATATATGTATGAGGAGAGGATATCCGCCAATGGAACAGAGATTGAGAAGAAAGCAGAATCATATCCGACTGAAAGACATATACATACATACATACATACACACACAAGGGGGTATCATATTAAACCCAAGCAATCCATCAATCCATTCATCCATCCATCCATCAACCAAAACAACCTCCACTAGCCGTTCATTCGAGAAACGCAGACGGAGGACTCCGTAGAACCTACCCAGGTAATATATGCACTGTGCCTACTTAGGCACTAGGTAGGAGGAGGTATGCATAACATTGGAACCACCAATCGATCAATCAAGACGAAGGCACCGTGACAGGCGCATCCTCCAACCACGCCCACTGCACGAGCACCCGTCCCTGGTCGATGTTCGCCAGCTTGGCAAACACGCCGGGGGACACGTCGACGTCTGTTGCTTTGCATCCGACGCCTGCATCATAACATACCATCAGCAACCTCAATATACAAATATAAGGAGAGATACAGGGGAGGGGAGAGGTGACATACACCGATCGACAACCGTCACATCCACGCTCTTCCCATCCCTCCGCAGCCTCAACTTCAGCCCGCACAGCGGATTCTGGTTCGGATCCGACCCCGTTGACGCGGCGTCGAACACGAGATGCGACACGGCGCAGATGTCGTCCGAGTCGGTGCTCGTGATGCCGCACGCACCCAGGCCCGGGTTGTAGTAGGTCAGGTCGCCGACGTAGGGCCCGCCGTGGGAGGTGGGGAGGGGGAGGTTGGATGCGCTTCCTCTGTTTAAATCGTTAGTCTCGTATCCGATAGTATATGTGTTGAGTGGACGTATTATCTGACTCGTCATTGTCACTGGATGTGGAAGGCACAGGTGTTGTTGCGTACTTCTTGCCAACGGTCAATCCCACCGCAAGCCCGATGATCAGCGCGAGGAGGAGGATCGCGATCCCAGCGCCGGTTCCGATTAGGAAGAGACGACGCTTGCGTCTGTCGTGTGCGAAGGGGAGTTTCTGCTCCAGCTTGTGCTTCACGCTTCTCCAATTATTCCCTAAACCGGAGCCTAAGCCGAAATTGAAACCGCCAAATGGCCATGTCCACAGCGCCCACGGCGACTTCTTGTTCGAATAAGACGCTGTTGCGCCTGCGCCTGGATGCGCGATCCCCGCCTCTGCGTCCGACAATGCATGATCACAATCTGGGACAACAGTGAAGGTCACGACGTCGGGAGCGCTGTTCGCACCTCCGCCCCCGACAGGCTTGCGCTTGGGAACTGCGGCGAGAGGGTGCTGTAGTTTTCGCTGCTCTTGCTGCTGGGGGCGCACAAGATCAAGACTCTTTTCGTCTGCGAGATTGACGTTGACTGTTGTTGCAGATGCGTTACTGTGGGATTGCGAAGAATCGGGGCTTTGAGGCGTCTTTTCTTCCGGAGAGCCCATTCTTCTTGATATGGATTTCGAATATTAATGGCGATAATTACAAGTCGCAAACGAATCGCCGGTGATCTGTCTGGAAGGAAGCTCAGAACTCTCTGTATATGCACGGTGCACCGTAGATAATGTCTTATCAGCGTCGCGATTGCGCTCACGGACCACGAATACCGGTACGTACGCTGTCAAGACACAGTAGGTGCTAAATTCCGAGGTTATTATTGATAAATTTCAGGATATAGAAAGAGACGACACCAGCGACTCTGGATCCATGAGAAGAAGCCACGAGAGCGTCCCATTGCCACGGACATGGTCGTGGTGGATGTCGAAGCGCCGGGTCTCTTTGTGGAGGTTGGCGACGGAGATGGGGGAGATGCGGGATTCAGGGGTTGGCCAATCAGCGTTGAGCGGGATGGGCGGGACGGCGCTTGGCTTTTTATGCTTGGTTTTGCGCTTAGTTATGTAAGAGATTGGTTGGTCGTGTCTGGATAATACAGTAGAGTGCATCAGTAGATGAGAATAATGGTGTTGTCTGTCTTCGGGATGAAGTGTCTTTCTTGTCAATGAGGCAAAAATATTTGGAGCCGCAAGTGATTCCTCACTGAAAGGCGAGATATTACTACATACGAAAGTACTCATACATTCCGCCATCTCTATATCTATATGAAAAGCCACGACAATCGCAATGACTACCTCATCAACTGGTGTCTATGTATGTACAGCACTTAGTATGCTGTCAATACTCCGGCAAATCCGGATCGACCTCCTCCCGCCACGCGCGGAACCCCCCGCGGATGTCACCAATGAACCTCTCCCCGCCGCGATCAAGACCAAGCTCCTTGAGTTTCCTGACCGCAATCTGGGAATCATTCCCCAGGCGACAAACCACGTATATCGGGTCCGTGGAGTCCGGAGAGGCGAGATCCGGCGGGAGCCAGGCAGGCAGTTGATGAACCTGCGACTCAGTCGTCGACTTCTCCTGGGGTCTAGGTTGCGTTGTAGTAGATATGATGGTCGAGATGGGGATGTTGATGCTATTCTCGAGGCTGCAGATGTCGAATTGGACCTTCTCTCGCACGTCTATTATCGTGGGTTGCTTGGCTGACACCGCATGCATCTTCTGGTATTCGCTCGGTGAGACACGCTCCTCGGGAGAGAGGAGAGCAGTTGGTGTGGCGGATCCACAGAACAATAAGTAGTCTGTTGACCCTGAACGCAGGGACTCCAGCGACACAGTCGCGTTGGCAGAACAAGCTGCGCAGTTTGGACGGCGCGAGCGCAGACGGATCGTGCGGAATGGAGGCGTGGAGTACGCGGAGAAGAGATGAAGTGAGGGTGGATCGAGGGTGACGCCTGGACCTGCAGAGTCACCGTTCTGGTGTGTACTGGGGACGGAGGTAGTGAGGACTTTGATGGCCTCTAGAGCCTGCAATACACCCATCGTCCCAACGACGGGGCCGAGAATTCCTCCATCTGCGCAGCTAACAACGCTGTCCGCAGGAGGTGGCTTCGGGAACACACAGCGATAACAAGGCCCCCCGGACTTGTCTCCAGGTGGCCGAGGGGGGTTGTTCAAGACCATCAGTTGTCCCTCCGTCCGCAGTGCGGAGGCAGAGACAAGCGGCTTCTCAAGGAGGACGGCAGTATCGGATATTAGGTATCGAGTAGCGGGATTATCCGTGCAGTCTAGGATGAGATCGTAATCTTTAAAGATCTCCGGCGCATTTTGCGGGGTAAGATGCGCTCTATGAGCGATGTACTTGGGATGCGGATTCAACCTGGAGTAGCAATTAGTTTCCAGCTTGACAGACCGTAGTTCACACCAGGAATATCTCGACATACTCCTGCAGGTACTCTATCGCGCTATCAACCTTCAGTTTTCCAACGTTCCTGCTCCGATGCAGAACTTGACGGTGAAGGTTCGAAGGCTCGACCGCGTCTCCATCCACGATGCCGAGCGTGCCGACTCCAGCTCCGGCAAGATACAAGGCGGCAGGACATCCCAGGCCACCGGCGCCAACTATTAGGACTGAGGAGGAACGGAGCTTCAACTGCCCTAGACGATGATAAGTCCTGTTAGCTTGCAATACATCAAGATGGGGAGTTGTCGCTTGGGCAAGCCGCAGTTAGACGACCAACCCTGCAGTCCAATCTGCGGCACTATCATCTGCCGTCCATAGCGCCTATACTCCTCTTTCAAAAGAGGCCACTTTCTCGTCCTCCCGCTCTCGTCCGCGGCCTTGCTAGCGCTATCCCCATTCATCGCTGCGGCAAGGGCGGCCGCCTTCTCGGCCTTCTCAAGCTCGCGCTTCAGCGCAGCGAGCTGTGTCTCGGTGGCGGCGATCTGGGCGCGGAGGGACGCACATCTGGACTCGAGGTCTTCCATAATGATAAAAAGGACTCCCGTCGCTCTCCAGATGGGAAAAAAGGAACGCGGGTATGGACGCCTGGACCGCGGGGCTGAAGAACGCCGCCGCAGATGTCTTGGCCCGCGCGGGACTTGATCGATAAGATCTGCGCTATACCGCTTTTGGACGAGATAGACACCGGGCCCGGCCCCCGCCTATCCGGTGGTAGCATCAGGATGTAGGTACCTTAGGTATATACCTGACGGCAGTGATGATATCTTGCAGATCTGTATATCGGCGGACATCCTTCACCGAAAAGGAAAAAAAAAGGAAAAGAAAAAAAAAGGAAAAAAAGAAAAGGGGTCTAACCTGGGGCTGGGTGCTGTACCAACAGTGAAAGAAGGAAAAAGATATGGTCCCGACGAGGGTCGAACTCGCGACCTTGGCGTTATTAGCACCACGCTCTAACCGACTGAGCTACGGGACCATTGTTAAATGGCCGATCCGGAAGAAGTCTTTTGGTGCGACTGTCTTTCCCTGTTGCTAGTTGCTGTTCTAGAGTCTGGACAACACAGTTTTAGGAATGCGTGTAAAACGCAGGGGATTAATATAATAAAACATTCTTTTTCAACGATAATTAAATTTCCAATGCAAAACGTTGATATTGCATAATCTCACCAATCTGGATTCGTGCGCAGTCCTAGGTTAACGACACGAGTCAACCAGGCCTGCAATCAATTGCATCGTAGCTGTTTGCGCGATTTCGACTGTACTGTACATGTGTCATGTACGGATGAAAACCAAGGGCGGTTCTTGTCCGATCCCCAAGTTCCATGTCCGTTTGTGAGCAAAGCATGCTTCGACGCGATCGGTATCACTCCATTTTTAGGAAATGCATCCTCTCTCAAAATCACACGTCGACAGTTACCATCACTTGCGTTCATTCCATCCCCCCGTCCTACGTCGTCGAGAGCCGCACCCCATGGCTTCCCTTCTCCGCCGCGCGACTGTACAGGCCACCGTCCAGAATAACTTCCGGGGGAGGGGGGGGGGATAGACTTCTTGGATGCAACCATCCTGTGGTCTATCACCTCGGACTGAAAGGTTGAAATCGGGTTATTCGGACAACTCTGGCCGTCGCCTTGGGTAGTCCGTAGTCATTATTTGGAGACAGTTATATCGTGCGGCCATCTTCGCAGTGTTTTTGTGGCAATAATGGCCTATAGATGCTGATGGGTAAGCGCTCTCTGAAAGGGCCAAGAATGAGGCTTCTAAAAGCACTCGTCATCCAGTGCTGGCCAACATGGATGGCAATAAAAATTCTTTGAAATGTCGACTAGTCACTTTCTTCGTTATTTACCCTGTCTAGGAACAAGATGAGAGCGACATTGAGGATTGTGTTAACACCGGCGTGTTGTCCGGCAGAATAATAATTGGTGGATGGCGAGACTCGATCTGGCGCTCGCGAGCTACAGGCTACTCGGTACAGAAAGCGGCGTGCACGGACCATGACTAAGACACGTGACACGAGCATCCCCATTGGAAGGTTGTAGCACGGAGATCTGTTATGTTATCGCCTGCTTACAAGGCACTTTTCAGATCAAAACACGGCTTTGCCTAAGTCAAGAGCTTCATAAGACAGATGTAAATCAAGGCTAGAATTGAGTAGACTAGGATTCAATATGGAATTCTTGACAGAGCGCCTTGCCCCTGGTGATGCTCTTCAAATCAACATCCAAATCCCTTGTCAGCGTTGACTTCAGAGGTATGTACTTCCTAATATTTCGTCTTCTCTCAATTCAACGATTGACCTATCATTTAGCACAGCTTCTCATTCACCATGCGCCGCGCATTCTCCACCGCTCCGCGGACCCTCCTCCAGTTCATCTGGAAAGGCACACCGCCAGCACCCGAGTTTGAAGACGTGCTGAAGGACAAGGTCTCGAGAAATAAGAAGTTGGCTAAGAAGGCAGATAGAATTGAGATCGCGTAGGTCTCTCCCTGTAAAGAAAAAAAAATGCATGGCTCAATTGTTAACTCGGAAATTGCAGTGGAAAGGCCCACACATCTTCACGAGATCAGAGGCTTCGCGTCACAGGGCAGATCTTTAGGGGCAAGACCTGTCTTACCTCTGTCCATGTGTATGCCGATGGGACGGTCAAGTACTCTAAGCCGAGTTATAACAATTCTCAAGAGTGAGGAGTGACAGTGGGGTTTCATTTAACATTAGCAATGGATATCTATATGATGCGCATAACACGTTTATATAATACTGAATGTTAACTATATATATGTATATATTTCAGATATGTATATATTTCAGAAATCGGAATATTTTAATTATTTTATAAACATTATTCTATATAACGATCTCTTTAAAAATGTAATTAAATATAAAAATCACAACTGTTGCGGTGGTCTATTTAGCAGCCAAAGTTGACTAGTTTTGGTGTAAAACCAGCCCTGTCCAATGTCTTTTTGTGACGCACTGTACAGTAGGTTGTCGTCACACCTACAGCCCCGTCTAGCGGCTGGGCGGATTGCTATTATAGCTACATGTTTTTGGAGCTGTTTATTAAAGGTAACTGAACAGTATGACAAGTAAAAGACTGTAAGCGAACTTAGCAAAGTCAGTCTACATGTAAATAAAGAAAAAGCAGCGAGGCATGCAACATGGACAGGGGACCCTTGGTGACGAAAATTCTGGCGACCTACGATATAAAGACAGAGTCAGGACTTGAGAGGAACGAAGGACGCATCTATATATCCCTGGCTCACTCAAGAAAGTTATCTGTGGGAATAAGATTTGTTTACCTCGCTCATGGTAACGGTATTACCTGAGATATATATGGCACCCCCAGCTCCTCCGTTAGGGCCCCTCCGCCTGGCATCACCAAAAGACATTCTCAGGATCGGCATAGTCGCCGCCTGCGGCTTCCGATACTCCCCTGTCTTTGATTTGGAGCGCCCATCTCACGCACAGTATCCTTCGCACACCCTGCTAAAACCCCCTTTTTTGCAAACAATTACGCAGAGCACACATACAAGGCTACAAGCTACTGTACATACTGCTCAGGTATACTCTGTGCTATATCATACATCCTACATACAGGTCTCTGGGAGAGGCATATAGAGTAGATTAGAATGGAACTTTTATGTCGTACTCATAGAGCCTAAAAATGCAAACATTGATGTTTTCATAACGTTCGTGGATCATCCACCGTGTTTCCCATTGCAAGGTACTCTACAAACATGTCAGATGATAACGGCAAAAAACAATATTTCTTCTTTCCAGCCCAGAATGCAAGTTCTCACAGCAGTCAGCATGCCCCAATAAGGAAAAAAAGTGGAACTGGTCCGATTGGATCCGTCCTTGAGACACCTGTTCAAGCGCTGATATCACTTGGGGCAGCGTTCCAGGATCCAACAGTGCAGCCTCAGGAATCAGGAATCCGCCTATGTCGCGAGCCGCAAGCACCAGGCAACCCAAAAATGAAATGTTGCAAAGGTTGCTCCAGTAAACAGATGAATAAGAGCTCATAAAAAGGCGCATCCGTTATTCCCCACGCCCGAAATAGCCGAGAGCAGCTAACTGGCCGGGATGCTGCACGGCGGGCGACTGTGAGAAAGAAAGAAAGGGATTGGACAATCCGTCCTCGTGGCCAACGGTTGTGCCGTCTCCTCCGTGTTTCCAGAAGAACAGATAACTCCGACACGAGCGAACGAGGGATCCCCATAGGCGCACGGATCCGGGGAAATTGGGAAATTAAAGGTCCCACGACGGGTGGGGTGGAAACAAGCTTCCTTGCCAAGGGCTGTGTTGCGGGGGGTTCCAATTCCATACATGAATATCCCCCACATGTCCAGGACGCCAGCGTTACACCGAGGTCCGCTCGGACCGCCCGGATCGTTCTCACCGGTCGAGGACCGGGTTGTTATCGTGTTATCTTGACACGGCGGAATGAATAATGAAGACTCCGGGGCTGGCAGCCTGTCCTGCTCATGGACTGTTGCGCTGTTTCTAGATTCGTATCGGCACGCTTGTACGGCTTGAACGAAACCCGTGGCTCCTAGAGACTGCCCATGGTCTGCACGAGCCCCATCCAGGCGTGGGGAAAAGGTGGAGAGACGCATAGACATCACCAGGGCCGGCCTTTTGATGCGATCAGGTTAGGTGTTCTCCCGCGCGCGTCATTTCCAGAATGCAGAGGGCGCGGTGGCATTTCTCCGCGGAGTTGCTGGACGGCTGCTCCGGAGGGGAATAAGATCGAGGCCGGCTTGAGAATTGTGTACATAAATCCGGAGCGCATAACTCAATTTATATCCAGGAAGTTCGGCGAGGTTGGAGCAATGATAAGCAATTATTCCGCGAAACAGAGGTGCATGTGACGCGTCGAAGCTCTGCTGGGAGCTCTATATACTGTGCAGTGAGTGATTCAGAGCCGACCGGAATACGGCTGCCGGATGGTCGGTGAAGAACGTGTAAACGCCCAAATGTGATCCGGCCGTTGTGAAACAAAGGTTTCAAGGATGTGGTACGACAGGTCTTGCAGTTAGAGGCTGGGTGGTAGCTGCAATCATCCGGGCTATATTATAATTGTAAGAGTTCCTTGCCTCGGGAGCGCACCGGCTTGTCCATCCGGCTTCCGGAATATTCTTGTACCACACGACTCTGACACGTCCTCGACGAGCACGACAGCCTGCACACGTGGTTCCAGGACGGCTCTGATGACTGTTCCAGAAACCGCACTCCATCAGCCGCAACAAAGCATCGGCTCCAGTGCCGGCGTAGCTGCCCTGTCGCGTTGCGAGATGACGTCTTCCCCCGACGGACGAACGCCGAACGTGGCTCAAAGAGACCGACCCCGGCAGAACGGCTAAACGAGCAGCCCTGTTTCATGCTGTGCTGACGAGCTCTGCGGCAAAGTGCGAGATGACGATCGATGCGCCTCTGGGCAAGACGGAGGCGTCATATGCCCCATGGGATGGATGCTACTTGCCCGGGGCTGGGGATAGACGACCCACCACAGTCGCTGACGCCTCACAGCAGGCTTCTCCACGGATGGTCCTTATGAGCTTGGTATCGTCACGGAGAGGGAAGTTATCAGATAAGCCATCGGAGGATGAAGGACTAATATCCACCGGTCAAAGCAGCATGTCGGATCTCAAAGACAAGACAACACAAGTACCCTAGCACGGAGTGATATGGAGATGCGCGAGTGCCTCTTCTCGGCAAACGCGGCAAGCACGGGACGATGAGTGATTTTCCTCTCGAGCGGGAGAGCTTTTCCCTGGGCGCCTGAGGATATGCGGGGTAAAGCCGACTCGCCTGATCCCATGAATTCAAAAGGCTTCGGGAGTCCAGCGGACGAGTCGCGGCCAAGTCCTGCGCTTTATCTCCTCTGCTATCCTGCCTTGGCTGCCGTTGTGTCTTCTTGGCTGCATCTTCAGAGATGACAGCGCACGGAGACCTTTCCACCGGAGATGCGGAGAATGGTGAGCCTGATGTTAACGATGCAGCGTTGGATGAATACGCCGCCCTGAACCGTTATATCTCCACGCACCGCGACCCAAAGAGCGTGACGGTCAACACTGAGGACGATGACGCCCTGGAGACTCGAAAGGCTCCCTGGTGGGCGCCGTGGAGGCGCTGGTCCAGGCGGAGCGGGAAGCATGGGGACGGGACGTTCGTCGTACCGGACGAATGGCTGCAGACGGATATTCAGAACGGATTGAGGAGCAGTGATGTCGAGACGAGACGCAAGAAGGTTGGCTGGAACGAGCTCACTGTCGAGAAGGAGAATCTGTTTCTAAAGTTCCTTTCTTACTTTATGGGCCCAATTCTCTATGGTGGGCACTTTTGCGCTCTTACAATCGGACGTGGTGTTTGAGCACTATGCTGACATTCTTCCTAGTGATGGAGCTCGCCGCTATTCTGGCCGCAGGTCTTCGCGACTGGGTCGACTTCGGGGTGATTCTTGGAATTCTCTTGCTGAACGCCACGGTAGGGTGGTACCAGGAGAAGCAGGCTGCGGACGTGGTCGCCAGTCTCAAAGGAGACATAGCGATGAAAGCTGAGGTCGTACGGGATGGTCGCGAGCAGCAGATCCTGGCGAGAGAGCTCGTACCTGGAGACATTGTAGGCCTTCTGCCACCATCGGGCGTAAATCCTCCCTGACGGTTTCACAGGTCATTCTCGAGGAAGGGCATATTGTGCCGGCGGAGGTGCGCCTGATCTGCGCTTACGATGACCCGGACTCTTTTCACAGATATAAAGAAATGCAAGTCTCTGCAATAGGCGGAGATTCACCGACAGAGAAAGCTTCCCGTGACAGCGATGACTTCGACAATGAGAAAAGGCCTTATTCAACGTCTCTGGTAGCAATCGACCAGTCTGCGATTACTGGAGAATCCTTGGCGGTATTGTTTCCCAGACTCCGGACAAATAAATTTACAGTCTATGGCTAATTTGTTTCAGGTTGATAAATATATGGGAGACGTATGCTACTACACGACAGGCTGCAAACGTGGCAAGGCATACTCGATCGTCATTGCCAGCGCCAAATCCTCCTTCGTGGGTAAAACGGCGGCCCTTGTGCAAGGCGCGAAAGATCAGGGGCATTTCAAAGCGGTTATGAACCAGATCGGGACGACGCTGTTGGTCCTTGTCATGTTCTGGATCTTGGCCGCGTGGATCGGAGCGTTCTATCATCATTTGAAGATAGCGACCCCTGAGGATTCGTCCCTGAACCTGTTGCATTTTGCATTGATACTGCTTATCATTGGCGTGCCTGTTGGATTGCCGGTTGTCACCACAACAACCTTGGCGGTTGGAGCTGCGTATCTCGCAAAGCAGAAGGCAATTGTGCAGAAATTGACGGCTATTGAGAGCTTAGCGGTAAGTCTGAAAGATCACTACTGGACGGTCCTGCCTGTCATGATACAGTCCTGCTTACGGTTCCATAGGGAGTTGATGTCCTCTGTTCAGACAAGACCGGGACATTGACTGCGAACCAGTTGAGTATTCGCGAGCCCTACGTTACGGAAGGAGTCGATGTGAACTGGATGATGGCTGTCGCCGCTTTGGCTTCATCGCATAACATCAAGAATCTAGACCCTATAGATAAGGTGACGATCCTGACTCTCAAGCAGTATCCCAAAGCAAGAGAGATCCTACAGAGAGGTTGGAAAACGATAAAGTACACCCCCTTCGATCCGGTTTCAAAGCGGATAACCACCGAATGTGTCTGTGACGGCGTACATTATACCGCCGCGAAAGGGGCCCCAAAGGCTATCATTGCATTGACCAAATGCTCAGAGCAGACTGCAAAGATGTATCGGGAGAAGGCGGCTGAATTCGCTCGCAGAGGCTTCCGTTCACTAGGTGTGGCCATCAAAAAGGAAGACGAAGACTGGCAGCTGCTTGGGATGTATCCGATGTTCGATCCGCCCAGAGAAGATACCGCTCAGACAATTGCAGAGGCGCAAAAATTGGGGCTTAGCGTGAAGATGCTGACCGGCGATGCTATCGCGATCGCCAAAGAGACCTGCAAAATGTTGGCCTTGGGTGAGCCGCCAAGGAATCGTCCGCCTCTCGCTGAATACATACTGATGGCATGCAGGAACCAGAGTCTACAATTCGGAGAAATTAATGCACGGTGGGCTCACAGGCTCAGCGCAACATGATCTAGTCGAGAAAGCCGACGGCTTCGCAGAAGTCTTCCCCGAACATAAATATCAAGTGGTGGAAATGCTCCAGCAAAGGGGTCACCTTACGGCAATGACCGGCGACGGGGTGAACGACGCGCCGTCTCTTAAGAAAGCGGACTGCGGCATTGCCGTCGAAGGCGCCACAGAAGCCGCGCAGGCGGCAGCAGACATCGTATTTCTCGCGCCAGGGCTCAGTACCATCATCGAGGCCGTCAAGGTCGCGCGGCAGATCTTCCAGCGCATGAAGGCCTACATCCAATACCGCATCGCGCTCTGCCTCCATCTGGAAATCTACCTCGTCACGTCCATGATCATCATCAACGAAACGATCCGCGTCGACCTCGTCGTCTTCCTAGCGCTGTTTGCGGACCTCGCGACCATCGCGGTCGCCTACGACCGCGCCCATTCGGAACTCCGTCCCGTGGAATGGCAACTGCCCAAAATCTGGGTCATCAGTGTGGTGTTGGGGATCCTGCTCGCGATCGCGACCTGGATCCTCCGGGGAACACTGTACCTCCCCAACGGCGGCGTGATCCAGAACTTCGGCTCCGTCCAGGAGATCCTCTTCCTGGAAGTCTCCCTCACAGAGAACTGGCTCATCTTCGTGACCCGCGGCGGCAAGACCTGGCCCTCCCTGCAACTCGTCCTCGCCATCTTCGGCGTCGACGTCCTCGCCACCCTGTTCTGCCTCTTCGGCTGGCTCTCCGGCGGCCCGGGGGACGTCAGCCACGGGCCCGTCGACCGCGCCAAATTTCGGGACGACGGCTGGGTCGACATCGTCACGGTCGTGGTGATCTGGGCATACTCGATCGGCGTCACGGTCGTCATCGCGCTCGTGTACTATATCCTCACGGAGATCCCCTGGCTGGATAATCTGGGGAGGAAGGACAGGAGTAAGGCCGACACCAAGATCGAGAATCTGATTGGGCATCTGAGCAAGTTGGCGATTGAGCACGAGATGGATGAGTTGGGGCGGAGTCGGTATAGTCTTACGACGAAGACGGCGGTGGAGGAGGAGGATGAATGAGCTGAATGACTTGACTGAATGAGTGGACTCAGCTTTGGCTGGGGTTGCGTCAGCTTCGATCTGAACCGTCAGGACGGTACGATGGAAAGGAACTGTGAGGGATACTTCCGGTTTATTGATGGTATTGATGAGAATGATGTAATTGCCGCCCTTTATTTTTTGTCATTTCCTGGTAGAAGACTAGATCAAAATGTATGTACTGTACTTGATGTGTTTTGAAACTGAATAGCAAATGTCCGTGACAATAGCACTATTTGTTTTATTTTACGAGTTTTGTTGCTGCTCGGAGAATACCATCCTTTTTTTTTCTCGTTAGGGAGGACATAATGAATAGGTGGTGACATGACTGAGAATAATAATAATAATAGGGATCAGTCTCCCTCCCAGTAGTAGTGGATCCCAGGGGGGAACCGACCAGGCAAGTACCCGGCGGAATGCTCCAAAATATATACCCCACGGACTGCGGTATACAAGATGCTAAGACATGGCACAGTGACTACACTTGTGGAGCAATTGTTCGCGGCTCTATGAAGGATGGCATTTTTTTTTTCCTTAAAAAAAATAAAGGGCGTAGATCATATACACATTTCATTGTTTTCAATCTTCTCTGAATCGAAGACTGTCAGTATTATATAAGTTCTTCAACACATATTATTATGCATCCATTCCTTGCCCTTCATCCTCTTCCATATGGTGTGAGTCAGGGGTCTGGTGTACTGTGCAATCAAGTACTCCCAGGCGAAGGGGCGGAAATGATTCCCATCCGGAGAGCCCGGTTGATACGAAGATCCGCCATGGAGCGCAGCTTCAGGAAGCAATGTGGAAGATGGAGTTGAAAAGTCCGGGCTTATCCGGTCGGTCGCTTTGGTGTGTTCGTCGAACCACTTCGTCTGATCTGGAGGGACAAGACGGAGTGATCGTCGCGACGAATTGAAGAAGCATCCACTGTGGAGGCTGTGATCTCAAAAAGAATCCATCCTCTTCAACCGTGATGCCTTGGACAAAAAAAAGTTCAGAACGGTAGAGGCTCTTAACTCGTGTAGAGACCTGATCCGATGTCTTTTTTTCAAACATATATTCATTTCACCTGTTATTAAACACCGGCTGTCGCTCCATCGTCTGCGAAATGAAGCTCCGCAGGGCTGCCCAGCGGTTCGTCGTGTAGTTCGAGCCCTGCTGCTGTGTTTGTGTCTGCTCTGCATTCGTCGACGACTCCGCGCCGTTCGTCATAGTCGCGTTACTCGCGCTGTTGTTCACCGCAGGAGCAGGGGCGGCGCCGGTCTCAATCCCCACCGCCATCTGCGCCAGATTCTTGACGAACCGATCGCGCTCCATCTTCTCCAGCTTCTCTTTGCGCTTCATCGCGCCGGGCTTGTGCTTGAGCGTCTTGTGCTTGATAATGTTGACCTGGCTGCTTAGTCCTCCGTCTTGTCGCTGCTGCTGTGTCTGGGTTTCGTCGCCAACGTCAGGGAGAGCGTCCGCGAGGGAGTCGAGGGTCGTGACGAGTTTCTTCGAGGGACGGCGGCGCTTCGCGGTTTTGGTTTTCTGCTGGGGGGCCTTCTTCTCGATCTTTGACACGAATGCGGTGTGCTTGAGTTCGCGTTTGTCTTTTTTGGTCAGTTTAGATGTGGATGTGATGCCCGCGAGAGGGCTGGGCGACGGCTTGGTCGAGGGGAGAGCGCCGCGGCCGCTGGCGGCTGCTCGGGCGGCTTTTTGGCGGATGCTGGGACGTGTGGGAGCCTGTGTTACGGCGTCAGCAGATGAGATGTATACACGTGGAAGGAGGGACGTACCATCCTGGTGATGTCAAGTTCACCTGGTAGAGCGTGCTTTTCCAGGTACCAGTATCTTGTCGCTATTTGATATCTCGATGGAGCAGACTGCGCCAAGAGGCGGGTTTTGCAGCCCTAAGCCCTAACTCGGCGCCGAAGCTGGCGACGGCTCACGTGCCTGCGGGGTGGCGGGTGCTGAGTCAGCAGCCGCCCCTCAGCCCTAACACGCTCGACGGGAACTCCACGCGCGTCTGACGTAGGGCCAGACCCCTTTGCGTCAGGTTCAACAGGACAAAACCCGAGCGCCATCTCTTGACATCAGAGCCCCTGGCGCCCGTGGACGACGCCCTGCGCCCTGCGCCCTGAAATCACTGTGATTCCTTCCCTGCACGCTGTGTAGGCCTTAAGCTGTCTATGGATGTTTTTTCCTGCTGGTCGATCGCCTAGACGGAATCTCTTTCCTGCACACCGTCCCGCGAGGCCAGCTGTTCGAGCAGGGCCCCCCCATCGCTTCCTGGCCACCGGGACAATTCATCACGTAGCTCATTCACCGCGTCCAAAGTCTCTTAAACCCGCTGCTCTTGCCTCAGATCGTCGACTGGCCCCCAGCGCTCTCCGATCCCTTGCAGTATCCGCTACAGCACAAACCAAGATGCCGTCCGTGCTTTCACCCTACGCGCGTAAGCACAAGGTGACGGTGATTGGATCTGGCAATTGGTATGCCGTGTGGTCGCCTCTGCGCTCCCGTGTGTGCAATGACTGACGTTGGTCGCTGTCCGACAGGGGTACTGCCATTTCCAAGATCGTTGCGGAAAACACAGCCGCCCATGGCGAGGTCTTCCAGGAGCAGGTGGAGATGTGGGTGTTCGAGGAGAAGGTCGAGGTGCCCAAGGACTCCAAGCACTACAACCCGTCGGACCCGCTCTGCCAGGGACCCCAGAACCTGACCGAGCTGATCAACAAGTACCACGAGAACATCAAGTACTTGCCCGGCATCGCGCTGCCGCCCAATCTCCACGCCAACCCGTCGCTCGAGGACGCGGTCCGGGACACCACGATCCTCATCTTCAACGTGCCGCACCAGTTCGTCAATAAGGTCTGCGACCAGCTCCAGGGCAAGGTCCTGCCCTATGCGCGAGGCATCTCCTGCGTCAAGGGCGTCGATGTCAACGAGGAGGGCGTGAGCCTGTTCTCCGAGACCATTGGCAAGAAGCTGGGTATCTACTGCGGTGCGCTCTCCGGCGCGAACATCGCCACGGAGGTTGCGAAGGAGCTGTTCTCCGAGACCAGCATTGCTTACGATGCCCCGCATATGGACTCCAAGCTGCCCAGTCCGCAGCGGTCGCCCAACTCGTCCGCTGTCGACGTGATCCACTTCGAGCACAAGGACACCTCGGGCCAGTTCTCGGAGGTGAAGCTCCAGCCTCTCCCCTCGGAATACCCTCCCATCGACCATGCCCTGCTGAAGATCCTCTTCCACCGCCCCTACTTCCATGTCCGCGTGGTCAGCGACGTCGCAGGCGTGTCCCTGGGAGGCGCTTTGAAGAACATCGTCGCTCTCGCGGCCGGCTGGATCGACGGCTTGGGATGGGGCGACAACGCCAAGGCCGCCATCATGCGGGTCGGTCTGATGGAGATGGTCAAGTTCGGCGAACAGTTCTTCGGCGCATCGGTCAACTCGCGAACGTTTACGGAGGAGAGCGCCGGCGTTGCGGACCTCATCACGAGCTGCAACGGCGGTCGCAACCACCGCTGCGCGAAGCTGAGTGTCCAGCGAGGAAAGCCCATCGAGGAGATTGAGAAGGAGGAGCTCAATGGGCAGAAGCTGCAGGGCACTTCGACCGCGTACGAGGTCAACCGGTTCCTGAAGAAGCAGGGCTGCGAGGATCAGTATCCTTTGTTCACTGCTGTGCAGAGTGAGTATCCTGTTTCTCCTCCTTTCCAGGTGTTGTATGTTTGAGTTGTGAAGCTGATCTTGCGACAGGGGTTCTGGAGGGCAAGATGCGTCCCGAGGAAATTCCTAATTACATTGAGCGATAAATAGGTCCGAGACCTCGGAAGTCTGTCCTAAGGAGCGGAGATGGATCTTAAGGAGCAGTGGCTCTCACTGCCGCGGGACTGTCATGACCCATCACTTGCCTAGTCTGATTATCGGGAAGGCATGGGCGTCTTTCGGTAGCTAGAGTAGAATGTCACGTTATATAGAGATTCCATAGACGTGCGAGATGTCTCCAATTGCCGGTGCAGACTGGAATCGTCGGTGGATGGTCTCGATGGTTGGCACAGTACATGATATAGCTAAAGGCTCTAGTGAGTAGTGTTTATCAATGCGAGCATCTAACTCACGATGGATTATCTGATAATCGTTATCTGTTGGTTTCACGGAAGTGCTCAGTCCGGGACGTGGAACGCCAGCTCCAGCCCGAGGTCGAGGCTCAAGTTTAATCCCTGTCTGAGGGCCATGGCATGATGTCAGCTGCTGCAACCCCGCGAGTTGACGGGTCAGCCCGACGAGTGCGCTTCGTCGTGCGTCTGAGTCTGTCTAATTCTCATTAATTCCACTCGTTATTCCTACTTTCCTGGATCATATGGAGATTTGTCAGGTTTAACCACATTTGGGCCGGGCGTCGTCGTGGTCCAAGGCTCCGCAACCTGCTTTCCCACGGACACCTCAAAATTCAATTCCAGCCGGAATCCTTCCCCCTTCCCCCTCCGCTTATCAGATACCATCTGTTATCTCTGAACGGTAAACTGCTAAATGGTACTCCGGTCCCATGGACGCTGCTGCTCCACGCCAGGTTTACCTTCTCCCCTTGAAAGACGACGGCTCGCCGGACGTGCCTGGCGGATATATCTATCTCCCTCCTCCGCCGAGCGACCCTCCGTATTATTATCTCCTACGGTTTGTGGTCGAGGGGACCAGCTCGATATGCAGAGGGGGGAGCTTGTGGGTGGATATTCCTGAGGAAGAAGAAGGAGGAGGAGGAGGAGGAGGGATGGGGAAGGTTGAGGGTGGACGTGGGAGGTTCAGAGAGTTCAAGCTACGACCGGATTTCAATAGGAATATACGGATTGATGTCCCTGTGACACGTGCGGGCGCGTTTGCGTTTTACGTTACTTATTGTCCGATTCCCGACTTTTCTGTTTCTCTCTCTGGTTCCGACTATGTCTCCGGGTCTGTGACGGACCCTGCGGCGGCGGCGGCGTCGTCGTCGTCGACGCCAGAACGGAAACAGGCGAGAACACCCACGTACTATATCGATGTTGCGCCGAAGTTGATCCTTAGGGGCAAAGATCTACCAATCAATGCACTCTCCATCTTCTCACTCGTCTCCAAATTCATGGGCAAGTACCCCTCTGACTGGGAGAAACATCTACATGGAATCTCCCAGCGGGGATACAACATGATCCACTTCACGCCGCTGATGACGCGCGGCGTCTCCGACTCGCCCTACAGTATCTACGACCAGCTGACTTTCGACCAGGCCTGTTTTCCTAACGGAGAGACAGACGTCGCGGAGATGGTGGCCAAGATGGAGATGCAGCACGGGCTCCTCGCCCTCACGGACGTGGTGTGGAACCATACGGCGGGTAATAGTCAATGGCTCGAGGAGCATCCTGAGGCCGGGTATAGTGTTGAGAATGCTCCGTGGTTGGAGGCGGCGTTGGAGCTGGATGAGGCGTTGATGAGGTTTGGAGAGGAGTTGGAGAGGTTCGGGTTACCGACGGAGTTTGGGAGTGTGGATGAGTTGAGGGTTGTCGTGGATGGGGTGAGGAGGTGTGTTATTGAGGAGATAAGGCTGTGGGAGTTTTATGTTGTCGATGTTAAGGCGGAGATTCAGAGGATTGTTAAGGAGTGGGTGAGCGGGAATGATGAGGAGATTGTCGCTGGAGGTGGTGAAGATCTGAGAATTGCTGGGCTTGAAGGTATTAAGGACTGGACGCTGGGTCAGAAAGCGAATTTCCTTCGTGAAAAGGCGCTCTCTAATGGGACGCAGATTTTGGGGAGGTTTAGCAGGAAGGTCGATGCGAAGGTCGCCGTGCGTCTGGTGAACGCTCTCTTCGGACGGTACGATAAATCGCCATCCGACGTTTCCGCAGTGGAGAGCGAGCTGGTGAAGATCCTCGACGAGCTGAACCTACCGCTCTACAGGGAATACAATGCCGACGTCGCTGAGATTCTGGAACAGATCTTCAATCGCGTCAAATATCTCCGGATCGACGACCATGGGCCGAAACTTGGACCTGTCACGAAAAAGAATCCCCTCGTTGAGACCTACTTCACACGGCTACCTCTTAACGAAACTACCAAGAAGTATAACCCTAAAGCGCTGGCGCTGGTGAACAACGGCTGGATCTGGAACGCCGATGCGATGCGGGACCATGCTGGGCCGGAGTCGAGGGCGTATCTGCGCAGAGAGGTAATCGTCTGGGGCGACTGCGTCAAATTGCGATACGGCTCTTCTCCGCAGGATAATCCGTTTCTGTGGGACTATATGGCACAGTATACGCGTCTCATGGCGAAGTACTTCGCCGGCTTCCGTATCGATAACTGCCACTCTACTCCGCTCGTCGTGGCGGAATACTTCCTCGACGAAGCGCGAAAAGTGCGGCCGAACCTGATCGTCTTTGCAGAGCTTTTCACTGGCTCTGAGGAGACAGACTACGTCTTCGTCAAAAGACTCGGGATCAATGCTCTCATTCGCGAGGCAATGCAGGCGTGGAACACCGGCGAACTGAGCCGTCTTGTCCACCGTCATGGCGGTCGCCCGATTGGGAGCTTCGATGTTGATCTGCCGTCGGCAGGGAGTAGTCATGCTATTGTTTCTGCAAGTTCAGGGAGCGAAACCGAATGTATAAGTCATATCCGGCAGAATCCCGTGCATGCCCTGTTCATGGACTGCACGCATGACAACGAACTTCCAGCGCAGAAGCGCGATGCAAGGGACACCCTTCCGAATGCGGCTCTGGTCTCGATGTGCGCGTCGGCCGTGGGAAGCGTGATGGGCTACGATGAGGTGTACGCGAAGCTGGTGGATGTGGTGAGTGAGACGCGGCTGTATTATTCGAAGTTTTCGGAGTGTGAGGAGCTTAAAGTTGGTCCTGGAGAGGGAGGGATCGGTGGGATCAGGAAGTTGCTGAACAGGCTGCATACGATGATGGGAGTTGAAGGGTACGATGAAACGTATATTCATCACGACGGTGCGTATATTACGGTTCATCGAGTGCAGCCTCGGACGAGAAGAGGCATCTTCTTGATTGCGCATACTGCGTTTCCCGGATGCGACAATGACCGTGGGGTCCTCGCGCCTACGCATCTAACTGGTACGGAGGTCAAGCTGATTGGGAGCTGGACGTTGCAAGTTGATGCGGATGAGAAGACAAGAGCTGAGATATCAGCGGACAAGAAGTTCCTGCGCGGCTTGCCGAGTCGCGTTCTCGAGCTCGACGCCGTGAAGAGAGAGAATGAAGGGACGGATTCGATCATTTCCGTCTCGGAGAAGTTCGTCCCTGGGTCGATTGCCCTGTTCGAAACGTGGATTCCAGGCGCAGAGCACTCTGAAGGCCTGAGCAAGTTCATCACCAGCGGCGCAGATGAGGCATTCGCGGAGCTGGATCTGGTCGATTTGAACTTTGTGATCTACAGATGCGAAGCGGAAGAGAGGGACTTGAGTGATGGTCGGGACGGAGTCTACGAGATACCCAATTATGGTCCATTGGTCTATGCCGGTCTTCAAGGATGGTGGAGCGTGCTGGAGGATATCATCAAGTACAACCAGCTGGGACATGCGCTGTGTGATCACCTCCGCCAGGGCCAATGGGCTCTGGATTACGTTGTCGATCGGATGGAGAAGGTTGCTGAGAAGGAGGGGTACACCCGTCTTCGCAAGCCGGCAGCGTGGCTGAAAGAGAGATTTCAGGCTGTCCGCGGCTTGCCTAATTTCCTTTTGCCGAGATATTTTGCGATAATCGTGCAGATCGCCTACAATGCGGCTTGGAAACGGGGCATCCGGCTCCTTGGAAAGGATATATGCCACGGTCAAGAGTTCATACACCAGCTGGCCATGGTCAGCGTGCAGATGACCGGATATGTAAAGTCCGCATCGCTATGGCCCACCAAGAGCGTCCCTTGTCTCGCGGCTGGTCTGCCGCATTTCTCTACAGATTGGGCACGATGTTGGGGTCGAGATGTCTTTATCTCTCTCCGCGGATTGTTCCTCGTTGCCGGCCGTTTAGACGATGCTAGAGAGCATATACTTGCATTTGCGAGCGTGCTCAAGCATGGGATGATCCCGAATCTATTGAGCAGCGGGAGATTTCCACGGTATAACTCTCGGGACTCGGTGTGGTTCTTCCTCCAGGCTATCCAGGACTACACGAAGATGGTCCCTGGAGGAATTGGGATTCTGGAAGAAAAGGTTCTGAGGAGGTTCTTGCCATACGATGATACTTGGTTTGCTTACGATGATCCGAGGGCGTATTCTCAGTCTTCGACGATTGCGGAAATCATGCAGGAGGTCTTTCAACGACACGCTACGGGGCTATCGTTTAGAGAGCACAACTCTGGGCCGGACCTCGATAGGCAGATGAAGCCTGAAGGCTTCCAGATCGACGTCAGGGTGGACTGGGAGACGGGGTTTATCTTCGGCGGGAACCAATTCAACTGCGGGACATGGCAGGATAAGATGGGCGAGAGCGAGAAGGCAGGAAACAAAGGTATTCCAGGGACACCCCGAGACGGCGCAGCTATCGAAATCACTGGCCTTTTATATAGCGCCCTTAAATGGGTCTCTGAGCTGCGTCAGCGCGGTTTATACAAACACGAAGGAGTCCACATCGGCAACGGCGACGGAAACTCATTCATCACATTCAAATCCTGGGCCGCCCGAATCAAATACAACTTCGAACACTGTTACTACGTCCCCCTCTCCCCAGACGACGACATCCACCACGACGTCGACCCAGTTCTCATCAACCGCCGCGGCATCTACAAGGACCTCTACCGCTCCGGCAAACCTTACGAGGACTACCAGCTCCGCGCCAACTTCCCCATCGCCATGACCGTCGCCCCGGACCTCTTCACTCCGTCAAGGGCACTGCACGCCCTGCGAATCGCAGACTCTGTTCTTCTCCGCGGCGGTCTCACGGGCGTGGGCATGGCCACCCTCGACCCAGAAGACCTCAATTACAGACCTAACTATAATAACTCCGAGGATTCGACTGATTTTAAGACAGCGAGGGGGCGGAATTATCATCAGGGCCCGGAGTGGGTTTGGTTGATGGGGTACTTTCTCCGCGCACTCTTGCGTTTTGATCTGCTGTGCAGGAAGAAGGGGAAGACGATGGCAGATGAGGAGGAGAGGATCGAGACGTTTCTGCAGATTTCCAGGAGATTGGAGGGGTGTAAGCGCGCGCTGAGGGAGAGTCCGTGGAGGGGGTTGGTGGAGTTGACGAACAAGAATGGGGCGGTTTGTAAGGATTCGGTATGTTGTCTCTTTGCATCTCTTTTGTCTGCTCGTGGTATTTTGTCCGTTTAATATATTCATGACGCTCGCTCTGGCTGACAATTGGTCATATGTAGTCTCCGACGCAGGCATGGTCCGCGGCGTGTCTGTTGGATGTTTATTATGATGCGTCGAGGATTTCAGTCGAAGGAGAGGAGGAGGGAGAGTAGACGGATTGTTGTTTCTCTCTTCTCTCTCTTTCTCTGTCTTTCTTTTTTGTAATCAAACAGTTATTCGCCTTGGCAAGTGTAGTTCTTTAATAATAACTTATGTCATATTTGATATTAATGACAATGCTGTTTCGCAGCATACCTACCTATTTATTTTCCTCTTTTGTCCAAATTATTTATAATTATATATATCTTCCTGCTGTATCTCTGCCGGAAAAATCCAACTTTAGAGATATTTAGATTCATAGGCTGTATTAGGAAGGGAATGAGAGAGACTGAATCAGGGGTAAGGCCTATACAATCAATAAAAAAGGGACAAAAAAGTATAATGTCTACGACTTGCTAGATACAATCAATCAACCTAGTCACATCTCACTCAACGACAAGACAAGCATCGCGGATTCCCTAGGACCGTTTCATCATCTGGGAAGCGTGCTTTGTGCTTCCAGTCCCTTCTTGTTATCGTCATTATCAATTTCACTTAGAATGCATTAGTAATATTTCATCTGTCCTAGGATGACTGCTGTTGTGGAAGCAGCAGAGCATATGGCTCGCCGCTATGCGCTGCAATGAAATTGACAACCTTGAGGTGGACAAGTTCTGTGCCAAGGATCTTCAGGAACTTAGGATTCGTGATCAGACAAGACTTTGATCCTGTCAAGCAAACAAGCTTCTTCACTTTCATATCCAACAGATCTACCCGTGACTCCAGAAGATGAGTTTATCGAATGCGACTTTCCGGAATACAGCAACAGATCAGGCCAGGAAATTAAGGACACACCAATATACCATGCACGCAAGCTGAAGCATTACCTTGGGAAATATCTCGTTGGTTCCGAGTGCACATATGACCAGGACTCTGTATGGTGCTGTGAAGAGTAAGTTCCGTACCTATGAGTTGGCTGATGACCTTTCTCTCCTCCTCCTGCCCCCCCCCCCCCCCCCCCCCCCCCCCCCC
>Ga0207841_1000060_pt1 | contig 186575 bp, 168 predicted proteins | sample HigsolmetaGSP18D_FD_184846 | JGI IMG/M metagenome (GOLD analysis project Ga0207841, IMG submission 184846) | High solid enriched microbial communities from the Joint BioEnergy Institute, USA - SP1-8-D (SPAdes) | ecosystem: Engineered > Bioreactor > SSF (Solid state fermentation) > Aerobic >...
CCTGTCATATAGGCATTGCTAGTAACACAGGTCTATTCTTGCTCTTATATTGCTCACCCCCTTGTTTCTTGTCTTCAAGATAAACCAACGACCCCTTTAGGTCTAGTTATCTAGGCCTGTCGTTACATGCAGCACCTCTGTCGAGGTTCCTTAGGACGTTTACGAAAATCAGGACAATACGAGTAGTCGAAGTGGATCTCGGGACGCTATGCGTCGTTAAGTACTGCCGTTCACGTGGTACATAATATGTCCAGACATTATGACCGAAGAACCTATCTATCTATATCAAAACAACCTTTCTAACCAAACGCCATATTTCATGTACCCATCAGTAGACGCTTATTACTTATGTACTTCTAGACTGTCTCTCCCCGGAAAGCCGTAAACTGGAACCGACCACTTAGTTCAGCGAGCCATTGACAGCGGCTGTCAGTTCCTGGGTCCCTTTTCAGCCTCGCTCGCCTCCTGTTTGACCCGCCGCTCTTCCCGCCATTTGGGCCCGAATCGAATAACGGCCAGCAGCAGCGGAATCGTGAAGAGCATCATAACGAACGCGATGAAGGTGAAGCACCAACCGATCCCCATGGCATCCAGCATCGGTACAAGCACCGCCGTCGCCCCGGCCCCGAGCAGGCACCGGACAAAGTTGTTCGACGCCGTAGCCGCGGCCGCAGTGTTCGGGTAGATGTCGACAAGCAGCGTGCTGACGGTGTTGAAAGACGCGGTCAGGGAGAGACCTAGGATAAACAGGATAATCGTGGGAGCGGCGATGTGCGTGCCGTAGTTGAGGCACCATCCGAAGGCAATGACGGCCGAACTCGAAATCAGTATAAGGGGGAACGCGATTTCCAGACGGGCCTTTTCAATCGGAAAGTTCCTCAGGTCCGTGTGCCGGTTCTTGACAAGGGGGAATCCCAGGCGCTTCGCAATGCGGCGGTAGTTGTAGTCGAGAAATTTCCCGTTTATGATGGAGGCGACGGTAGAACCGACGCCAAACGGAAGGTAGCAGAGGCCGATCTGCAGGTCGTTGAGGCCGTAGAGGCGAGGGAATATGGAAGGGATCGACGCGGAAATGTCATAGAAACCAGCAAACATGACGGCATTCGATAAGAGCAGCATGCTCGTGTCTTTCTGGAAGACAATGGAGAGCGTCTTCAGAGGGTTCGGAAAGCTGATCTTGCGGGAACCATGGGGCGCATCGACTGGGCTCCCTTCCGTGGCGGCCTTGCGCGCCTTGAGATAGCTGATCAGGGACATGTTCCATTTCTGCGGTGGGATCGAGCCATTCCCAACGACCCGGCGGGCCGTCTCGGGGAAGAAGATCAGAAATGGTACGAGGAAAGCCGCAGACAGGATGACGAGAAACCAGAAGATGGCCCTCCATCCCAGATACTGGGCAAGCAGACCTCCAATGACAGGGCCCAGCGAGGGACCCATGAGCGAACCAGCGGTCACGAAGCCCATGTATGAGCCTCGCTGCGCCGACGTAGCAACATCCGCGACCACGCCTGAAGAGAGGGCAATCGTGGTGCTGCTCCCGGCACTTTGCATGCACCGGAGGATGAAGAGGGCCGCATAGTTGTTCTGCAAGGCGAGGCCGATGTTGGCAGCAATGTAAATGGTGAAGCAGAGCATGTATGCTGGTCTCCGTCCAGCCTTGTCAGCAAAGTCGCCTATGAACATGGGCGACAGCCCCTGGAAAATCTATAACAAGAATTAGCCATCGCCATCGAACGCGGGGGACGTTCCGTGCCGCGCCCTACCATGTAGCTGGTCAACGTCAAGTTGATCAGCGAAAGGGAGACATTGAGATCTTGCGCGACGGCATTGAGGGCGGGGAAATAGATCTGGGAAGAGAGCGGCGAGAAGAAGCCTGCCCATGATGCCGTGAAGACGATATAGCGCCTCTGGGCCTTGGTGAAGACTGAATACTCAACGACGGATGAGCGCCTGTCGACATTGGCCTCGAGAGCGGCCTCGTCACCGCCGGACGAGTCTTGCTGCTGCTGATCCGGCTCTCTGATGGAGGCACCCAGGGTTTCCTTATCCTTCTCGTTCTGCTCGGTGGCCGCCATGTGTCAACCACAGCCCGATACCAGATCCAGGTGAGCCGGCGTCCCGTCAAACCACCGGGAGAGCATGATGGGCGGTGCGAGAGGACCACTCTCGCCACTTATATCGGCCGGGGCAGCAGTCTGGCATGTCATGGTAGCGTGCGTAGGGATGGAGCCGGCGTCAGAGTCCGCAGGAGAGACCGCTTAGGGCAAAGATGCGCCATCATTGGATCTCGAGCGCGGAGGTCTGGGTCGCGCGTGCCGAGAGCCGTGTGCCCCGACGCTGGGACCCTGGCCGGCCGGCGGCATGGCCCGCCAGGGTTCCTACAGTGGAAATTTTTTGGAGTCTTTCTTTTTGTCTATCTGGCTCGTGCCCTCCGGACTATCAAGCGTGTTAAGTCCGGCTGGCGTTGGCCGCCGCGAGGCCGTGACAGCGGACGACGCTGGACGACGTTCACCAGCTTCAAGCTGATACTTGTGTTCCTTAGTCAGGACTCAAATCCAAGAAACGGAGGTTCCAGTGGAACCTAAGAACGACATCCTACACTTTTCAAAGGACTGCGGAGTAGAAAGTACTCTCGTACTGCTGCTTACTAACGTATGTAGTCAACTAAGCTTCTTTGTATTCATGGTACCATTCCGCCCTGTGCACACGCGAGCATTACGGGGAAGCCTTAGCTACTTCTAGGGCGATGCAGCCAAGTCTAACCAGCATCGGCCGCACAGCAGATCGGGGGCAACTAGCAAGTCCCTCTAGGCTCATATACCTAATCAAATAGTCCAGGACAACATCATGTCCCATTTGTCATCTGCCTTGATACCATCAACTTCGCCGTAGCAGCGCCCTACTTCTTTGCCTTCACCGCTTCCTTACATGCCTGAAAGAAGATCTGGCAGAACTCCCATACCTCGGTGTATGTGTTGTACAGAGGCGCTGGGGCGACTCGAATCACGTCTGGCTTCCTTTCGTCTACAACGACGCCGTTTTCTTCCAGGGCTGCCATGACGCTGTCCAGCAGACCTGGCTTCATACGGAGACTTAGCTGGGCCCCGCGCTCCTCTGGATTCGACGGAGTGATGATCGCAAAAGGCTTGTCTTCTGGAGCTGCGTCAAGGGGATATTTCAACAGGAGATGCTCCAGGTAGCCCGTAAGTTCGAGTGACTTCTTGCGGATTTCAGTCATCGAGGTCCGGTTGAAGATCTCCAGAGAGGCCGCCACGGCGTTAAGATCCAACACGGACGGATTAGACAGCTGGTATCCTGCGGCACCTGGCTGGGGAACAAACCCTGGAGAATACCTAGTCAGTCACAAGGATTACGGAAGAGAGAGAGAAAATGTTTGCCATACTGTTGTTCATAAGAAATCTGGTTTCCTTGTCTCCACCCCACCATCCAGCCAATCTGTGACGGAAAGGTTCCTCGCCATCGGCCTTGTCCATGTCGACTCGTCCGTGCTTTTCGTGTACAAAGAGGCCAGCCATTACACCCGGCCCTCCGTTGATGTACTTGTAGTTGCACCACGCAGCGAAGTCCACGTCCCAGTCATGTAGTTTCAGATCGACATTTCCAACGGCGTGAGCGCAGTCCCAGCCGACAAGGATACCCTTAGAATGAGCATGAGCAGTGATCGTCTTCATGTCGAAGTACTGTCCTGTGTAGTACTGAATAGCGGGAAGGAGAACCAGAGCCGTAGTCGAGGCATTATCGTCAATGACCTGTAGTATCTTCTCGGTTTTTAGGATCGGCGTTTCGGGGTCATCGGGCTCGATAAGGACCATTGCATCCTTCGGATCTAGATTATAGTGCCGGATCTGAGATTCGACAGCGTACTGGGATACCGACAATTAGCATCATATTTCAAGATGAATCGAGAAGAACACACACATGGTCACTTGGAAATGCTTTCCCCTCGAGGATAATCTTGTACCTCTCCTTGGTTGGACGGTAGAAGCTCGCCATCAGGAGGTGGAGGTTCGCTGTCAGGGTTCCCATGACGGCTACCTCGCTTGGAGATGCTCCAACCACGGGTGCCATCAATTTGGACCCTGCGGCGTCGACATCGACGAACGGAGGGAGTAACTCGTCCTCGTGGGGCACGAAGTGGCCCATCACACCCTTGATTGCCCAGGTTCGCAGGTACTGGTCGATGTACTTGCGAGCATTGCGAGGCTGAAGACCGAGAGAGTTCCCGCAGAGGTATATGCACCTTGGATCAGAGGAATCCGCGTCTATTTAACAGTCAGTACAAACTGCAACAGGCGATCACATCTAGTACAGCTCCCGCAAGAGCCGCAGAGATGGTGCGCACCCTCCGTTGTCGCCAATTTCTTCCTCTTGAGATCCTTCTTGGACGGGATGATGAACTCTTCCCGAAAGCGACGGAGAGGGTCCTTGGCGTCTAGAGCCTGGGCATACTCCTTGCTGTTCGCGCGTATGTCGTCCTTGTAAGGCAGAGGCGGCCCGTTCATAATGTCTCGAACGTGCATCCGGGAACCCATCTTGGACGAAGGCTCTTAGGATGCGATCCAAGATGAGGGAGAAGAACAGGAAAAGAACTGCTCCTTCGCGGAGCACAAGGACAGTGCGAGCGGGCATCCGCGATCACCTGCGTCGCATTCACTGTCGCGCGGCCCCGCGGGCACCCGCCGCCTGGACCGCGGGGCCGTTCCTGCCGAGAGACGATTCTGCCGCTTCTTGCCGACCGGCGATCGCCCAATGGGGTCATCGCCGAAGATCTTAGTAAACCTCCGTCCGTTAAATAACTAGCAATAGTCAATGACGGTGTAGCAAGCTGCGACTGAAACTCAGATCATCGATATCCGGACAGAACCCGCCTCGGAGCAGCGTTTGCTCGCAGAACATGTCGCCGCATAGCATGCTATCGTCGGCCGCCTGTCAGTTGGCGCGACAGCAGCCCTCTCCCGCCATGGCCTTCGTTCAGTGTTGCCGTCGCGCATTCTCGACCTCATGGTCCTCTTCGATCTACTCCGCAACCTCCGCATCGTCGCCCGCCGGCAATCACTCCCTGCAAACTATCCCAGAATTCCTTCTTCCGTATCGACGGAATCGAATTCAGTTCTCCTCATCTTGCTTGCCGCCGTTTCCGTCCCGTCGACAGTGTTTCGCATCCTCATCTACAGCCTCGAACCGCGGGGCAAAGGTAATACAGAATCCGAGAGTCGATGACGACGGAAATCCGCTGTGGATTCATATCACTCCGCGAGCTGCAGCTGTACGTGAGTTTATTTCCTTCTGGTTATACTGCTTGATTGTTCCGTGTCGGGAGTCCCCGTTGCCCTGGCATCTTCGGTCAGATGCTGCATAGTATTTCGTACCCTGTCTGAACCACCCTGGCCGCGTTATAGTTCTATGTTTGAATAAATCTGGCACGTACGACCATAGGGTGTGGAAAACAGGGCTTCCCGTCCGCTCAGCCGTACTTAAGCCACACGCCGGTCGGTTAGTAGTTGGGTGGGTGACCACCAGCGAATCCCGGCTGTTGTACGTTTCTGCTTTTTTTGTTCTTTTTCCTATTCGGATTTTTTTATGACCGTGTTTTATCTTTTTTTCTTGCCTTTAACGATTATTCTTATAATCAGCTATCGTCGCTTATTGTCATGGTCGTGGAAGACATGCTGACGAACGCAAAATAGCGCCTACGAGAAATCACAGACCCCTCCTCGTCGTCCATATCGACAACACTCCAGGAGAACCCATACCATCACCTGCGGATCACTGTGACCAGCGGTGGTTGCCACGGCTTTCAGTACTTGATGTCACTTGAGCCGTCGTCGAAGATCGACCCGGAAGAAGACACTGTCTTCGTTGCCGAGCCGCCTTCGGAGGCGGAGGGTTCGACCGGTGGGGGTGAAGCGAAGGTTGTGATGGATACCCCCTCTCTGGAGCTGCTGTCTGGTAGCACGGTCGATTATACGATGGAGCTGATTGGCAGCCAATTCAAGATCGTGGACAATCCGAGAGCCACGAGTAACTGCGGCTGCGGGACTAGCTTTGATGTCAAGCTCTAATTTTGTTGTTTATTGACAGAGATCGTGGCGGGAAAAGAGATCACGGTCTTGGGAGATGTATTATGTTTGAAAGTTGCTTTGTTTTCATCTCTGCTCAGTATGCAGCCATGTGGGATGATAGAACATTTATATTTGCATTGTGTATACCACCAATAGCTACATTTATTTAATGGTATCTGCCGTCGACGTTAGGCATATCTAGCCCTTCTCTCTCGAGCAGATGCATTCAGCCCGGCTCTCCTGGTATTCTATTCTCCTTATTTACTTAGGGTATAGACGACGCTAATGCCATCAACTTCACGACTGTTTCCTAGTCTTCGTCATGAATTCGCCGTGCAAAGATATACATAAATTAGAAGCAGCCGGTAATATGACATGCGCGCCTGACAAATCCCCTTGGATTCGAACCATTCCCTACCCCAAACCGGGTTTCTAGTCTAGAAATCGACGTAAATAGATGGAGTATGAGAATGGGAGTCAACAAAAAGACATGAAATGTATGACTCGTTTCCCCTCCTCCAGTTCCCATCTCGCGTGTCCCCCTTTATTTTTGTTTCCCCGTATGGCGGTGAAATGCAAACATTTCATTATCCCGGGTCTACTACTGACCTTCCCGTCCCCATATTCCCGGACTTTTAGGGATATACCCATTCCTAGGTTGAGTTCATCAAGATCTTTTTTTCATCTTTCATTGCAGAAGCTCATACGGGTCTAGACATAGCTTGGATACCAAGCGAGTTCTAGATCCTCACTGAGACCTGACAGGGAAAAGAATCCGGCGTATCCATCTAATACGTTCTGGCCAGGTTTCTCAGGTACCAATCCACCAGTCTCCGTCCAGCCTTGGCCTCGCTGATGTGGATCAGATCGCCCTCAATCGCGTAATCCAAGTCGCTAGCGTTGATAGGTTCGCCCTCGAGCAAGCCACCCTCGACCCAGCGCACCTGGCGGCTCCGTTGCTTGTTCACGAGCAACCACGAGCGCAGCTTCTCCGGGTCAACCTCAAGGAAACCGGCAAGCTTCTTCAGGTCCATGGTGGTGTAGAGCTTCAGATACGACTTGACGGTGGGGTTGAACAGGGTGTTCTTGACCTCGTCCATGAAAATGGCGGTGTGGTGGTCCACGGGGTCGATGTTGAGATGCGGGTTGTCGAAGTCCGGTGGCGTCGGGTTGATGAACTTCGGGCATGCGGAGCGGAAGAGCTCCTCGAACAGAGGAAGAGCCTCGGGGCCGCCACGCTGGAGGCGGTTGAACTGCTCGCCATACTTCTCGCGCAGGGCGGTGTGGATGGTGTCGTCCAGGCGGGTTGGGTGGAAGGCCACACAGATAGCAATCAATGCCAGCATCTGGTCGTTCTTCTTTGCAATCGCGTCGTAGCTGTTGCCGCCCTTCTGGAAGTTCTTCGTCCGCGAAACGTAAACCAGGATGTGGCTGAACATGCGGATGGCGTCGGCGTAGCGACGCAGCATCATGTACGAGAAACCGACGTAGTAGTATGTCGTGAAGTGGGCAGCCATGACACGGGCGAACATGGCCTTCTTGTTCATCTCGATATCGTCAAGGGTCTTGAGGGCAAGGCTGAAGTCACCCAGCAAGCAGTGGACACGCAGCAGCCCGATGATCGAGAAGTAACCCAACATCTTGTACAGAGGGCGGGAACCATACTCTCCGGCAACGGCCGCAGGGTCCTCACCTCGTTTGATGGCGGCAAGCTGCTCGTTTATCTGTGATCTCTGAATGAGGGAGTAGAGGACGTTCAGGACCGAGTAGCAACCCCACGTATTCGGGTTCTCGCGCAAGAGCTGTGCCTCCTCCTCGTTGGTCCCGCTCCGAGCGACGCGGTTACGGTATCGACAGAAAGACTCGAACTGGTAGATGAACTCATCGATGACATCCCACGCCCAGTAGTACTGTAGAACATGGTTAGTCGAACACCCACAGACCCCGCATTCAAAGGAACAATGAAATCCACAAATTGCGGAACTCAAACTCAACGCGACTGCATGACATGTAAAATTTCGGGAATGACAGCACATACAGAAGGAACCTCCAGCTCCACGGGCCCGTCCGAATTCAAAATGTAGTGGAAGAGACTGCAGTAGTTGTCGTAGCTTGCGAATTTAGTTTCCAAGGTGGCCTGGAACTCAAGCGGGGTAGCTGCGGCGGCGAGTTGCGCCTGGAGATCTTGGGTGTGAGATGCAGCTCCGAGCGATGTAGTCCGCTCGAGCTCGCTCATGCCATCATCAAAGTGCACCTGCTCCCGGTAGTCATTGACAAGTGCCTCCTCCTCAACATCGGACTCATCGCCCAGGTTGGCGCGCGCATTGGCGCGTTCGTCGTACGACATGATGACAAGTTGTTTGGTCGTGGAGATGGGAGCGAGAGGGGCAGTTGCGGGGGATAGGCGTTGGGATCAGTGCCCGTCGTCTTTCGTCGTCGACGTCGTCGTTGTCGTGGATCGGGTTTTCAGTCGTTCGGCAGGTTCGAATTTTGAGGGTTTTCGCTTGTTGTAACCCTTTGTGCTTATCTTATCTGCTGCGCACAAAGATCTGCTGAGTCAGCTGTGACGTGCATCGCATTGAACAAGTCGAAGTCCAATGCAAGAGAATGTTATTGAAAAAAATTGCAGAATTTATTGTGACCTAGAGATATTTTGTGTTCTTTAATTACTTTATTTTATCTTTAATTTGTTAATCTTTTTATCTTCCCAATATCAGCGACTTCTTCATCTAGCCTGCTCCTCCAGCTTAGCCCTCCTTCTGTTACAAAGGCATTGTGAGATCCTAGTTGGAGGGCGGAATTACTTATTTCCGGGACAGTCATGTGACTGGATCAGTGCGATCAATTCTTGGCATACTGATCCAACTGATCCGGGGATCAGAGGATCAGTTCAGAATCCTACTGATCCAAATGATCCAAGACTATGAGCCATTCCACAAGCCTTGGAGACCCAGGAAGACAGCATGTATATAAAGACACTCCTTTCAGACAGATTCCGACCCTCGTGGTCGACTCACATAGCAACCTGTCATATAGACATTGCTAGTAACACAGGCTTGTACTTACTATTATATTGCTCACCCCCTTGTTTCTTGTCTTCAAGATAAACCAACGACCCCCTTTAGGTCTAGTTATCTAGGCCTGTCGTTACACCTTCATCCTATTATTAGAGGACGGTCTCAGAGATTAATTATTTATATAATTTTCGGTATTTAAGAATCCTAAACTATCAGCTGTCACTGCTAGGAAGATATTTTCACCAGTTTGTTTCCGAGGATAACAAATCTGGACCCAAATTGTTGAGAGGATTGGAAAAGTTCTGTAGTTAAATTCTGTGAAATGTACCAAAAGCTTGTATGTATGTACTTAGCCAAAGTATAAATGGTTTATGAGTGTGTATATGTCTATACTCTCTGATTGAACCCCAAACATATCGAAAAAGTACAAGACAATAGCGACAGTGTCGCCATAAATGGAACATGCGGCGAAGATACTTGGAGTCGATTGATACTGTAGGATTAAGTTAGCACCAGAGACCAAATGAGAAAAATATATACCATCAAGTACGAAAAAATATGTCCCTTAGCTCAATCTTACAGTGTGAATTGTCGCCTCGTTGTTTGAGATTGAGATAGCAAACATTCTGCAGTACTTGAGAATTGAAATAGTCTCCCAAGTCAGCACATAATAAGCGTTGAGCCCCGGCTGTATCTCCGCTCCTTTTTAGCAGATGGAATATCTTAATTAATCTTAGCCACTTCGCCAAGGGTTCTCTTAGATAATGCCTACTCTGTCAACCTGCCTATCTCCGATATGGGATTTTTTTTATAACTTGCGACACAGCCTTGTCTCACCCTTCTCCGAGTACGCATAAGCAGATACCTGGCCCGGGTCAATCAAGTATGGACATAAGAAAAACTTGAAACAGAAGAGTAAAAAGAACCTTGGCAGATGATGTCAACATGATGTCTAGCTACCACAGCCGGAGAAAAGAAAGAAGAAATGAGACACAAATAATCTAGACGGCTATTCGGAATTGAGAAAAGTGCTGGATCACTTTGAATTCAGGACGAACAACACCGTATCTCCATCTACCTGGGTACCTATAGGAACATGACGTGATGTCCTTGTATATATAATTCTTGGGCCCGACTTTCAAATGTCTCGCAGCTGGCGGAGAATATCTAACCAAGTAAGCCGTGAGGGCTTCACATCAGACGCGCATGTCACGACCGATCGCCTTACTGCCACGCGACGGATATTTTGGCTATCAGAGATATGTACGGCGTACAAAGTAGTCCTTAGTGTACAGTAAGTGCCCCTGAATCCTACCCGGAGCATGCAGATAAGATCGTGGAGCTTTGACTGAAGACGGCCCTTCACTAGCGTGCCTTTATTGTCCTCGGCCAGATGACCAACCGGGAGCCAGACAATAACGGAATCAGGAGATAATTGAGCAACATGGACTTGCGCGAGTGTCTTGACACCCTCAGGCCGCTAGACAAGAGGTAGTCGATCACATGCGCAGTAAACCTGTTCACATATACCCAGCTCTTGCCGTAGTCATGCGCGTCCTCTTGGATAGGCTATTGGAGAGCGGGAGAGGTATCACAACGAACGGAAGCACAGAACCTCCTGATAATATTGCCATCATGAAACTGTCGGGGTGTTCTGTGCATCGGTCATCAGCAGAGCATAATCATCCATGCCCCCAATCAGCTTCAAAGAGACCCATTTCATGGACTAATCATCCTCCTTAACACACATTGTTATGTATCGATTAAGAGGAATCCAGAGGTGCACAAACAAAAGGTAAATCAAACTATCCACTTTCGAGATCTCATTATTGTGATGGCACAATGGCAGTGCTATGAAGCTGCCGATGAGTAAATAGGCCAAATAAGGAAGCTTGGCAAGGTTCATCACCAGGATCAGCCATTGCGAGGCGAAAAGAATCAGTCAAAATCAGCCTAGCTGTCTGAATGACTTTCACGGCCACAACTCAAAGAGGCAAAGAGCCGCGGGACGCTCCCAGAGCTACGGGTTCGTAGTCTACTCGAAAACGACCCACCCCAAAACACACCTGCTGCCTAACTCATAACAAAAACAATAATAATAGCGGCGGTGTATTGACGAGTCAGGAACTAGTTCACGGGGCGGTTACGGAAGATAACAATAAACAAGCTGAAGAATGAAGTTGGCTGAACTGGGGAACTCGATCCTCGAGAGTCGAAGCGGAGGTGAAGCCAAACAAGTGCCAGCCCGTTCTTGCCGCTACTACACGCGATTCCCTAGTGGCCGATGGTTTCCGGTTCCCACTCTGGTGTCTCCTTTCGCCTGGGCTTTGAGACGGAGGGATTGGATCAGGAAGGGAGAGGCTGAGACCTCTGAAGCGAGCATTTGAGGGAATACAATGAAAAACGGCAGGGAAACTTGCAGCATGGTCTCTCTCCAACTGCCCATTCAAGTAAGTATTTTTCGAGATACTGATGATGATGGCCTCCGTTTTCAATAACTTCCCGTTTCCTCCGCCATGGAGGTAGCAACTCGATGTACGGAAATTGGGGTTGCAAGCAGGATCTGACTACTCGATGACAAAATTGCGGCTACTGGCCCCGTGTCTCTGTCCTTTGCAGGCTGTTGTTCCAAGGAGAATCTTGACTTAGTAGCTGACAGCGACAGAAAGCAACCGCCGACCTGTAGCCTTATGGTGTTTCCTGTTCGACTTGCATCGACACCGCGTCCTCTTCCTGTTTTCCTTCCTCGCAAAGCTGAACGTCAGGTACCAGTGACGAGAGACAACGCTCAGCCCCATGTGATCTGAGATTGACGCCCCCAGTAACGCTGGTGGCACCGTCATAATTGGGATACACACTGCTCACTCCTGGGTGTCGCGGTCATGCCATGTTACTGACTCTTGACTGTCAAAGATGGCTACCGCTTCAGGAGGGAGGCTGACGCCGGACTTCAGCGCAGTCAGCTCGAGGGTACGGATTAGCCCCTTAACATGCTGCGATCGTCTGCCGAAGGCTGCAAAAAATCGACTTAGCTCGACAAAGGCTTGCTGTGATTCAGCATTGTCCAAATCACTTAGGAGTGTGAAGATAGCAGTGCAGGTTGGCTGGAGCATATGACTTGGGACCTGATTCAGGCCATAGGATTGACGCTCGATGCGGCAATATCTGGCAATTTCCCTCGCCGACCGGAGCTGAATGCTCTTTGCGTGCTCAGACTGAGGAGGCTGCGCTGCCTCTTTGAAATCGTCACGTCCTACAAAGATCCCAAATAATGTGATTACTGTCGAATGATACTGTGTCCTAGGGAAACGTCAATTCGCTGCGAAGAGTTAATAGACCGCCGATTTTCGATCCTTACCGCAAAAGCAGCACTTGAGGAACTGGCCGGCTGTCGATATCGAGGATTCTCGGTAGATTTTCATGCCAGTGCTGCAGCTTGGTATAGAGTTGATTGGCAGCTGTCCAGGTGTCATCGATGCTCATCCGTCGAGCCTTGTCAAACAGCAAATTCTGGATATCTACAACAATTTCTGTCAAATCGGACAAATCTGCCATAACGTAACGCAAAAGCGCAGGTTTTTTAGCATAGTCGATTTGGTTCGAGCGCGGATATGGGATCCACATTATGTCGTCGTCAAGATCGTACCCTGTATAAGGGCGGGATAATGGAAGGTCCAAATCCGCAACTTTTAGGAGAGTCATTGTCAACTGCCTAAGAGCGCTTGTTAGTTGACCTCTCATCAATGTACGGCGCGTGAACCCACGAGTTTAAAACGAAAATTCCCCAGGCAGTGAGGGCACAAGCATGCCGCATCTCTGCAGATACATTATGTTGACTATGGGATGACGGTCGAGAAGAAGCTGGAAATAGCCCAAGATCTTGTGCCAACTGTACTGCCTGTCTCAGCATCAGCCACCCAATCTTCTCCTCCCCCCGAAAGGTTAGCCTGCGATCTCAGAAATTAGTTGCTGAGACAGATAAACTGGGAATCGATTGCACGGGCAGCATACATCAGCACCATCAAGATGACGCCTTGTATGTTAGGAAGAGTGGCTTTGCCTTTTTCTGCCTTCCATAATTTCTCCGCTTCAGCATGGAAATGCTGACCACGAGAACTCATATCCCCAGGAACGGCAAACGCTTCCGGAAAATCCGAATACGTCTATTAGAGAAGGTCAGGGCAATCTCGGACGGGGTCGATGGGTGATTGCAGCATACACTTGCCAGAGCCAGTAGGCTGTTGACAAGAAATGGTGAGCAGAATTCTGAGTTCAGATCTCCCGAAGCCATATGCTCAAGGAAAAGTTGCTGGTCGATGAACTGCAAGAAAGGATGATTCCATGTGAAGTACAGAGAGACCAGATGAGACACAAACTGACTGTCGTCGGTGACACTGGTCCAAGGCTTAGCTGGGACATTGTACAGAGGGATATCACAGAGCTTCTCCAGAGTGATGAACTTGCGGCGAGAATAGGACTCGGAGGACAGGCGCTGCAGCTGATTTACCTGCGAGACCGCCTCTTCTAGACTGGCAGGAACCTTTGAGTCAGACGTCTCTTTATCGCGCAACTCACGGATGTTCTCTGAAATAGCGGCGGCGATATCACTCAACGAGGCGTTGCTGCGAATAAGGGTCAAGAGCCTGTCGACCCTTGTTGGCTCTGATGAGCGGAGAGACTCAATGAGTTGATAAAGCAGCTTCTTGTGATATTCAAGCTCTTCAATCGTACGCTTGACAGCAATCTTGCGCCTAAGGTCGAGAGTCTCGTCGAAAATACATTCCAAGTCTGCTGCTTCGCACGCTTTACATGGTGGCGGACGTCCGCTACACTGAAAAACGAGGAACAGTAAGCAACATGTCCATTTATTCAACTCGGGACAGAAGGCCCTACTTCAACTACATTTTTGAGGCTGAAGATCGAGCCAGAGCCTCAGAACTGACTGAATAAAGCAAAAGCTAAATATTTACCTTTCGTTTGGCCTGTTTGCATGCCAGGCATGCTGTCGAGTTCTTCTTTGGCCGAGAGGTGGATGCGGCAGAAGGGGCTGCCGCAGCACGAGGCCCGGGCGCAAGCGTTGGGAGCTTTCTGGGATGGTCGCTCATGTTCTGCCTCTCTTTTCAACAACTTATCGTGGAAATGCCTACCTACTTCCGGAGATCATCAGGTGAGGCGGCAGAGAGGCATACAATCTGTCTTCTGTGCTTTTCGAACCAGAAGGCGAGGCTGGAGAGACGATTTAAACCTTTGTCGACGTGTTGTTGACATTTGAAGGAGAATCGGTTCCTCCGCCCACTGTCCCTAATTGGCAATTGAGCGCTAACTGTTTCTCGGGCGCGATAGACGTGTCTGTCTGCACTGTGACCAACGGAGACCCGCTGCTGGCGCTGTTTGCTTCCTTAGAATCGACCAGTGGACATCTACTTGACAGATTGAAGCAATTCCCCAACCGAACTCTATCCTGGGACAGCTGCAGGAGAATCAACAGGGTTAAGTCTGCCGATCAGTTGCTCAGACGCCGGAAAAGAGATACTTTCCGGAATTATTGGCAGGACTGCAGCCAGCTGGTGAAAAACTCTGCATCACTCGATTTGAACGACTAGTGACTAGCTTACTTGCCCCACGGGCGCAATACAAAAGCACAAAATCATGCGGCTCGCGCATGCTAAGTCATGCGTAGCCCAGCAGATAACGGGTGGAGAAACCCGGCAACATGTCTTTCAATGATCAAATAGATCGACTGGGGCAGTGTCGTTTGAAAATCGAGACACCGTCCAATGTCGTCCTTTATATTGAGATTTTGTGAGACCTGAATCACTAAACTAAATACCTTGCGTCGATGTCTCCTAGCTACAGTTTTTGTATCGCAACAAATTAATGGCTTCTCGTGTCTGAATGGCCAGCCATAAAATCGACTTAACCAATGTTTTAACAAAGGTGTGTCTTACAATGTATTGTTATTGTTGTGTGGTTCAATAATCTACTATAGCAGCTTCAGAGACAAGGTTCCTGCGCAGACGCGAGCTACATAAACCAACTCGTACAAGGATACCCGTAGGTATGTCCCCGTCGATAAGAGATTCGACGTCAAATTGCCGATCCTCATCCTCTCCAGGGTGGCTATCCACCCTTTCTCTGGCTTAAGTAAGACTTTTCTGCTACCAATTGTTACCAATTGCCGCGACATGGCTCGGTCATGGACGGAGCTGCTTATTTGAGAGTCTTTCAGGTGTCATTATGACAGTTGACTGGGCATCACGTAATGCCTTCCACACAGGCAATTTATGGCTGGTGAGACGTGATCTGCATTTCTCATGAAAACCAGAGATGGTGCAAAATCGTCGCCCACCTCTCTCCACGCAGTTTTAGGCAAAACCGAAGTTCCCGATGAAAAGCATGGCCCGGCTAATAATTATATATGGCCCACGGGGTCCTATGAAGCCTGAGTGGCGCATTTAAAAGCAGGAGATATCGGCAAAACGGACCAGATTTGACTGGCCTTGTTCGCTTATCTGTGGGAGGCAGTTACCCCCGCAAATACCCATAATTGGGCGGGGTTCTGAAGACTGCTGACTGGCCTTAGTGAGGGTTCGAGATTTCCGGTCTCGACCACGTCTGGGATCGATTCTGGTTGATGTCTGCTCCTGACTTGAGATGTTGTCTGCGTCCAAGATTCTCAAATACTTGGCCAAGGATGTCAACCGATGCTGATACAACTGACAGCGATTGACAGGTACTGTATATTCTAACTTGGAACGTATCAGACAACAGGGCGCTTGAACCCTGACAGAATATTCGTTTTGACTTAGAACCTGCCCCGGCTTTACTCGTATTCCAATTTCTTCTTTCAGCTTTTCCTGCTTCTACGGCTGTTTCCCTCCTTGGAATCTGTCAACATACTGCGCATATACACGAAGATACACTGACTACCTAGGGACCGGAATATCTAACAGAGATCACAGAGAATAATGATATCTCGATTGAACGAAGCTCCAACCAAAATTATCAGTAAACACTCCATCTTCATAGACCACGGAAGTCTGGGAGTACTTAGGCACAGAAATTTCTAACCAGACAGATAACGCTCTTGAATACGGAACACTTCGTACACCTTCATGCCACACGAATCTTGTACCCGTTGGGCCCAGACCAGAATGCTACAGTAGTAGTAACAACGGTGATCGACGTCTGCTTCTGAAAACAAAACACTCCGCTGCATGCAATAAGTACTAAAAATGACCGGATGATCGAACCCGACTCCCGAGTACCAATTATAAGCGTCGATCTTTTAGCACGCTTACTACGGAGTTGGACGGATTGACGACGCCAAGCACTGTACAGTAAGCATCTCCGAGTCACAAGATGGTAGATCCGTCGGGCGGAATAATGCGTGCGTGGTAATGTTAGTAGAGCCTTTAGGTACTTATCAAAGGTAACTAATAATAATAGTCTGTCCTGGTTCGAACAAGGCTCGGCCCGAGGGAACAAGGTTTCTTGCATGGGGTTAAAGGAGACTTGCGGGCAATGGTACAGTAGATGGTGAACCATAGTCGATCTCCCGAAAGTCGTGATCTTAGTGAGATCATATCCCTGCACTAGCTCAGAGATACCTGGCAGTTAATCTCAAACTGAAGGGGATACTCGAGCCAGTCATGGAGACATGAGATATATGGATTCCAGTCCTGTCCTTGTTTTTGACGGGTTGATAGTCGTGGAATATTGCATCTCTATTTTTGACAATATAAATGACGAAACATCTTTAAGTAGTTTTTTCGGAGTATTATTTACCTAAAGTCCTGGGTTTACATGTTAATTAAGCATGGTTTAGAAATCTACACTCTTTGTTTCATAAGCTGCGTTTTCTTTAGAGTTCAATGTCCATGAAAAATTGCACAGTATTATTGAAGTGACTGCAATAGAAAGTACTTCTGTGAATCAAGAATAGAATGACATGCTTGTTAAGAGGACTGGGGTATCTACGGGTATCCATGAGGGAACACCACTAGCCACAAAGGCACTCCCTGGAGATCGCACCAAGGTGCATGGAGTCCGTGATGGGGAAGGCCGACGAGAGAGAATCGCAACTAATCAGAGCCAACAAAAGATCTAGGGAATTAGCGTAAAGGTAACCGCCCTCTCCTATAAACCCAGTAGTTTGGATATTGAAGATGGCAGAACCTCGAGTACATCCATGGAGCTTACGAAGTAGTCGTCGTTTATGACTACTCGCATGACCGACTGTCAGGCGGCAATGCTACTGTCTGCCCAGCGAATCCCACCGCCGAAGGACGCATAGCCTGCCAGCTCACCGTCCTCATCCTCTGAGTCATCGGCCCCATCGACAGAGAGAATCTGGAAACGGTTGACAAGTGGATCTGCCTTTTTCATTGGCGCTGCAATCTCGCTCTTTGGTGGAGTTTGAACTTTGGGAAGAGGTCCAGCACATTCATCAGGATAAAAACCAATCTTCATGCCCTTATAGGCCACGCGAGAAATCATGCATGAGCGGGCGAACAAGGCATTATGGACAGAGTTGGTCGATATGTAAGCATTCCCCTGGTTGAATTGCACGCTGATGACGACAAGATTGTGGATATGATCAAGGTCCTTGCGTATGCGCTCCTCGGTAATGTTTGGATTCACATTGTGAATGACAAGGTTTCGCGAAGCACCATTGCTGATCTTTGTTCCAACGTAAGGTGGGAGGTAGAACTGACGTTCACTCCACGATACTTCAACCTATAGCGAAAGTGGTTAGCTACTAGGTATTGGAAGTTCTACACGGGGTGGTTAGACTTACACGCTTGCCCGCTATGTAGATATCGCGGCGTTTGGCATAGTTCAGAAATTCTTGAGCGGCAGATCCCTCAACAAATGAGATGCTGGCCATTCGATCGCGGGCCCTAAGGAATATCTCGAGAAGAGCACCGCCTCGAACGACTTCGGTAATATCCTGATGAGTGGTACGATCTGATAATCCGCGGATGGCAATAGTACGCTGCTCCACACGTTCTGCACTCAGCTTTTCGCTGTTTGAGGCCCCACTACAGGCATCCTTCTCGTCACTGGAGAGAGAGGCACTATCGTCATTGAAGTTACAATGACGCGGGCGAGTTCCAAGAAGGTTTCTGTTCTCGTACGACCTAGCTCCCTCATGCCCACTTTCTGGAGATCCTCTGGGGTCTGTACCACCAGACGCTGCGTAGCCAAGTCCTTCGGTGCTAGAGTCTGTGGCAGCTCTTGCGTGGTCAGCGGCGGCGCGGTCATCTTGAACAGGCTTGTCCGGAGAGGAATCCGATCCATAGATCAATATCTGGTTATAAAATCAACATCATTACTTCCTATCGTTGTGGAATTATCCTAACATCGAGAGCCTCCGGAGCTAATCCACCACTGAGCAGTGAAGTCTTCAAATTATCTGATCGCGCTTAGTACACGTGCATCCGGCAGTCGTATCCACAGAGCAAGCCTGTAGAAGATGTGGAGGAGTCCAATCGAGAATAAAAAAAGCGGGGTAAACATACTGAACGCGCGGGATATGCGGAGCTAAAGTGTTGACAGCAGATTAACCTTTTCGGTGCCTTGTGAAGTTTCAAAGATGCCAATCATGGAGTACTCACCAGGTCTTCATAGTCAGATCTAGGGATTGTCACCATATCTGAGTCAGGATGGAGCGAAAACTTCTATCATATAAGTGTAAGCGTGTTAAGTCCATTGAAACTAGCGGTTGGATGATAGCTTCAAGCGGCGCAAGAGCCACAAGAGCCAGAATCTGAATTACCCCTTTCACCTGAGAAAGACATGTGCATGAGGACAGAGAGCGAAGCAGAGGTAGATTACTCACATGCTTAATCCTATACAAGAAACACAACGGTTAGTATCAACATCTCATACTGCCCTCAGATATGATCTGGACTGATTCATGCATAGAGATATGAATCAGGGCACTGGATAGCTTCATGGGTACGCCCAACTCACTATGACGGAGGCTTCACTCACCTTCTCAGAGATGGCTCAAAGCAGCCCTTCTCAGTAGGAACAAAAGTAGACATTGTGAGTAGCTGTCTAGCAGACACCAGCTGCGGACAGAAGAGTCAGTGAGAAAGACTAAAACCGAAGACAGCTAGGCCATGATGTCTGGAAACACGTCAAATCTGGGGTCTCGTGCCGAGCAGGAAGCGTTGAAGATCATCCCGACCCCATGCAGGCGCGACCCACACGAGATGGGGACGCAGCTTTCCCCTCAGGTTCGCATATGGGAGATGCAACTTACTGAGTACCCAGTACCCAGGATAACCCAGCTGATGATCTTCAGGTTTTACTTGGGAAGAAAATGCGGGAAGATGCGGGGCAGAAAAACCAACAGACGAAGTGGCTATATCTGGAGCTCCAGAGCTGTACGGCGAGAGTTCGGTTGGGAGATCCCTGCTAGTGTAAACTCCGTGGCGCGGTGTTGGTGGATCAAAGAAAGCTCAGACCCCTTATTATCTGCCATGATGCCCGGGGATGAGCGCTTCTCGGCGCTGTCTCATCCGGTTGATTGGACTGTGTGTGTCAGTCGGATCAAGGACCCAGGGAAGATCCATAGCCAGACAACTGTGGGGATGGCAACTAGTAACGCTGGCAGAGTGGTTCACAGTCAAATCGCTGCGGCTCGTGAGCAGCAGCACACTTTTGCTGATCGGGCGGTAGAAGATAGCACGTCAGTACAAGCAGTTCACCAAGATGTCTCTGTGGCTTGGTGTAGAGTCAGGATAAAAGTGTGCATGCGGAAGCCTTTTCCTTGAGGTCCACGAGGTCAGTTCATCTATATATAGGGCTGCCATCTTGTGCCCCTCATGGTGCTACGGTGGGCACCATGTTGTACAGTACCTCAAAGACCTGCGGCGCTTTAAAGCCCACCCTTCGCCAATGTCGCTAGCTTTCTACGTTACTTAATTTACATTGCAGCGGTACCACAAAAATAACACCTCAACATAGAGCCATAGACTGCTGGATAAAAGGGGAGAAATAAGCAGTAATGATATATTGCCCACCTGCAGTTGCATGTCAGGGGGATGTTGAATCTGGTATCGGGTTAAAAAGAAGAGACCAGAATATGAATATTCCACATGGAAACAGTATATCTGAGAAGTAAAACACTGAGACACAAGATTAACCATATCTCTTATTAATAGATACTGTTTTCATGGATATGCGCCACAGAAACACATCGGCAAGCAGATGGAATATGCCTTTATTCTTTTGAGGGCATTACCTTGTTGGCTACAGTGTGTCATCTTTAATGGCTTTGCACTAAGTAAATAATCTAGGCTGCTACTAAGCAGTTAGAAAGTTGATTTCAGAGTATAACTAGGTACTTAACATGTAAAAGCAGACGTACTCATCAATATATTGGGGCAGTCGAATCTTCCAGTTGGCCACAACGTAAAAGGCCTTGGTTGGGACGATTATTTCGACGCACGATACTGGTCTCGCTTGGATTGCAGTTGAGATATATGCCGTTTGAATTGGCATATAACTGTAAGTTGGTACCATCAGTACTTCTACCCCTTTAACATTGTAGTGCTTGGGGTTTGTTTTCGGTGGGTTAGCAACATTGACTTTTGACCGCTGAATTCTGGGCCGGCAACTGGTTACGAAGACTCTGCGGTTGTCTTCTCCAAAATAGTTTTCATCATTTCGTTGCCGAGCTTGACTGCTTCGGGAAATCGAGGAGCGAAGTACTGCTGAATCCGTTCAAAACGGTCGCGATAGGACTCAAAATCACCAAAGGAAACGCACTCGGACCACGCCTGTTAGCAAGAAAATCGAGAGTCAGCAAATGAATCAAGGAATGCCGGAAACTCCGGCAAGTCTATCAACGGAGTTGGACTCCAACATAGCTTCCTGAAAAAGCTTGAGAGCAAAGGCTGCGTGGGGTAGATATTTGATTTCAAAATTTCCAAACAGAGCATAGGCTACTTACGCGAGCCGCGAACGTAAACTCCAGGTCGTCAGAGCGGAACGTGGTGTCATCAATGGCGATATCCAATGTCTCCTCAAGCAGACTAGGATTGCGGAAGAGATACTCCGTTACGCCCAGCCACAGACGGAAGAGCTTAGTACAGTGCACATGATCAGCAATGTTATTCGAGAAAAGCCAAGATCAGGAACAAGCACTCACTGGAGTTGAGCAGATCATATGGTCATAAGGGACAATGCCAAGCTTTGACCAGCAGTCAACAATCGCCAACAGACTCAGATGATTGTTGGGAGGGGCCTTCTCGCGGGAGCACTTGGATAGGGAAAATCGATCAAGTACTTCGTCTTTTAGAAGCAAATCCTGCCCTGCCCTGTCTGATTTAAAGACTGCTGCCCCTGCTGCCTTCACTCGACGCTTCAACTCCTCTCTGTGACCTCCGATCATCAATTTAAAGAGCTCCGTCACAGACTGAGCATATTGTCGAATCTGCTCTTTTGCAGCCGGGTTGAGGATAGCTAGGCCAGCATAAACATGCCACTTATTTGCGTAAATACGCAAGGTGATATTAATCTTGACGTTCTCGATACCGCCAACCCAACGTGGGATTTCCCAAGGAAACTGGTTGTTAGCCTGCCACGCAGTACCCATACTGAGAAATGCAGCATGCGTGACTGCCTGTGTATCTGCAGTGATACGATCATGCATCTCGCCACTGAGATAAACGTATTTAGATTCGAACGAAGAGAAGACCTCTTCCACAAACCTCAAGCTTTCATCAGAGGCTCGATGTTGGATGAGAACCTGATCCAGGATATTAACATGATTATAATAACTCTAGACGGCAAGATATGCGCAGCAGACCATACCAATGGTTGACCTTTTGGATTAACATTTGGGCCGTGGAGAGAGTGACACGAAATAATTTCTACATCCGGGGGAAGGTGTTTATCGAATGCAGCCAGCTCTGGGGCCTTGCAAGACGTCTGCCCGCCGACGATCGCACCAACTTTGGTTGCTTTCCAAAAGTTAGAGAGGGATGGAAGCGATGATAAAAGAGCTATCAGATGTGATAACATACAGGGCCCATATTCGGCGACTACCTTGTCAATGACTGCTGCCTCTACACTGTAGATAATGTAATCGCTAATTCTTGAAACCAGATGCCCATTCGGAAGGATTGTGACACCTTGCTACATACAATGAGTTTCACCGGGACCGCAACAGTGGCGACTGACATACTTGGAATGCAAATTCCTTCTTTAGGGCATCATAGTTCTCGGGCTTATCACACGCGTTAATCCTTCAGGCAGAACCTATCATTAGCATACTTTTCTGTTGTCACTAAAGGACGGTAAGTAAAGAAGTTGACGACCTGGTAAAATAAGTTAGCAGTTGAGCAACACAGAATAACTGAGAACAATAGGCAAGAAAGAGAACAATGTTTCAGAAAAGATAGTGAGGTAGCGTGGATTTTTCAGCACAGACGACCCGACAATTAACTGCCAGCACCAGAATGGTGAAGCAGTCAGACCGCCAGGTCATACTCCAGCCAAATGCACTCTAGTCATCATACACAAGCAGAAAAGCAGAAAGGATGGGCAGCTTACCAACTAACAACGGGCCGTTCCGCCATGGGTTCTAGGCAAAAGGGGAGGATAGGCGCAAAATTACCTCCACCCCGCGTTGCTTAACCGCTGGGCGTACATCTTGCCCATATCTCCCATTCCAATGATGCCAATTGAGGCTGTCTGCTTAGTGAGCTTCATTTTGAAAGGCAGACGACTTGCTTCAAAACAAGAGGTTTGCTGAAGATGAGAGTCTGTCAGTGAGACAAATGAGACATTACAAAAGACAGCATCAGAAACATAACAAGTTCATGCACTACCTGACGGATGCTGCTCCGTCAGTCTCTGGTAATTAGTCTTTTTAAGAAACAGGAAATGGGCAAATGATGCCAAATCCTGGGAAAACTCGAGGAGATTCTGAGAAAACAGAGAAAAGAAAATTTAAGACGTGAAGTGCGCAGGCGGAGAAGCGGACGGAAGAACCTAGTCCACTTTTGACGCATTCCTTGTCGGCCCGATGTTGCACCGAGCATGGTCAGCCCTGGAGTCACGTAAACGGTAATTCCATCCTTGAGGCCTTAGGCAGCACTTCGCTTGGCCCTGCGCAGGTGGTCGGTGGGTTCTTCCGAAAAAGTTTATCGACCAATCAGCGTTGACGTGGGGTACTCTAGGGCACACAGGGCCAATTTTCTGTGTGAATGTCTACGCTCATCATCGGCGAGATTCTCCTGTTTCCTTTCTCTTTCCATATTCCATCCACAGAGATCCCCAATCCACCACAGTCACAATGCCTCCCAAGAAGACGAGCACCCGCCCTGAGAACGTCTCTCTCGGCGCTGCCGCCGGAGATGGTACGTCCTTTTTCCTCTCATGCGTGAGGCGCATACCTATTACGCAGTCTTACTGACATGATACAGGCAAGCTCAACTTCGGTGTCGCCCGTATCTTTGCCTCCTTCAACGACACTTTCGTCCATGTCACCGATCTCAGGTTCGTGAGTCCTTTTGCATATGATTGATTTGATGCGCACCTTTTTCCCGTGCGTCATGGGAGTCGGAACAGTTCGAGGACTGGATTTCGTCTCGATACCGCAGGATGGCATGCAGAGGCTAATATTCTGGGTGATTCCAGCGGCCGCGAAACTATCTGCCGTGTCACCGGTGGTATGAAGGTCAAGGCTGACCGTGACGAATCCTCCCCCTACGCTGCCATGTTGGCTGCTCAGGACGTCGCTGCCCGCTGCAAGGAGCTGGGTATCAACGCCCTCCACATCAAGATCCGTGCCACTGGTGGTATGTATACAATTGCCATTATTCTGCCAATTCGTTTCCTAATTCGTCTCAGGTAACGGAACCAAGACCCCTGGTCCTGGTGCCCAGTCTGCTCTCCGTGCTCTGGCCCGTTCCGGCATGAAGATTGGCAGAATTGAGGACGTTACCCCCACGCCCCACGACTCGACCCGCCGCAAGGGTGGTCGCCGTGGTCGCCGTCTCTAAATATGTGCGGTGCACTTCTCCAATTCCTGCTGCGGGTTTCTTGCAGCTGGAGCTTGGACGGATTGGAGGGTACCTGCGGGTGTCTCTGCCTGCGAATGTGGATGGAATAAACGCGAAGAACGGCATTTTCGCCTGGTCTTCATTTTTCTTTCTTCCAGTCAGTTCTCAGATTTGGGAATACTGTAGCTCCCTTATGTCACGATACCAGCTACTCAATCAATGAAGTATCTCAACTGAGGTTAATCTCCGAGTAATTTTGATTACGCGATGAAAGAGAACAATTTTCCAAGATCGTAATTTATCCACTGAAATCGCAGATTCATAGTATTGTTGGTTGGGGAACCAATTAGAGTCGAATCAGTTATAGTCGCAAAAAGGTTCCAAACGAAGGCATGATGTAACCCTACAGAAGATGCGGAACGAAGTTTTCAGCTTTCTGCGACCAGTGAATCGAAAAAAAAATCTACCCCCATTACCTAGAAACCTGAGAAATTTGAGGGACATTTTCACATGCGGAGCATGTGCTTACATATCGCCACCTTTCACTAGAAGTCTCTCACTCCCAAGGGTGTAAGCTTCTTCAACCATACTCGCTCGGGTCAGAAACCCGCTGTCAACTACGACAGCGCCACCCGCTTCAACAAATTGAAAGCTCAACCTGAGCTTTCCAAGGTTCTCTCGTTCCACCTTCGCATTCTCATACGCATACCCTCCGAGTTTTATTTACATAACGAGACAAACCATGCCGCCCCCATCCTTATCGCCAACCCCGACCATCCTCCTCCCCCAACTACCCCCGAAGACCCTCGTCGGTATCGACCTCATAACCTTCACCTCGACAGCGAACTTCCACGGCATCAGAGACCTCCCGGAGGGTTGGCACTTCCTCTACACAGGCACCACCGAGAGTTTGTCCCTCAGATGCGGGTCCTGGTTCTACGTCGGTGATATCTCCGCCGCGGCGGCGGCAGCAGGGTACGACAAGGATCAGACTACGGCCGTCGTCCGGACGCAGGACCTACACGGTGGCGCAGAGATCCGGATATGGAAGTGGGATCAGAATATCGAGGCCCTGGTGCCGCTGAGGGCGGACAATGATGAGGAGAGACAGGAGGCTATGCGGCACAAGGCGAACTTGGGCGCAGTGTGGCAAGGTGGAGGGCTGTTTCGGTATCGGAGCCGTGTACCGCCATCGAAGACGTCATCATCTTCTGCTGGGAAAAGCAGTAAAAAGGACGAGGAAGTTGATGAGGAGGAGAACGAGCAAGAAGGGAGAAGTGACTGGGTTGGTCTGACGCGCTGGCTTTCGCCGCAACTGCTGTCGCGCGTGGTGGGAGATCCGGAGCTGGATGTCGATGGTCGCCCCAGGTGGACGGTCACTTCCGGGAGTACGGCGGAGCAGGATGCGGATCATATCCCGGGGTTGAAGGGACCAGGGGCCGATGGGGTCGCTGGTGAGCAGGAGAAGGAGCTGCGCTTCATTCCTGTCGACCTCAAGCGGACCTGGCGGGAGGGAGCAATTGGACGGGAAAGGACCGAGGCTGCGCAGGACAGATCGTGGGCACTGGGAGATCTGATACGACGGTTCTCAGTGTCGTCTGTATCTGGCTCAGCGGACGAGCGCACGGGGGAGGCGCAGATCCTGGGGGAGCTGCAGTTCACGTTCCTTATGGTCCTGACAATGATGAACTTCTCGTGCCTGGAGCAGTGGAAGAGATTACTGAGCTTGATACTTACGTGCCGTGCGGCGATCAAGGCCAGGGAGACGTTCTTCAAGGACGTGCTACAACTACTACGGCTACATTTAAGGCGGTGCGATGATGTTGAGGGAGGGCTGTTCGAGATGGATGGGGATGACGGCGGGGAGTTTCTCAGGAAGCTACTAATAGGTTTCAAGAGAAATGTGGATGAGGTCTTCGACGGCTCTGGGTCCATGGTCAAGTCTGAGCTGGATGAATTGGAAAAATGTGTGAAGAAGGAGTTCGGCTGGGAGCTCAGACGAGAAGCTATAGTCCGGAAAGGCATGTTGCAGCTCGAGGACGGCGAGCAAGTAGAGATGGAGCTCAATGATTCGGATCCAGATGAAGAGACAGGAGAGTATGCGCCTGTTGTGGTTGATCTCGAAGGAGAAGGCAATGCAGATGCAGAGCCAGAAGATGAAGAAGATGTAGATATGGGAGACATGCGGATGCAATGATGGTGAAGTCCCAGTGGCTGCCAGCTCATCATAAGTTCTCCGTATTGCGATGCTGCCTTTAACCACGTGATATCAGATTTCGAGATAATGAAGCTGCATCCTAACCCATTCAAAAACCCAACCGTGCTGCACACAATATTCCGGGTTTTTTTGAACAAAGGTAAAAAAAGCTGTCATTTTCAGAGACCTGGCCTAGTCTATCTCCAGTTGAGAATGCGCCAGTATCCCACATAATAACGACATCCATAACCATTGATTTTTCTGATCCCCGGAGCCACACCAGAACGTCCCCAGACCAACCAACAGCACCATTTTAACGGTAGGACTTCTGGTATCTGGCACGAGCACCTCTACCACCGAACTTCTTGGGCTCAGCGCGGCGGTTGTCCGCAACGAGCAGGGTGCGGTCGTACTGGACGAAAGCCTGCTTCAGCTGGTTCTTGGAGTGCTCGTCGACATACTTCTGGTAGTAGGCAACGATGGACTTGGCGATAGCCTGACGGATGGCGTAGATCTGGGAGGTGTGACCACCACCGGAGACGCGGATGCGGATGTCGACACCGGCGAACTTGTCGAGACCGACGATGAGGAGAGGCTCATAGACCTAGTTTTGAAACATGTCAGAGGACGTCCATTGGAAATCGAGACGGCCGGTGCGACAGTCTTTCGCGGCGCCAGGTGGAGAAAAAAATTGTCGTACCTTGAATCGGAGGATCTCAGGCTCGATCAGGGAAAGAGGCCGGCCGTTGACCTTGATGAGGCCCTTGCCTTGCTGTTGTCCGACTCAGTAATTGTTCTTCCGCCCAGATCTAGCTTTATAACATATTCCCAACATCCAATTACAACTCATCGACAATCAGGGACTGTTTCGTACCTTGCAGTGGGCGACGGCGGTAGCTGTAGTCGCATATCAAGTCAGTCTTGATTTTCTGCGCACAAACTCCCCTTTCAGGGTTAGGAAAGAAAAGTTACTCACCCGTCTTCTTCTTGCCGAAGCATTGCACACTCGGAATGGTAGCCATGTTGGGTGGATGGCCTTGCCGGTGTCGAGAAGAGTGTGCGAGGTTCGAGAGGGTGTTGTCGTATCGTCGTCGCAGTCTTCTCGATTCAAGGTGTAAAATCCAACCTGGACTGCGGGTGTGCGGGCTTTCGCTTAGTGTGCGCGCTAGTCGAGTCTAGGGTTACGCTGCGGTGCCCGCGTTGCGGTGCGAGACTTTGTCACGTGACATATAGCGCATGCTCAACTTTGAAACTCCGCTCGGAGAGTTCGGAGGGGAATCGAGCTCGGCTACAGGAAGGGTGAGCTCTCACCAGGCCTGGATCTTCATCCATTGAGTTCCATTCTCTCGCAATCCTGTCTATGCAATAAGTCCTGATCTCGAAAGGCGACTGAATTCCTTCCCCTCCGCTTTCCTTCCCTCGTCCGCGGACCACATCATATCCACCCAAGATGTCACAGACAATCGGAAAGGTAAAACCTCTTGCTTCTCTTCTCAATCGTACATATATAGCTCATGAATATACGTACAGACTCGTCTCGCATTCTCCCGCGCATGGCACTACATCGATGTCGGCTCTGATCCGCGCTCCCTCGGCCGCATCGCCTCCTCAATCGCCGTCATCCTGATGGGCAAGCACAAGCCCATCTACGACCCCTCGACCGACTGTGGTGACTACGTCGTCGCGGTCGGCTGCCGTGATCTCAAGACAACTGGAAAGAAGCGATTCCAGAAGACATACTACACCCACTCGACCCGTCCAGGTGGCCTGAAGAGTATGACGATGGACAAGATGTTCGAGAAGTGGGGAGGCGGCGAGGTGTTGCGGAGGGCAGTGAGAGGGATGCTGCCGAAGAATCGCTTGCGGGACAAGAGATTGGCACGATTGAAGAGTGAGTGGTCCTCTTGTTTATTTCTACGGCTTCGATGTTGCTGTGGTGCTCTGGATGAAGTCAGGGATAACCCACTTTGCTACGTCTGAATTTGGAGATGGTGGATCTATTGGATCACTGCAGCATGCTTTATTGATTTCCGGTTCCCCGAAGAAGAGATCTGTGCTGACTCCGTTGCACTGCAGCCTTCGAAGGTCTTGCGCACCCCTACAAGGAGAACATTGTCAAATTCGGCAACCAGTCTGTGATCGGGAACACGCCCGAAGTGCTGGAGACGCTGCGGAAAGCTAGATCATCGTAGCGTGACGAAGCCCCGCGCTTAACACATTTGCCTGCATAGCTTAGGATCTCTGTAACCTATTTCCTTGTTTAACTTAGGAGTGCATGGGTGGAGTCCATCGGGATAACGCTATTTTGACATTATCCGATATGTTACACTATCTAAACGGAAACCAAGAGGGGATCTGTTTGATGTGAATCATGTTTGATTCTGTATTCTATGAAAGATATCAGCACCAATGCTCGAGAAATACCCACGCCAATTTATGTACAGTTCTACACACTCCATTCGTACGCCCAGTCTCATAACTAGAAGCAGATCCAGCCGTTTCGAAATCCAATGGCTACAGTTTTGCGCTCTCCGATCTCTCACCTGACCGTGCTACAGTGCACTTGATCAGGCCGTTTGGCGCCGTCTGAGGGGCGTACACCTCAGCGTCCTTACCGGTGTTCTTAAGTCCCTTGTGCCAGCTGAGATCTGTAGAAAAGCATGCTCGTTAGCGATATTCGATATGTCCATGGGAATCCCTTACTCACCAACTTCAAAGTAGTGCTTGTTCGGCAAAGAGTATTCCACAGTTTCGACCAGCGGAGCAGCGGCCAAGATCCCCTCAGCCATCTTGTACATGGTGTTCTGCACGCTGGCGCTGTTGTCTTCCGCAAAGGTCTTGAGGGTGATGTCCCGTGCTGCTGACCAGGTCTCATCGAACTTGGGAATCTCCGCCTTGACGGCGTCCAGGTTGTCAAAACGTTTCCACTTCCAATTGGCATCAACCTCGGTGCTGAGGACCCGGTCCCAAGTCTCTGGCAGCGTGGTGTACTCGTCACGGACGAAGCCCCAGAACTGCGAGTTAGTGCTCTTGAGAACCATCAAGCCAGAGATGGCCGACTTGATGTCAATGCCATTGTCCCTGGCCACGTCAACCTGCACGTTTCGCGTCTCGTTGCCGTCCCGCAGGAAAGAGTGCGGGTGTGGTTGACCGTCTATGACCATGCGGGTCCAGCGATGAGTGACGATGTTGACGTGGGCCACGTGGATGTGGTTGTACTTTTCGATAAAGTGGGTGCCAACAATGGAGCCGAACAGCTCTGGCGGAGTGACGGGGTGCAGCTTGGCCAGGATATAGATGGTGTTCTTTATGGAGTCGGTGGCCACCACGACGCTGTTGTCGGCCTGGGTGTAACTGCAGTCCGTGAACATGGATGGTCCGGTCAGCAGAAGAATAGCAGGCAGCTTACGCCACATCAATTTCTCCCTCGAGCAGCACGCAGACAGTCATCTCAACGACCGTGTGAACTCCGGTTTCCTGGTCGCGGTGGACCTTGTATACGCGGACATTGTCCTTGCCATAGCGGGCAGCGGCGAGCTTGGAAGCCATGGCGATCACTACCGCAGATTGTGTATCTGGTAATCGAAACAGCAGGACCAAGGTTTATGAAGGAGAACTGGGAGAGCTGTAGAAGAGAAAGTCTGTTGCTGTAGAGAGAATTGGTGCCAATGTGCCTGGCAACAAGGACGGCGAGGGACCGGTCTTTATATATGGCTTATCACCGCTTTACGGGAGCTCGAGACTATATGCCGGAGACGAGCGGCGGGCAGGAACGCAGCGGGGACCAGCTGCCTGGCCGCAGCTCCTGTGATCATGGGTCACGCACCCAATGTCCGGGGGGCTTGAGGGCAACAGACCCCGAGGTTTCGGGGGGAGGATGACGAGCTTCGACGCCAGGCGTCGGCCAGCTCCGAAGCCCGCCAGCGGACACGGCGCGGAGACCGCTGGGACGCGGCTGGTTGGCGGCCGCGGTGGATCTGCAGAGCCAAGCGCTGCTGCTGTGAGATGGGCGATCCGTCGCTCGGGCCCCTCACGCGTGGCCGGCGTGGGTCCGGCCGTTACGCCGTCCTCCGTATCTTATCAGAACCGCCCTCCGTCCTCCGCCAAGTAGCGCACACAAGCGGCTCGATTCCGAAGGTATGCCCCTCCATGCGCTGAGCTACACTAGGTGGTCTCTGCGTGCATCCACAAATGGCGGAACTGAACCTAGACGACAGGAGAGATGATGAATTTCTCCTGCAGTGGTGCTGGCTGCAGCGACAGAGGATGATATGGAGGTCATCTTCCCCAGAACCGCTTCCACGCTTCGGCCTTTCACGACTTCTCCATCCTTTACTCACCACGTGTGATATATTTCCATGCTATAGTCTGCTTCTGCACTCTTCCAGCTTATCTTGCAGAATTTATCTGTCTTCTACTTATGGCATTTGCCCTATACCTGGTTCCTCGATGCCAAACATCTCAGGCAAATATGATGTCAAGATGTGCGGTAGACAACCATTCAAATATCACAAATTTGAGAATTGCTGTTTTCATCCTCTTTTATCGATATTATGTTCACCAACTAGTCCATATCTCAATCGACTATCCTGTCACTCGTTTTCGTATTCCGCTGCTGCTCATGCTGATGCATTCAAGCCCAACGGAGCGAGCCATCCCCAACTCTTTCCGTCTGTATACCGGCCAACAAAGCTGTTCAGTGTGATGACCAAATACATCATGGTTAGCGCTCGGGAATAATAGGCTCCACAGCAGCAGTCTCTCTTTCCCCGGCCTGTCACTGCTACCATCCAAGGGAGGATTCTTTCTGCCTACTGGCTTACTGGTGAATCCTTTTCGGTATGGTCATCAGAGACCCCTGTCGGCTATTACGACTGTGGCTCTAGATGAGCACGAATACTTCCGTTGTGGCATGATTCGTGCTTCTCGGACACTTCTCGGTGAAAGCAGGTCCAAATTACAATGTGTCAAGGAGATTGACGTTCCTCAGTCTGTCTACATTTCCTAGGATGTGACTTTGACACTGATCGACTTTCCGGTCTGTTGCCGTTTCGTAGCCCATCCGTCGCCTGCGCTGGCAAGCGACGGACTCCAGAAAACTATCATATAGCCCTTAACGTATAACCTTGTTTCTAATTTGATACTTTGCTGCTTTATGCATATATGTGCTTACTTGCGTATACGACCATATTATATATGAAAATTAACCTCGTAGGAAGCTATGTTAATCAATCGAACCTAAATTTATGAGAATCAGAGTTAGGGTTTAGGTTTCTGTAGCTAATCTGTACCTTACACGTGTCTTCCGGAATCGGCTTTGTATCCCTCAGCGCTGCATTCCTCAGCAGATAAAATAATAGAAGTAATGAGAAGTACTTTCACCTAGCTTACATGTCCTCGAGACTCGTGAAGGAAGGTGAGGACTACTAAACTGTTGATTTTTCAAGAATCGACTATCCGCGTGTTCAGCTGCTGAGAACCCTGATTCGTTTACAACACTGGAACAAGAAGGCTTGGTCGCGAACTTGAACAGATGGAAACAAATTTAGGTAATAATAATTTCTGCTCGCGATATCGCAGTGTCAAATTCAATAGCCTGAGGATATATGTCGACTGGAATTGTGGCCTTAGGCAACGAGAAAATCTTAGTCAGCCCTCGCAGGCACGCTAAGAGGGATCCACCCACGTCTGTGAAACGAACAGCGGTACCCCCCATTCGGAGGGACAGAGCCAACATCAGACGGGGGTCTGGATACCTTTGCTGCAGTCCGTTTCGCCTCGACTTCTCTTTGTTTCCCCACTAGTTGTCGCACAACTAATTGATGATGTTTCTTCGACCTTAGAAACGGTTATCTGTCCCCACGACAATTACAGTCCTCCCTCCTGGACTGCTCCGCTGTAGCGCAAGTTCGCAACTGGCCGAGGTTATCACCGACGTCGATCCGACCTAAAAGAACACCTCCAATTAGCCTGCCGTTTACTACCTTAGCCTCCCTCGGTCTTCAAATATACTTCTCCTGATCTTCTCAATGCTATTCTACATTCAGTTCATGTGCGACGGATGATACACGGGTGTCTGCTGCTAGATGGAGATCTATGGCGTCTGCATATAAAGTAGGGTCCTCTGCGACACCGACTCAGCACCGCGGGCTGGGTGATGGAAGGTCATTTTCCAGCCAGGAGGAAGTCTCTGCGGATGGAAGCTGGACCGATACCGCCTCGCGCACAAACAGAAATGGCCGCTCCGCGTCGGGAGGCAGCGCTTCAATCGGGTCTAGAGGCCCTCCTCCTGGTAGCTTTAGTTCCGAACTGAAGAGCGTGAATACTACACGCAGCATTACGCCGCGACCTGATATTTCATTCGCCAGAGGAGGGAACAATGCCATCAACGAGGATGAGGTTTCCAACACGGAGCAGCGCCAGGCGATCCTTCGGGATAAGATTGCGAAGGAGATGAAAATAAAAACGGGAACGGAGAATATGTTGGAAGCGTTACTGGCCAAAAACCCAAAACAAACCAAGGACCAAAGGTTGAAAGTAGAATCGGAGCTGAGTTCGTCAAACCGCAAGCTCGCGGAGCTGCACCATGAGTTAGAGGAAGAAATGCTTCGTGCGCAGGCTCCGTCGACACCTCCTCGAAGTCGCCTCTCCGCTTTGTTTCGGGGCAGCCCTTTGCGGTCACCCTCTCGTGCTGCTGACTCGGTCGATGGTGACCCTGAGGATGCAGAAGGGGAAACGGAGTCACCAACATACGTCCTTGCGGAAACACTACAAGCTTTGGAGATCGAGGGAATGTCTCCTGACTATTACGTTGAGCGTGCGAATAGCCTGGTCGAACTGTTCAAACGGTACCCGACTTTGAAGTACGACCTGGAGTGGTCTGTTTTTGGTTTGCGTGTACAGGTAATGCTTCTGAGCGATAGCAAGGAAGTTGTTGCGGCTGGATACCGCTTGACCCGTTATGCTATCGCGGACCGCAAATCCCTCCAAATCATTCGATCACTGCACACTGATGAACTGGTGATCTTGTCTCTTGTCAAAGAGACAAAGGCCAGCGTAGAACGGGAGCAAGCGCTTAAGTTCGTGCGAGCTTTCCTGGATGTGAAGGATGGAGTCCATGAGATTTCTCGTGCGGTAGTACGTACCATCGTGTCTATCGCCGAGCACAGCGAGGATCGTCTGAGGAATATCTGCATAATGACCCTTGCGGAGATCCTAGTTAAGGATCCAGGGTTGCTCTTCTATTCTGGAGGGATTGGTACATTGAAAGATGCTCTGGCAGAAGGAACATTTGGCGCTTCAGAGAGTCTGATGGCAAGCTTCTTGCACGTTTTCGATGTCCCGCACAGCAGAAAGTTCCTTAGGGGTGGTTGCGAATTGGAAGCTGTTCTCACTCCGTTTACGGACTCATTGGCTGACACTGTTCGTAGCGGGCGATTAAAGTCCTCCGCCAAAGCGATTTCAGCGATGCTGAAGTCCTGGCCTGGCCTTCTGACTCTAGCAAAAGACAATGCGAAGCCTCTGAAGTCGCTTCTGCAATCTCTCCACTACCCTGACCCACAGGCAAGGGATCTTATTATGGAACTCCTGTTCGACGCTCTTCGGATCAAACCACCTTCCTGGTCCTCGTCTTTCCTGGCCGGTAGAAGACTTACCACCTATGGTAGGGTTACTAATCTTAGATCTGAGTCTGATACTAAACAGCTGCGCGCGATGTACGACGATGAAAATAACAGGTTTGATCTTACGGCCCATTTTTCGGCTCTCATACTCGCAACGCTGCTCAAGGCGGGATTGATAAAGGTATCTCATCCAATAATCACCGTTCCACACTCCAAGAGGCTGATTACGCTCCAGGCTCTCTCTGATCTCATTGAGGAAGAAAAGGATGCGTCTCTCAGGCGAAAGGCAACCCTGCTGCTCACAGAAGTCCTTAAGCTTGCCCATGAGTGTTTGCCTCCATCCATTAGTGCCAGCCTCCAGGTGCTTCCGGATCTACTTCCAGCGGCGGTGAAGTATGAACTTGAAAATCATGACTCTGCCATGTCAACAATCTACCAGATTGACAGCATAAATCGCACCTTGGCGAGGTCTGGCCCGGGAAGATACACCGTAGATGCAGATATATCGGCTTCGTTACTATCTGGGGAGCAAGCAAAAGATAAATTGAGTCCTGCCATGGATGAAACGCAATTTCGGAATGCTATTCTGGAAACCCATGTTTTGAACACCGTCAACTATGTCAAGTGGAAATGGGATTTGATACACCGCATCGTTGAAGGCCCACTCACGAATCCGAAGAGACTGGACGAAGGAATCAAGGGATCAAAGTTTATGAAACGGCTTATGGGTTTCTATCGACCTTTCAAGTATCGGTTCTCTATGATTCCGAATACGAAGCCAAATCAACGTTATGTACGAACAGGATGTGCCTTAATGCGCACATTGGTGCAGACCCCCGAAGGCATAAAATACTTAGCGGAGAACAAATTGCTAAGGCAGATAGCCGAATGCCTTGCTCAAGTGGACCGAATGAGTGGAATCACCTCGTCTTCACCCTTGTTCTCTCGGGAACAGATGACTAACACATTAAGTGGCGGCTATTTTGCCTTACTGGGTACCTTGAGCGGCGACCCTAATGGACTTTCCATGATGGAAAGGTGGCATATGCATAATATGTTCTACCACATTATAGAGCTCAGAGATCGGAATGACCTTATCCAGGCCCTTCTCGGCAACATGGACTTCACCCACGAGAGCCATCTCAGGGTCATACTATCCAAGGCTCTCACGACAGGTTCGAAGGAAATACGTATCTTCGCGACGAAACTATTACGGAAATACGCAGTTGGAAACCAACTATCCTCTGGCAGTTCCGGAATAGGCAATGCGGATTGGGTTGTGAAGCTTCTTGTAACCCAACTCTACGATCCCGACATTACCGTTTGCCAAGTGGCCGTCAAAATCCTCGAAGAGGCCTGCAACCAACGTGATTACCTTGAGTATGTGGTAAAATGCCGGCCATCTCTTGACCATCTCGGTGAAATCGGTGCTCCTCTCCTTTTACGATTCCTTTCGACTTCTGTAGGATACCAATACCTTGATGGACTCGATTACATCACACAAGAGATGGACGATTGGTTTCTCGGTCGGAATGATGCCTATGTTGCCCTCGTGGAGGCGTCTTTGTCCCGAGCTTATGTCGATCAACCTCGCAGAAATAGCTTTGCCCCAGAAGATTTCGTTGACTTGCAGGACATTGGCATCGTACCACCACATTTCTATAGGGAGCTCGCCCGTACCACTGAAGGCTGCAAGCTTCTTGAACAGTCTGGCCATTTTAATGAATTCGCCTCTACGATTCGTGATTTTCAATTGGATGAAGAGGACCCAGAAGTTTTGCTCAAGGTAAAAGGATGTCTCTGGGCCGTGGGTAACGTAGGCTCGATGGAGCTTGGAGCGTCGTTTCTGGAAGAAACGGAGATTGTCCGGGATATTGTGAGGATAGCCGAGCGCGCTGAGGTCATTACGATGAGGGGCACAGCCTTCTTCGTCCTCGGCTTAATCTCACGGAGTCAGCATGGCCTTAAGCTGCTTCTAGAGGAGGGATGGGATGCCGTTATCGACCACAAAGGCAACTCATCAGGATTCTGCATGCCAACTGACCTGAGCAAGCTCTTTTCCGTGGGTATTTGCGTTCAACCTTTTCGCTATCACCTACTAAGCCTACATTCCCAGGTGTCTTTCCCTCCCTATGTGCGAGATTCGGAAAGTAAGCGTGCATCTCGTGAGAGGTTCAAGGCGGCCACCAGCGATCCGGATCCCTTGAATCAGAAAATTCTGAAACTGATAGTCGATATGGGCAATACTGTTTTGTCCAAAAGAGCAGCAGCGGATCTTCACAGGTTAGCACAACTCAGACATCCCGGCGTCTCCACGTCCGTTACCAAGGCTAATATAGCACCACCGCAGTATCAAAGCCAAGCATCCGGATCGTTTCCACCAAGTCGACCTTTTCCGAAAGACGCTTACTATTCTCGAAAGCCACCACTTTCGGTTGCCTGCTCGACGCTTCGCTTTGGATTTGTTCGACAAGAGCGTGATGAGACGTATTGTCTTAGAGGAAGACTCAGAGACTGACTCGGATAGTACCTCGTCACAATGACCTTGATTTTCGGCCGCTTTTCTATTTTATTTATGTTTCCGAAGTCGAGCTCTTGCCTTCGGTTGCATAAGCAGGACGGCGTTTTGAGTCAGATATATCTCATATACCCCTATCAACTTCTCTTTTTTTTCTACCATTCCGGGTCTGATCTGATTGGTGATATCCTATCTGGGGACTGTCTCCTGTCGTTTGATGAGCTGGGCTCATACGATCGATACTCTTACTCCTCTTCCTAGCGTTGACGCCGTGGCGCCTTTTTGAGATGATGCCGCAATGATCCACATTTCCTCTTTCATTATCTACTTTTGTGGGATGGGGGGCGAAAAAAAGGTCCGTTGAGGCGATATGCGAGCAGTTACTTCCTACCGTTATTTTTTTGAACATTCCTGTATCTTATTCCATCTATAAACAGAGGGAATGGAAGTGGGGTACTTGAATGGGTCGTGGGGGGTATTTTTGACGACGGTGAACATGTATACAGTGCTGTACATGTAGGTAGATACAAATGAGTGAGAAGGCATTGAGAGGTTCTTTGGCTTGGCCGATCACCAAGATTGTCTTGAGTTGTATAGGAGGGTCCCGTGGTAAGCACTACTGTGTAGAAACCCATTCGACGATCTTCGGGCCGCGGCTCGCTCCAGCGATCGGCTAGTCGATCGACCAAGTGACGCGATGCGACCCAGAGATATCCAGAACACCGTCGTCAATCATTGGACTTCAATATACCACAACAGCGTTACTGTCCCAGCATTAACAAAATTATGAACTGCGCAGTTTTCTTTATGGACGGCTCTTATAATGACTAGCTTTGTAATGCATTACGGTGAAGAGAATTCGTATCAGTGTGAATACTAAGTTCGGCTCTCCGCATAAGTGCTCCGACGCGCATCCTACAGCACCACGTCTTCCACTGTTTCTTCAATAGTCGACAGGCGATCTAGCGGTTCGCTTTGCTTTCGTTTACTTTGCGTCTCGTCGAATGGTCTCGAATTGATCCGCAGGACAATCGAAACAACCCGTTCGGTCAACTGAACTGCCATCGCTTCGATGTCGGAACACGTTGATGACGAGTCCAATACTAATAATACCATCCCCTCCTCTGATCAGCGAGACGCTTCTACGGTCTTTCCGGAAGGCTCGACTTCGCCCGATGCGTTCGATCCGGAAACTCCCCTCCATGCGCACTCCGTGGTCCGGTTGATCCAATGTCCACGTTGCTCACTGCCGCTGCGGGCGCCGCTTCGGTTGCCGTGCGGGAATACGCTCTGCCGGTCATGTCTTCCACCTCTGCGGAAGAGGGTTGGAGTTACATACCCGATGGATGAGGGCCGGGAGGAGGCGTTTATGTGTTACTGGTGCAGTGGAGAGGAGCATTCCATGGGAGACTGTGGCGTGGACGTCTTGGTCAGTAAGCTTGTGGATGTGTTTGAGCAAGTGCTGGGGGATTTTGCTGGTCAGGATGTGAGTGAAGGAGAAGGGATCACGGTTCGATGGAAGCGCGCTGGTGACGACAAGGGTTCAGAGGAGTCGGATGTCGAGACGGCAGTTGTTAAAGGAGGGCGATTAGTCGGGACATACAGTCTGGTAAAGGAAGGTCGACTCAAATACGACGTGCAAGAAGTCACTTATGATGAAGTGAGGTCATCAGAAGAGGCCCAAAAATGTGATGAGCGGGAAAATATGATCCTCGGGGAGCTTAAGGAGCTTACGAGGAGCGAGCTCGACTGCCAGGTTTGCTATGCGTTGATATTGGATCCCCTCACGACTCCTTGCGGGCATACATTCTGTCGCAAGTGTGTGGCTCGGATCCTGGATCACTCCAATCTCTGTCCTATTTGTCGGCGAAAGCTTGGCATGTCACCGGCTGTCCGGTTGATACCGGTAAATAAGATGGTATCCGGCCTGATCGACACTCTCTTTGCAGATCAAGTTGCTGAACGGAGGGAAGCCTCGACTAGAGACGAGATTGGGCTTGATGATGAAAAGACACTCCCGCTGTTTGTTTGTACTCTCTCGTTCCCGACCATGCCAACTTTCTTGCATGTATTTGAGCCCAGATACCGTCTCATGATGCGCCGGGTGATGGAGAACGGTGGACGAAAGTTTGGAATGGTCATATTTAACCATAGTGGTCAGCCTCAAGGGGAGCTGGGAAGGACTCAGTTCATGCAATATGGCACCCTTCTGATGATCGATCGCTTCGAGCTGCTGCCTGACGGGAGAAGCCTTGTTAGCGCTGTTGGTGTTTCAAGGTTCAAAATTCTTGATTGGGGTGTTCTGGACGGTTATTATGTTGCTAAGACAGAACGTGTTGACGATATCTCGCTTGCAGAGGAAGAAAGCCTTGAGGCTAGAGAGACAGCAGTCCCGCTCAGTACATCATCCTCCTCAGAAGCGGAAGAGAATAGTTCGGCAGAAGTGCCACTCGACTCCTTGTCAACCCAGCAGCTTTTACAACTTGGACTAGATTTCGTCGAGAAACGTCGTCGCGAGGCCGCGCCTTGGCTAAACCAACGTGTTCTTACGGCGTACGGGGATGTACCAACAGACCCGGCCAGGTTCCCTTGGTGGTTTGCCAGTGTTCTGCCTATCTCGGTGGAAGAAAAATATGCTCTATTGCCGACGACGAGCGTGCGGGAGAGACTGAAGATCACAGCCCGTTGGGTGAGGAAATTGGAGACCATGGAGTGGTACGTTCCTGCTTCCCTCTGAATGTCTAATGACAGTATCGGTTTAGCCACGTTGATCGTTTTTGACTGACCTCATGGCCCTTTTTTAAGGTCTACAAATACCTCTGTATTCGCTGTCTTATGACTAGCCGTCCCTCTCCTTATCTTCGCCATTCTACCTCTGGTACTTGGACCGTTTACCGCCTCCTTCTCTACATCATCTGCCTACGTGTCAACCTCTTTTCTCCCATTCTCCTTTTCCGTCTCTTTTACTTTTGGTCCTGGTGTACCCCTTTCTTTCGAGCATCACCACCAACAGCGAGTTCAGAGTAATGTACATGAGGAAACGGAGACCTACATACCACAGACTCTCGTCGTAGGTGCCTTTTTTGCTGTCTTCTTGGCACGGGTGGTTGGCAATTTGTTTCGGGAGATGCAGGAGAGGAGACGGAGATTGGAGCCAAGGAGAAGACAAGCGGCACTTGCGGCAGAAGAACCGAACGGTCCTGGAATAGTGACAGAGGTGAATGACGAAGATGGGGAAGAGGGACGTCCGGCTGAGCGTCCTCCTGATGCTAGGTAGGACCTCCTTACCATGTCTCTCAAGGGAGAGATGTATCTCTATTCCCTGTTCTTGGGCCGAGAAATTATGACAGCTCCATTCATAAAACGAAGACTGGAGCTATTTGTGATTGCATTGATGTTCCAATGAACCACCGGCGCTCGAGTAACAAATGTACAGTATTAGAGCGGAAACTTGAGTGCACATCGGCGTCGCACAAGCCACTCGCGATCTGATGAAGCGTCGAGAAAGGAATTCCCTTAAAGGGGGATTGCAAATATCCAAAAAGGTCTTCCTAGGACAAAACACAGGCTCCCCCTGTTGAGGAACGACAGTGTCTGGCTCCTTTCCAAAATTCGACTAACGAAATCCCCTCTTGACCTTCCACTTGCATTCATTCAAAGGTGTTCTGGAGCAGTTAGTCTAACTTTGTTGATTTCTTTTTGTTGGTTGAGGCAGGAAAAGGGCCGAACATTGGAAGTGAGCCGTGTTTCTTTTCTGCTGGACCACGCACCTTATTGACATTGAGCCCCCTTTTCACTGGGCCCTTCGTACATATTCTCCTCCATACTTTGTCATCTATTTTATATGTAGTATATACTTCTAGTTGGTTCTAATGTCTCAATCTCTGGTTACTGTTTTCCAGTTTCATCTGTCATCTCACTTCTTCATCTGTATTCTCCTTTCCGCTCCTGTTCATCCCCTTCTGGAGTAGTGATGAGCGAAGTTATTGCAGAACTGTCTAACAACACATGTTCAGCAATCCCGTCTGTACATACAGAGGTTACCCTTGGAGGGACCCTTGGTGCGCCACACAGGCTCAGCCACTGACAGGGGTTAGCTTCTTGATGCTGCTGTTAGGTCTCTCTCACCACCTGAATTCTTTTGACAAGCAGAAAGTCCTGGCGAGCATGGCCAGCAAGCAATATCAAAAGGCAGCATCAAAAGACTGGGATTGGCCCAGAATCCCTCTATGTGGGGGCGCACCAGGGAATTTCACCGTAATCCACCGCAGTATATCTCACACTTTTGTGTATAAACCTCATCTTGGATATTCCTTTGGCCTCTACGCCCTCAGTATTTCTCTTGGACTTGTCTGGTTACGCAGAGAACTAACTCCCTATCCTGTGCAATATTTCAGAGGAGCATAATTAATTACTCTGTAATAACTACCCTGTCATCCACAGTGAACAATATGTATCATGATGGTATGCATTCATTATCTCTACCCTAGGAACAAAAGATGCTTTGCATTTCTCACAGCTGTACCTGAGGCATGTATGTACATATACAAAAGGAAATTATTCTATATTCTACAGAGAGACAGCAGATTCAACTGAGCCAAGAAAAGAATGATGCAAACATATGAAATTCTGAATTCTGCTTCAGTACACTTGAACGCCGACGTTCGTGCTGCCGTAGATTAATAATGATGATGATGAAACCAAGGCACATTAACAGGTACATCCCAACCATCCCAGTCCCATATTGCAGGCAAAAAGAAAAATTCACTCGTACGTTTACATGCAAAGGAATCAAAGAGGAGGGGAAGGAAAAGAGGTGGAGAGGTGACAAAATCCACCTCATCCGTGAGAGCGTGCAACGAATCTCATTACATAACATCTGCAACCAAGAAGAGAAATATGGGCATGAAAGTCGTCAGGAAGTGAAGGATCAGGTAGTGATTCGTTTCGTGAATGGCAGGAGGTATGGTTGCAATACGGTAAGGCAGAAGTGAATCAAGAAGGTAGGTTAGGTGTAGAAATCGGAGGACATATATAAGTCAGGATGATTCGTCGCTCATCTTGTCCTCCTCTTCTTCCTCCTCGTCCTCCTCCACGCCAGCCTCCTGAACTGTGGTCTGCTTCTCTGGACTTGGCTCCCTGCTTGGCTCCCTGTGCTCCTCAGCTTCTTCTGGCTTTTCGGTCTTCTCCTCGCCAGCCGCACCGTTCTCGCCAGCCGGTTCCTGAGGGGGCGGAGGCATATTCTCGGCAAACTTGGGATCTATCGCAGCCCGATGTTGAGCGCGTTTATATTTCTCCGCCTCGTCGGGGTCGCGCACCACGACCTGAATCTGGTGGACTTGGTCCTCCTTCGCCTTCGGGCGGGTAGGAGCCAGACCTGCCTGCGCGATGGTGCGAGAACGCTCAGGCTTGAGACGGGTCTTACCCAGAATCGGGTAGTAGTAGGCACCTTTTTGCTTCAGATGAATATTCGCTCGCTCACTCTCGTCGAGTTCAGCAGGATCGAAGAGGGTCAATGCGATGTCTTTCTGCTTTTGGTCGGTGTTGAGGGTCTGGCTACTGGTGGCATAGGTGCGGACACGATCGTAGCGATGGAATTTGTTGTTGTCTGGGCCTTCGTGTGTGTAATTATCCTCATTGTCGCGGTCAGGGTTGGAGATTTTGAGACTGCTCTTGATCTTCTTGGTGGAGCCTTTCTTCTCAGGTAGGAAGAGGTCATAGTCCCACGGGATAGGACCAGGGTCAGGGTAGAGATTAGGATTAGCCTTGTGTAAAGCAGTCTTTGCGGCATGTTCCTGACAGATGCGCTCCTCTGGAGCAGAGGGAACAAGGATAGCCACATCCATGCGGTCATCGCGTTTACCCGAGATACCCGGAACGGGCGCCTTGTCGAACTTGAACTGAACAAATCCGCCAGGATCGGGAAAGCCTTGAAGATCAGGGAGGACAGGGAAAAAGCCGACGGGCTTGAGTTTAGGGTTGTCAGGGTGGACAGGGTTAGCCCAGGCGTCGAGCTCAGCCTTCGTAGGAGTGTGGCCCTTGATCCTGCTCGGAGTATCTTCACCGGTATGCTTGCTATCCGGATAGGCAATATCAAATCCCTTCATGATGTATTTCTTGATATAGGTTGGGTCGTCGTGAGAGACCTTGGGTCTTTCAGGCTGGGGCCGAGGCTTGGTTCTGAGAGCAGTGGTCCTTAGGCCCTCCGGTCCGCGAGGGCCAGCAGCGATGTACTGCGTACGACGAAGGAAGCTGACGTTGACATTCTTGGGAGCAGGATTTTTTAGTTGCTCGAGCGTTGTAAGAAGCGGAAGATCAGCGGGGTCGACAGGTGGGGGGTTTTCGGGAGCCATGATGGCACTCTCGTCGCCCAAGTGAAGTCCCGGTATACCGACGAGATCAATTGGCATGCCGCCCTCAGCATCTACATCGATATTCGGCTCTTCGCGTCTGGCCATGTTGGACGCGAAGCCTGGGGTTAGAAAGCGCTCCAAGCCGTCATGAGGGATATCGAGAAACTTTGGTGGCATGTCCGGAGGAGGAAGGTCATTGCGATAACGCAGTGATGCGATATATTCCTGGTGGAAGCCCTCAGAGGGGCGACTCTCCTTAGGCTTGGACATCTCGTCTGCGACAACGAGAGACCTCGGACCTGGAGGTAGATTCAAGATAGAACTGCACGCTAGGAGTCTGTCAGGTATTGTCGAGCTCTGCGATTGGAAGAGCTCCTGGTTTACCTGGGCCAGGGAGTTCGAGCGGAGAGATCTCAGCGTCGGGGACGAGGTCCTCGCCTAAGCCGCTGAGGTCAAGTGGCGCTGGCTCTGGAGCAAGACCTGGTGGTGAGCTCTGGGAACAGGGACACTGGAAGCGGCGAAAGGACTCATGCAGCGCGTGAACTCACTGGAGCTTCTCAGAGCCTTTTTGCCACTTCTGACCGCCTATCATGAATGGTTAGCGTTCTGGGCATCTCGGAGACAGCAATATGTTGTTCCGAGAGTGTTTGTTACTGGAGAAAAGATGTTCCGATACTTTACAGGCACGTACCATGGTTACCGTACAATGCAACCATTCACTTGGCAGGGGCATCAGACCACCTACCTACAGAGAACTAATTCATTGAACAAACCCAAGAGGCAGAGGATCGTGCTTATAACATTCTATTCCATCGTGATGATCACATATGCTTGGTTAAACCAGTACATGTAGCCACCTTTTCTGTTCAGATTACACTGTATTCGCTATCCGGTCCTGATAAAACAGCCTCAGATCCAAGTCGTTCGCTCAAAAACACATCTATGCTACAATCAGTAAGCCCACATGCATTTGTAGGCCAGTAGTCTACTTCCCAACCGGTCATACTCAAGCTGCCCGATCCAGCTGTCGTTTGTCCCAGTCAGTTTGCCGAATACACTGGCACCTTTCCACATCACGACCTGAGGGTCGAGATCTCGTGGAGGCGTGCCGATCATGATCTCCTTAGCATATCCCGGTCGAAGAGCCTGCAGGCGCTCTTCGAGGTAAGAATGGAAACCAGATATCAGGCTGCCACCTCCGACAACCATGATTCCGCCAAGGAAGTCACGCATCTTACGGTCATCTCCACGCGCAGCATGAACAATGGATGTAAGAATAGCGTTGTCCAGTGGGAAGATAGGAAGGATATCGTCACGTTCCTCAACCGTCGGGGGACGCGGAGGTTGCGACGTAGCTTGGTCCTGCGTCCCTAGGACAGGCGTACCTGCGCCGCCTGCTTGAGGAGTGCCAACGGCTTCTGGCGCCGGTGAACCTGCGACAGAGGAGCGAGGGGTGGCATCAAGATCTTGCAGGCGACCAACGGCAGTGTGTTGCTGTGCACGGCTCGGAGTAGACTGCACATCCGGCACATTTGATGGAGCCTCTCCGTTGGCCTGGGAGCTAGCCGGCGCTGGAGGTGCAATAGCTGTTAGAATCTCCGACTGGGCTGCCGACACAGGATCATTTGGTTGCCCATCATAGATATCATAGGAGCGATCCATCAATTTTCTTCGCCCTTCGAGTTTGTGTGAGTTTTCAAATATCGAAGGCTGGAAATAGCCCATGGGAGCTAGAATAACCTCATCGTACGCCTTGAAAGTGTACTTTCGGGTGTCCTGGCCAGACGCTCGGAGATGGAAATCAAACACCTGAACGGAGACGTTTGCTTCATTCATGGTGCAAACTTTTTTCTTGAGCTCCTCGGCAAGCAGGAAGTCATACCTCCGCAGCAAGTTGATGTCCGCGTACGGGAAGTGGTCATAGAGCATCATCTTGATGAAGGTCTCAGTTACATCCGCTCCGCCATATTTCAAATTGATGCGGGAATTTTCAATGCACATCCCCTCCTCCACACAACATATTGATGTCTTTTGGGCACCAATGTCGACAATGCACGCTGAGGTGTATCCCGCCCCGAAGGTAGCTGCCAGACTCTCCTGAATGAAGCAAACCCGAGCGAACGCGAATTCCTTCATTAACATCTCCAGGATCTGCGTCACGTAAGACTTCTCATAGAGATCTGGAATGACGAACACGCATGAATACTGCGTCCACTCCTTCTTGCTGGTCAAACCCAGCTGTGTCTTGATTGCATCCTCCAGGATGAGTGAAATGTCCAGGAACAGTAGTCTTTTGCTGTTGTAATCCTTCTCGTTACACCATCCATGCCGAATTGGCCAGAAGAGCTTGTAGCGAGGGTTTGAGTCATCCGGTATTCTCAGAGCCTTTTGCCCGGTGATGTACTCGGGTGCCGGGTCCGGAATCTCGGTCCATTCAACACGATTTGGATCATTATGTTCTGAAATAGTCTCCGGCGGTGTCCTTCGGTTATAATTGATCACCATTTCCTTTGAATTTGGGAGAGTCCTCCGTTTGTTTTGTCGCATGTGTGCCTTGAGCTCCGCGGCCATTGCCGTATACTGTGAGGCAAACTGCAAGAAGAGGTCAGCGATACATATGTGACATTCAAGGCGCCCTCCATGAAACGCACCTCTGGACCGAACATCTTCTCCGGTTCCATCAATGAGCCATCATCCAGTTTCAGTCTCTTTGGTTTGGGCTCTTCTTCTTCTGACTCGCTCCCTGTGGACTTCCTCGCAATAACCATGGGTACGGTCTTTGGCAACGCGTCACTCGCCAGGCCAATCCTCAGGTTCTGGCTGCCAACGTGAATAACAATGACCTTGGAGCCAAGGGCCTCCGTAGGTGTCTCCTCAGCCTCTTCCTCGCCATCGATTTCGGTGTCCGGCTCCCCAAGCTCGTTTGTCTTTCCCATCGCAAGAGCGCGGTCCCGGTCTTTGGCGGTTTTGGCCATGCGATTTCTAGCTTCTTCATTTTGTAATCGGAAGGCCAGAAGCTGATCATCCCTCTTGAGATAGTCGCTATAAGAAACAGTTAGCGAAAACATGTAACACAGCGAATCTGAGAGATCGGAATGTATTCATTGGTCACGGCTTGCGACCTATTCTGCGCAGATTCATATCTTAAACAAGGGCAGGATATTACGTACGTGTAATAGTTTTTCTGGTTGATCGGAGCTATCTGAGGCCAGCTCGACAGTTCCATGTTATTGTCAGTCCGCTCCAGGCCTGTGGAGGACAATAGTGTCAGCACCTGTTCCTTCAGAACAGACAAGACATCGCCGGTGGAGCTCTTTTGTGGCGTACCTTCATCTCGAAGAAGGGCCTTTCCAGACTTTTTGCCCACCATGTTGTGTTCTCCTCAGCAGCCTCTTGGAGAAGCCGTTGCGATGTGATTCCTGTTCGCGAAACACGGATCAAGGGACTAGGACGTGAAATGCGGAGGTTTGCGGGCTGCGCTGGAGATGGTATCTTTTGCTGGGATCAAACGAGACGCATCGTCAGGACAGTCGCGGGAAGAGCAGAAAGCTGTCGAGCGGTCCGTCTACCGGGCGGAAGAGGCAAAAGACGAAGACGGATCCCAACAATAGAAGAAGGGCCTCTTGTGAATTGAGCCGCCCGCTTCCCTTGGCTCTCATCCAAAGCCCGCGAGCTTGGGCCAGGCCGTCCGGGCAGGGCGCGCCGCAGCGCAGTTGGTCCCGATGCGGTCACCACAAGACTTCCAACGTCGGGACTCGCCTCACTGTCCGGTCAGCTCGTTGATCGCTCGCGATTGTCATTGATGGACACAGCTCGAAGCCGCTCACGAGGACACATTGTAGATATACCATCAAATCTTCTTGCTCTTTCCTGCCACGTTTGTCTGATTTGCACGCATCGTTCTCCGCGGCGGCTCCGTCTTTCGCCTTAGCGGGACAGCACCTCACATCCCCGATTGACCGTCTGGACGGCTGGGTTACCTTTCCACACTACAAGTTAGAACCATGGGAGGCTCGTTATCGCGTTTACTGTCCTTGATCTGGACAAAGAAGGAGATTCGTATCCTGATTCTGGGACTTGTATGTCGACTGTGTCTGGACACGCGACAAGGTGTGGAGACGGACTTTGATGGATGCTGACACTGCTTTGGTGATGTAGGACAATGCTGGCAAGACTACCCTCCTATACAGGCTGAAGGTATGTTCTGGACCGTGGCATAGGTTTCTCGGACGAGTAGAATAGCTGATGCGCTTAACTTCCGTATCTAGATCGGCGAGGTTGTGACTACGATACCGACAATCGGATTCAACGTCGAATCGGTAACATATAAGAACCTCAACTTTAATGTCTGGGTATGTTGCACCGTTGAACCTGGTGCCATGAAGCAAGCTGGAATCACTGGAGTACCCCTGCTAACGTACGACCCTACTTTCAGGATCTCGGAGGCCAAACGTCCATCCGTCCATACTGGCGATGCTACTATGCCAACACCGCAGCCGTTATCTTCGTTGTCGACTCCACGGATGTTGAACGATTGGGGACTGCCGCGGATGAGCTAGCTGCCATGCTAAACGAGGAGGAGCTCCGTGATGCGGCACTCCTTGTTTTCGCGAATAAGCAAGATCAGCCTGGAGCTAAGGGTGCCGGTGAGATATCGGAAGCCCTAAAACTAGGAGAACTTCGAGACCGCAACTGGAGTATCGTCGCATGCTCAGCTATTGACGGCAAAGGAATTAACGAAGGCATGGATTGGTTGGTGGTGAGTATTCACTCCTTTGGCCATCCCTGTTTCTATATCCTCTGTACAGAGCTCTTAAAGGTTGACGCTAACTGTATCTGTTTGTATAGCAAACTGTTCAGTCAGAAAATGCATGAACGCGGGCGTCCTTGATATCATATAGATTCATTATTAATACACTTCCTCTGACATCTTTTGACTTTCTTTGACCCGCAGACCCTTTTTTTACAGTTTGTCTCGGACCGGACTGTATGTCAACGGAACTCGTGCTTTTTTTATACATCCGTAAGCCTCGATTTGAGAGTCTAACGGGGCTTCTACTAATGGAATCCGATTTGTTTGCTTTGTGTTGGGTTGAATGAGATTTTTTTTAATCCGGTCTAGTCGAAATAGACGTTATTTGGTGAAAACGTCATCAGATTCATTGGCTTGCTATCCATGTTACATTCCGTATGTCCATAGTATCTGGTTGCGTTCTAAGTGTTTGTGCTGGACCAGTAGATAAAGAATCGGGATGATTGGTCTTATCTAAATCTGATAAGCCACGATTTAACATAAATGAGGATCTAAAAGAGTTCAATAGGATATTTTACTATGCCATATTCCAAGCCTGGACGCAAGGACACTCTTTTTCCCTGCTGAAACGACTAATGTGAGTAATGCATTAGCATCGGAAAAGTTCCATGTTGATACTTAACATTTGGAGGCATTTCTGACACATTTCCCTATTTATCTGTGCTCGGAGGTTTCATTTCCTCACCGGTGGCTTTCATTTCTCATTGAGTCGTCAATTGCTGTAGTTGTTGAGTAAAGGATGAAGCAAAGAAATCTCTCTTGTTCGGAGCCCGAGATATTTATGTTGGGATATTGATTTTACCCTTCGGATTCTAATATACTCACCTACCCTCGCTTTCCAGCTTTTAGACAATTGTCAAGCAGTACTAGAAGAGTGAAGACTTCAACTGTCCCGAGTAGGCCTGTAATAACTCGGAATGACATCAGGCAATTCCGGGGTTTGTGCAAATCACAGTCTTCAATATCAGCATGACGTCCTAGGTATCATGTCCTTATCGTTGCATCTGTTTTGTTATCAGTGTTATTTATCTAAATCTCTAGTTATCAAGATGTGCTTAGGTAATACATGCTATTTGAGTGACCATATCTGGGGTTTCCTTTGTCGCATGACAGTTAGAACCTCAAGAGCGGGGGAAGACATGGAGAGACATTTCCCCTCACTATGTTGTTATGCATTTGGTGCTCTCTGGAAAGCTCGATTAAGCCGTTTCTTGTGAGTTCACTTCATAGACCAAGACAAACAGGCCCAATCATTACTGTGTAACTATTCCTCTGTGCATATTACACCTTTCCTAGGCGGCTTGCACATCTTCCGGCGTTGGAATCAGAAGGACTTCTCGTACCAAATTACCCCATACCACTTCTGTGGACTATGGCAACCCCGAAGACTCAAATCGCTGCAGTTCTTCCGCCTACAGGAGCTTCTCCAACGGCGCATGTCCAGATTAGCACCAGTCATCCAGTGCCAGTCCCCAATGAAGGAGACTTGCTCATTAAGCTTGAGTATTCCGGCGTCTGTCACTCTGATGTGCACAGCATCCGTGGGGAAACACCCATGCTAACGGATGTGGCGGGCCACGAGGGAGTGGGGAAGGTCGTGGGTGGTGAGTTTAATGCTCCGAGGTTCAAATCGAGTGGCTGGCTTGAAATATCGGACACCACTGGATGACAATCATTACTGATTGATTACTTATTCCGTGTAGTTGGCGCTGGTGTCGATGAACAGGAGTGGAAAGGAAAGCGAGTTGGTGTCAGGTCAGTCCAATTCTAGCATTCTATATTTGGGTGTGGATACTCGGAGCTGACGCTGGAATATGTGTTTTGAATATGAAATAGATGGCTTTACAGCTCTTGTCTGAGCTGCGAAATATGTGCTGTCAACAATACGGCGTGTCCAAATCAAAAGAATGCTGGAGCTGTAAGTTTGATACATCAATCCTGACTAATCTATAACTCACAGATTGCAGAATGTTCCAGGGACCTTTCAACGTATGGAAAATACCTCCCATAAACATCTTATGAAGTCCATATGATATGACGCCTTCTGACCGGAGCCAGAGTATATCGTCGCTCCGGCAAAACATGTCACAAAGATTCCCCCTGAACTTCCCCCAGACGTCGCCGCACCACTTCTATGCGGTATGTCTTAGAAATTCTTTTGTCACAAAACAGATTGTTGCTAATCGGAGCAAATCTCCCTAGCCGGAATTGCAATGTATTCGTCTTTGATGAAGACGAAGACTAGACCTGGAGACTGGCTCGTCCTTCCTGGCGCCGGTGGTGGATTGGGACATATGTAAGACCTCTTCAGCTTCTAACTACAAGAATTCTAAACTGAACTTTTATAGGTGCATTCAAATAGCAGTGAAGAAAGGATTGAAAGTGATTGCAATTGATAGGTAGATTGGCATTGAGCTTTCCTCCTCTTGCCTATCAAGAGGTCAAATATAGCTAGCCGGGAATTATTACTGACTTTTATTATTCTACAAAAGTGGTGAAGCAAAGAAGAAGCTCTGTCTCTCTTTAGGAGCAACGAGCTTTTTAGATTACAAGGTCGACGATGTCGTGGCCGGTGTCAAATCGCTTACTTCTGGTCTCGGTGCACATGCAGTGATATGCACAGCAAACAACGAACAGGCTTACACTCAAAGTATGCAAATGCTGCGTAACCTAGGTGTCTTGGTTTGTGTCGGTATTCCGAGTGTGCCCTTTAGGCTTCCCGTGACGCCATTTGAGATGATTGTGAAAGGTAAGGTAGCAGACATACATGCTGAGTTTAGCCCATCAGGCCTGCTCAAACATTTACATAATTTTATCAGAGCCTTTGAGGATATAGCTGACTATCGCTGTACATGGTACAGGTCTTACGATCGTTGGAAACTCTGCAGGGACAGCCCAAGAAATGGACGAGCTGCTGGAAATGGCCGTGGCTGGAGATGTCAAGGCCCACATCGAAATCTTCGACTTTAACGAGATTGACAATGTCCTCCAGAAGCTTGGGAGATCGGAGATTGATGGAAGAGCGGTCGTAAAGATTCCAGAGTGATAACCTGTATCCACATTGCCGATAAGCACAATTGAAGCGCAACGGGTTTTCACCTTAGCAAGGAAACCATAAATATGCGTTGGAAGTTTGGCACCGGCAAAGACAGTTCATGATGAACGCCATACGGTCTGCCAGTGACTTCCGGCAATTGAACTCTATGTAGTCGCCAGGAAGCCTCCAAGGTCCTAAAATTCCCCAACGGTGGTCATGTGCTGACCACTAACAACCTTAGGAATAATAACAATCATAATCACCGTTCCTAAAGTAAAACTTTTTTTTTTTTTTTTTGAAACAGTATCAGTGATCAAGGAATCGAGAGCTCCCGGAAGTAATCCGAAATTCTATGGGTCAGGGGCCCGGCATGAAAGTATAGCCAGGAAAGAGAAGTCGTGGAATTGACCTCGGGAGGACGCCGTAGACTTTGAGGACATTCCACATTATCACTTCCCAAGCCCCATGGGACAGAATGATCATTCCAGCAACGGAGTTACGGTGTCAGTTACGAGCGTAGGACCCGTCTTTTACCCGCACTCAGCTTCCTGCGTGGTCCAGAGTGCTTGTTCCGCTAGCAACTCCACTAGAACGGAGTGTGCAGCGTTATCCGCTTTCCATTGGCTCTCGCAGCCCCTAACTACTATCTAACCCAACCTCAACGACAGCTTCGACCTCAACTCATTTTTGGAACGCCTGCACGGACAGTCCTCGTCGATGCTCCGCATCCAGACCATGTCTGCACATGCTGTGAACACGCTCTCTCACTTGATAGAGATCCCCTTGCAGCGCCTCCGGAAGACCCTCGTGTGGAGTCGCTTGTCCCCATGGATTCTACTCAATCCAGCAAAGCTCAGGACCCGTGCAGTCAGCGCTTCTTACTAACTCCCCGTGATCTGAGATGAAAGCGCCGGGTGGGGAGACGATCTACTTCCGGGCGCAATGGGGAAGCCCACTTCGTGTCTATCTTATCGTTCAACGCCCATGTGTCTCCCTGATAGGACGTCGTGATGCTATCCAGATCCTTTGAACGGCCGACTCGGACAGAGGGAAATGGTGGGGCTCATGATGCCCTGCCCTGGAAGCTTGATAATAATGTCGTTTCAAGAAGCAGTGATTTCTCTCTCTTCTGTCTCCTGGCGGTGTCTCTTTTTGCTTCTTTTACATCCTCAGGAAAACCTCATACAGACCGCGCAATGAGTGTAGTTGACGACCTCATTGCGGGTTCTTTCCCGAAGAGCATGAGCTCGCCTCATGCTTATATTGCGATTTCTGCTTTCCTTGTCTGCGTGCTTGTTGCGTCTGTTATCCTCTTCTATTTCCAAAAGTCTAAGATCGATTACGACAGCGGGATGTTCACTTATCTCAAATTCGCGTACGCCAATTTTCTGAAACCTCATGAACGAGGAGGCGAAGGCAACCAGCAACATGCTCTGGAGAGCTTCTACAAGACTCAGGTACGACACCCAAGCTGCGGGTTGACCGTAAAAGCGTCTGGCTTACGATTGAAGGCGTCGGTTTACGACGCCACCCGCAAGCGACTTCTTCGCGGTCGGGAGGATATGCTTGGGCTCGCTGCCGCTCAATTGAAGTTTAAGGTGGAGAAAAATGAAATCCAAGCTGGAAAGCTAGTGTGGGTTGATGTGAGTACTCCATTGCTTCCAGGTGAACGCCGTTACTAATCCATTAGATTGGTGGAGGAACTGGGTATGCTCTAGTTTGCCTTAGAACATGACAATATTTAACATTGAAATAGATACAATATTGAGGCGATGGCGGCATTTCTTCCAGTAGAAACCTTTTTCTCGCACGTCTACTTGGTTGATCTTTCACCTTCGCTGTGCGACGTAGCGCGAAAACGATTCCAACGACTCGGATGGAAGAATGTTACTGTACTCTGCCAGGATGCGCGGTCATTCCATTTGCCAAGCGCTCAAGAAGGTCCATCGCTTGAGAAGAATAGCCAGTCTCAAGATGGTGCAGACCTGGTGACTATGAGTTACAGCTTGTCAATGATACCAGGTTAGTATCCATAAATACGCCCCCATTTATCTGCTTGCTGAGTGATCCCAGATTATTACAGTGTCGTCGACTCCTTGACTTCTCTCTTGAAACCTTCCGGGATCCTGGGTGTCTGTGATTTCTACGGTAAGCTACCATCCTTATATTTCGCAAACAAAATCTGACATGCAAAAAGTCCAAAGCATTGTCGACGTGTCGTCTCGAAACTACATTGGTGGTGTATTTAACCGTCATGTTAACTGGCTTGGACGGGCGTTTTGGCGTGCATGGTTCGAAGCCGATCGAGTTAACCTTGAGGCGGCTCGCAGGGATTACCTTGAATACCGCTTCGGAACAGTCATCTCTGCGAGTGAGAGAAATTACCTCCTAGGAGGCATTCCATATTATATCTTTATTGGTCGTCAAAAGGAAATCGCTCCCAGTTTATCCAGCCATGATGCCATCGAGAAGCTGGATGCATCCTTCACAGAGTCACCCTACTTGTCGCCCGTTAACCACCGCCAGGAGATGGAAAAGGCTGTCGAACGAAGCGCACGCGAAATCCGATCCAAGGCATACGAATGTGCAGTGATCAACTTGAGCTCGAACCTCCCACTCCCATCCTCTTTCTACCAGAACCACCATTACCGAATCTACTACAACGACCTGTTGCAGAAACATACGCAGTTCAAGAATGAATACATTTACGCATTCAACTGGGAGGACCCCAGAGTGGACCATCAACTATTAAATATTGGAAGAGACGATGTTATCCTGGCCATTACCAGTGCAGGGGACAACATTCTGGACTACCTGCAGAAGAGCCCCCGGAGAATACATGCGGTTGACTTGAATCCCAACCAAAACCATCTTCTTGAGCTAAAAGTTGCGAGTTTCATCGCTTTGGGATACCAGGACGTCTGGAAGATATTTGGAGAAGGAAAACACTCAAATTTCCGTGAACTTCTGATCTCCCGCCTGAGCCCACACCTTTCTAGCCAAGCCTTCCAATACTGGCTTAATAACGCTCATTTTTTCACCTCCGCCTCCGGACACGGCCTGTATGAGACAGGTGGGTCCCGGCACGCCATCAAGATGGTGCGATACTTGTTCAGAATATTTGGCCTAACCGGCCAAGTGAAGAAATTGTGCGAAGCTCAAACTCTGAGCGAACAGCGAGAGCTCTGGCCGCGAATCCGCAGGGTCCTGATGAGCCGACCTCTCCACTGGGCAGTTGTCGGGACGGAGTGGTTTGCATGGAAGGCTGCTGGTGTCCCGCGTAACCAGCGGAATATGATTATTGACGATTTCCTCAAGCGAAACGGTCTGGCTGAGAAGAGATCAGATGTCAGCGGCCAGGCGATCTGGGAGTATGTCGTCAATACCTTGGACCCAGTGGTCAAAAACACCATGATCAGTGATGACAATTACTTCTACTATCTTTGCCTGCAAGGTCGTTTCTCGAAAAGGTATGGATAAATTGCTGCATATAAGCTATGCTCCGTGCTAATTCGAATTAGATGTCGGCCGACATATCTGACAGAGAAGGCCCACGCTAAATTGTCTTCTCCTGGCGCTTTCGACGGTCTTCGGATTCACACCGATGAAATCGAGGAGGTCATTGCACGAATCACGCCAGGCACTTTGACCATCGCAGTGGTAGGTCTAATTGTCAGCCTGAAAGTTTCCACATATGTACTCACGCCAGATTAGATCATGGATTCGATGGACTGGTTCGATCCGAAAGAGGATGCCGCGGCAACCCAATGCAGAGCCTTGAATCGCGCTCTGAAGATGGGAGGTCGTGTACTATTACGATCTGCCAGCGTTGAGCCGTGGTACATGGAACATTTCCAGAAGAGCGGCTTTAACACGCGCCGTGTTGGCGCCAGATTCCCTGGATCGTGTATTGACCGGTAGGTTCCCTTGCTCCAAAAGCTATCTATTTTCTTCCCTAGCAAGGACTAACGTATCTCCAGTGTCAACATGTATGCGTCCACCTGGATTTGTACCAAAACGAGGGAGTTGGAACGTCCAACTCAAGCCGCCGGCAAAAGGGCGAACAGTGTGGAGCACCTTGAGATATGAGTCCACAAGGAATCTCGCTGCATACTATGTCTTTTTCTTTGTCAGATCTTTTCGGATTCATTATATATATCCATTCCGTCGCTTCATTACATGGGATTTTCTTGTCTGCGAGTTTTGCTTATTTTCAGCCACTTAGACTTCCTTTTTTTTCTGTAAATAGTTTTGGGATCTCTGGTTAGAATGAAGCATATGTCGACATTTATGGACTGCGAGGCCCGAAAAAAGCTCTGACGATGAACTGACGGCTGTCAAATGCATCCTTTTTTGGAGGACTTCTTATGTCAACGGCATCCTGTTTCCCAGGAGTTTTTACGGGACCATTATTTATCCTGTCCAGTACTCCTGAATAAGACCTGTAATTAGGAGGCGTTGTGAGTTTTGATTTTCACCAATATATCCTAACCTCATCGCTTCGATTTCTATGTACAGTACGTCTGTATGCATAAATCAAAGCACTTCTCTCGCTGCAACCATGACTTCGACAAAAGTCACATTAAATATTTTCTATTCTGTCGAGTTCATCCTTCACATCACATACATAGCGTATCCATTGACAAACAAGAAAAGGGGAAAAAAATAAACATACAAAAAGCCATAGGAAAAAGTTACTTCAAGCAGCCATAAAAAAACAGCTCCTCACACCAGAACAGAAGAAAACCGGAACGGAAGGAAGAAGAAAAAGAAATAAAAAGAACCAAGGCACGTAACTTCTAAACACACAAAAAACATATCTAAGATAAGATGGATTAAAATTCAATGCCCCCCTTGATAATTATACAAGGAATTATCTTCATGTATGGCCAGACCGGTCAATCGGCCAATCAATCAACCAGAGCGAAAAAAAAGGAACCAATCCTGCCCCCAATTCCATGTTCGCTCCTTCCTTCCAAACCGTCGAGTTCATTATTATTCTCCCCAGCCAACCAACCTTTCATGCAACATGCAAAGCTCTCGTGGTTCCTTCTTTCTTTCTTCACTTTCATCGAATTCATGATGGATTTGGGAAGTAAAACACATAAGCGACCCGTGTTCGGAAGACGGTCGCTGCGGGTGGGGGGCGGGGGGCCCTGAAATTTGGTAGATAAAAATTTAGTAGGAAACTTGGGAGGAATAATATGGCGAATACCGATAACAACGTTCGGTATTATATTAAGACCGCCCATATCTCGCCTTTCCGAATGAGAAGGGGACATAGCGGTACTTGATCATGTGCTGGATCTGTCGTCGCACTGTGAGTTTGGGGAGTTAGTAGCGTTCACCAGCTTTGGATCTTAGATTCTTTCAGTGACCGAACTGCAAGCAGTGCGGTATTAAACGGCCTCCGAATGGGAAGCTATGGGGAACGTACTCGTCAGGAAGAAGAGAATCAGCCAGTACACCACGAGCACCGGCCAGAACACGGGGATGTCGAAGATCTCAAACCAGGTGCACACGAAGCCGATAAGAATGGCCCTGGTAGCCGAGTGCCAGAACTTGAACTCGGGGAGCCGTCGGATGAACGGGCGGAATTCGTCATCCCGCTTGGTGGGCAGGGTAGAACCCGCGTCACCGTCCTCCAAACCTTCATCCTGGGTGAGGGACGGGTCGAACTTGGGTTGCAGGAAGGCGAGGAAGAGGTTCAGGAGATAAATGCCCAGCGTGTATGCGACTATAACACGCAAGTACGGCGCGTGTTAGCGAAATGCAGCCGGAACAATACCGCGCAATCAGGCTCAACAGCCAGGACATACCAATATACCATCCTTGCGCAAGTATAACCCTCAAGAAGAAGATTACAAGGAAGGCTGCCGTGGCAAGCCACCGGTAGGCTGTATATGGTGTACACTTGTCCAGGAAGATTTGATATTGCTATCACATGCATGTTAGCAAACTCTGCATGCATACGATATCTCCCTCATCCACTGCACGCGCAGAAGGCGCACGGAACTTCGTCTGGGCCACTCACCCTGGCAAGCTTCGAGGTATGCGCCGTTACGGCCTGGAAAGGGGTCTGATCGGGCTCTGGGATATCCATTGCGCAACACGGGAGGGATATTGCCGGACGCTAGACGGTCTCCAACTCGGGTGTCTCTCGCCAGGTCGTTTCGGAGGCCGCTTCCAGGCGGTAGCTCGTGCGCAGAGATGGAGGATGACGGGCCGGTTGGCAGGTGCGTTGTTGGCGGCCGGAGAGCAGAAAAGTGTCAGGATGCCCGTGGGAGCACCAGCCACGCCCGGCCGTGCCGCTGGCCGCGTCAGCTGCGCCACAGGGGCTTCCGCGCGCCTAACCCTTCTGGGCCTGGTGCGGTGCACGGGCGAAACCGGCCGCCCGGGTCACGTGCGCGGGTTGCCGCGGCTGACCTCGGGCCCCGAGGCCGCGTCGGAACTCGGCGCTGCGGGGTCTGGGGTCGATATACAGTGCTGCTCAGCCCCTCCATTTCTGCGCTGTGGAAGTAATCTGTCGTCTTCTCATCAATTGATCAGCATGAAGCTGGGCACGATGTTCGCCTCGCGGTGCTCGCGGCTGGTCGCCTCCAGAACCGCTGTTCCTCTGACAGCCTATCTTTCCAGAGTCGGCCGGCCGTACTCTACCGCTCGTCCGGCTTACGAGAACATCCTCACGGAGACCCCCAAGCCGGGTGTCGGACTGAGTAAGTACACAAACTATTCACCCTAGTTCAAAATTCGCCAATAACTATTGTTTATTGAACAGTTATGCTGATGTCACTGCAGTCACTCTCAACCGCCCCAAGGCCCTCAATGCCCTCTCGAGCGAGCTGTTTAATGAGCTGAACGACGCCCTCACCAAGTATGACCAAGACAAGGACATTGGAGCAATTATTATCACCGGCAGCGAGAAGGCATTTGCCGGTAAGCACTCCCTCTCTACCTCCCAGTCTTCATGCATTATATCTGTTTTTTCTAACAATCTCTCTTTCTTTCCCCTTCTACAGCCGGTGCCGACATCAAGGAGATGGCCCCGCTGACCTTCTCCTCGGCCTACAACAACAACTTCATCGCCCACTGGTCCCACCTCGCGAACAACATCCGCAAGCCCGTCATCGCCGCCGTCTCCGGCTACGCCCTCGGCGGCGGCTGCGAGCTGGCCATGATGTGCGACATCATCTACTGCACCGCCAGCGCCACCTTTGGCCAGCCGGAGATCAAGCTGGGCGTGATCCCCGGCGCCGGCGGTTCGCAGCGCCTGACCCGCGCGGTCGGCAAGAGCAAGGCCATGGAGCTGATCCTGACGGGCAAGAACTTCAGCGGCAAGGAGGCCGGTGAGTGGGGTCTCGCCGCGAAGGTGGTCGACGGCGGCAAGGACGAGCTGCTCGCGGAGGCGATCAAGACCGCCGAGACGATCGCCAGCTACAGCCGGCCCGCTGTTATCGCTGCGAAGGAGGCGGTGAACAAGAGCCAGGAGCTGTCGCTGAAGGAGGGTGTCGACTTCGAGAGACGGCTGTTCCATGGCCTGTTTGGAACCAAGGATCAGAAGATCGGTGAGTTTGAAGACATCTATTTATATAAACAATAACACATATCCACAATACTAACTGTGTGATAGGAATGACTGCCTTTGTTGAAAAGAAGAAACCGGAGTGGTCACATGAGTAAAAAAAGTGTAGTTTCTTAGATTAAGCAACTATATACGGCCTTTTTTTGCTGGCTGATGTATGCCGTAGCGTTAGCATAGTAGAAACGAAAAAAAATGACGAGTGAATGGCTTTCTCTCACAACGCTTCCTATATAAACGGATCTTTCAAGAGCATGTGTTATGGATAAATCCTCATTTAAATCAAGCGAAAGGATCGGTAGGCAAAAGAATCACATACAGAATTCAATTATTTTATAAGTGGCTCTATAAAATCCCAGCAAGTGTTCGCTGCCTCAACCTGCTCACTCATAATATACAAGCAGCAACTAACTATTGATGTTCCCAATGCAACTCAAAAAGTACTCTTCTCCGTCCGCTTAATCAGATGCTGCTTCTTCTACCCCTCGATACCCTACTCTCTACAGTTCTCCGGGAACTTTTTCTTCCCCGCAGGTCTCCCTGTTGTTATCTTTCCCGGGCCGCTAATAGACGGTGGATGATTTAAAAAATATATTATTATGATTCCCTGGCCGAACTCATCGAACAATCCATTGGAGGAAGAAAGGAAAGGAACCTTCGCACCGCTGCCACCCTGCCCACCCTGCCCCGTGGACGGGACGAGATATAGCTTATGTTGTTTTAACCAAATGATGTTGCAGCTACCCTTGGAACTGTTATTAACCCGCAACAAGATTCCATTAGCAGTATTTGACTAGCCGGTTGTGAAACTGCAGCGTAATAAGTGCTTAAGTGAGTATATCACAGGATATAAAGTGGTGTGCAGTTGATCTTCTGCAGAGTGCAATGGAATCAAATAGAATAGGATAGGATGGAAAATCCGGAACACATAGTGTCTACAGTTTCAGAGCTTAAGAGAGTGTTAGCTGTTTAGTTAACGTTGATAGGCTTTAGTACGTAAAGTACAGTGGAATCAAAGACAGAAGCGAGATAAGGTTCTTACGTACTGTATGTACTACTGCAGGTGGTAGCTTCAAGTTTATTTAAGTGTTTTGGGAGGACCTCGGGAACAGGGAGAAGGTTCGGGCAGTCCTCTATGGTATGCGGAGGATCGACGTTGGTTACGTACCTTGGAGCTTACATTAATAATGATCTGGGGGCTGGACTGGGGCCAGGTCGGTTCCGCGAATGAAATTATGTACAGCTACCTAAGCTACACGACTGAAAAAATAAGGCAGACATGATTCATTGACATGTACAGTACATACATATGGTGCGGGGAATCGTGGAGACAGGGGAAAAGGGAATTAAAGACATCGCTTGACATCAGACATGCTAAGAAAGAATATGGAACTACCCCGCTCTTACTTAATCCTTCTCGATTGCCAGTCGTTACTAATAATTGAATAGTCAACCTTGGCCTTGCTTAGCCGACCTAGTCTCATCATTGTCCGGCGCCGGCCGTTCCCCCGCGAGACTAAGTCACGGGTCAAAACGGCCATCCCGCAGATACCCCACGGGCAGTGGGGACCAGTCAACGGTCCCACTCCGCAAAATGCGGAGAGATATGGGGCTTCTTTCTCGGCTCTCTTTCGCGCTTCTACAGGCGTGCCGCGGGGACCTGGGCGTTCTTCTTGACCTCGGCCTCGGTGGCCTTCTCAATTCTCGCGCCCAGATCAGGGTTGATGCGCCTGAACATGCCGTAGGTCTGCTTGCGAACCCTCTCGTTGGCGTTGCACAGGTGGACGGCAACGTTATGGACAAAGTTCTCCTGCTGGCCGGGCTGGCGGCCGAGGACGTGCCACAGGGCGTTGGGCTGGACGAAGTCCTCGTCCGTGACGGGGATCTGCGCCGTGACGACGGAGCCGGCCCATTTCTCATGCTCCTGGCTGGCCTTGACGGGCAAGTACTTCAGCGGGCGGAAGCTCGAGGGGTAGTTGGGGTTCGCGCCGTAGTTGCCATTGACATTCATGGCGCCGTCACGCTGGTACGGGTTGAAGGCGCGCAGGGGGCAGTTGACGGGGATCTGCTGGTAGTTGACACCCAGGCGGTGGCGGTGGGTGTCGGGGTAGGAGAAGAGGCGGGCCTGCAGGACCGGGTCGGCAGAGGGCTCGACGCCCGGGACCATGTGCGACGGGGAGAAGGCGGCCTGCTCGATCTCCGCAAAGTAGTTCTGCGGGTTCTTGTTCAGGGTGAAACGGCCGAAGCGGCGCAGGGGCACCTCGCCCTGAGGCCAGACCTTGGTCAGGTCGAAGATGTTCCAGCGGAACTTCTCCGCCTGCTCGGGACTCAAGACCTGGACGTAGCAGGTCCACGACGGGTATTCGCCTCTTTCGATGGCTTTGAACAGGTCCTCCGTGTGCCAGTCAGGGTTCTCGCTCGCTAGTCTGGCGGCCTCCTCGTTGGTCATGGTCTTGCTGCCCTGGTCGGTCTTGCAGTGGATCTTAACGTAGTTGAAGGTGCCGTCCGGCTTGATCCACTTGTAGGTGTGGCCGGAGTAGCCGTTCATGTGGCGGTACGAGTACGGGGTGCCACGGTCGCTGAAGAGATGCATGACCTGGTGAGCGGACTCCTGGTTGGTGGACAGGTAGTCCCAGAACATTGTCGCATCCTTCAGGTTGGTCTGTGGGTTTCTCTTCTGGGTGTGGATGAAGAGGGGGAACTTGGCCGGGTCACGGAGGAAGAAGATGGGCGTGTTGTTAAACACCCAGTCCCAGTTGCCCTCCTCGGTGTAGAACTTGAGGGCGAAACCACGAGGGTCGCGGGCGCTGTCAGCAGAGCCCTTCTCACCACCGACGGTGGAGAAGCGGGCAACCATCTTGGTCTTCTTGCCCACGCCCCGGAGCATGTCGATTACAGTCTGTGCAGACGTTGTTAGACCGGAGAATAATCGGTAGACGGTAATGCTCGGACTTACGATGTCACTGATGTCGTCCGTGACCTCGAATTCTCCGTATGCACCAGCACCCTTTGCGTGCACAACACGCTCCGGGATCCTCTCCCTGTCGAAATGTGCAAGCAGGTCGATCAGGTGGAAGTCCTGGAGCAGGAGAGGTCCGTTGGGGCCAACCCGCTGGGAGGCTCCCGGGTCCATGACCTTGTAACTGTCAGCATCCTGTCCATACTTCTACAGCATTTGTCGCAGACGGATGATCAGAAGACTAACCGGGCAGCCATTGGACGTGGTGTACACAGGGGTTTCGTTGTAGCGGTAGGTCTCTGGAAAGAAAGAGTTGATTGTCAGCCATCTTCATCCGCCAACCAAATCCTTCTGTACGTGGTATTTCTATAGATCAGATGGACAGGGCATGTAGACATACTTGGCTCCTCGTCGTTACCCATCTTGACAGCTCGATAACAAAGAACTGGAAAACAAGATCACGGGAACTGTTTTCTCGCGAGATCAAGGATGTCTGAAGTGAAAAAAGGAACAGACAGTCCAAGTGGCGCTGGCTCGGGAGACCAACCGTGGGCAGGAGGAGGTTTTATATACAGGTATGTTCCCTGGGTGGGGGTCCGTTGCGGGGAGAGCTACACCCAGGAGCATCTTCGAGGTCGAGGTGACGACAAGAACGGATTCAACCTTCCCACCGCAAACCTGCAAAGCACCAATGACGCTTGCGGAGCTGCCACATCCCTCCCCTACGGGCTGGCGATGGTGCGGTATTCCTGCGGAGAGGAAAATCGAGGAAGCTCGGGTGTCTGCTCCACGAATGGGGCTCTCTGGACAGAAGCCAGGATCTGGTGAATCGGTATGAAGCTGCTCCACTGGCGTCTGTCCCATCCAGCGCGGACCACGCGTTGCTGATGCTGCTTGCCCTCGCCTCTCTCCAGATCCTCTCCACCTCGAAGCTTTACCCCGCACGATGGGTGGGTATGCTTCTTCCAATCAGAGCACGCTCGAATGTCAGACGAACAGGGCGTCGAAGATCGCGAGACATCATCTTGTCGCGGAGGACTGCGGAGGATGAGCAACAGGGTACGTTCCCCAACATCTCCGCTGCGGACACGTAGGTGTCGAGTCTCTCGCCGGTGACCTGATTCGAGCATCCTGCGGTGGAGCTGGACCTGAGAGCCTCCGGCACTTAGTCAGCGGTTTAGGTCTGGACCTCGCGTCTCCATGGTTGCTTATTTATTTCTTACCATTTGGATGCGTTCTCATTCGATATTCGCATCGCCTGTCCATATGCAGTATGGCAAATCGCACCACAGAAACAAATCGTTTATCGCTTCCCACGGATCGGGTCCACTTCTGTCAATTGTGTCCCGCTCTTTTTCTTTTTCTCATTTTTTAAGGCAGTGGGTTCCGTCCGTCTTGGCGGATTTGAACCAGAAATATCTCATTATCGGGACTTTCCGAGAAGTTTGAGAAACGTGATGAACGGCATTCGGAAGCTCTTTCCCAACTCAACTGAAAAGCGAAGTAAATATACAGACAGGACAGTGGATTGTGACTACTGTGCTAGAATACTAGAGTCAGTAGACTCAGTACTACTATTTCTATCATTCTACGCGTGCGGCCAAAAGCAGCACTCGCAGTCTCAAATAATCATCGGATGGCCCCACACACTTTCCGGCGATCCTCGAAGAAAAGCAGGAGTACGGAGTACATGCGTATACAGTATGTACAGCTTCAGAAGCCGTTAACCGTTCGCCACACTCGTCCTGGTTTGATAGATATATGCGCACGCTACGTCACAGGCGGTGCGGATACACAAGACCCAGGTGCTCAGCCAATGCACCGACCAGGGTTATCGCTGTCTCCTCCCATTGAGCCAGTTATTACTCTTCCATTTGCAAGCTGCTTGACGACGTTGATGATTTGCGTGGCTTGAAACTATAACCGTGATCAAGCGACGCGCCGCGCGGCACTCACTTCGGATGTATGACGTCTCGGGTGTTGACCTCCCGCATCCGGTTTCTCTTTTTGGTATCCAGCACGAGCATGATGCCATGATAGATCCGTGGACCCGTGAATTTTTTTTGTCTGGTTCTGGATATCGCCAGATTCCGCTGATAGAGATCGACCCATATAACGTAATCGGACACCGAGCGGGCCACGTAACCAACCAACGCGACATATTCATCAACTTCAACTACAAATATGCCACCAAAACAAGCAAAACAAGCGGATTCAGCAGTTCAGCAAGAGGGCCGTATCTTGCTTGCCATCAAAGCAATTCAATCAGATCAAATAAAAAGCATTCGAGCGGCTGCGAAAGCATATAATGTGAAGCGATCTACATTGACCTATTGCATATGTGGGTGTTCTGCACGTGTTGATGCAGAGCCTAATAGTCAAAAGCTCACTGCAACTGAAGAATCTACACTTATAAAATGGATCTTATCCATGGACCAACAGGGCCTACCACCAAGAATCAGCACTGTACGAGATATGGCCAGTCTCCTACTATCAAGCTGATTGAAATCCCCAAGCCCTCTTAGCAAGAAATGGGTGCAACAATTTGTCAACCGCCACAATGAGCTCAAATCAAAATACGGCCGCAGATATGATCATCAACAGGCTCTATGTGAGGATCCAAAGGTTATCAGGGAGTGGTTTCAGTGTGTTCTTGAGGTTGTACAGCAATATGGCATCACTGAACAGGATATCTACAACTTTGATGAGACTGGCTTTTCAATGGGATTGATAGCAACTGCAAAGGTTGTTACTGGCTCTGAGATGAGGGGCCGGCCTAGAGCAATTCAACCAGGGAATCAAGAATGGGTGACTGTGATTGAAGGAGTCAATTCAGCTGGCTGAGCCCTGCCCCCAATGATTATCTTGTGTTTTGGGGGTCATTATTATTATCATTGTCCGCCGGAGGCGCTCTCTTCTGCAGTTCCCCCCAGCGGCTGAGACTCGCCCATTGGAGCTCCCCGTTTATACCGCTCTAGCGAGCCCTTGATGCCAGCTGCGCCCCGTGCAATAACGGCTACGTTGCGTATCGTGTGCAGGAGTTATGAGTGCGAGCCGCCGCCGCCGCCACCGCCGGCAGGGTTCTTAGGTGCGGCTGCTATAGAAGGAATTGCTGTGGTGTTAGCGTCTGGGCCCGTCGTACGGGTCCCTGGATAATTTCTTGAGGATGTGCTTTGGTTAGTAGTAGAAGTGGTAGTAGGTTGAGGAGGTAGGGTGTTGCCCGAGGGATGGCAGCAATCAGGATGGGAAAAGACCGGATTTGTGCCCCATGGAGAGGCGAATAGGTCGTTGGCGTACACGGGGCTGTCTTTTGTCTGTTGAACGTTGTACGGGATTGGGGGCCGGGCCCCGTCGGAGGACGACGAGTCCGTCAGATGTGCACGAAACGACGGCCTCGATCTCGATTTCGGGCTCTGTGTGCGATTCGTTTCCGCGCCCTCTTTGGCTTCCACCTTCTGGCTTGGGTCCAATGTTTGTGAGAGCTTGTGGGGTGAGATTATTCGGGCTCACTGACTCCTCTTCCTCACATCTAAGCTTGCTGCTGTCTTCTTCCTCCTCTTCTTCCTTGCTCGCATCCGCCATCTCGGTATGGTCGTCGTTGTCGCCAGCTACCATGTCCTCCTGCAAAGGATTCCGATCCCAGAACCGCAGGTATGCTACGGAATCATTTGCTTTGGCACTTTCGATGCAGCGGACTGCGTCCCTGAGGCAACGTTTCTGGATACAATAGTAGAAGCTCTTCGAGACGAGCTGTTGGGGAGTCACCCCAAGGATCTCTGTAACCCCGTTCGTCGCGAACATGATCGTTGACGTCCGCGTGTAGCGATTGAGGAAGAGAGCTGCACGGGGCTCGTGCGACAGCGTCCTTGAGAATTGTGAGAATTTGCTCGAGATGTAGGTGAGCATGTGGTAACGCGGATCTCGCGGAGAGGACGTGAATAGACTCCGGACCACGGAAGCATCGGCAGCCCTTTCTGGAATAATTGAGTTCTTTTTAGAAACTTTTATCTTGCTATATTGGGAGCTGGTTTGAGAAATGGACGGCTCCGTGTACTTACTTAGGCTCCGGCTGTCTCGCCGGTAGATCCTGGTGCTTGCAACCAAAATATCATACACCACCGTGGAGACACATTCACATCCAACCCAATGGCCGTTCTTGTGCCTGATCTGGCAGTAATTCAAGACCGCGGCCTTGTCGAGCTTCACCCCGCGCCCATGGATGGTTTTCGCAAATGGTATCTCGTCTGGATGGAAATATTCCCAGCAGCACTTGCTCACAACGTCATGAGGCAGATATTCCAGAACATCCTCTATCGAATCTGATGCATAGCGAATGCGGGCATCTTGCGTTAGGTCTGCACAGTCGTATTACCCTTTCTGTTAATAATGAGCCTGGTGAAATGACGTCTGCATGGGACAAACTTTCCATGGATCGTAATAAACGTCGTTTGCATTATTGATACTGCTCGAAAAAAAGAACGGATTATCGCGGGCCATACGGAAGTAAGTCAAATGTCTCACGCGGAGTTCGAGGACGGTAGGTATTATGCTAGTGAATGATAATGCCAAGGGACAGGACAGCCCAGCAGAGGAAACAGCACACTCGGAATTCAGCACACGACGGCCATGGCAAAGCAATCGAGAAGAAAACCGCCTTGTTCAAAAATAAAAGGAACTTTGTGAACCTTCCGAAGCCCAGGTAAATAGGGCGCCTCGCAAGAGTCGCAAGCGGCCAGGAGATCGCCTGCTCCCGAAAGGCCGCAGGAGCTCTGGTGGGTACTGACGGACGCACCATCATCCACCATGCCAACTGTCAAAATAACTCCGTGATAGGTCGAGGAGCTCTTTTAGCAAGCCCTTGGCGTTCATGTTCTGCAGCGGACGCTACTCATGGCCGAGCCAGCGCCACACGCAGTTGGTCCCTCCAAGGCCCGTTCGACAACGTGGAAGCTCAGCAGGGAACCCTACGTTCACGCAGGCGTTCGCCCGCTTAGCTCTGGCCGCTCTGCGATCCAGCTTGGAGAACGACGAGACGACGATATCAACCCCGGAAAGCCGGGAAGCCCACAAGCAGCCACGCGGAATCGATGGAGAACCATTCGAGATAAACAAGTGGCAGCCTGCGGCCTGGCAGCGATCTTCGGGAGCATCTCGGACATGATGGGCCTCGATTCGCGTGTCTGCATGTCGCCGACGATCTCTCACAAACTCATACTTTTAATTTCTCGGATGGGGCAGCATGGAGCTAGCACCCACCAAAACCCAATCGAATCCAAGGGGCCGGGTTGGCAGGACATGCTCTGTGACAGACGGCGCAAAGCTTCTATATAAGACATTAGAATGCCTTTTTAATGCCTTATTCCTTTTGTCATATTTCCTCATGTGCGAATCCCCGAGGAGAATGAAGAACGAAAAATAAAAACTTACTAGCCACAGCGAGCCATAACAATGATCAAAAACCAAGCAAAAAAAGCCTATCCGCGGTGGCTGAGTTTCTAATCCGGTCCAAAAAGAAAAATAATTCCCGTGACCACCTGGACTCAATTATGGCCTTGGAAGTTATCAGGAAGACTCGCTGCGATATCATCTGTTTAAAAGAACAACATATTCCTTGTCTCCTTGTCCCCATTTTCACATATTCGATAGTATAATTGATCTATTGGAATTTTGCTTCCCTTATTCGTTCATGCCTTGCTGGGTCGTGGCAGGGGGGAGAATAATAAATATAACACTTTGACGCCTAACCATGAAAAAAAGCTCTGAAACTTCCTGCCTGTTTTATACAGAATCGAGTCTCTCGGCAGGAAACGTGCCTGTGAATCGAACTATATAGGTCGACTTCGGTATGTGATATCCAGATACGTTCAAGCGCGTTACAGCTTTACTTGGTTGATTTAACGAGGGATTTGCTAAGTGTGAAGAGATTTGAACTTATGACGGACAAGTCGGAAGCAGCCGTTCACGCATCGGTGTGTTAACACTTGAATAGCTGTTGTGATCGCATATGTCTGAATTCAACAATTTCTAATCTGCTAGATAATGCTCTGGTATCTCCAAGGGTGATTGACAATGTCTAGTTGAGGGTGACCGTTCATGCATGTATATGACGTGCGCTAGATATAAGATGGCAAAAAAAACAGTAACAGCCATTGGATCCATGCCCAATCAATGCGCCTCGTGTATGCGTCTGACCCGTAGAACCAAAATTGCGCCAGCATAAGCATCAATTAAGAACGCCATTCTCGAGTACTCCGTCTGCTGTAAACCAAGCCGTTAAAAAGCAGCATAAAAAGTATCCAATGGTGCCGTGTGTCATCAGATCGTCGCTTTCTAATCGGATTTTGCCTTGAGCGCTCTGAGAGAACTTCCAGATTGCATGGTCGACATCCATCGTCTGGCCGTCCGTGCAGATTATGGGTCAAGACAGATGAGACCAAAGAATTTCTTACGCGTGCATGCATACGTCTCCGAAGGGGAAGGAGTTGAAGGTGGGAGAGTTGAAGGAGCGGAAGTGATGACGTGACTGGCCGAAGAAGTAGTGGTGGCATCTAGACAGCCTCGGAACCAGCCAGGAGTTTGACAGGTGGATGTTGCCGTACTCGTGGGATCGCGACAACCGAACCATCCCGGGTTCTTGCAAGACGTGGTGGTCGAAGTCGGCGGGGCAGTTATAGTCGGTGCTGGTGTTGCGGTGACAGTCGCGGAAGTGGTGGTTGGGTCATTGCATCCGAACCACCCGGGAGTCTTACACGTAGAGGTAGTAGTTGAAAGGCCGCTGGAGGAAGTTGTGGTGGCTGTAGTGGTAGTACTCTTATCCAAACAGCCCCACCAACCAGGAGTCTTGCAGATCGATGTCCTTGTGGGCATGGATGATGTGGCTGAGGTTGTCGTACTCGTCGTGATTTCTGAACCATTGCTCCTGAAGAATTTCCACAGCTCACAATCGTAACATTCCTTTTCTGGTGCACAGGTGGGAACACTGTCGTACGCTTCAATGACGTCCGTTATCACTGCTTTGATACGGTGAGTCCCAATCCCAACCCTCCAGCCTTTGTCTTCAACAGTGTCGTATACACATAGTTGCCCAGTGTGGCACGAAGACTCCAAAGCATATCCGCCCCACGTGCAAACAGAGCTAACGCCGTTGCAGGTTCCCATGTAGACAGGGTCCGCAGTGTGTCCAAAATGATAGGCACCAGTATAGTCCCGCGACTGCGGTAATCTGGGGTCCTTTCCTGGTGGAGACGGAAGACCCAACCGAGATGCAGGTAATGCGTCAGGGATAGCTTCGAACGTGACAACAGGAAGGCCAAATGTCAAGCCAAGCAAGCTCGTCATTGCACCACCCAATGAGTGGCCAGTGAGCCAAATATTGGCCCCGGGATAAATTGCTGTCACGTTCGAGTAGAGGTCGATAGCAGCTCGATAGTACCGGTGCTCATCCAGCATAGCCTCAATTATGCAAGTCAGGTTGCCCGTATACGCAGACTTGTAGCAGTCGCACGCTTGTCGCCAAAGATAGGATCCTCCCTGGCCGCAGCAACAGCTGAAGTAAAGATTGTCGTTGATCTTGTCATTTGTCGTTGTGCCAGCACCGTCAAAGAGGGCTGGTGAAGTCCCCTTCAGTGAAATGACAACGGTGCTATTCGTTTGATCCGCATATATGTGCCCTCTTAGCCCGTCACTCTGCCATCCGAAGCTTCGAGAGTAGTTGAAAGGGCCGCCAACATCCTCCCAATCCTCAGTCCCTGGTACCTCGATGTAATCGTTCGCAGTCATCTTCGCGAATGTCAGAACTGTCTCTTTGTCCGTTACATTTGGTCCAGCCAATTCATCCATGACCCACTCTGATGATGACAAAACAACAGGTGAGCCTGTCGACCTCGCAGCCGATAGGTAGCCTTCAATCACTGATAGGCGTCGATCCGCGAGTCGCTGTATTGTCAGCGGATTGGAGAGCGCGACCAGAGAAGGCAAAGGCCCTTTAACGGGCTCCGTCTCACGGCCATCTTCTGAGACCACCACCAGCTGGGTTCCCGGTTTGATGTCGAGCCTCCTGTGAAGGTCGGGATGCTCATACGTTCCTCGATGGAAGATGTGACGGAGGGACTACCGCCTGGTCAACCCGGGTACGGCCGAGACAGTGATTCCGGAGAGACTTACAAATTCATGTCTCCCAGAGAGAGACCCTGAATCCTCCTGAGGAATCCGCGGAGGAACGATAGGGATCTCCTCAGGGGATGGCCATCCGAAGAATGGGGAATCGTAGGCAGATACCAGATTTGGAAAGATTATAAGTACGGAGAGGATACTTGTGATGACTTTCGCCGATAAAAGGCATCTCCAGGACTTCTGTGTATCGGATATCATGGCGGGACATGAAACGATGTTGTTGATTCGACTCAAGTCGAGCCACTCGGACAGGTGGCCATCCCTGGGTATGGCAGGGTATATACAATGGCAGGCGGTGACGCATCAAGAGGCGGAGACGATCCCGAGGCCGGGGCAGCGACACGTGACTTATCAGGTGATAAGGCGAGGCCCTATCGGAAAAAGCGCGACGGGCGCCGAGCCTGGAGCAGCGGGCCTACCTCATTTCAGGTATCGTGTATGGTCTGGCAGACTCCTGATGCCTTGAGATACTACTACGGGGTAAACGTGTCACGTACGTGCTCCCTGAACACGCGGAGCTGCCCCCTGGGGTATGTTTTCCGTCATATTCTCATAATTCTCTTCATCGCACTTGAAAGCAGTGTTGGGGTTGCTCTCCGTTACACCCGAAGCTGCGCACGCGGACAGCATGCAGTGATCTTCCCGAGTCCATCAGCTCAACCCCGCAAACCCCAGTGACAGGCCTGACGCGTGGTTTGTATGGCTGCGGGCTCGGCCCCAGAAATCATGTCGTCCAATACTCCAGAGAATAATAATGACTCCAGGAGGCCCAACGCCCTTCACCCAACTCGCTCCTTCACCAGAATGGAGACGTCAAGCGTGAGCCCGTTTGCCAGGAGCAGGGCAAAGACAATCCAGTCTCTCTCCATCCCGGAAAGTGTAGATACAGACTCTCTTCCTCTACCATTATCTCTGGACAATGATGAGCAGGATGCGGGACCTGATGTATTCGAAAAAAGGGACTCGATTGACTCCGACCCGGAAGAAAGCGCAGAAAAGGGCGAGGCGCCTTTTGCGCTCTCCCAGATCATGCAGGATGGGTTTGACGAGCTTCCAATTGAGTTGATAAGCCTTACTGATCGGTACGGACTGGAGATATTTCTCCCAGATACAACGGGTCGCTGACAGCTCATTGTGGCTAGATTCATCGACTCCCTTAGCGCCAAAGTACACCCTTCTCCTCCCTCAATTGAGAAGATCTCAGATCTCTTCCAAGAGTTCTATGTTCGTGCAGAATCGCATATAGCCACGCATATCTCAACACTTGCCTCCCGAATAAATCGCGATACTTCACCCCATTCTCCTTCCAAATCAACTCGCGGAGGTGCTCAGACAAGATCGAACCAAACAGATCATCAGATGCTGACAGCCTCGGAAGTGGCTGAGAAAAGAAAGGCTCGCAAGTTACTGGCTTACAAGCGCGTTGCACTTGAAGAAGCAGTTGAACGGAGGGTCTGCGAGAGAGTCTACGAGAAGATATGGCGTCACAAGAGTTCGCTGGACGGGATTAGGGATGAGAAACTTCGTTCCAAAACCGCAGCATTATCAGTGGTTGGAATTGATTTGAAAGACCTCGGCATCGAGGTCCCAACGGCAGATCAAAATAAGCAAGAGGAAGCCCGCGAGTTGCTTTCCGCTGCCCGGGAGAGTCTCATCAAAATGAACGATGAAAAGTATCCACTTGGCAAACTTTACCACCTGACGGCGGCGCATAAAGCGATCGTCGATACACTGACCCATCTTCTCCCGTCCTCCTCATCGGCTGATGAAATCTTACCTACTCTAATATATACACTTATCACTTCTCCACCGGAAAATCTCAACATCATCAGCGACCTGCTTTTTATACAACGTTTTAGGTCGTCGAGAAAGATTGATGGTGAAGCTGCATATTGCTTGACAAATCTCGAGGCCGCAGTCAGCTTCCTGGAAAATGTGGACCTCTCCAGCCTGCGACCTGACGAGACGTCGGAAGGTCAGCTAAAGCCTCCCGGCATAGTCTCATCCCCGGCAGTCGAAAAAGCCGATCCTTTGCGTCCCACAAAGGAGACTCCAATGCCGTCTGTAACTGCAGCATCTGCATCTCCGGAATTTTCGAAACCAGACACTCCAAGCAAAGAAGCGGCTCCTGCGGCACCGTCACGACCACAACTTTCCACTCCAACATCCCAACAACGACGTCCAAGTAATCTGTTTCAACCACCGTCGAGGGTCCTCGGCGCTGCTAACGATGCCATTCGAAATACTGCTGATCAGGGATTGAGAAACATTAGCAGTACGCTCGACAACAGCTTCAATTTCCTCTTTGGTCGTCTCAGAGAAATGCAGATAAGCCGAGGAGGTAGCGCGGATGGCCAGCGTACCTTGGTACCTAAGACGTTAGATGAAGCCCGCCGCCTAGTTACCTCGCCGACAGTCCTTGATGACAAAAGCGTTGTAGATGAAGATGGATCTTCAGTCGCAGATCAGGGTTCTCAGAGATCCGGTACTCTAAGACCGGAGGACAGGCTAATGGAGCTCATTGGCGGCCGTAAAACGCCACGAGATCGAAGCGTGGACAGTGCGAAAAGCAACGGCAGTGCCAGGAAACCCGCTCCCGGCTCACGCACGCAGAAGGATGAGGCCACACCGAGCTCAACCTCTGGAAGCTCGATATTCTCGTCGGCCTCTACGCCCACGCCTCTGGAGCAGATGAGGAACTTCGGGAACGCCTTCAACCCGCTGAACCACATCCCCGGAATGATTCGAGGCTTTGGCCGCACCGCAGCGCCTGAGGCACCTACATCACCCGCCCCTGAAAAACCCAACAAGCCGCCTCTTCCTCCTCAAGTCTCCTCCGCAGACGGCGCATGCGACGTCTCTGTTTCTATCTCCAGGATTGCCCCGCCGATCAAGCGGTTCCTGGAGACCGAGAACGCGGGCGATCTTAAGATCAGCGACGTGGCCGAGCTGCTGGAGGATTATAAGCGGCTCGCAACTGCCTTGATTAACATGGGCTGTGCGACTTGAGTCGGAGTCTGAATTGATCTTTCTTTCTTTCTTTCTGCTGTCCTTTGAGTCTCGCCTTTTGAAAGGTTACACTATAAGCCTGAACATCTTTTTACTTGACGATAGACGGGGCGCGTGTGTGGCGGCGTTTAAAGATACATTACAGCGCTTTTCTTCATCGTTGCACTTTATCGTCTCGAGTTCCCTTGTGTTATTATAGCGGTGTGTATATTACTCGTGTATAATGCGGTCTTTGGAACCGTCTGGGTGTATTTATTTTTTTTATTCCAGGAGCTAAGGATGGATGGACGGACGGATGGATCAAGAGGGAAAGGGCTTACTCATTAGGTAGTAGTTAGATACTATACCTATGTAATATCACCTTTACAATAATCAAAAAGGTTACAGATTTAGGTTCTTCTCACAGTCATGGCATCGTTATTATTCTGATACTACCTAAATCTCTATGCATGCTTGGATCTTTTTGTCTTCTCCTCGTAGCCCCGTAGACCCCCTATATGGATGAAAATAACAATAACAATGGTAATAAATACGTGAATTTTTTTTAAAAAAAGAAAAAAAAGACATCAACGACAAGGAAAACCTTGGAGTTGGGGTATATAAATGCGATTCTGATGCTGATGCTGATGCCGAGGACAATCAAATTCGCAATAAATCAGAGCAACATTTTAAATATGAAAAAAAGATAATGAAGAAAGAACTTTTCTTTCAGTTGGGTCATATGCTGGGTTCGTGCAATCTAAGAACGGACATCTTCACAGGGTAAGAGATGGTGGTAACTCGATAAGGTAAGAAAGAAGAAAAACAAGGAAATTAAACGCGAAAGAAAATAAATACAATGAAAGAGGCAAAAAAGAGGTAGTATGTATTCTTGATGATGGCCGGAAGAGGACCTTTCATTTTTGCCCTTATTCTTTTTTTCTTCTTTTTTTCGCTCTGATACCACCAGGGTCTGGTTGAGAGCACACAATTGTTTCGTAAAAAAAGAGATAGTTGAGTAAGTGAGGATCAGACTCAGGGTGTTAGTCCCCTCAGCACGCCCAGACCTCCCTCTCTCATATCCGCCAGCTTCTTGACGAGCTCAGCGTGCTGCTCCTGCACCTGCTCGTGCCGCCTTTTGATCTCGGCCTCGAAGATAGCGGCCGTCCGGCGCCGCGCGTGCCGCGCCTCCTTCATCTTCGTGAGCATGGCGGTGAACCGCTCCATCAGCTCGTCGCCGCACTCTTCCCACTCGTCGATGGTCAGCGTGGATAGGTATTCGCGGCGCTCCTGGTCTGAGAGTTTCATGAGGAGGGAGACTCGCTCCGCGGCGGTTTTGGCCTCTTTGGGCGAAGGGCTTGGTCGTTTATCTTGCGCTGGAGGGGTGGATGTCGGGACAAAGTCGAACGGTTCAGACTCGAGGTCCGAGAATGGTTTCTGTGTGAGAATCTCTTGAGGGTAGTCAGATTCGAATTGTCGCTTTTTCGATGGGGCCGCTTTTTCAGTTTCCATCTTCTTGTCTTTCTCCTTCTCCGGAGGGACTGATGACGACTTGGACGTCTCTCTGGAGGAGGAGAGGTATTGATTGTCCAAGTTCTCAGTGTCATCGATGTTCTCCACGTCAGTATTGTCGAAGGCACTGGGGCCGGCCGATTTGAGGTTACCGTCATTACTGTCGAAGCCCGCCATGTCTTCATCTTCACTCTTGCGCTGTTTGTGATTTGCCTTCGATCCTGACCGCTCAGGCTGCGGTCGTGGGCCGCTGGCTCCACGGGTCGGGGATATCTGAAGTCGATCTAATATAGACTGCTGTCGAGTGAAGCGGGTCCTTGGAGTGGTACCTAGGAGCCCGTTTTTATAGGGTGTCTGAAGGGCTACAACCCGCTTGGAGGAGGGGCTCATGCCATTCAACGGGAGGTTCTGGGACTTTTTATATTGCTTTTGGCTAGTTGCCCAGAAGTGATTCTCCAGACGTGTGCCCATGGATGCGTCCGCTAGACGATGGTGATGCTCCTGAGAAGATTGCCATCTAAGCACCTGGGTCTCTTCGCCATTTGCACCGCCGTCGTCCTCATCATCACCGTCGTCATCGTCGTCGTCATGAAGAGACGAGACCGTCCGAGCCTCCTCAGCATCGGCATCATCCGAGTCAAAGCCTGCTGCCTTCATGGCTTTGTCTCCCAAGCCTTCGGACTTGATAGAATGCTCCCGCTTGATCCATCTCGCGTTTGCACCTTCATAGAGATAGGCGTTTGGATAAGCTGGCTCTTGAACCTGGCTATCCTCGGCCTCAATGATGCTCGTCCCAGCAATGGTTGAATCATCCACTCCTTCCACATCCGTGTCGAACGGATCCCGATAAGAAGCAGCGCCCTCATTATTCTGCGCAGCCTGTTGTGGCTGTGGCTGCTGCTGCTGCTGCACGCCAGTCGACGGCGGCGGCGCACGATACTCTAATTTGGTCTGCCCATCTGGAGCAGTATTGGGAGGAGGGAACCCGGTCAGTTTGGTTGCTGGGACAGAAACCTTGGCTTGTTCGGCCAGGAACTGCCGTGACAGGCGCGAGTTGGATCTGTCGCCTGTTATGGGACGATGATGCTGGCCCGTGTCCTTTGAGTGTACATAATCACCAACCGGCATGCTGATCCGGATTTATTGTTTTAGACAGAAACAACAAAGATTAGTGAGAGAAAGAAACGCTAAATCTCAAACCATCAGAAATGGAACTTCAAGATGATATCAGCCATGGCATGGATGTTGTTTTGGCGGAAAACGAGGCCGAGTAACTACGCCAAGATGCGACTAGTGCCCGCCAGCCTTGCGAAGTTCCCACGCGACGGGGCACGCGAGTCGATGCGCGATATCACGTGATATAGAGTAGATGGGACTCGGCCTGTATGACCGAAGCCAACGGTTACAAAGTGCTATGAAAGAATGTGGAAATCAGTCGACTGTTCTACCTTGTGTGCTTGCGTGTCAACGCACATGATCATCGATATCTTCGACTATGTCCTCTTTCCTATTTCTTCTATGATCCAAAGCGACGTCGAAGACAGCTGTCACGGAGACGTCCAACTACAGCCAGTTCATCTTCAATCCTACTCAAAGCTGTGATCAGACTCTTCTGAGGCTAGCCCATCAGGAAAGAGAGCGCAGTGTTGCGTACGATTGACCGTTGAACACCCGGAGAGATCCTCCAGTGATGGTCAACAGCGATGCTTAACATCGCGGCCAGTCGTGGCAGATAGAACTCCAAGTGCCCAGCCGTGAGCTGGCTCAATCTTTTCCCAGCAACCGATTATGGTCTGGGGAAACGACGAAGCCACTAAGTTATGCCGGTCACACCACATGTCAGGTGTTAAGTATCAGTAGCGCACCGTTCTCACGGCCATCAGCCTAGAGTATCATCGATGTGAAAGTCCTCGAGAGAATGAGCTACGCCTTTGCCACGCTGCCTGGCCTTCTCAAAGAAATCTCTTGACTTCTTCAGTTCGGCGTCTTTCTTCTCCATGGCAAGCCTCTGTTCTCTTCTGGCCTGGATTGATTCCGGTAACTCGTCTGGAGAAATGGACTCCTGATCGCTGTATAGATCTCTGTCGTCGTTTTCTTGCGGCAGGGATAGCACGAAGAGGTCGCCAATCCAAAGTGAGACCATCCCCCTAAGCCTCAACAGCTCCGGGCTGTCAGAGTACGGAGGGGAGACCATCAACTCATCCATCCGCCCCGCGATCTGCTGGGCTTGCTCCAATTCTTTGGCCCTAATTGCCGCAATGAGCCTTTGTCTCCGCTTCCCTCCCTTCGGCGAATGCGAATGGTCCGACCCTGACATGGCATCCTCATCTTCTGAGGCGACCTCAGAGGACTCTTCGTCGTCATGCTGCAACTCTTCCCTAGCGATGTTACTTTCTTCCTGAACCACGTAGATCCAGAGACCAAACATGGCTGGATAGAAGTCAAGCGAGCTTATAGCATCTGGAGCAGCCTTCCGATATGGGTATTGGAGAATGAGTCTCTCGTAATATTCCTTGGCATCTTCGAACCCTTTCCGCGTAAACCATGTTTTGAGACCTGTGGCGCTTTGCGTCTCCGCATTTCCGTCCCGCAAGCCGGCGGCCTGTTGAGCTATCTGGCGATCTCGACGAAGCAGTATCTCAGCGCCGATGCCCCATCTGGCTTCGTTCCGCACGTCGATGGGATTTCCCGCGAACTCTTCTCGGAGAATTAAGCCCCACGCCCTCCCCGCACGGATATAGTCGCCTTCGAGGAGGCAGCGGTGCAGAATCGCTGTGATAACCGCTAGATGCTGGAGCCGGAGATTGCCTTGCTGCGCAGCGGACTGTGGGACAAATATCGGAGGTGACAGGGAGGACAGCTCCTGGAGTATGCTCTTCTTCGTCGCCCTGCGCGGTGTTTCTTCCTTGGCAGCTGCATGGGGAAAATTGCCCCCCGGCAGCTCCTGGTCAAACGGCAAGCCCGCAATCCGGTACTGGTGGGCTTCCTCGGGGGACAGCACCAAGGACGATGCGACTGTGGTCACCTCGGGGGCCGATGTCGCATCGGTAGTCTCGCCCTCGGCATCTTCCTCATCGCCCCAATCGTCCAGCTTTCTCCTGCGTTTCCTAGGCTCGTACCGGGCTGTACGGGTGCTCTGCGGTTGCTGCCATGAGGCGAGCGGCAGTGCGAATAGCGACGCTGAAGGGCCCGAAGTCATGAAGAGGAGTGCGCTTAATCACGATACGTGCTGTAATAAGCCGTCATCGTAGGGGCAGCGACACCAACGGAGCAGCTAGAACCTTGATAACTGCGGTGCTATTAGCAAATATCAAGCTGTCAATCCAGGGCAGGTTGCGCATAGTCACTTTTTGGGGTTCAGGGAAAAGTCGCTGATACCTCCAGACCAGACAGCGCCAGGGATAAGAGGGAGCCGCCTGAGGTGCGGAGGACGCACCCACAGGGGCAGAGCGAGCGAGCTAAACCACAACGGCCGCAGCCTCGTGAGGGGCAACCTGGATAGGCAAGACAAGGAGGAATGGAAGGAAACATGCTCGGATCGGCCGGCGCCAGGCCCCGCCGCGCCCGGCCTCGGGGCCCAATGGCCGGGCGCTGGAAGCGTCTAGGAGGACGCTGGAAGGCGCTGGAGGCGGCGCCTAGAGGCCTCTAGAAGCCCCGGGGAGCGTCCAAACCCCTCCCGAGCGCCGGCCTCCCGGTGACCAAAACGCGCGTCTCCCAGCCCGCCAGATCCTCCGCAGCGCCCGATCCCCGATCGCTTGGCCGGCCATCGTCGTGACCATCCCTCCCCACGCCACCGTCAAAAGCTCTGTCTGCTCTCGTCTCCTCCTGCACAACATCTGGCCTGGTCAGGAATCAACCTGAAGGTGCCTGTCCCAAGACGCGTCGAGTGGATCCGGTTGCCTTTCCTGGCCGTGGCTCGACAGTGCCCGTTCCTAAACTCTGCGCTCCGTCTCCCTGCGCTGCACTTCCACACGCCGTGAGCTCATTTGTCTCCTGCGACATCATCACCTCCACCCTTCCCGACCGCGACAACCCAACAACTCGCTGCCCAAGTTTCCTGTTGCCCTCCACAGTCCCTCCAGACACTGGTCGGGCTCCTCCGCAAACAACTCCATCGCCACGCATCTACAGTACATCAAGCATCCTAGACGACTCCGCCTTCTGCTCAGCTCTCCTGTGAGGGCACTCGACGTGTCTCGGTGGGCAGACATCGACAGCTGGCTGTGGTCCAATAGACGGCCGGAGAATATCCTATCTCGGCCCCTCCTTCCTGCGCTGTCGATTGAAGAGTGGAGTGCGTTTTCATTTCCGTGAATTTTGGGGGCTGTCTTTTTCCTTGGTCAGTCTCGTCGGGTTACTACTGATCATACCGTTCTCGGGTACGTTCTGTCGAGCGGCACCGCGCTTCGCCAAGCTCTTTGAGTGGCTGCCTCCTGTCAGAGGGCTCTGTCCGGCGCTGTCTAATTTCATTGTTGCCTCTAGTTTGAGATCGCCTGCCTTTTAATCCCGTCTTCTTCCATGGCAACAAACGGTGCCTGAACTCGTGACTCACCCTCGCCCTTGCCTCTCCATCCTACACTAGTTACTATGGGACAGACCTCCTCGACACAACGGGATCAGCGCCACGAGGACACTGCACAGTTTTCCTTGCTCCCACGAGAACATGACGATGGAGACGAAGGTGGCGTGAACAACGAAGACATGGCGGAACACACTGAAGGGCGCAACTCGCCTCCTCTCTCGGTGGGAGACGAAATGGACGCGGACACTATTCACGACTCTGCTTCAGAGCAACCCGTTTCTTCACACTCAGACACGTGGCAAACATCTGCCATTTCAGCTGCTGGTCCAGCGGAATCGGAACCGACGAGAGCTTATGAACAGCAAAGTCGGCCTGTGCTGGACGTGGGCTTTCCGGAGAACCGTGCGTCCCTGGCACGCATGACGGTGAGGAGACAGTCGACAATGTCGAGATTGGGTTCCAGGATACTACCAAATTCTGTGATACGGGGTTTGCTCAACAGTGAGGAGGAAACGCCCGCCGAAGGTCATGCTCACCGCAACGGGATTCTCTCGAGGTCCATGTTGACGAGATCTGAGGGAACCGCGAGCCGTTTCACTTCATTCAGCCCGCTTGGATCTAGAGGAATCACGAGGCGGCGTTCCATCCGGGGGCCATACCCACTTCCTCGAGGAGACGCAGCACTGATGCCCGACTCTCCTCCAAACCCGACATATCTCGACCCGTCTATCGAGCAAATTGCTGATCCTGTCAGAGGATCTTGGCGTCGGAGTGCTCGATTGAGTCGAGTCCGCAACTCCCTGTCTACCCCGATTTCCCAGATCTTTGGACAACCGTCTCCGCCACCGTCCAGTCAGTCTCCTGGGACGCCACCTCGACGACTCTCACTTCCGGAAGCTTCTGACCACTTCCTCCCTTCGCTGGGATCGATGGATACCCGAATGGACTATGATGATACTCCCCATGAACTTGATTCAGTGGAGCCTGCAGCACGGAACCCTCGGCCAGTCTCCCCGATGTCTTCCTCACGATCCTCCCAAAGCGTGAACGGTATTCGACGTTTCCCTGGAGTGCTGCGGACGCGGTCGTCTCGTGTGCTACGACGAGACGAGCAGACACCTTTGTCACGCGTTCTTCAACTGGCGGCTGCTGCTATCGCAGCTCAGCTCTCTGGTGCCGCTGCACCTGCACTCCCCAATATCCAGTCTCTGGGCAATGGCGGTCCTGATGGATCGCTTGAGAACTTCATACAGAGTCTGCAACACGTGACGTCTGCTCACACCAACCCTTCCGGTGCGGATGGGGCACAAGATCCCGCCGCCGATGGGAATTCGCCCCCGGTTAACTTCTTGAGAGTATTCCGCTTCGTCAATTCTGAGAACCATGCCAATTCTACCACCTCCGAGCGATCGACGTCCCAGTCGGAGGAACAGGACAGTCGCTCGGATCGCATGGATATTGACGAACCACCCCGAGGAGGAGGGACTGACGGACGCACTGTTACTTTAGTTGTCGTGGGAGTAAGGTCAGTCCCCTCAATCAATGTGATTGGCAGGGATCAGCACGGCGACGCGAGGCCCGGCCTGGACACCCTGCTCGGTCTGCCACTTATACCGCCGAGCAATGTGTTGCGAAATCAAGCCAGCAGCGGGGACTTGCCTCAACGTGCTGATGCGCCGTCCGGATCCTCTCCTCGTCGACTCTCTGTGGGAGGTACGAATCCCTTGACCGCAAGTGATAGCCAAAGCGAACAGGGGGCGTCGAGTACTTCACGACGGCCATCTGACACTGGCCCTTCAAGTCGGCTTTCATCCTCATCTGACAGTCCACCCGGACCCCACCCGCCGCCATCCACACCTGCTGAACAGGGCCTGTCGGCGGTGTCCTCAGGGGCCACGACGCCGAGCCGAAGGCCTTCTTCGGCATCCGCTATATCTCCTGGCATTCCGTCTCAGCCTTCTGATGATTCGTCGAGACAACCAGAGCCAGCCGAAGAGAATACCCCGCCCAACACCGCTCGCCAGCGACGCCGGAGCGACTCTGAATCTGCCCGTCATCGCGATCTTGGCTCTGGTGCTGCGAGACGCAATGGGGTGGTTGAGCCGGACAATGCACCACCTTCTGGAGGTCGAAGCTGGCTGATATACGTTGTGGGGACGAACCTCTCTGAGAACCACCCGGCATTCGCGGCTCCAAGTCTCTTCACAGACAACCCCACTTATGAAGACATGCTCTTGCTCTCATCACTTCTCGGCCCTGCTAAACCGCCGGTTGCCTCTCAGGAAGACGTCTCCGCAGCTGGTGGATTGTTCCGTCTCGTTGAGTACGCCGGTTCGCTAGTTGCCGAGGCTCTGGATGGTACCGAAACCATTCAGATTCCAGAGAATGAGCGGTGCTTGATCTGCCTGAGTGATTACGAGGCGGCCGAGGAAGTCAGGCGGCTGGCTAAGTGCAAGCATCTTTACCACAAGGCTTGCATAGACGAGGTATGTTTAGGTCTCCCGAGGGAACATGTATGTGGCAGAATAGCTAACATAACTTTACAGTGGTTGACAACGGGACGAAATTCTTGCCCTCTCTGTAGAGGTCAGGGTGTTGCCGAGTCGTCCAATAACTCAAACAGCAATCAGACGCAAGCTGCCGCTGCTTGAATTGTTATATCTGTTCATGTGTGAATCATCACTCTGAATCCTCACCAATTTGTTATCACTGAGCGTGCTTCTGTTACAGGAAGCTGTCTTTCCCCTCATCCACCCATTACCCGTATCTCCCGCAGTTTTCCATCATATGACACTTATCTGGTAGTCTGACGAATCTCATTTGGGGAGCATTGATTCCGGCGTTATTAATCCATCACCGGAGCAGAATCTTCCTGCAGAGAGAGAGCTTTTCTTTTGAGATGATCATCCATACCCAATACAGAAAGGCAGAGACAAGATACCAATAGTCTTTGTTCCATACCCTCCTGTTTTTCTATTTGACTTCTCGAAGAACGGGGTATTGTGTACGGTTTTTGAGAATCTTATTTGGTGGGCTCAGGCACGATCACAACATGGATACCTTAAGACGGTTCTGTTGGGTTGGTTAATGCTACCGGGTTTCGTTGGGTGGCCGGCAGTTTCATCATCCTTAATCTTGTCTTCATTGGTGTATTTTATAGCCGCCGGTTTGGTTCTTATACTCGATCGGGTAATTAATGCTTTCTGAACTAGTTTGACTGCCAATACCCCTCTCCCCCCCCCCCCCCCCCCCCCCCCCCCCTCCCCCCATTTTCCTTACAGGCGGAAATTATTATGGCACGCAGCTGCCAGGGAACATGTATTGTACGATGTCAGCTACCTCATTCTACAAATTTATTAACATTTGGCATCGTACGCCATCATGTCTCTTGAATCTCCGTAGAAGTCCTTGCTGGCCATTTTCAAGGCTGACAGACCTAATTGCTGAATATGGGCTCTTGGCCTGTGCCACTCGAGCCCGGGTCGATAATATAATTCTTGAGGAGTAAACGGCATAAAGCTTAACGAAATTAAGTGCTCTTAGAGTGGACATTCACATAAAAAAACTAACAGGATGTCTGATCTAAACACCCCGATGCCTGCCTCCCTGAAAGATTGCAGTCTTAAACAAAGAGGAAACAGGAAGGGGCATTTATAACAAACACATCACCGCCATAAATGTACAGTAAACAAATACCTCTTGGTAGGAGGTGCTCGCGTGTAACTAATGTGTTCAATATCGTAAGCTTTTTTTTTCGAGAAAAGAAGTCCTGCGGCAAGATTGGGGCTCGGGCTTGAGCTTGGGATTAGGCTTTCGGGACCGGAGATGAATTATGCACTCCGGTCCCGTGATAGCATTGTTCATAATTAATGAAGACTCCACAATACCTACCTCTCTTGAAACGGCTAGCGGAAAATAGTACTACTATAGTATTCATGTCGTAAGCCTTCTAGTAGTACGGAGTAGTAGAATACATAATCCTGCATGATTGCCGCTCTCGGGAACGGATATAAATTAGAAGTCCCGGCACCGCCTACCTATAATAAGGCTACTATAAAGCTATCTAGGTACAGTACCTATATAAATAGGAGTGCCAATGTTTCTAGCTATCAATCACGACTCACTTACTACCATCTATCTAAAATAAAATAGAGAGGTAAAATATAAAATCATACCCTTGTCGAAGAGAATTTACTGGTGCCCCCTTTTTTTATTTATTTTTCCTACTCCCCAAATAGGCAATATAGGTATTATATAATGTCTGGATCCGGCATTCCAGAGTCCGAGAACTCCGGTTCCACAGGCGCAGATGCAGGTGCAAATGCAGATGCCCCGATTGGGTACAGCAAGACTCCCGGAGACAAATTGAGGCCGGAGGCGAGGGAGTTGTTTGAGAGGTATAGTGGGATCCCGGCGGAGGATGTGGAGAGACATGTTTGTGATGTGGTGAGTTTTATACATACCTCTCTTAATGCTTTATTTATATGTTGCCTTGTATTGTGTCGAGTGCGTTGATATGTATGATTGTTTTGGTGTTTTTCTTTTTTTTTTTCGCAACTATGGAGTGCGGAACTGGATGTTGGTCCTGGAAATAGTTACATGAAGTTTGCTGCTTCTACAATGTCCTTGGACTGACCATGCATACGTTCCTTTTACAGAGAGACCGCGCGTTGAAAGTACTGCCATATCCATGCATCGGCTACTTCAGCTTCCTCTACCTCGCTCTCTCAAGACATCCATCCTACAAACGAGTCCTCGAACTCCTCCGTCCAGCCTCTCCGGAGGATCAAAACTCCACTACTGAGACCGTCACCGACGGCATCTCGCAGCAAAAACATGAGCAATCCCTACAGCGCTTTCTCGATCTCGCCTGCTGCTTGGGCCAGGATATCCGCAAACTCGTCTACGACGGCGTCCCGCCCTCCATCGTCTACGGGACGGATATCAAGCGGGAGTTTCTAAATATGGGGTTTGAGCTCTTCAGAGACAGAGACAGGTTTCCAGACCCCGACCGCCAGTTCTTCGCCGCCGACCTGTTCGCTGCCGACGCTGCTGACCCGGAGGTAGCAGCAGCGGGTGGTGGTGTCTGGAGAGAGCAGGAGGGCAGGTTCACCGTGATCCACGCGGGCAATTTTCTGCACCTCTTCGACTATAACACGCAGCTGCGGGCGTGCAGTATATTGACACGGCTACTCGATCCAAACCCCGGCTCCATGATCGTGGGCGGTCAGCTGGGCAGCTCGAATCCGCGGGAAGTTCCCAGAACTGGGGTCCGCTTGACCGTTCCTGCTCAGAAGAAGGACAAAATAGACGGGAATAATGAAGATGAAAACGCACAGAATGCTGTTGAAATCACGACCAAGTACTGGCACTCCCCGTCGACCTTCCGCCAGATGTGGACTGAGGTCGGTGAGCGGACGGGAACCAAGTGGGATGTCGAGGCTAGGTTTGTCGGTGCGGATATGCTGAAGGATGCAGAGGAGCGAAGGAGTGTTGAGGCTTTTCTGCAGAGGCTCGGTGGTCCTGATGGGTATTTGATGTTCACGGTGACGAGGGTTGCGTGAGGGGGTCCTCTCTCAATCGAGGATTCGGAAAATCATTTGACAAAGAAAGAAAGAAAGAAAGAAAGAAAGAAAGAAAAATGACTGCTAGAGGCACCTGAGGCACATGATATCATTTGTCCTTCAGTCTTGTAGTGGGTATAGACAGACATCCTAGGTATATTATCAAGTCCGAAGTTCCATCCATACTCCGGTACTCAGTACCGTGATGCTATCGTGGGAGCGGATATCAACCCCGCCGCTCTGCCCCGCGTGGGATATGATGACTAAGCGCAATTACCCGTCACCCATATCTTTATACCGTACATCAATAATATCCTAATCAAAATTCTCAATTGAATTGACTATCTTTTCTTAATTTTTCGAAAGTATAACTTGTCCTAAAATCTCACTACATTTTTTCACATATTCAATCTCAGTCCTTTTACCCCTTGCAACATCCGATTGGTCCAGATCTGAAAAGCAAAAATTTCGTCTGCATCACCTCATTTCCAAGCCACAACCAGAAAGGGAATTCAATCATATAGATTTGCTGCATGAGAAGCTATCTATAACTATAATACCTCCGTAATGGAACAGCCAGTGCGAACTACGGTCCTCATATCCGGCAATGGCACAAACCTGCAGGCCGTAATCGACAAGGTCAGCGCGGGGCAGCTCTCTGTGGACATCGTCCGCGTCCTGTCGAACCGCAAGGACGCCTTCGGACTCGAGCGCGCAAAGCGGGCGGGCATTCCCACGCTCTACCACAACCTGCTCCAGTACAAGAAGCGGCATCCCGCGACGCCCGAGGGCGTTCAGGCTGCCCGCGAAGAGTACGACGCGGAGCTGGCGCGGCTGGTGCTGCAGGACTCGCCCGAGCTGGTTGTGTGTCTGGGGTTCATGCATGTGCTGTCGCCCAAGTTCCTGGAGCCGCTGGATGAGGCCGGCGTGAGGATCATTAATCTTCATCCGGCGTTGCCGGGGGCGTTTAATGGTGCTGTGAGTAGTCTTCTTCTTTCTTTCCTTTTCTTTTTTTCTTTCTTCGTCCATTTTATTTAATTCATTCCGTTACGATGTGGACATGTCATGTTCCATGTTCCTTCTAGAGTTGTTATTTTCTCCGTTGATATATATAATTCGACTCACCTAAAACGCGCACACCAGAATGCTATAGAGCGTGCCCACGCCGCTTGGCTGGAGGGCAGGATCACCAAGACCGGCGTCATGATCCACAACGTCATCTCGGAGGTTGACATGGGCAAACCGATCCTGGTCAAGGAGATCCCTTTTATCAAGGGCGTTGATGAGGACTTGAAGGCGTTCGAGCAGCGGGTCCACGAGATTGAGTGGGGAACTGTCATTGAGGGAATCGCTCTGGTGATCAAGGAGATCAATGAGAAGAAAACTAGGGCCGTGGGTGCATGATTCGTTGATTCGCACATTTTCATGAAGCAGATGATAAAAAGGATATCTACCTACCTATTCGACACGTTCTTCCTGATGTGATGTTTTCTGCTCTGTTGTCCATGACTCCTGAGAAAGAAGACATGGAATGTCATGCATGGCAGTTCCTGGACTCTGCTCCGGAAGACTTGGACGAAGATGATAATGTCCGGGTCTTGAAAAAGTTATAATGTCATACTACTTGGCCTCCTTGTTCCGGAAGAAAAGCTTTGTTACATAGACTTCATCTCACGAAACACTGTGGACATTTCGAAAGAGTTCCAGTTTGCCGGAGAGTAAGGTCAGACAGGTTCTGCTTGAGGAATAGGCCTCTAAATGCAACTCCACCATGCTATGCAGTCTAAAAGGAGTTCTCGAGAGAGAGACATGCACTAAATTAAGACAGAATCGAGGTATTTGGTTACCTAAATATCATTTTCTTCCAATTTCATTTCCTCATTAGGCTTCTTCTCGGAAATCTAAAGCTCGAAAACCAATAATTCTCGGCCTCAAATGGACACAATTTAGATAAATTTCTCCAAATTTAGACAAAACGCGTCACAGGGTTGAAAATCTATGGTGAAGCGCATTGCCAGTCATCACGAGCCTCACGTGGGGGACCGGGGGTCAGGCAACAGTTGCTACCTACCCTCCCACGGGAGCACTCCCTCCCTCTGGCCCAGGGACCTTATATTTCACTTTCACCGCTACCCCAGCAACAAGACCTGGGGCCTCCTGGCTCAGTCAGTAAACTAAGCTGCTCTGTTCACCTAACCTTCCTGACTGAAAATAGGAGAAAAGGTCCCGGATTCGAATCCCGGAGGGGGGATGGTTACAGCGGTGCGGTCATTACCAATATTTCCTGCTAACATCACCAGATGACCTCTGAGCTTCGGGGTGGCAAAACCCTGCCCGCCACCTAGCATAGGTGGGGTTTTCGTAGCATGCCTTCCCCGCTGACTGCGGTTAGTGGGCTGGGGGTGTGAGCTTTTTTGCATCTGCTTGTGAGCTGATGAAATCTTTTCTTGGATCCTGAGGTGGTGGATCGAGAGGGGGGAGGGGTCACGCGAGATTCCCTCCTTGATAAAGAGTGAATTTGAATACAGTAAGGTATTATGCTACACAAAACACAAAATGTTATTTCATTCTATGATTGGAAGAAGCAATTCTAAGAAGAGCAGCCGGATGCAGCTATGAGCGCTTACCTACCCAAGAGATCCTCATCTCCAATTGGAGTTCCATGTCCAGTGATGCATCAAACATGGAAGTTATCAATCTCTCAGTGATGTCAAGAGTAAGGAAAGGTTCAGGATGCAGTCTTGTATACGATTAATCATCGAACTTTGTCGAAATCTAGCTCCAGCGCTTTCTGTCTGAATTTGATGAAACAGAGAACCTTGAAAAGCGCACCCGACAAGGACTGGGATAGATAGATGGATCTAGGCCGAAGACGCGACTAGATTCTGTATATAGGCCCAATTGGTTGGAATGAAGGCAAAAATTGTTTTCCCACTCTCGTAGGACAGAAGCTCCAGTTAGACAGAAAATGTCAGAGTCTTCATTCATCATACACAGGTATACAGATCTCTATCGAACAACGAACCCAATTACTCTCGATTCATGAAGGATGGATACGGCTGGTAGATACGTCGTCCCGGGCCACGAAAAAGAGTTTCTAATTTAGAAACGTGGAACAGATTTGTCAGAACCTAAAAATGCTTTTTTGACCCAGATTTTTTTTGACCTGGAGTTCCACTTCGAGCAAGGGGACGAAGATCCCTGCAGGAAGCGCAGTTTACGTGCGCTCAGATTAAAAGCAGAGCTGTGATGTGGTGTCGAGCTTATCAAAGCTAGTGTCCACGTCCAGAAATAAAGCTAGTGGAAACAAGCACTGACAATGGATGATGAGATGGCGTTGCCACGTTGACAGAGTACTTAGATCGATGGAACGGCCCCGCCCCGGGTGAGAGGTTGCCTGTTCTCAATAAGGTAAAGAGTACGAAATACGAGTATAGAATTTCCTTTCCGGTCTGAAGGACAATTGCATGGGTCAAATTCAAAGTCTGCTAACATGAGAAAACTACGGGGTATGTACAGAGTTCCTGAGCTATGGATGTACTCCGACCTAAAAATTTAGAGAGAATAACAATTCCGTAAAGGCTATCTACTGCGCACTACTTACCCTTGTAAAGCCCTTGCGCAATGGACAGCTCAGACTTGGACTAAACATAGCCATGCAAGGATGTTCGGACATATCGCCATATAGAGGAGGCTAATCGGCACGTCGACTCCTCGCGTTCTGCAGCGCTGCTGGCGTCAATTCTCCTTCACGTGGGAAACTAGTGTGATGAAGCAAGCAGGATGCTGCAAGATCAAAGCTGTTACAGAACGCAGCTGATGCCATTCGCTACTAATAATGTGCCTAATGTACGTATGTACTGCATGTATGCATCTGCATCTGCTTGCAAGGGTTCAAGGTGATCTCCACAGACGCAGAAGAGCAACGCATCGTATATAGTTCACTTGTAATAAGTCTGTGAACGGTTCAAGCTGGAATTTGATGAGAACTTGCTTTTTCCTGCAAGGCAAGTGGCACAGCATGTGTTATTGGTAAAAACCAAGATCGAAGAAAGCTGCAACCTCAATACGGGCGAGATCAGACCGACGGTCCACCAGCTGAAGCCGAGTCTGAATCACATGTCTGTTATGTCCGTCCAGATTCTCCCAAAGGCCCATGGAGTCTTGGTAACTCGTGTGGTAACCTTTTGTCAGCAGGGGGGGGGGGGGGTGGCGCTGGAATCTCCAATTCCCACTGTCGGTGGATGGAGCTAAGCACCTATACTACACCTTGTTATTGCCCACCGGTGGAAGATTAATTGATAGAGCAAATAATAGCGTTCTAAGAGAAAAACAACACCAACAACACGATGTGACAGTGACAAGCCCTTTGGCGCACAGGAGCACACGGTTGACAGCAAGTTGAAGCAAATGGCAAGTCTCGAGAACAGGCAGTCTTCAGTTTAGCGTGAGAAACGTAGTAGTAATAAAATAATAAGGTTGCCGGATGTTCTGCAGCTTGCATAAACCACGTTTGTTTAAGGCTGCTGAGCAGTTCCCTTTGCTTGGTGTTCTCCACATGACGGAGGATTTTCAGTTTCAGGTGAGAACGTGAAGCACATGTTTCGGCTCCAAGGCGCCGAAGGAGCGTACGGAGTAAAAAGGGGTCGATCAGACGCCAGCAACGGGCGCTGCCGGATCACAGTTAAAACGAAGCTAGCAGTCGAAAGGGAAAAGACTCGGACCATTCCAGGAAATTGTGCCTTCGATCTGTCCCCGATCCCTGGATCCATGTTGGACTCCTTTGACGCTTTGAGCCTCTTTTTGTTGTTTACATAGTAACAGAACGTGCTCCGTGGCACCTGACCTCATCCGCTGTCTGATACACGTCGATCAAAAAGAAGCACAGACCAGAGTTGACGGGAATAGCAAGTGATAGGTAGTAGGAATGAATTAAGGATGAACAGGAGCATCATGGTCACGCGTGGCAAAGGCCCGGGATGTCGCAAGGTACAGTGCACATGTGAAAAGCATACTTTGTACATGCACTGCGCATGGATAGGAGTGAGTGGCCTGCTGAAGACACATGACGGCACAGCAGTCCAGAGTACTTTTCACCTTCAGCACTTACCCATGGCAATGGTACGCTTCTGGTCCCCTGCACTGAGTTCGAACTCCTGCTGGAACGCCTGTTCTTCAAGGCAGGGTTCACGACTCAAACGCAAGCCACATCAAGCCATCCACACAATCCTTTGTTTCCTCCTGGTTTCATCTTCCTGCCATGGGCCAGCGCCACTGACTCAATGCACAGCGCACTAGCATCTCCTGACAGCCCAGGATGGCGGCAGCTCCACCCCATGGACTCATTCCCTCCCGTCTGACAGACTAGCCAAGGCACAGTCCGCTGGATCCGATGGACTCATCGGACGCTGGACTCTGGAGTTTGGGGTTCTGACATGATCAGGGGATGCAGCAGTAAGGCCCCGCTCGAGGCCAACCCCGATTGAAGAGCTAAAAGCGCTAGAATGCCAGGTCAAAGCACCGGAACGTGGTCCGTGGAGACCTGCATAGCAGGACGGGCTTCCCCAGCCTATGGAAGCATAATACTAAGATCCAGGATCTTATGTTATATCTGAGGAGGTGCAGTTCCACCGGCGTGAAGCTCTTTTCAGGCATCAACCAGTCAATCGACCGTGGATTTCATGTCCGATCCCAACGAGGCGGGCCCTGCACCGTGCACTGGAGTAGCAACAAACTTGCCCTTCCAAGAGACCGACTCCGAGCAGGGAGCGGGTTTTACAGCATGGAAGCACTCTTCCCCGGAGAGAAGACGAGGCACTGGTGGACCGGTAAAGACCACGCTCTCGCTGGAAAAGCATGTTGACTTTTATTGAGACCACAGTCCCTTTACCCGTCAACTACCCTTTGTCACTACGTACGCATCACGGCTCCCATACTCCCCGGCTCTGTTTTTGTCCCAACTAGGACTACCGGGGCGCTGAAACAGGCGCACCTGTCAATCCTCGGCGTCGATCAGGGACCTTTGGTATTCCGTTTCGATCGACCGCTGTCCTGGCGTGCGGGCACGGCGATTGGGAACGCCGCGCGAGTCAAAGCCCCAACGCCGCGGAAGCCAACCAGAAAGGGCATACTGTAAGTATCGCGCGATGGAAGCTGTCCCAATCAGCGCGGCTCTACCGAGTACGATCTGAACTGAGAGAGAATATGGAGTAGATCCTATGTCGTGAACGGCGTGGTAGACAGAGCGGATGGAAACTCTAACCAGCTTGCCCTATCACGCTGCCGTTCACCGCAGCGGTTGTCCGCGGGCCTTTCAGACCGTGCACCGTTGACTGTTCGACCCCTTTCCGTCGTCCGCCGTGGTCAGTTATATTTGGCAGAGTTATGGCCGATGTCCGGGCTCCGGAGTACGGAGGACTGTAACAGTTGCATAAGTGGATCCCTGGCCTAGGTACCTGGCAGAAGCCGCTGTTCCGTCGAAGCTGGAGATGGTCGATCTGAGAACCCCCGGTCGCGCGTTGGACTTTCTGTCGAGACGAGGCTGAACGGACGCCTGCCTCTGCGCATCTACAGCACGCTCCTGGCGCGGGGGTCTGCGTGCTTTTTTTATCGCTCGGAGGTGATAAGAAGCTCCGAGTCGTGGTGCTCGATGAACCCGCAAAAAGCCTCAGGCCTTCGCGTGCCCAGGAAAATCCCCCTATGCCCGCCCGGAGCTAGTGGGGTTTCCGCCGCGCAGCTAGAAGGAGACGGGCAAGTGTGGGACGCTCAGGCTCAGCAATCGTTGCGCCCGAACCTGCTGTCCCACTCGCCCTCAACATCTCCGTATATCCACCTGCTCGAATCTTTCCCCGTCGATGACTGCAGCGTGCATCAAGTCGACGAGGGCCCAGTGGGTCGAAGCCAGGGTGGAATGTGCCGCCCAAGCTCGTCCGTGATTAGGGCTTTCTCCATACTCTGCTTCTCGAGGACAGCTGCAATAACTGGCCGGCCATACTCTGCTGAGATCATTCCTCCGTAGCCTACGCCGCCGGGTTCCTGGATTCCCTGTACCGGTTCTTTGCGCGCGTGGTCCTTATGCTGGGATTCTAAGTCTCTGTCGTGCTCGATTTCTTTTATATGCAGTCCACCACCATGGCGCACTCGTACTTCCACCCCGGACATCCTGTACCCGCGGTTCCTGCTGACCCTTCTCTTCTCCAATCCCATGAACCTGGTCTGATCTTTGGTTACCCGGTATTGGGGCCAACTCAATATCCCGAGAGTGTCGCGTTCTGGCATAACCACCCTGTCCAGCATCCCGGAATGTCTGCGCTGAGCGGACCAGGCCTAGCTCCGAAGCAACCAATGCAGCCTGCAGCAGACCAAAAGAAACACAAGAGAACAAGAAGTGGTTGCTTCACCTGCCGCGCCCGTCGCGTGAAGGTATGAACCTTTCTTCCCCGATGTGTGCCACTTGCCTGATTGGAACTATCGCAGTGCGATGAAGCTCGACCTATTTGCGATAGTGAGTCTCCCACCTTCCTGCACTGAAGGTATCAATGCGTCTAATAGCTTCTTCTGCCATGTAGGATGCAGGAAAGGAAAACGAGATTGCGTCTACCCACCGCCACCTACATCCAAAGCATGTACCCGTGCAAATCCGAAATCCAGAGAGTCCCGTCAGTCGACGCAGGAAAGCGACTCATCGGACAATAACAATAATATCAACAATAATAACAATGAGGGAGATGATGCGAATGGGTTGGAAGTCATCTTAGACGAAGAGGAAGAGGGCGATGAGCAACAGTCGCGACAATCGCCGAGTGCAAGCACAACAATTTCCAGACCAGTAGTCTCCAGGAGGCAGAGCGCTCAATCACTTGGGAAACGAAGAGCGAAACAGGCATCAGAATGTTCCTTTTCCAGTAAGGAGAAAAGCAATTCACCTTCTACCGACGCTGCTGTGATATTGGAGTCTCGAAGTCCAGGTGGCAGTCTGCAGTCCACCAGTTTCGAAAACCATCCTTCGCGAGATATTTCCCAACTCTTGGGTGCTACGCGACTGCAGGATGACTTACGCTTCTTCCTCAACTATCACCAAGAAAGGCTGACTCATCATCACTACTTCATGAAACCGGACGCTGATGAATTCATACACCGAAATATCATTGAATATGCCATTAGTTATGAGCCTCTTCTCTATGCAGTGGTGGGCTTCTCTGCCTATCATTACTCCCTGCAAGATCCAGGAGGGAAACTGTACACTTTCCTGAAATACTATAATCAGGCGCTTTCGTTACTACGGAAATCTCTTGGTTCCGGGGAACAACACAACGAGGCGACACTGATCACAATTCTCGAGCTCACGACTTTCGAGGTACAGTTAATCCTGTCCATGTTTTGGCCATTGTTAATGGATAGTCTAGGAGTACATAGGTGACTGGGTGAATCTCGTCGACCATCATCAAGCTGCCCATACGTTGATGCACGAACTCTTGACGCCCGAGTCGGTTAGCGAAAATAAACTCCACAGAACTATATTTGCTTGGTATGCGCGCTTTGACATTGTTGCTGGTCTTCTGGCTGGGAATGAGACTATCCTAAGCCGTGACTGGTATATTGCCGCTGAAGAACATGATGCCAAAGAAGCTGCCCAACATCCGGACGACGTCGATAGACAACTTGCATTATTTAGATCTCGGAACCGTCGGTTTGCCATGGACATGGCATCGCTATATGCCAAGCTGTCTCGCGGAATGATATCAATAGATCAGTTTATCGTCCAGAATGATCAGCTTTCTCAGGTCCTCGAAAGCCTGCGCGGCCTTCTCATGAGTTTCGACAACTCCGAACACGCAGTGCAGTCTTACCCTCACAAAAGGCCGCTGGAGGAAAGTGACATTTTCGATCCATACTTGCCCGGTCGTTTCTTCCAAGGACCTCTATGGCCAGTCAACTTCGCTTGGATCGACTTACTAGCGACCGCCCTAATGTTCAGGTATCAATCCTCTATGGCTCTACAGCAGCAGGCATTTCCAGAGTTGATGAACTTGGCATTGGAACAATGTCGTTTCATTGAGGCTATTGAACGCTGGCCAGAGAAGGAGAACGGAACGGTGATTGCATTCCACGACAGCATCGGGATTGCAAGCATGTTTTTACCCAAAGACAGCAGGCATATAATGTGGTGTCGAAGGAAAATAGCCCTGGTTGAACAAAACGGGTAAGTTGCTTCTCGACTCCATAGACTACCAAGTCCTTTTTTAAAATCCCATCGCAAATGTATTGTGTGAACTGACGGGGGTATTCCTTTTCTCTATTAGGTATATCTACCCTCCAAAGTTTCGGGAAGGAATGGCAGAGTTGTGGCAAACACCGGAAGTAAAACACTGGTGGCTTCCTAATGATGAAGGATATCCGGATATTGTTCGGGAGATCCGTGCTATGACCGAGGAACGTACAGTTAACCCCCGGGACAATTTCCGCGAAGACGTTCGTGATATGAAGACATTATTCTCGAAAATGGACCTCAAAGACTCTGCGAGCCAGATGAGTTCTCCTAGTGCCAGCAGCGTTGCTCAGCCGGATCCTTCACCGGGACAATCGCCCAGTGCAAATCTACATACGTTGAATTCGGGTGTTCCACCAAGCCAGTTCGGGTGATATAATGTTTGCTCTTGAGGATATGGCTTAGTATAAAGCCATTCCGATGATTCTTTTCTATATCCATGGTCATGTCCTGAAGGAGGCTTAATGCCAGAGTGTCATCCTCATACTCCGAGTTCACAATGTGCGGCTTCGGCGCATGCAGTCTGAACATCCTGAATTCCTCACTTGATGGGACTGTATGAGATGAAAAAGCCGGTCATTTTGATGTTCGTTACAACCAATGACGGCGACCAGCCCCGATCGATCGTGTCTTGAAGCATCGTTTGTGGTCTTCTGATCGTGTCTCTGGGCCTCGCGTTTCACATGATCCGACCCTTTGCGTGCGCATACCCGTGCTTCAAGGAAGCTGATACTTTGCTCGCCCCTTGCTCACGGAGGGATTGGCTTTCTTATTGTGAGCTTGTCACTGTTTCATCGATTAGTCTGCTCTCGGGTTAGTCTGAAGTCATAATCTCTCTGCTCTCCGGTGGAGCATTCCTACCCTTAATCTTGCATAGCGTGGCTTTCGGTGTTTGTTTTTTTTCTCCTTCCAAGGAGCATGCGTTTTTTGGGAGGGGTCTTGCCATTTCCTGCATTACTCATAACCCATGCTCTTATTCCTCTGCACTGTTCTCTAGGCAGATACTCTGCATTATGCCGTTTCTTTTCGACGGGCTTATTCTTCCCCGCTGGAGAATTACTGCCTTAGTACATACAACATACCCTACCTAATATCTTATCCATGCATGTATCATGGTTTAATGAATGACAGGTCTGGCGAATATTTGGGTTTTTTGGATCTGTTTATATGAGAGAGAGTGTGTGTGTGTGTCATTTCTTGAATATTGGCTTGGATTTCCAACATTTAAAGGCGCTTTGGCTTTGTTTTTGTCGCCAATAAGATCAACTTCGTTCTTGACGTGATTTTGGTGACTTCCTCATACTCTAATTCCCGCTCTCTCCACTCTACAATACCATCATAAACGTGCTGGCGTTCGTCTGAATGCAGTGGCATTTATTTCCCTTTATTTTTTCCTGTCTAGACGTGCGTACATGCGGAGCCTCTCCTCGAGATATGGCTTCCGTTTCCAGGGGTTGCCAGGGATTTTATCCTATAGATAAATATATATATGCATTATCCAGATATTTTTAGGTGGTTTCTGCAGATTTTGGTCACCTAGTCGCCTGAAGAGCTATTTGCTAGGCGGCCGCTGTTGCCCTACAATGCTCTGAGAATGAGAATGATATGTCACAAGTGACCCAGAAAATGGTTACATTTGTTATTATACAAATGCCAAGTCTAAACAGAACATCATTAGGGATATCATTGATCATAAGTCGTGTCATCAGTCATCTCACTACTCTTTGGCTTTCTGGCTTAAAACCTCTTCTTCACGACCACTGTTCCCGAATACCCGCACTGTTGCGCCAGGTCTACCCGGAACCTCTGTCGCTTCGACTACCGTCTCCAAACCACCCGCCAACTCACCACCGCCCTCTTCGCCCTCGAAGTCCTCGCCCCAAGGCAAGGAATCAACATCAACCTCCCAGCCGAGCAAGCATCTCAGGATGACACCCGCACCGGCCTTGCTCATGACCACGTTCTGCTCCTTGCACCGCTCGTCGCAGACACATTCGACACAACCCTGCGGAGTGACGCAGAGGCAGGCCTCAATGCGCGAGACGGCACGGCGGAGGAGCAGATCGACGAACTCGAACGCTTTAGCAGCGATGCCGGAGCCGGATGCGCCGCCTTTAGCGTCGTAAAATGTGAGACGCGCGGGTCGTTGGCGGGCCGGTGGCTGCAGTTGCGGTCCAGTCGAGACCGATTTCTGAGAACGAGAAGCCTCGTTCACGCGTCTGAGGTTCTTCCCCAGCTCCTTCTTCGCGACCTTGCATTCCGTCCGAACGTCTCCGGGGGAGGAGATGACGAATGTCGGCATCAGCGACAGGACGGCGTGTTCGGCGGCGTGGATTGCGGCAGCGATGTTGAGACGTCGAGACTCGAGGATCTCGAGAGCCCGCTTTGGCACGTCGAGCCACATGCCCTTGCTCATGATGTCGATCGGAGGGTTGTCCACCCGGACTGCGTCGAGGTAGCGGCCCTGCTTGTCGATCTTGAAGAAGCCGTACACGACGGAGTGGATCCGGATAGAGCCGAAGAAGGCGCGCGAGTTCGACGTCCCGCTGATGTAGCGGATGGCTTCCGTCTCGATCGGATCGATGTCGGTGAAGTCGCGCTGCTGGGTGCTCCAGTCGACGTGGACGCGGACAACCCGTGCGAACCGCCGCTCCGGGTTCAGCTCCTGGACCAAGTAGGTGTGGCCCTGGTGCAGGAAGATGCCGCCTTCGTAGATGGTGAAGAGGGCACGCGAGTCCTCGACCTCCTCCAGCACAACGTTCCGATTGTTTGTAGTGTCGATGACGGCGAAGGCGTTCTCCTCCGTGTCGCGGATCGCAACACATCTCGACGGGTGCGGGCGAAACCGTTCGTGGCAGTGGTAGTATCCGAGTCCGTCCTTGACGAGTCTGGTAGCTGCGAATTCTGCGAGCTGCGGCCCAAAATAGATACTGTCCTCTTCGGGTCGGATGGGCATCTCAAACGCAGCGCACTGGACGTGTCCTTCGAGGATGAGCTCGTTCGACAGGTCGACCTGCAGTTCGCAGTTCGGTTTTGTGAATAGCTCATCTGGATTCTTCATGTAATACTGATCCGTGGGGTAGCTCTCGCCAACCAGGACGGACAGGGAGTCCTTGTTTCTGCGACCAGCGCGACCGCTTTGCTGGCGCAGATTGGATATCGAATACGGAAAGCCGAGCGTGATGACGGCATCGAGTGAGCCAATGTCGACGCCCAGCTCAAGAGCGTTCGTAGCAACAATGCCCATCAGTTTCCCCTCGAACATCTCCTTTTCGATCTGCCGCCGGTCCTGCGGACTATATCCACCCCTATATCCCATCACGAGCTTGCCGACCTGCGGTCGCTCGAGGTTCTGAAACTCGTTTCTCACGGCCTGAAGAAGGATCTCACACTGTTTCCTGACCCTGCAGAATGCGATGACCCTCACACCCCGCAGCACTAGCTGGCAGAATAATCGCGCGGTCTCGGCTATGCTGTCGCCGCGACCGGAAGTCGGGTCTCCGGGGTCTTTGAACGGGGTGTTCCAGCAGATGAACTCCTTCCTGCCGGAAGGAGATCCGTCAAAGTCGACCAGCTTCACGTCCTCCACGCCAAAGATCGCTTTCATGTGCTCTTCCGGGTTGGCGACGGTCGCGGAGCAGGATATGAACTTCACATGGCGGTTCCCGACCGCGGCGCAGATCCTGCGCAGGCGACGCATGATGAGGGCAACGTGAGACCCAAATAGACCGTTGTAGACGTGGAGTTCATCGACCACGACGAACTTGAGATTCTTCAGAAATGTCCGCCAGGAGCTTTCATGGGGCAGGATGGTAATGTGCAGCATGTCCGGGTTGGTGAAGATGATCCGTCCCTCGTCGCGGATCATGTTCCGATCAGCCATCGGGGTATCCCCGTCAAAGGTCTCCACTATGATGTCTTCCAGGCCGTTCATGTACCGTAAGAGATCCTTCATGCTTCGTCTCTGATCCTGCGCCAGCGCCTTGGTAGGGAAGATATACATTCCCCTACTGTTCGGATCCTTTTCCAGTTCGTGTAGCATCGGGACCTGGTAGATCAATGACTTTCCCGAACTCGTCGACGTGGAAACAATCACATTATGTCCCTCGTAGAGATGATTGATGGCTTCGGCCTGGTGAGAGTAGAATTGCGTAATCCCTTTGGCATTATACAAGGCATTGACGAGATCCTGCGAGAGTCGGAAATTCAGATCCCCATAGACAGGAGGCTGCGCGTCGAACACCCTGTGGCCGTCCGGGACAATCTGTCCGGTATACCAGTCCATCTTCCGGATCTCAGCTATGATCTCCGATATGGACTTGCGCTCCCTCGGGATCTCTGGCGGCAGCCTTGCCGCCGCCGGCGTGCTCGTCCCACTATTACTACTGCCTGAAGCCGCAGGGATAAACGCGTCTTTCTCCCGCTCCAATCTCTCGATCGGATCGACGCCATCGTCATCGCATCTGACGAGGAACTCATCGATCGCGTCCGCGAACTTCTTGTTCCGCTTCTCGATCAGACTCAGCATCTGCTTCTGGCTGTAGACGGGCATTTTGAGATCGTCGTCTCGAGCCCTGCGGGTCGTAGTAGTAGTAGTAGCGTCTCCGGCCTTGGGACGCTCAACGTGCCGTTTGAGGTCTCCGTCGATGAACTCGAACAGCAAGACCTCTTTCTTTTCCTCCCTAGTATTTCCATCTGCAGACCCGGATCCGTAGGGTTCTCCATAATCATGTCCTCTTCCCCCTCCATCCGCTCCTCCCCCCACCATAACCTCCACCGCCGCCTCATCCATGACCTCGAATCGCACCGCGCGCGGAACCAGCGCTTTGACCCGCGCGACGTCCTCGACGGTCAGCATCCGCCCGGCGCCCAGCTGCGCCTCCACGGCGGCCTTGATCCTGTCGAAGGTCGTGGCGAGGTGTTTGCGCGTGCAGCAGAAGGTGTAGACGATGTTCAGGGCGCGGTGCGTCTGTGCGAGGCGCTTGAAGGGCTCCGGCCATGGGGCGGAGAAGAGTCGTTTCTTCGTCTTGGTAGTAGTAGTGGTGGAACGGGATTTAGGAGCGCTGCGTCGGGTGTCGTTGCCGTTGTTACTATCATTGTCATTGGCATTGGCATTGACATTGGCGTCATTGTTATCAGGTTCCTTCTCCGTGGCAGAGGTTGATGACTTCCTTCCCTTTCCTTGTCGACGGCCCCTCTTTTTGTTGTTTGTGCTTGTCGCCGTCTTCTGGTCAACTCTTGGCCCGTCGTGCGGTTTGGAAGAAGAAGCTATGTCTGATGGTGACGCGGGCGCCGGAGACGACACACCACCAGTCGGGGCGAGATAGGCCCCTTCATCATAGTAGTCTTCTCCATCTTTTTCTTCTTCTTTGGGACCGCGTTTCCTTTTCAGCCCCGTTGTAGAAGCAGCAGCAGCAGCAGCAGCAGCAGCAGCAGTGTCTGCTGCCAGGAGCGTCATGTCTTGAGGTCCATCCTGTCTGTTCGTCGCGGCAGGTCGGCCGACGCCTCGCTATCGCGGAGCTCTAAGACGCGTGGTCACGTGGCAATATCGCCACTGAGGGGATAGCTTGACCTCCAAGGCTGACTTGGGCCTTAGGCATCCAGGGATTCCTTGACGTCGGACTGCATTGCTCTCACACCGTAATGCTGTTAAGACGCCCTTCTGAGGCCTCATAGCCCTCATTGATAGATAGTTTAAACGCTTGAATTACGCTAGAATTGTAAAACTAAAAACAGAAGCCTACTATATCTCCCATCAAAGAACAAGATCTATCCAGACAGCTAGAGAAGAAATTCCACACAAAGGACAAAGTCCACCTCCGACACGCACAGAACTGGATAGAAAAGTATGGACAAGGATGGAGAGATAGATATGACCCAGACCAATATGGTGTGCACTCACTCCCAAACGATTCTAACAAGAATCCTTCCCTTCTTCCTATGACTATTTAAGATCGAGCCTTGGGATTCGAATTGAAATGTTGGGGTGAGTGTTGAAGTATTTTTGGCGTCGAAAATTGTCACAAATGAGAACGGGCGGAGCGGAGCGTGGTGCTATGCAGAAGAAGCTTGAGAGGGCCTAAATTGCACCAGTCCAAACGGAGGTAAATCAATCGAAGCTTTGAAGCGCGTCCGTGGAGAGCAGACAAGCCCGTTAGGGCTTCCGAGAGGTTCGTTCGTTTGTGGCTCTCAGATGCCCATGAGAAGCCCGTAGACATTCGGATTTGTCAACAATACCCCGACCTCGCAGGCATGCTAGGGTGGCTGAAATCGGCGCCTGGGCCGGTACCAGTGTTGCAACCAAGAGTCGAATTGGGGGCTCTGAAGGTTGAAGCCTAAAGTATTATGACGGACGAAGAGATTGAGGCAGAGGAACGGAGGACCAGGCGGCAGACGCCATAGCTCCGAATTTCGGAGGAAGGAAGGCGCGATTGTTATGGGTTGGGAAACCGCATTTTCACTAGTATCCTTGCTGCGAACCCCCAAATTCACAAGGACATTCGCCGTTCAAAGATGCTGCTGCAAATCGCGCACCACATGGTAAAGCTCTTTCGCAAGATCGTTGTTTTGCGTCTGCAGAATAGCCAGTGTCAGATGCCTAAGATTTCAAACAGACAAACAAAAAAACGAGGAAAGGTAAAGGCTGAAGCGTACCCTAAGAAGGAGCGGGACAGAGCGACCATTCTCAATGCTCGCTATATTGACTTGTTTTGTGGTCGGTTCCTTGCCCGTTGGGTCGCCAATCATCATACCCTTGAAGATAGGCGTGTTGAGCATGACGCGCAGGACACCGTCGGCCCGCATGATCATACGAGCCGTCTTCTTGCCCCCCTCCTGTTCCCTGACGTTGACTTTGAACGTGCCAATTCCGCGCTCTTTCCATTCCTTGTCGGTAAAGTGGAAGAGCTTCGCTTTGCACGAGAAAAGTGTTGTCTCTCCTTCCTCACCAGTTTCAACTACAATGTTCAAGGTGGTTAGCACAAGTCAAGAAAACCAAGTCAAAACTAGGCAAGATGAAAGGGCGGACATACCCTCCTGCTTGAAGAATCTCTCATCCTCCTTCTCTTTTTCAAACTCGCCTGCGGCAGGCTTGTCCTCAGCAGCACCCTCTTCTTCATCTCCTTCGTCCTCTTCGTCATCCGGCGCTCCAAACGGTTTAGCCTTAGAAGTACCAAGAATTCCAGGTCCTCCAGGAGAAGCGAAACTGGTGAGTCCGCCCCCTGGCTTGGGAGCAGCAGCGGCAAAGCCACTAAACCCTGATCCAAAAGACGCAAAACCTGAGGCGCCAGCGGTCGCAAATGGAGAAGGGCCCGCGGCCGCTGCGAATCCTGTAGAAGCCGGTTTCTCGGCTTCTGTGGTGGAAGCTTGTTTAAAGACGGAAGACTTATTCGAGCTTCCAAAAGCGCCAAAAGGCGATTGTTCTGATCCTGCAAAAGCAGCCAAGCTTGACGAGGCGAAAGCGGAACTGGAGGTGACATGGGCCATCTTGGAGTCCTCGTCCTTAGAAGCGGGAGGCTTTGGAGTCCCAAAAGAAGCGAAAGGCGAAACGGTAGACGTATTAGCGAACGCCGATGGGAGAGACGTCTGTTTAACGGGATATCAGTCAAATGCGCGTCATCAGCACGGACGGACAAGACACACCTTAGATGCAGTATCAGGCTCCTTAGTAGAGTCTTTCTCTTGAGAACTGTCACGATGTCGCTTTCTCTCTGGCTCGCCTTCTGCATGTGCCTTATCACCAGATACTCCTTCCTCCGGCTTCCCAGCCACATTGTTTGCGTCGTTGTCGAGCTGATCTATGCTCCTCTTCTTCTTAGGACTCAGGATCTGTTTCGAGGCATCTTCGGCGTTAAGTGGTTGCTCCGGTGGAGTTACCGCACCACTAGCTGCGTTTGATTGTCGAGCTGCTTTGCTGTCTCCATCAGCGGTCGCGTCGTCTTCCATCTTTGAATCGCGTGACCTCTTTCTTCTATGGCCAGTTTCCTCCTTTGATCCGGTAACCGCGTCTTTATTGTCGAGATCGTCAAATGATCGCTTCTTAGAGGTGACTCTTCCTCTGCCACTAGCGCTATCCTTGTCGCTGTTTTCTGTAGATTGGTGGCCAGAGGTATCCGCGGAGGTTTTCGACGCTTCTGTAATCGTAGTCTCCTTGAGCTTCTGCCGAACTGGGCGCTCGCCGCCATCGTTATCGGACGCGGAAGATTCTTCGTTCATGTCTGCTGCAACGTCTCACTGGTTAGATCATAGGGGCATGATAAAAAGAAACACGACGAAGAAAAAGGTAAAGGATAAGGAGCAATGTAGCGCTGTCGTGTCTTTGGGGGCTTGGCTTCGTGCTTCTCCCGAGGTTCCAGAGACAAAAAGGCGCTGATACTGGGTGGGCGTCTTCATGTTCGAGGGTCTTGGGATCGCCTCTGTCCTTCGCACTTTCGGATAGAGGTGGGGTATGAGGTCTTCCATACCTTTAGAGGGCTTCGTAGTATCTTTATCCATGTCGTCTGGGGTTTGCGAGCCAGGTGAGTAAGGTGTCAATACTGAAGGTGGAGAAACAAAGGCGGTGCCTCTTACCATTCAATCCACCGTTCCGCTCCCGGGTATCTGACGCCATATCACGCAGATCTTATATATGCTGCAGAACGATTCTCTTTTTCCGTAACGGACCAAGAATTTCAAGGTAAGGAGGTTGTCCGAAACTATGAGTAACACTGAGATCGCCACCAAGGCGGAGAGAGACAAAATCGCGACCGGAGATCTCTGCACAATGACGATTAAGCAGTCAGTCTCAGCGACAGAAGGCTGCGCGGAAGAACAAGAGGGGCACCCAGCTGCCAGTGTCTGGAGGTGACGAGCTGGGCAGCTGGCGGCTCTCTCCCGGGACTGACAGAATCCACTCACGGCAAAAAAGTCTGCGAAAGACTGCGGGACCACGGAGAGAGTGTGTGCTCGTAGTATTTTTTTACGTGCGCTGGAAGCAGTCCGGAGCGAAAGAGACGTGTAATAGCAGGATTTTAAGGCACGAATCCAGACCACAAGGCTACTACCGGTAATAATTTGGCCGGTCCAGGACCCGCGACGGTCAGTTCCGCTATGGGTTTGGACACTGCGGCTGGCCGCAGTGGAGATTATTTATTAGACGGCGGCTTAGCAGGCTAGGGAGCCGGAACAGGTTGTGATGAGAGCACAGCTGGACGGTGGCCACAAAAGAGGATGTTCAAAAGAGGGAATCATGTAGAAGAGGGCGCCGAAGAGTCTGTCAGTGGGGAGAAGGGATGGGACGAGAGATGAGCTGTTGCTGTGCTGGTGTCCGGGTTACCGCACCCCGCAGTGGGCAGCTAGGGATCCTCGTGTCGTGCAGCCCGGAAACCGCCCGGCGCTGCGCTAGCCTGGATCTGCTTCTTATACCTAGGTAACATTAACAGCATGGCGCAACATTGGATATCTCTCGACTCCCACATAGACTAATACAGGGAATTCAGCACATGAGTCCATTCCGTCAATTCTTCAGTTCCGATGTCTTCGTGCCAGTCAGCCATCCCTCATTCGCTGCAGTCGTTGAAAAGCAAGATGTAGACAACAAAACAATGTCCGATTTCCCACTTTGTTGTAAAACACCGATTCCTCCTCCCCTTTAGCTAATGAAACACAAACACCCTATTCCGATGTAAAAGACCAACAGAGGATACACCGCAAGGCCCACACGATTTCTCACCACTCCAGAACCGCCCAGGATGCTCACTCCTGCAGCCAGAGACCACGCCACCAGCACGATGTATACCGGTATCCGAGGGATCATGGGAAGGCCCAGGGCGCTGAGAAGCGCGGCGATCACCAGGGGGAACAGGGTGTAGCCGATAATGCAGACCGATTGGAAGAACGAACTAGCCGCCCAGAGTCAGCGAAAAAGCACTCCTTCACCATCAGCAGAGTAGGCATACATATTTCCACCGAGAAGTTTGATCTGCAGGGTGACCACCGCTTCACCAAGCCATACAATACAGAACACCCCGGAGAAGACCAGAGACGATTGGTCTTCCTGTGCGCGCATCGAGAGGAACATGCTCAGAAGCAGACAGAAGATGAGCGGGCCCCTAAGCACAGAGGAAGAACCATCAGTATACCCAACTTCCAAAACTTGAGTTCCCAATAGATTTGAGCAATGGAGAATTACCAGAGATCCCAGTCTCGCAGCCCTTCGCTCATGCCGCCCTGCAGCACGGTATCCGCGTCCGGCCACCGTCCGATAAGCCCTCTCAGGCCACCGCCGAAGCGATTGGCCTCCCCCCTCTCCGCAGCGCCGATACCACCACCGCCGCGTTGCAGCATGCCTCCGAGCAGGTACTTGGGCCACAGGACTTGTCGCATCTTCTCCCACACGGCCAGCAGATCTCTCTTCAGCGTCTCCCAGACGCTCTCATCGATAGTATTCTGGGGCGCGCGGCGGTCCTCGCCGGGGATCGAGGACGTCAAGTAGTTCCCGGAGATGCCTTCTCTGGTGGAGGAGGAAGATTGAATATTGCCCGTCAGAGGGGCGCGGTCGGAGGTGTTGTTGTTGTCATCGTGCAGAGGATCGTCGGCCTCGATAGCTGCTGCAATCGCGAATCAGCAAACCCAAACGATGGACCGTCGTGAAAAAAGCAGTAAAGGTGGCACACCATCATCAGCATCAAACAGGTCATTGTCAAGTGTCGAGTTGTCGTCGCTGTGGTTATCGTAACGGTTGCCTGATGTTCCACTAGCCATCATGGCCATTTATCCAGCTGGTCGCCCGAGGTTCAACCTCAGAGCATCCCCCCTTCGTCACAAAAAGAACAACTTCTCTCGGCCTGCCCTGCCAAGAAGCAGCCAGCAGGTTCACTGTAGAAGAATCAAAAAAAAGGCAGCTTTCTGCAACAGAACCCGGCGCCTGCACTGCCCACCTTGACACTTGTTGACGGGTGTCCTCGCTATGGCCCAGGAGGCGCTAGCGGGTGACATTACGCAGTTCGGGCCCGCGCCTGCTGCGTGCCTGTCGCGCCTAGGCTCTCGCCGGCCTTGCGCGCGAGTTTCACGAAACATCCCCACATGCACACACACGGGCCTGTCGATACCTTCGATCAAATATTGCTTACTCAAGTGCTATAGTTTGTCTCTGAAGATGCATATTAAGCTTGCAACCACCAAAAAGCTTCAAATACCGACATCAAGACTGACTCCGAATCGTTTGCTGCGTGTCAAATGCCAATCAATTTGGAGTCCGCTGAATTACCACGACTTGAAGGATAGAAGTAGCTCTCAGTCATTGAATCAAGCTATGAAAACCCCATCTTGGTTGTACTGTACACTATACTCACATTGAACATGTACATAGATACAGAGAGACAGAAGTCTCTCTCTATACTGAGTATGTACTGTACCTACTACCTTCTATAGCTGCCGAGGTTCTATGATACGTCAGAAGAGACCCAAAAGCATATATCGTAGCTTCCTTCACCCGATCTAAAAGAACCGTTTAGAACTTTTTTCCACAGAATGACAAGGGATCTCGAAAGCCAGAGCCAAAAGAGAGCACCACCATGAAGCAGGTATATGTACAGGCAGCGGAGAAAGATATACAGGCGACGCCGGGAGATGCACATCAATAATGATACAGACATGAATCAAGAGAGGAGTTTTGAGTAGACAGTGACCCACCATGTGTATGCTTCGAGACATCAATCATATTATGATTGCAGGAAAAAAGAGCAGGCCTCAAAACCGTGCAACAGTAGGCCCAGCTCAGGTCTTCGTAAGCGTCAGTACGCCCGCTTCAAATAGGGACGTTCTGTTAAAAATCCAACGACATTGAGGAAAGTAGTTGGACATTGGCCGAGGCAACGCCAACGGTTCGGCCCTCAAGAGGGAGCAGAGGCAAAACCAAGGAGCAAAGCAATAGAGCTGTCAAAGCATGAGGCTCAGGCTCAGCCTTTACTGCTGTCCTCCTTCTTCAGCTCCTCTTTCAGATCCTCCTTCTGCTCCTCCTTCTGCTCCTCCTTCTGCTCCTCCTTCTGCTCCTCCTTCTGCTCCTCCTTCTGCTCCTCCTTCTGCTCCTCCTTCTGCTCCTCCTTCTGCTCCTCCTTCTGCTCCTCCTTCACCTCTTCCTCCTGCTTCTGCTCCTCCCGCCCCTCTTGAGCCTTGCTTTCAGACTGTCTAGCCCTAAATTCCTTCATCTGCTCCTTGGTCCCATACACCAACGTATTCTCGAACTTCACGACCATCTCCGGATCCGAGAACTTCCTCAGCTGCCTCGTCTCTTTCGCAAGCAGCTCAGTGTCATCCGCGGAGCGCAGGAACTCGTACTGCGGCCCAAGCAGCTTGTCGATCATGGCTCTGGTCTTCACCATGGCCGTAAGTGCGGTGTAGCCGATGACGGCGCCATCGTCCTTCACCTTGAAGTGGCGACTCTTGGTCTGAGCCTTGACGACCCGGCCATGCTCCATCGCATCGTAGAGCTTCGCGATGTGCGGGCGCAGATGCGAGAGGGCGGTCAGCCGGAGCTTGTATCGTAGCACGTGGAGCATGTTGTCCAGCTTCTGCTTCTTGATTTCCTCGTCCGAGCCGAGACCGTTAAGGAACATGAGCCACTGCGGGTTGCCCGCCAGGATCTCGACCAGATCCAGGTAGTCATGCACTGCCCTAGGGTCCGGGATAGGTAGGGCCTTGTCCATCAGTTCGAGTATCTGACTGGCGTTGTTGAACACGTTGATGTTGCTGCGGTCACGGCGGCAGCAACTGAGGGCGATATGGAAAGTCTTGCCTTCTGCCTTCTTCGCGGGGATCATCTCGTCGCGAAGCAACTCGACTGCGTTACGGCTGGAGCGACCAACTCGCAGCAGACGCAGATATTGATGGAACGAATGCGAATCCGGTTCAATCTTGTATGCGTGATCCTCCTTAGTGAGGTGATGCCAGTATTGCTTGCCAGCGCCGACAGCTTGAGTCATCAGCCGGCAGGCCTCGAGGATAAGGCTCAGCTCGGGATTGTCAGGCTTCAAGTAAGTCGGACTTGAAGCTACCTCGGCTCTGCTCAGATTCTTCGCATCGGAGGGGTCAACTGGAACAACCGGATCGAAAAGACCTTCGAAGTTTCCCTCCTCCTCCTCCTGCTCCGCCACCTCCTCCTCTTCCTCTTTCACCTCCTTCGCCTCATCCTCAGGTGTTTCAGGCTCCCTCTCGGATGTTTCGAGCTCTTTCTCCGCCTGTTCCTCGAAAGATCCCTCGAAAGGTATCTCGTCTGGATCCTGGATCTCCTGATTTTTCTCGTAGAAGAGAGGCGCACGTGTTTCGGTTTCGAAACGGCTCTGCTCCGAAAGGCGCTCCGAAGGGCTAGGTTCTGGTGGCTTTTTTGCGAAGATCGGAATCCCCATGGTCTGGTTGAGCAGGGCGAGCACATCGTAGCAGTCGCGTTCGCTCGAACCGTAGACGAGCAGACTACCCATCGCGTGGACCAGAAAATGGTCTATCTCCAGCTGTCCACTCTTCCACCGCGAGATAACATCGACCCATATCCTCTTGGCTTCCCGCACGCCGGCAGCCTTCCGCTCTATGATACCGTCGACCTGGCTCGGGTGCATGGAATCGACGTCGCGCTGTGTAACCGCCCGGATGGCCTGAAGAATTATAGTGTACGTCTTCCTGTCTGGCGCACCAGGTCCTTCCTCAGGAAGTTCACTGATAACCTGCCACATGGTGTCCATGTCGCCATGGTGTGCGCAGACGCTCAGCATTGCATTCGTATGAACAATGGAGCGCTCGACGACGGAATTGGGAGCGTCTATGGATCTGTATATGGAGAGCGCAGTCCGGACGGGTCTGAGTCCCTGGACCTTTTCTCCTCCCTGGCTCAATCCATTAAGCATTATCGTGTACGTCCTCGAATTCGGTCGTCGTCCTCTCTTTTTCATCTGTTATATACCGTCAGAGGTTGTCAGTACCGCATAGGATCATCACCAAAAAAAAGAAAAGAAAAAAAGAAATAAGAACAGGAAGTACTCAAAGGACAGGTCGGCCACGAACCTCATTATAGAACTTAAACGCAGCCATCGGCGCGCCCTTATTCATACAGTACTCCAACAGATTGTTCCACGCCACCCCGCACTCCATATGTTGTTTCTGCGCCTGCCGGATCAAAGCGACCGCCATGGGCGCCCGGCGCTTTCTCAGCAACTCCGCGACGCGGTCCGCGAGCTTTCGCGGATCCTGGAGCCACTTCAGCTCCATCTGGACCGCCTTGCTCGAGACCTGGGGAGCCCGCTTATCCTTCCCGGTGTACTTTGGCGCCGTCGCCGCGGCCGCGATGTCGAGGAGGAGTGCGGCCTCTTCGGGATCGGCTTTGTCCAGCATGTCCTTCTTCTGCCGGTTCCGGGACACGAGATCCTCCCATCGCTTCGTGGCGGCCTTCTGTTCCTCCCTCTCAGTAGCATCAGATTCGGTTGCCAGCCCTCTGGCTGCTATGGCCCGTATCCAGGTCGCGGACAGCGCTTGGTGCTGTTGCGATCCGGACAGCAGAATCGAACGGCCCAGGACCCCTCCTCCTCGAATTCTTGCCGCAGGGAACATCATCCCCGGACGTATCCTCATCCCCATTGCGCTCTGAGCGCCAACGCCGCGGACGCAGACATTGCTGTACCGGAGCATCGATCTAGGAAAACCTGGCTTCGGTGACCGTCGTCACCAAACAAATCCCAATGAAAAAAATCTCTTTTCCGGTAGAGATCTCAAAACTGTAAGCGCAACCCGTAGCAGACCAGCCGTTAAATATTATCTCGTAAATTCCCACAAGGGAGGTAAGGAATGAGGGAAACGTCGTAGGGCGGAAATTCGTTGCTTTCTCCGCCGAAGAAATTTCGAGTCCGGGCTCTCGCTCGTATAATATCAGGAAAAAAAAAAGGAAAAAGGGCAGACCTCACGAAACAAGAACCCGCATGCGGAACATAAAAAGAAAGAGAGAAAAAAAAAGTTAAGACGAGAGAACGAAGATCGAACCGACCAGGTTCAAAAACGGGGTGCCCTTTCGAAAATCCTGCTTCGCACCGTCCGCCGCTGCAAGGCTACCAAAGTCGAACTTTTTCCAGAGCGGAAAGTAACTCCGCTTCCGAAGTGGTCGAGTTAGAAGAGCCACGGTAACTAACACTAACTTGGCGGTTACTAAGCCATCCCGGAGGTCCAGAACGCCGGGGCGCCCCGTCGTAACTGCTAAGCTAGTACTCCGTAGCCAGCCCCGGGCCCCAGACCAAATGTATAAGGTTATCTACCTAATCTATCATAAGTTACCATTCTTTGCCACCTGACGAGCAGGCATGGCCTGGCATGCACTTCAAGGCCCCACGCCTCTGTGTGGCTGTGGCAATCTACGGAGCTAGGTACCTCATGACATCCATACTCTCTCGTACATAGTCTCTCGTATTATACACCTGGCTATGTGTACACATAACTATGCCACTCTTAAGTGTACAGTAACGCACATGCATAGTATCTATCTAACAGCAGCTGAAGCCTTAAAAGTTAAGGAACCATATATGACATGTCTCTACATGTATTATGTAAGCATAAACACTTTGCAGCATATACATGTACTGTACATGGTCATGTACAGTACCCATATCCCCGGATCCCCGCAACACATTTAAACTCCAGAAAGAGCGTCATGCACTACCTATGCAAGGTAGGTAAAATAAGATGCGGCTATTAATATACAAAGCAAGGGGCACCTGTCCCGAGATTCTGGGACGGGAAGCTTCCCGAGTCGGCGCCAATTTTTAGCTGAGCATGCCTTGGAGGGCCGGTGTCTTGCACTGCCACCCGCTAATCTTGATAAATCCCCGACACAAGTTTCAAGAATCCCTCAGGTATCGAGCATATGTATTTGTGGGGATAAAATTTTAGACCCCTAGACATCGCTGAACATTACTCGAACCCCTTTTTTCCCTGATTTCTACGGGGAGTAGGGAGATCATAGAACTTCAGAGTAGCTGAACTGCTAAAGCTAGGATACGAATGAATAGTTTGGCAGTCTCTTCTGGGCAAGAGACAAAATCAAGGACACCAATGAGAAAGGTTACGGTCATAGCATGAATGCAGGGGTACTACCATACTGTACTCTCTCGCTTCTACCAGTCTTCTGAGAATTTCATCCTCGACAACGTTGCGCGCATGAGGGATTTCTGCAACGAGGTAACTTACAGGCAATTAGGAAAGAAACCACTCACGATAACGGCTAATGCTATCATGGTACACAGAAGAGCCAATAATATACAATACATGAAGTTCGCAAACACTCTTGCTTCAAAACGGATCTTCTGTACTGATTCCACATCTTCATCCCTAGTTTTTTTATCTGTCTCAGCTTGACTCCACATGCAGGATATGACACGAAGAGTCATATCATTCTCGTAAGAACGCCACCTTCATGTCTTCCCATACGCCTGCATGCATACATATGCATGCTCAATTCCCTTCCTCTCTCCATTTACATGAGACATTCTTCATAGTCTGACAATTACAGGTGAAGAACAGCCGGAAAAGAGACAGAAATAGAGGTCAAGGTCGCGAGACGGTGTCGGGAGGAACAGATGATGGAAGGGCAATGGGAAAAACCATAACGGTGAAGCCCAGGGTAACATGGTTTTGGTCGAGAGAGATGAGCAGGCGGAAACAATGGACATGGCATAATGGAGGTACAAGGACGAACAGGATAAAAGAAGGGAAATCTGTAACACAGGACGGGTGACAAAAACGCTCAGTTGATGCAAAGGTTCCCGCCAAAGCCCGCAAATCAGATCCGCCAGCGTCCACGGAAAACTAAAACTTCCCTTCTTTTTTTTTTCCATGAGCTCTAAGTCAAAAAAACAAAGCGGGAAAAAAGGAACAAGTCGCAAAGTCATTCTCTCTTTGACCAGATCAATCGAGGGCTGAATATGGTATCACGTTCGAAAGACTTCCGGATTAGATTCGGGGCTGCCGATGCGGGATTAAAGGAGATTAAAAAGAAGCAGACGCAGAGCAAGATTGATAGCCATAGTTTATTGATAGTTGTTGGATTGGTTGTCTGGCGCTAGAGAATCAGCCGTCAGCACCACAATGTGAGACGATATGTTCCATATCCGAATCCATGCGATGCTATGCTAGTCCCGAGGATGCGAAGAGAGAGCAAGGTGATAAAGACGGCAGCTACTTACGTTGCTGGTACACCTGGCTGGTCTGCCCATAGGGGGAGTGAGGGTAGTTGGCTGGGTACGCCATCTGCCCATTGCCCTGAGGGTAGACCATGCCACCAGCGCCAGCGGCACCGTACTGGCCAGGTACTTGCCCGTCAGCGGGTTGGTACCCGATAGGAGGCAGCTGAGGTCGAACACCGCCAGGGTATGAAGGCGGCTGAGCAGCCTGCGAGGGGTCAGCGGGAGCACCGCCCTCAACCTGCTGCTGCTGTGCCTGAGCAGCAGCGGCGGCGGCACGCTCACGCTCCTCAGCAGCCTTGCGCTGCGCCTCCTCCTCCTTCTTCCGGGCCTTCCACTCCTTGCGGATTTCCTTGAATTCTGGATTTCAGCAGTTAGCACGTGGTCGCAAGACTGAAATGTGATATGACACAACGACGTCATAAGCATGGCTTGGTGCGACGGTGTGGTTTAACCTTCACGCCGTTTCGCACGCTACTGCGGTCCCGCGTCGCCCAGCGCCAGCGCTGTGTAACGCGACTAGCATGCTAGGGCCGGACTAACCGCATCGAGTGTTTCGCGACAGAACCTCATCAAAACATGCATATACTAACAACAAAAAAGCAGAAAAGAACTTACCTTCTGGAGTACGCTTTGATCCATGCGACTGCATTGTTACATGCGCATTCAGATGGTTCAGAGTGCCATAGGCCTTCTCACAACCATTCCACCCGCACTTGTACATACGCTCAATCTCCTCATAACGACGGCGAGGCCGCTTGTGCTGCTGGGCACCGGGGATGGGAACAAATGAGTAGACCTATGACAAAGGGTTAGCATATGAACATGACCAACCATCTGACGACCGCTGGTTCCGAGTTGAGTCCTGGAACTAGCCGCACAGATAAAACTCCAGGTACCCAACACGGCAGAAATTTCAAATGCGCAACCTTCAAATCATGCGCCAAACGGTAACAAACGTACCTGGCCAGGGCGCGGCCCTGCGGTCGCAGCAGGGGAGGCGGAACCAACCGTTGTGGCAGGAGAGGTATAAGGCCCAGGCAGACCATGCTGATGCTGGTACCCATGCGACCATTCCGGACGCGCATACATCTGAGGTGGTGGTGGTGGGGGGGGGTGTCCTTGGTACTGGGTCATGTCATGGCCCTGGGGTTGATAGGGGGAGTAGGGAGGAGGATAGGTCGGACTGGAGGCCGCAATCGAGGGATCTATAGGAACGTCCGCGTCAGACTTTATGTTCGAAGGATTATTACGATGGTCATTTTGCTGCCCATCGTTCAGGGTCATAGACGGACTTGTTGCTTGAGCCATACCTGCCGCGCCGCCGGCTTGGGTACCAGGCGCGTGGTGGTATTGAGGCTGGCGGGCCAGGTAGTCCGGGTAGGCTGGTGAGCGCCCGGCGGTGGGTTGGTTCAGACCGTAGTCCGACTGCGGCGGGTTGGAGGAAGGAATATTGGCGGATCGAACCTCGGGCTGCGGCGTGTACTGGGTGGTTGCGGCGGGACGAACCTCAGGTTGCGGCGTGTACTGGGCGGCAGCAGCAGCAGATGCCTGGTCTGCAGCTGGGGATTCAGAATTTGTGTCGGGCAATGGTGGATATGGAGTGTGCAAACCTGACTGCGCGAAATCAGATGCAGGCCTGTCCATATAATATAGATTGTGTCGCGCTCTCTGCTTTTCCCAAAGATCCTCCTAACGATTGCCCTCGGACCTGCTTAGACGTGTGGCCACAACGATGAGTTCGTGTTGCTTGAGGCGAATCGAGTGGTTGCGTTGAATAAAGAAGAAGGCAGGAAAGGCAGGAAGGCTGTCACAGGGAACTCTGTGGCGAAAGTTCAAAGTTCTTCAACGTACTTAGTGGGTATGAGATGGACTGCAGCTCGGCGACTCAAGAGCTTTCTCTCCCAGGACGATGGCTAAGTGAGAATGGGATTGTATCAAACACTGCACCTGAAATCTCTTGCTAAACAAAAAGAAAGAGACCGGTGTTACGTCGTCCGATCGAAGCTTGTGGTCGAGTCGGACGGTGAATGTTGTTCTTTTTCCCTTGAGGACGTGGTGTCCGTTGGATGCTTAATCGCCTTAGTCACCTTTTAGGGTGGATGTAGGATGCCTTGCAGGTGGCGGTGGGCGAAAGAGCACGAGGAACCGGCGGGAAAGGATGGTCCTGGCTGAGCTCAGGGCGGGCTGGGAGGGGTGTGAGAGGGTTTAGAGGCGGCCGGGATAGGGCGACTAAGGTGCCTGGCGAGGTTCCCAGCTCGACGGTTGTAGTGCAGAGACGATGCTTCGACCGTGGCAACGCGGTTGGTTTTGACCCTAAAAGCACGACGGAGGAATGGGAGGAAAGTGTGGTCGACGGGTACACTTGTCGCAGAAGGGGGAAAGAGACCTGGGCAGAGGAGGCGGCCTAAAAGCCTTCGGACGGGACCAAGAGACTTTCGGTAGGAGAGACGCAGGTATGGCACCTCGTGGGAGCCGTGGGTGCGGTGGAGCCCGTGGAGCCCGTATTTTTCGCCTCTGGTTGGCAAGGGAGGCAACGAAGGGGGCTGCTACTGGATGGACTCCGGAGTATTCTTTGCGTTGCTGCTGGTCCCTCGGGCGGAGCACTGTCTCTTTGCGGTGACGGGGTCTTCGCACTTCTGGCGAACCGACCAACAAGACCCACTCTGATGAAATATCAGGGCCCAAAGATTCAATCTTCTTTTAATTCTCTCGCCCTTCCCCCCCTCAGTTTTTGTATGGATGCAGGTTCTTTGCTCCGCTGTTCCTCCCCTGACCGTTGTGTGTTGGTCACGTAAAACCAAGCGCTCCACGACCGGGTGGCGAGGCTGAAACCTTTTTATTTCGCCGTTCGCTCGGGAAGGTTCAATGGGAAGGGGGTTCGAGGTCAAACAGGGGGAACGTGATAGCGCGATGTTGTCGATAGATACTTGTAAGGCCTGATAGCCGGACGGAGCGCGTGTAAGAGCTTGGGGAGATTGTAAAAGGCTGCCGTCGCGGTCGTGAACCCTAGCGCGGACAGCCGTGGACTGGAGATCCAGGGTTGTTGACAGCGTCGCAGCACGCAGAGACTGAGCTGGGCGTCCAGCAGGCGGATGGAGAGCTAGGATACCTAGCCGGCTCGGATGAACTGAGAAGGGCTTAGGGCGGCCCTAGTAATGAAAAGGTGTAGCGCAGGTCGGGGCAAGCGGTGACAGCGCGCGTGCAGGGTTGGATCTGGAAAGTGGAGGGTCCAACGGGGGGCTTGTTGGCCTAGCACGGTTGATGGTTGGATGGCAGGATGCTAGTTCAAAAGTTTCTGAGATGACCGCTGATGATGATGGTTGCTGGTGATAGGTTTTGTCGGTTGGGCGATTGGGAGGGGAAGATGACGGCCACTGGTGGAAATGGGGGAAGAAAGTGCACGCGTGCCGATGAACGGGGCCCACGTTCGTCGTCCAGGGTACCACCGCCGTACAGGAAAAGTACGGCCGAGTCCAGGTACTGGGTACACCCGTCTCTTGCCGGGGCCGCTAGCAGCAGTTTGTGCAAACCTAGTTGTCCTAGCTGGCGGCTCTCTTCGAGCTGGAGATAAGCTGACCGTATTGTCGGGAGATTCCCTCTGGCTCCCGTAGGCCTAAAACTTTCTCGTCTCTGCCCTAGTCACAGCTTGCGTACCGTATGTGTGGTGTACGGATGCGCAAGTCAGGAACGCGTGAGTGGAGGCACAGAGAAACGGTTCGTGACAAATCAACAGTCGCTGTACTGTGAGGAGCGTTTCTCCGAGAGGCTCTGATACTAGAAACAACAAATCGTGAACAGAGATGCTCGTTGAATTGAAGGATCTGGGGTGACTGCAACAGCCCAGTGCAATGAAGAGCAGTCCCGATACTCGAGGTCGAGGTACCCCGTACCGAGTACTGTGTACTGTGTACTTTATCTTTCGTCTTCCGTACTCCGGTGTACAGAGCGGTATAGATGGAGCATTGGTCGTCGAGATGTCCCGATAGCGTGGAGAGAGGGGAAACTAGCAGCCCAAAGCAGTTGTAGTGCAGCCGTCCACCGTGCGGACAGACTCCGGAGAACGGAGGCCGGGCAGGAACACTCCGGGTCCGTTCCGCAGAGAGGGGGGAAGGGTGCCAGCGCAGGGGCGATGGCAGGTGTCTGCGCTCAGGGATGGCGGACGCCGCTGGTTGGCGAGCGCGGTGTCTGTCCGCTGTCGTGCTGGCTGCATCGGGAGATGGCGACGAGAGACGGCACCCTCTAGACTGGACGGTTTGCCAGAACCCCCGACACGATTGGCCAGCGAGGCCGAGCACGCCCCACGCTGCCGGAGCCGAGGGGCCGCGGCCGGTGGGGGCGAGGGTGCGGCGGCCGTAATTTATTGCTGTATTCGTGATACCGGCAGGCCGTCAAGCCACCGTGATGGAAAAATAGAGGACACGCCGCGGAAGAGATCCAGAGTCCTGAGAGGGTGTTGTCAGTGGGCCTCTGCAGAACAGACTATGCGAGGTAAGCGGTACGGATCGCGATGGATTAGAACAACATTATTGTCTTCCTGTAAGACGTCTTCGTTGAGTGCTCCGTACAGCCTACGATGGAGCTTGTTCTGCCTCCAGAGTACGGAATTCTCAGAATTGCGTACGTGATACTCTTGTAGACGACGGAAATGGAATATGGATCTCGTGCTGTTCGGTGGGACCTGAAGGTGGGAGGTCATGTGCGCGACTGTCGATCTACTACACAGTACTGCGTCAATTATCCTTCTCCAGCATTATCCCAATCCTTCCATTTCTCAGCATTCTCCAGAGTCAGCAGAAGAAGCCAGGTGACAAGATGCCTCCACGTCGCATCTACCAGCCTGTCGCAGAATGTATGGAGCAGCATGTGCTGTCTATTCTGGGAATCATGCATCCCCATGGCTCCCCGACCAGTCTTATATCTTGATTCCCGCGGCTCCGTGAACAGAATGTGTGCTTCCCCAACTCCCAGCTGCCACCGGTACGTCGGGTCGTCCAGTCCTCCCGTACGCCACCTGTCCAAAGCCCACGCATACCCGCCCGCCAACACCGACACCGCTACAAATCGCGCAGGACAAGAACCCCATCTTCCTGATCAAGCGTCATGCATGACGCCAAATGGCTGTGCGTGAATCTTGATGCTTGCCGTGAGGCACGGTGAGAACGGCCATCGGACCATCGGCTCTGAGCGCGCGGGTTTACCCCGTATGGTGACCGTGTAGGAGATCTCATCTGATCGCGTTCTCGAAAAATCAAATCCCCGTCCAAGTTCCAGCAATTCGTGTACAAATCCCTAGGGGGCCCACTACGCTCTCTGAAGTACCACAGTACCATTGCAAAAATGATATCACGTCGAAGTCCTCAAAAGAGGGAGTGATTACGATGCAGCATGTCCTTGCAACTCACACATCAATGACAGGTGCTGACAGAGATAACGACATCCGGATGAGCTGTAGCAAACAGTACATGAAATGGTAAGTAATGTGTACAGTGTCAAATCATGGAAATTTTCATTTCTTGAATCTCCACAGGGCCCACAAAGGAAGAATTGAAAGGGGGAAAAACACAACGGTCAATGTTCAGCCCTCGACGCGGCAACTCTTCAAGATAAGTCTGCCAACTTCCCGTCACTCTGCGCTGTATACAGAGTAGTTTGAATAGTAGGTACTTGGCTGCAAACCGAGCTGGCTGAAAGATCTTGGTACTTCTGACAATCTGATTACTCGAATAGAAGAAAACAGTTTGAAATTTAAGGAACAGTGACGGCTTTACCGAAAGAGGTAAAGCCAGTCAGCTGGAGCCCGAGCTTGAGCTTAAATCTCATCATGATCGGGAAGACCGTCCAACGGGTAAAGATATTGGCGCTGGCCGGCCGCCGCCGTCCAAACCAAAGAGACAGGATCGAGGCGAGATCTGCTCTACGATCTATCCCAGCGGCTCAGCATCTGGGGATGATACCCTCTCTAAGCCTCCGTTGAATCTTCTTATCTTAGTGTGCCAATGAAATCGATATCAGATCACACAGAGCACAAGCAATGGATGGATTGAGGCTTCCAAATCCCTATTACTAACATTTTACGATCTCGGACTCAGAATAATAATTTACCTCAGCGATCTTTTCCACAAGAGGATATTCCACGGAGAGGAGCCTCAGGAAAGCTCGAGCCCCCCGGAATCTCAAAAACCGATCACTTACTCAAGAAGAAGCATGTGCCAGGGGGAACCAACGGGAAATGCGATCCCGTGACAGCACAATAATAATAATTGTTTACTCTTCGATAAGGCACATCGTCAAAAATTGTTGCTGTCCCATAAGGTACTCCCGGACTTCGTCCTCGCTTGTGGGCCTGCGATACACATGGTGCGCTGTGCCGCCGTGCGGCTGGCTCTTCGCGTACCGTCGGCAGCATTCCGACTCCGTCATCGCTTCGACAAAAAAGTTAACGGTAAACCGGTCAGGCATTTCCGCCCCGCATTAACCACTTCCGCCTTGATTTTTTCTGCGGAAAACGAAGATGAGCAGTCCCAGTAATAATCTGGCGGTCGATGGCTACATTGCTCCTCCGGTGCATAGATGGAAGAAGATCCTTCACCGAGTCCCCTTTTGAACCAACACCCAGTCCTTCCTCCCTACGTCGGGGCCAAGAACCAGGGAAAAGCCTGCATCGTTACATGTTCCATGCATGTTCTACGGTCGCTCGAAAATAGCCGGCGGCTCGAACGCCCAGAAACTGGTCCCATCTTGTTAACCCATCTTGGGCATCGTCCACGGATTGGCCGGCCGCGGCGGCGCGGTAGAGTTGAACTCCACATGTGCCGGACCGCCAAGGCTAAGCACGGCTTGCGGCTTTGCACAGTACCGCAGAGACGACGTAACAAAATCTCACCTGCCGGAAGCTGCATGTGCTCCTCCTCGGCTTTACCTCCTTCTTCAAGTCTTCTTCTCCGGTGCGAGGTGGATTAATAATTATTATTCCAGGTTGCGTGTTCACTGCTCGGTGTCGGATGACATCCCGAAGCCGATCCTCGAACGGTCGAGGATGATGAAGAGTCCATCTCTCAACGGCGAACGCTCGAACTGGTGATCCGTACTTTAGCACAGACAACCAAGTCGAACCAACGGGATGCCAAGCACATCATTTATTTATCGCTGAGCCTTGGGATGCTATTTACTCCGTATTTTCGGTCTTGGCACGACATGTCTTGTGTGGAAAGCGTTCGGCACGAGCTGCCGTCTGCAGGACCGGTCACGCCAGGGGCATGCATCTCCACGATAGGAGGATGGTCTTGTCCCTGACTCTCCATACTCCATACATTTTTTTTCTTGGCTCGAACGGGTGAACCGTGGTAGCGAAAAGCGGACTTGCGCGATTAAATAAATAGGAAAACCTTGAAATAATAAATAGAAATATTAAACAATTTCCAACTTCCAACAAAATAATGAAGTGTGGAGATGGTCTTTTTCTTTGCCGTCATCACGCGATGATTAACGCGCGGTTTAACTTTGGCGGTTACCGGAAAGGAAATCAAAAGAATAACGGAGCACGGAGGACTCCGTACTCCGTGTATGCTGGATGATAGCTAAAAAGAAAAGCATCTGGCTTATCTCGGGATGATTAACTACCTACTCCGTAGTGATGTGATGTGATGCGATGATCGTTGATATCATACTACATATGTAGTCTATTTTATGCGGCACAAATTACCCGATGATGGCTAACAGCAAACTTAACCCAGAGGAAGGGAAATCTTTTCGCCCTAAAAAATTCGATTGCTCGACCACCTCCAACGATGCATCTCTCGACTCCGAAATCAGATGATGCTGCTTATGATGCTTTTACCTGTACCTGTTACGTTCGTCTACTTCGCGACTCGCGAGGATTATGTGCCGGACTCACCGAGAGGATCAGTGTTACTTTCACACACCGACCAGAATGCAACCCCCGGTAGTAGTACCCCAGGTGTACAACGCACTTACTGCATAAACTGATGCGGACAACCTGAATCATGCTCGCTTATTATCATCTTCTCCTTGAGGCGGCAGCAAGCTTCCGTTTGGAGGCGCTGCTGTACAGAGTATTCCGCGGCGCAGCCAGTAGCAATTCTTGCAAGACCGTTGCAGCCTCCCTACCTACCCCTTGTCCTTGACAGCTGGCGCTTTACCTGAGGTCGAGTAGACGGGCTGTGCGGATAGCGGTCCGACGCCTATATTTATTTAGTTTTAGTATCCACTTGTTCAATGGATAATGCTCCAATTACTATTATTCTCCGATGCCTGGGAGAACAAGAGGAAAAATGAAGCTGGAGAAGAAGTTTCCTGCTCTTATCAGCTCCTTTGACTGTTGACAGTTTTTAATAATTCAGCGGACAGAAAGTTTCATTCATACGTAACAATAGACATGGAGAAAAAAAGTTTGCATTAGGTGAACACCTACCTACAATTGAAGGATACCTACATACGAACGGGAGTACACTCCGTAATAGTAGTTCTTGACCGATGGAAGCCCAAAACCCGTGACATTGGAGTTTAGTTTAGCCCCGGACATGTCCATGTCCATGTACTCCGTACAGTACAACCCGGGATGATCTCATACTACTTGGTGTCGGGAGCCTAACTTTTGAGTTTCAGGGACTCCGATCTTTTTTTATGGCTATTATTTGTCCGATCATTGCCCAAGACTTAAGATGAGTTGCCAGGTTCCAGATTCTAGAACACGTGCGGAATCAAAGAACCGTTCTCCCCGTGATTGCTGTCTGTGTACACAGTACTGTGTAGAACAGAACTAGCTAGCTAGCTAGCTAGCTAGGTACCTAACCTCCGGAGTAATTCTCCGCCAGACTATTTATTGGGCACGGGGTAAGTGTCAGGCTGTAAAATAAAATCTTCTTGTATCGACCAGGTAGTAGTAGTACTGTACTGTACAAGCCGTAAATTTGACTGTTCGAGTTTTAGTTCGCTGGGGCCCTTCCTCCCTAGATCCCGTACCTGGCCTTACCCTAAAAATGACAAGTGTGAGAAGCCACCAGTTGGGCCAACAAGGCTGCGCATGACGCCATGGGTATTATTATTCGCCACAAGCTGGTCAGATCTTTTTTTAAAAATTTTATAGGCCATCCATCTCCGGTTTGAAAGTCAAGATCATCAACCCGGGCTAACTTGGCACCAACTTCCAGTTAAGACTTAACTGTCCTAACCTACAGTACCTACAGTACTTACTCGAGACCCAGGTCTTAGCCCCCCGACCACTAAGTATAACCAAGAAGCCAAGATCTATCTCCATTTTCTGGTTCTGACTAATGAAGTTACCGAAATGGTGGAAATGATCCTTATTGTCTCATATGTAATAGAACATTGAGACAAGGTGTTCACTGTCATTTGATTCAGATGAGACTTTCCTCAAATAAGGAGTAGGTACTTAATAATTCATGCTCAGGTCTGGATACGAAACAATAATAATATTTGGGCCCCTATAGATCTCTTCAGGAGGTCGGACAATAATAATAATGTCCCGGGATCCGGGAGAAGAAAAGGGAAACGAAAGGTTTAAAGGGAGAAAAAAAGCAAAGTTGCCATTGTTATTACCACTCGCGGGGTAGGTAGTGTGTCTTGTGTTGGCTCGGGCTAGTCTCAGGAGCGCCACCAATGATGAGCTGGAAAGCCTGGAACCCTGGCGAGATGGTCGAAACACCTCGGAGATTGCAACTGGCATGCTCCTGCAACGACGCCGCATATGCAGCGTGAAGCGACAGCAGATTGAACAAATCAGCAGCAATCAAAGGCCAAGTCAACTTGCCGGGATCCCAGGCAGACTGAAGTCACCTTGCAGGGTAAAAAGCAGCACTTTCAATATGCAGGAAATCCACATGGGGTTTCATAGGCACAGGCACGATTGGAGTGTCGATCTGATGATTACCCTGATGATTACTGCGTACAGGGGTGCCAGGCAAGTTGGCGATGACCATTCCAGTAGGGACTCGGGGTACGGAGTACTGTAGTAAGGGGGATTTTCGGCACAGCTTTATCCGGAGTCCGTTGAGACTCCAAAGGTCCACAAAGACAAGTGGCTGCAAAAGTGCAAAGCTGAGATCTGGCTCCGAATTTCAAAAAGTTCAGTTCAGATGAAAACCGGAACGTGGGGAAGTAGTAGTAACTGAGGCTGGTGGTAACAGATGGGATGGCTTTAAATTTTCACGTGCGGTTTAGTTTCCGAGCTATATCCAACAACAGCTCCGCGTAGCATAGCGTTACCATCCATCATCATTAGGCGTTCTTCCAGAAGCAGGTTGAGGTCTTCCAAACAGGGAGATAAATGCGATATCTCTTTCATCCTGGCAACATCGACAATGGCTGAATATCCCGGAGACCCCCAACGTCAGGCTTCCAGGTGAACACCCCGGCAAGTAAATCACAAGACAGATAGTCACTGCATACACAGTGGACACCCACCAATGGCTGCAGAGCCGCTGCACAATAAGCTGCGGGGCCGGGCGATAATGTTACTTGACCTTCTGTTGACCATGTCAGGCAAAATGCCAAGCATCATGATGAGAGGAGAGCAGGAGAGATAGTCTGATACTTTACCCGCGAAAGTCGAAATTTTATTGTTTTACCTCTCCATTATGATAGGGCCATTGCCGCATGATTGGTGGATGGGGGTTGTCCGGCGCCAACTCATACTTTCCGTGATCCGTGTGAAGGACTTGCATCCCTGCTCCTTCTCCAAGAAGAGTGGGAGACAAGGACATTATTATTATGAGATGAACATCCTGCACATGTGCCATGAGAGATAAACTCCAGAAGGAAGAAAACAAATCCCGCCTATGGCTGTGGTGATCACGCCAAGAAGGACTAAGTCTGGCATGGGGTGAGTCTGTCTGTTGAGATGCGGGCGAACGACCCCTTGGTGTTGGTATTATCCTCGTCACGACTGAACAGCTAAGCGTACTGGCGTACAGTATAGTTAGGACATTGGAATAATACCTCTAGTACGGGGACTCCACGCCGGCCAGCGTCTATCATGCTCGGAACGCGAACCGGAGTCGTGGCACTGGAAGCTGTCAGTCTAGCTAGCGACGGAGCGCCCGAGCCGGGGCGACTCTAGTACTGCGTACTGTACACCTGGCGCTTCTTAGCCTGGATCCGGGTCCGCGGTTGGAGCCTCAACCCAGCTCGCCTCTAATCCTACTCTATCTATTTCATGACATCGGGCCATGGCATCAATAATACATTGACATGTCTATCCCCTCGAATCTGCCTACTGTTGCAGCTTTGATGATGAATGCTGCAATGTAGAGGGAAGGATTTCAGCGGCAAAGGCATGTATGATTGGATATATGCAATCGGACCGTTTTGTCTCGTCAACGGGATGTACATGTGCAATGCCACCGTAGCCGTGGACTGCTGACTGCGAGAGCACATCGTTCGAGAATTGATCCACCTAAGCTTTGGCATTCGCCATCTAGTCTTACATGCAATTCAATCAGACCGTAGTCAACAACGCAAGTCTCGTGATTCGAGACCAGTCCCATCAATGCATGCTTCCTGAGCTGGGGCATGGAACAGGGTATTTTGGTAGTCTTTTTTGCGTTTTTTTTTTTTGCTGGCTATATCCATTGGAATTGATCTGTAGTGCGTAAGGAGTCGCTGCATTGATAATTTCTATCGTTTACTCAAACAGGCATATAGTCCTTCGAGAGTGATGCAATAATGCCTGAGAGCTGCAGCCTGCAAATGCATGTGGGCTTGTGCAGGACAAACACAATTCTGAATCATTTGCTTGGTCAGCTAGAACAGGTCAATTGATCCATAGTGCTATGATGTTGCATCTTGAAGACAGGTTGAGAATATATATCCACATGCAGTACACACACCTTATCGGACAATTCTCATCTCGACCACTCTATAACTGCCGCAAAGGCAATACTACTCGTAGCAGCATGCAACAAACGAAGTGACTTCTAATACAGATAAATGCATCTCTACAACAAATATAAACATCACATCAGAAGACCCCACTTGGCAATCCAGAAAGCCGGATCTACTGGCCCTACTTACATTGCAGCATTCTGTACTCGAGCTCAAGAAGGCTAATAACATCCACTGTTTCAGTTCAAATCACATTCTATCGAAAAGGTTCCTCTTGTAGTATTTGGAGAAACGATGTAAGGTGCCCAAATGTAGAATAGAGATGTTGTTGCAACATCTTCAGCTGTACTGTACCTGCAATATAGCTCTCCTCTCAGTTCATTATTGTATTTACCTCCTGCGACTAGGTAGGTACATGTACATACTGATCAAGGTTCTAGACATCAGGTTAGACGGTACCCGATGGTAAGTACTTTATCTAGGTATCGGAGAGCCGGAAAGCTTGATCACCATTCTTGCCCAGGTTATTAAACAGCCTTTTTAGTCACCAGGACTCCTTAGAGGAGAGATCTGAGGCGAGTAGTCGTAATGCTGTAACATTTGAAATCAAGCTTGATTGTTTCTCTATGTGCATACACAACTGGGAGATTGGAAGGACTAGACTCCAGGATTCCGGCACTTGGCCCGCGTTGGATCTCAACCCTCCTACTTAGTGCACAATTTATTTCATGCATGCCTCATATAATACACCTTATATCCTGCGTAATAGGAATAGTTGGCTATGGTCATAGATCGATTCTATATTGGCCTACGACATACAATCTCAAATGATAATATTTCTGATTCGTCCAATGTCAATGCCCTAGCTTCGTCAATCCACACTGTGAACAGTGCCAGCGCGCACTAATCCCAAAGTGAATACTGGATACAGCTCAAAGCCATGGAAATAGAAACACACTAGCACCATTTCGTGCAATATCTCGCCGGCATGGGCATACTAAGCTCAGCCCGAGGTCTTCTAAACGAATACCCGCCTTTACCGCCGAGGGGCTGGAGAAGGTCTCAACGTGACTGAACCACAGTCAAATAAAGACAGAGAAATGAATCTGCTCTAAGCAGGAAATCTAATACCGGCGGATCCAGTTTCGAGTCTGCTGGTACCAAACGCGGACGATCTGTAGACACATAATCTCTCTCGAGGAAACCTGTGATGTTTGAAACCGACTATCTATCATAAAATCGACAAACGCCACCTGTGCCGGAATGAGATAGAAAAATCGAGAAGAATTACCGGTTTCGAGTAAAGGTAAATATGATCAGTTCATCAAACTGGATGCTACATCGCGTGTAGCAATGTTTTACCAGCGTCGGTTGGGACCAAGGGGAGCGGCGTTGGAGGCAGTCAAGCCACCACGTCCGCGGCCACCACGACCACCCCAGCGACCATGGCGGTCGCCGCCACCACCGCCGCTGTAGCGAGCCATCTCTGCAAGGCGAGGATCAATCTGCTGCTTGGCCTCAGTGAGAATGGTAACCAAGTCACGAGCCTGCTTAGCATCTGAGGAAGGAATGTTAGCAAAAAGACAGTTTCCAGAATGCGTCATGGAACACTTACTGTCAGTGGTGAAGAAGGTGATCGCGGTTCCCTTGGCACCGGCGCGACCAGTTCGACCGATACGGTGAACATAATCTTCCGAGTTGTTCGGATAGTCATAGTTAATCACATGAGTGATGTCGCGAACATCTTCAACACACTTATGTTAGCAAACAGAGCAATAGTGGAAAAGCAACGTGGCCTGGGCCCTTTTCTCAGTCGTGTGAGACTTGATGCAACACTCTCTTGGACTCATTTTAAGATCCATTACGGTGAGTCCGTGAGCTGGCAACCATCGCGGTCCTGGAGTAACCTTGGAATGCAGCTTGAACAAGTTCAACTAAGAGACCCACGTCTCCACCTGCGGGCTGTGAGGTAGAGCTGGAGAGTCAAGAAGCACATCTGCTAACTGCACTGTAAGTCCAAGGTCCTCCTGGCATGAGAACCATGAGAAGACCCGAGAAGCCTGGACGAGTCATGTATACCAACATGTTTCAGAGAGCAAAGCACCGTGCCATTGTTCACACGACGTCAATACGGGTGAGGAGGGGAGGGGGGAATGGGGTGAGGGAGGGGAGATCGCATTTCATCATACCAATACCACGGGAAGCCACATCAGTGGCGACCATGATCGGGCTCTTGCCGGATTTGAACTCGCTCAAGACCCAATCGCGCTCATTTTGCTGTTTATCACCGTGGATAGCTGGACGGATCGGTCAGTATGCGATCATAGGCGGATCGGAAAAGGGTGCAAACTTACATAGCGCTGGCCAGCCGTCCTGGCGAAGGAAGCGAGTGATATCATCAGCGACACGCTTGGTGCCAGTGAAGATCAGGACTTTGTTGTTACGGTTGTCCATAATTCGCTCCAAGTGCTTGATCATCCTGTCACGCTTCTCAAACTCGGAGACAATCTCCACAATTTGGGTAATCCTGTGGTTAGCAGACAGGTCCATGGAACCAATATTGACCTGGATGTAGTCGTGCAAGAAATCCTGTGCCAGCTGGCGGACTTCCTTGGGCCATGTTGCGGACCACATGCAGGTCTGCCTGTCAGGACGAATCTGAGAGACGATCTTGCGAATCTGGGGTTCGAAACCCATGTCAAGCATACGATCTGCTTCATCGAGAACGAGATAGGTAACACGGCGGAGGTTGGTCTTTCCGGCCTCCAGCATATCGATCAAACGACCGGGAGTGGCAATGCAGACTTCCACACCGCGGGCAAGGTCACGGATCTGAGGTCCCTTGGGAACACCGCCATAGACGCAAGTGTTTCGAATACGGGAGGATTTCCCGAACTTGGTCATTTCGGCCTGAATCTGAACGGCCAGTTCACGGGTGGGAGCAAGAACAAGGACAATAGGACCATCTCCGGGGGCTAGAAGAGGCTGGGCGTTGATGTGGACAATAGCCGGGAGACAGTAGGTCAGAGTCTTTCCAGATCCGGTTTCTGCAATACCGACGACATCGCGTCCGGAAAGAGCCATGGGCCAACCCTGAGCCTGAATGGCCGTAGGGCGCTCGAATCCTTGAGCTTTCACTTCGTTGAGAACATATTGCGGGAAGCCAGCCTCATCGAAAGTCTCTACCGGACGGGGGACATTCCTTCCTTGTACGGTGATTTCATGTTCCCTGCGAAACCGCTCCACTTCCTCGGCAGAGCGTGCGGTGACATTAGGGTGTTCCTTGTAGAAGGATTTCTCAAACTTCGGCAGAGTAGAGAGATCTGGAGCATTATAGTCAGCATCGTCATCTGAAGTTTCTGTTGGGACATGAAACCTACCCCAATTCTGCGCCTTGAGGCCAGACCCGAGGTTGGACATTCTGTCTCCGCCTCTATGGCCTCCTCCGTAGCCGCCGGAGTATCCATGAGAACCTCCGTGGTAGCCATTCGAGTATCCGCCGCCACCGTGGTAACCGTTGCTCCTTGAGCCAACGCGTTAGCTGCTGCGCGAAAAAATTCTCCAAACATCCAAATGGAAGTGTTGCTATTAGCAGGCTGCTGTTGTAAACACAGCGCGAATCTCGGCTAGACCGGGAAACAAGCGACGCCAGTAGATCCCGAGCAGAATTTGAATTCCATCCGCGTCTGTGACTGATAACACAGATATCCGACCCCCAAGACACAACACTATCACAGATAGAACGAAATGACGGCGGCTTACCTAGAGTGGCCTCCGTAGGAGCTGCGAGAGCCGTAGTCGCCTCCGTACGACATGATTGAGTCCTTGCGGTGTTGTCGGAGTCGAAACCGAGAAGCGACCGTCTAAGGAACGGGAAAAACCCGAGACACGTAGACCTGGGAACGGGAAAAGAAACGGACTGGCTATGACGCGCAGCTCACGTCCACCAGGCGTGTAAAAGTGACAGAGGACTGAAGGAAGAGGGAAAAGAGGCGGGATGCAGAGGAGAGGGAGAGACGGAGATGGCACAGTGAAGAAAAGAGGTGAGGGAAGGAGTCTGGAGGCAAAGCGGAAGGCGCTTGGGAGCCAGAAAAATTTCCAAAGCGGTTTAGCGCCTGAAAAGTCGGCGCTTAGCCATCCCGGCACCTTCACCGGCTCTTTCTGTCACCGCGAGCCACGGTTGCACGTCACTGGACCACCACGGCCTTTTCTTTCTGGATTTTATTTTTGCTGGAACGCTACTGGATTAGTACTACGCAGGACTTGCTCTTCCGAGTCTTCTCATTGAGTCATTGCCCTAGCTATCCTTCTGGAAGCCTTCTCACGCTGTGGGCCTTCCCGGACCTATTATTCATTTGCCACCCAGTCCCATGTCCCAGAAACCAATTTCCAACTCCGTCGCCCGGATAAATATCTTAATTAGGTCTTCCAGCCGACTGGGAGAAACCGTCCTCATGTGCTTTTCCAAGAGTGCTGCGAGCGAGTTAGATGTAGGAACGTTCATAGGCTGTGGCGTGAGTCGTACCTGATCCGATCTCTACCGCCTGCGTATAGTCCTCCGCAACATAGTTCTCTATCCATTTCCAGTACCTGTTCCCTTCTCTCTTGCTGCTTTTCTCTCTATATAGTCGTTGGGCGATTGCACCGTAGCCAATCAGGCATGGCGCGAGCGCCATCTGGAGTGCAAGCCAATCTTCCGATTGACCTATGTCAAGGATATATCTGCTGTAGGCGGTGCACGCTGGAAGCCGCTATGTCAGCAAGTGCTCCTGTACGTGCTGAGAATGTTCACTGAATCGGGCCAAGGAAAGCATGGTACCTTGTGTCTCAGGGTAACTCTCTATTTCTTCCTTCGAGAGACCAAAGGAGGCACAATAATCTAAGTGGAGTGCCATCTCCTTCTCGATGTGCAGCACGATTCTAGCAGACTAAATAGAGAAATTTGCACGCGTAAGCAAGATATACTTGATCCGAGAGTAAAGGATATGCTCACCGCAGCAGTAGATTCCAGGGTTTTCGCCTTGTATGCTGCCAATGCATTGCTTCGGGCAAAGTGGACCTGAGGTTCCGTCAGTGATATCATAGAATAGCGGCCTGATATAGCATTGCGTACAAGGTATAGATAGTCTTGTATGAGATATTCTTTGAATCTCTCAACTGGGAGCGTACCGCTGCCCAAACCGGCGACAAATTCGTGCTCCGTGAAAGCCTTCCATACTTGTTTGACGTCCGGACGGTCGAGGATATATTCCAAGAATCGACCGCTGGATTTTAGTTAGCAATGGCACAACTAGGAGTGTATTGCGCACTGGCATATAGAGGAGGGAAACTTGGAAGGCATACGGTGCAAAGGGCAGCGAATAGACCGAGTGAAAATGATTAATCGGGCCATTTCCTTTTCCAATATCAACGCTCGTCTTGATCCCCGCCTCCACAAATCTGACGGCGCTTCGCACTGATCGCACCATATCTTTCCCTGACGCTAGGTTCGCCGCAATCGCAGAGGCGAGCGAACAACCGGTGCCGTGGGTATTTTTCGAAGTAAGGAAGTCAGTTTCAAAGAGTATCGCATTTTCTCCATCGTAAAGCACGTCTATGACGATTGATGCCTCTTCGTGACTTTTGGCAGCCTTGCGCTCCTTCGTCAAAGGCAGATGACCGCCTTTGAGCAGGACGTTCTTGGGCCCCAGCTCGCGAATCTGCTTGGCGAGTTGGATCATATCGTCAACGCTCTGGGGATCTTGATAACTAATCCCTGCATCTTCGAGCAATAGCTTCGCCTCAGGGATATTTGGCGTCAGAACAGTAGTTAGAGGGAGCAGTTTTGTTCGGACACCCCTAACTGCGTCCCGCGGTAGTAATTGCGAACCGCTCGTGGATACCATGACCTTTGACGAGAGTAAGATAAGGAAAATAAAGAGAAGAAACAGGAAAGGGGTATATACAGGATCCAATACTACTCGGGAAACTCCATGCGTAACCAGCGCCTCTGCAATGACTTCAACCGTCTCCGCAGATGACAGCATGCCTTGAGAGCGTGGAGTGAAAAATTAGACAACGGATGTTACAAACTGGGAACTCCGAAAGGGAAAAAAAGTATTAAAAATATATCTTACCAAGCTTCACCACGTCGGCTCCGACATCCTCGAGAGCAGCTTTGATCTGCTTCCTCACAAACGCTGCCGGCACGACAAAGATGTCCTGGACGCCCAGGGTGTTCTGGGCTGTCAGGCCGGTCGTCGCTGTAAGCGCATAGCAACCATGCGCAGCGAGTACTCTCTGATCAGCCTCGAGGCCACTGGTTTCAGATTGTTCTTTATGTTAGCTTCTGATGCTCTCCAATTGATGGTTGATCAATGAGGGAACTGGGGAATCCCATCGGGACCCCATCGGAGGTTGGTGTACGCACGCGCCACCCGAGCTATCTGATCCTGCTATTACCAGGACCCGCTTTACAGACATATTGATATATGTCTTGATAGATCTGGCCCGATGTATGTGGCTCGAGTCGGAGGAGCAGAGATGGGTCGCGAAAAGAAGTGCGCGCGATCGGGGGCTACTAAATTTGCGGTCCCCGGGGTCTAAGGTTATCAAATATGGACACCAAGTGGGACGTAATTACCGTTATGCGAGTGACGGCAAATCAACCTCTTAATATTATTTCAATCATCAATTACCCAAGCCTAGGTCATCAAGCAATCAAGCCATGCATAAAAGCAGTATCCCAGCATGTAACGTCTCAATATATACAAAATGCACCGAGAAAGACCAACGCCACCTGTGCCCTATGCCAACATGAAGCTAAACAGAGTGTCCATATCAACCCATTGTCGTCCACATTTCTTCAAGTAGCCATCAACAACCCCCTTGATAGTTCCGAATCTTGTTCGATTCCACTCTACCAGAGCCATTATGCTCTCCTTCTTCTCGCCACTAGTCTCTTTCTCAGCAACTGCCTTTGCCTTGTCCACGTCCCAGAGACCGGCATAATAGAGAAGCTGGTTGTACAGTTGCTTTTCCGTGTACTCATACCGCATGCGACCAAGGCAGCCTTCTGCGCGGCCGCGAGGACCGAGACAACGGTGGCCATAGACGCTCATCTGTCGCGTCCTGTTGCCGCAGGCAGGGTCGTCGCACACAAGCCAGCCTTCGTAGTACTTGGACGTTTGTGCACGAATCTGGCTCTCAAGCTGAGCTATGATAGAAAGGACCGAGAACTGTTTCCCACAACTCTTGTTTGGGCAAACCAGACCGTGTGGTGTACACATGTGAGACGAGGCGACCAATCCTTCGAACATTGATCGCTCGTGGCAGAATCGACAGCGAAGAGTGAATCGCACTGCGTTCTGGAAACGCACAGAATCCGGGATCTGTGATTCCAGAGGGAAGATCTCCGTATTCTGCTGATTGTTCGTGCTAGAGGTATTGATCTGGTATTTGCGAACGTCGAGACCTAGACACTCAGCAAGGCGAACAGCATCTGTGCCAGGAACGGGAGCACAAAGACGCTCGATAGGTGGGAAAATTTGTTTAATGAGATAATACTCGATATCGGGCTTCAGACCGGAGTCTGGCTTCATGACATCTTGGAGCGTGTATGAGCGCTTTGCAGGGGGCAGTGAAGCGGTCTCGGAGTCTCCGTTTGTAACGATATAGGAAATTACATCGTTTGGCCTAATAGTCTTCCCGCGCGCGATTTCACGAAGAGCGACCTGCGCTGGTGGCATTGTCTCTTTATTGGGATATTCATCAGGTCTCTTGGAAAGTTTCTGCAGCGATATTAGCTTATCGCACACAAATCTGTCCTCGGTTCAGGGCATACCGTGTAGATGACATATTTTTGTATAGGTATTTTGAATTCCCTCATACTACTGGCGAGATCGCGCAAGTAGTCATGGACTCTGTTGAGGACCAGCTCTTGATCCTCACCAGAAAGAAGCTCGTTTAAAAGTTTTTGAGACACCTCCTTTGACAGGGCACAGTATTCTCGTCTCTTCATGTCTAATCCCTTTACCTCCAGCTTATCGACGTATTTGCCATCCATTTCTGTGACGTTGATGGCAGCATACTTCTTTTTTGCATGTAGGAGAAGGCGGCGGAAAACGTTGTCAATATCGATCTCCAACAGTTTGTACCGTTCATTGACGGATTTCTTGAACTCCTCCCCAACCTTGAGAGCATCGCTAATGTTGTCCATGTTCGTGTTGATCATGACTGAGTCAGTATCACCGTAGATGACCTTCAGCTGCTTGCTCTCGGCAAGCTCCTTGGTGCTTCTGAGAATCTCACGACCCTTGAAAGTCGTAAGCATTGCGAGGGGGCGAGCATAAAATCGAGATTGTGTATATCCCAGACACCCATACATGGAGTTGGCGGTAAGCTTCAAGGCCAACTGCTTAGTGTCCCACAGCGCAAGTTGCTCTGGCGTAGCACGCTTGTCTTTCATCAGCTTCTTTACTTCTCGTCGACGACTAACAAGCGTGGCAATAAGACGAGGCAGGATTCCCTGTTCTTGGTCAGGGGAAGGAACTTCGGGAACCTTTTCTTCGTTTTCATTTTCAGCCTAACGGGAGGTTAGTGGAAGCAGAACGTCTGAAGGGAAAAAAGAACCTACAGTTGCCGTGCGATCGACTGTCGTGAAGCAGATATTGTACTCCTGGATGATACTGGGGTACAGACTGTTGAAGTCCATCACCAAGACATACTTGTCATAGAGACCCTTTTCGGGCTCAAAGACGAGACCACCCTTGTATTTTTCTTTCTTTTTGGTATCGACGTTGTCGTCATCACCATCGAGGATTTTCTCTTCAGATCTCTGCTGCTGCTTCGTTGAGTACTTGTCGGGACAGATATATTTGTTGCGATAGAACTCATGCAGCAGAATATACTCGTTTCGTTCAGCTCTTGTGCCGCTGAGGGTCCTAGCCCAGGAATTGCCAGCAAGGTTTGTGAGAACCTTCGTCAGTGAGAGCATCTGTAAACGCAGCACCAACGCAGCGATGAAGTAAGTGTCTGCGTCGCAGTGGCTGACATAGTTCATGAGACCCTCTTTTGTTGTTGCCCAGGTCTTCAACGCCGTTTCATTGTCCAAATCTCGACGTGTATTACCTTCTGGCAGGTACAGTTCACACATCTCGGTCAAACTCCACGATTGACATTTCGTCGTTAGAGACTATTGTGTGTTAGATCTAGAATTTCGCATAAACCATTGACGATCTCACCTTGCCCATGTCATTCGCGATATCACACACCAATCGCCCAGCCACAAGATGCCTGTCGGCGAAGAAGCCACCACCCTTGTTGAAATTCTTCGGCCACTCTCCACGCTTCAAGCGGCCAATACGATGCCAACCGGGTGTCTTTTTCTCTTTCATTCTGTTCAACAGAATACCGAGGTCAACTTCTTGAAGCTGGTGGCCCATGAGGACATCGGGATCCATCTTCTCAAATAGGGCCAGGAATTTGCTCAAGAGGAACTGCTCGCTCTTCTCCAATATGTAGGTACCCCGCCGTTTCTTCGTCTCCGCCTCAAAACCCATTGGATATGCGGATCCGGGAGGCCGCATAACTGTAAAGGTCTTGCAAGGGAGCTTCTCTGGCGGTGTCGTGTCGGTTATAGAGACGTTCTCATAGACTCTTGCACTCGCCACGAGTATCTCCTGCGTGTTCTCCTTGACGTTGAATTGGGTCCTGAACGAAAGACTCATGAGCGTCAAGGGAGGAGCCTCCATGTTCTCGGAGTCGGGAATAGGGTTGATAAGCGCCGGTTTGGAAACCTGGCATTCGAGCTTGCACCATGAGGCATTGTTGACAGCAGTGAAATCGGCCTCCTCAATTTTGAGCCAGCAAGGACCCATAATGTTCTTCCAGAGGACAAACTGTTCAAAGAGGGCGGTATTAGTACCAAAGACGTGGGAAAATGTCTCACCCTTCAAGTCCATAGGTAATGCGGGCTTGTCATATGGGTAGAGAAGTTTCAAATACTCCGCCTCCTTTGGAATGTCGGGCAGCTCAAAGGCATACTTTCGTGTACACGGTTTGATCTTGTGCATGCCCACCCTGAGTCTCGACATTATTTCGTCGACTTCACGATAGACGTCTTCCATATCCACCTCTTCATCTGTGTCTCTACCATTCTTATGCCTGTACTCTCGGGGAAGGAAGTAGAGCTTTCGCAGGATGTTGTCGATCTTGACGAATGCGCTAACATATGAGCCGGTCTGTTTGTTCTTTACTTTTCCGAACAGACATAAGCTGCCATTGACCTCTGCGTAGTCCAGCCAAAACATTCGCAGGCTCCCATCCTCTTCGATGGCATCTTGAGCTCGTAATTTACCAAACGTACGGGTCTCTGTGGCAGGGCTGCTGAGGACGTTGAGTTTGTTGGTGACATCGTTCCACGAAGCATCTACGGCGTCAGATGTGACCCTCGGTGGAGAGGAGCTCATGGGTGACGGATAAGCCTCCTTTTTGATCTTTGGTGGGGGGCGGCTGCCTGTCATGTTTACGCTGGTGACCTTGCTGTCATGGTGCCCAGTGGCTTCTGCAATATCCATCAAGTCATCCTCCTCCTCGTTCTCCTCAACCTTTATGGGAGCAGAAGATTTCCGTTCTACCGCCTTGGTTATAGGAGAGGACGGCGTTGGATCGCTCATTGGAACGTTGTCATCATCATCACCGCCGCCCGGAAGAGGCTCGTCGTCATCAAGGTTGAGCTGAGGCTGTTCGGCTGGAGACTGAAGCTCAGGAGCGTTCCCCTTCTCTCGAGTTGGCTTGGGATTTTCGGATAATGGTGGTGAAAGGATTCGAACTTTTCGTCGCGTCTCAGACTTGACCACGTTTCTAGACGGTATATGTGTAGGAAGAATATTGGAATCGACTTCGCCCAGAAGATCCGCCATGAATGCCTCATCCTCTGCGGTAGCGACAGACTATTTTTGAGATGTTAGACCATGCAAAAGCGCTGCAAGAGCTGGAGGCACCCACTTTTGGTTTGGGAGCAGAGGCCGCAGCGCTGCTGCTGAAATACTTGGAGATGCCATTATTAATCTTCTCTTTCCTCTGCTTCTCCTCCTCGCGTTTTCTCTTCGCCGCCTTTCCCCTCACAGGTTCTTCGCTTTCGCTGCCGCTGTCAATCATTCGATCGTCGCTCCAGACTTCACGACCGTCGTCTGCGTATCCAGCGCCATTGTCGTCGACAACGAAGTCATCCTCGTCGAGACGCTGCCGGAGAAGTTTCTTGTAGCCTTCATCGTCGACCTCCTCGTAAATGTCACCTTGATCTTCAATCTCGTATGTAGAAAGGCGTTTCTTGCCGGCGGCGCGGAGAGCTCGCAGCTCTTCCAATTTCGCGCGGGCAGCCATTGTGGAGGGACGATGTCGTTGATTTCACTCCATTCAATTTCGATATGAATACATGAAGAAAAGGCGGAGAGGACCTAGCCTGTGTTGACTATGGAGGTTGAATGGAACTTGGCGAGGGCGGAGAGCATGGATCGATACACGTAGGGATGCGGACGCGCGGTGCGCCGATCGACACGCGACCGCAACGCGTGTTCCCCGCCAAGCCCGTAAAGGTCGTGTTACTCCATACGGCAACATAATACTACCCAATTCATCCATAAATGTGGGACTCGACTTCGAATTCTCCAGCCTTTTGCTACCGTTTCTTCTGATACAATCTCATGTCTCGGTACCAGAAATGGAAATTGAATTAGGTGCCCACTCAAGCAGAGCCAGACATTTCACCCAGACTTTTAACGTCTAGAACAAAGTCAAAGAACTTGTCAACTGACGCAGACAAGATTCTTATTCTTACATCCTGCTTCAAGAATAAAACTAAATCGATGCCAAAGCCCTATATTGTTTGATGGAGTTCCCAAAATTTCTAGCCTATCCAAGGCCATTATTCCGACCAGATATTTTGAATATCCTTTGCCTGCCGTTCGACTAATGAAAAAGCTAATCCTCATCTCCCTCCGATTCAGTGTACTCCTCTGTGCGCAGTCAGTTGCTACATCGACTTCAAGAACAACATCAGAAATTGACTCACCGCGGGCTAGTTCAAAATCGAAGGTTCCATCCACATTACGTGCGAGAGTATCGCGGATTACTACTCGTGCCTCTGCTGGGACATAGGCGTCCGAGGTGGCATTCAAAATGGACAAATTGAATCCTTCATTATCAGGACCCAGCTGCGAGATGAAATCGAGGATCCCATGGGCCGTGAACTCGCTAAACGCATGGATGACCAGGTTCTTCAGTTTAGGAAGGCATAAGAGTGAGTTCCACACTTCGTCATTGAAGTTGTACCCGCTTATTGTGAGCTGCTCGAGCTTAGGCAGGAAAGGCGTAAGTGTCGCAACGTGATCTGGAGTGAAATAGTCCGATATGTCTTTTAGATCAAGTTCGCGAAGATTATTCAGTTGCCCGAGGGCCTGGACGAGCACTGCTTGGTCCTCATCGACCTCGCTACCTTCGCCCTGAAGATATAGGCACTGTAAAGAGGACTGGGAGGCAAGAACTTCATGGAAAGCACGAGCGCTGCTCATCGTATAGCCCCGGACTGACAGCCTCGTCAGGCGGACTTTACCATCAACAAGGGCTCGAGACAGGAGGACGGGGTCGTCCAGGAATTTCCGGAGCTCCAGCTGTCGGAGGTTTCTACAGCTGGCTAGCCAATCCGCAACATTCGAGACGATTTTGTAGAAATTTTCATCTCTTATAGCTGGTCGTGAGTCTGTCAGGGATAGAACCTTCAGCGCTGGGGGCGCTGTCAACGAAGGCAATTCGGCAATTGGTTCAATGTCCAGATTTGTCAATTTTAGTTCTGTGAGTGAGTTCAAGTGGGCGCCTATTGCCCTTATGGAACGAGGCCCTAGTTGCGCGTGGCCAATCAGTTCAAAATACTCTAGAGTATGAGGTTGCAGCGAGTTCAGAAACTGCTCAGATTCGGACTCTGCATTTCCAGTGGGACCGTTCAACCTATGCACGGCATTGTGAATAGTGGATCATATAGGCTTTTTAAGATCAGGAACATACCACATATATACCGTAAGCCTCTTAAATTTTGGACAGTGGGTGCCGATCTCTTCTCCAGCTTGCTGGCTCAGCGCGTTTCCCGACCAAATTGACAGCGTCTCTAATTGGGGCAACCCGGGTATCCATTCAATGAGACGAGAAGGCGAGACTGAAGAAGCTTACGTTTAGAATAGAACTAAATTTCGGGCACGGTCAATCGCAAACTCACCTTCTCCTCTCAACTCCCTTATCGATTTCGCCTTGCTTGCAATAGCTGGGAGACAATTAGATGTTATGAAACGTATATACGGGCAGTTCGGACAAAGCAGATGTATCAAGATAGGGTCAAGAGAGAAGAGAACTAAAATACTCACCGGATCCGAGCTTCTCGACTACCGAGGGAACGTCCTGTGAACTTCTCGACGAACGAAGCCGTTTGCTTCCTTTGGGCTCATAGTCATGAAAGACGTAATCTTCGATCTCACGGGAGAAGAACTCACTAAAACCAATCAGAATCTATGAGATAGAGCAAACAATTGTCCAACTTGGGGTTATACTCTCTTATCTTCCCGGTGAATCTGTGATCATGAAGGAGAGTGGTGAGGTCCGTGAGATTCAGGCACCGAATGTAGCTGTAGTAAGGCAGATACGTCCTGCCAAAAGTAGACAGAATAATCGAACGCCACATCAGCGCCCATTTGCGAACAACTACATCTTGTTCGTTCTTAAGACCGGCTATAGATACACCAAATCTCCTCTGTTTCCACTGCTTATCCACAGGGTCGCCGCCTGTCACGGGAGAGGTATCGTACAGTCTAATTTTCTATCTCAGCCAAATTCCGCATAACAAAAAGGTATGGTATTTTCCTCACTGGTAAAGAACCATCAAAGCCGGTTCGGCCAGTAAACGGGAAGATACTGCGCATTGATATATGGTATTGTAATCCTTTTCAGCTTTGAGAAGATCGAAGATCATATAGAGGATGTCTCCAGGCAATGCAACCACCATTTTCACTGCGGAAAATTGGCAATCGCAATAACATGCAAACACTCAGTCCAAAAATGAAGCAACAGGCAGATTTTCGATGGGTTTGAAATTTTTGAGAAGCGCTGGTGATGATGTCTGGGGCGCGCCCCGACGCGTTCAGCAGCGATTATATAAGCAAGCCACATGCCCATTGCCGCCTACTGTATTGGATAGTGAGTGGCTTGCGAGCCGACATACGAACTAGACGTCGATCTGCCTTCCGCATCAAGTCAAATAGCTGAAGAACTTCTATGCGGACAAGGGAGAAGCCAATCCGGAAGACCGTGTAGTTTTTACTATCTGGCTGCGTGGGCATATACGATAATTATGGCTGCTTTATCCTTTTCACTCCTTCCGAGTGCATTGATCCGGTTGCACGACGCACTCACCTGTCTTTCCAAATTCAACGAGAGTGTTTCTATAGAGGCCGAGTACGATCTAGTAAGTTCAGAAAAAATGAGAAAATAAGTGACGCCTGCCAGCTGACAAGCACCACCCAAGCTTCGGCTGAGTGCCCTTAATTTGACAAAAACAGCATATGCTTCTTTCGTCTTCGACGCCGACAAGTTCTTCGAGAAATTCTCATTTAGTATAAGGAAGAATGATCCCGCAGCTAGGAAGATTTCTTCCGACAGATTCTCCTGCCAGATATATCTCAAGGTACGCTCACTTCCCTGGTCTTGTTCTATCGTTCTGACGTTGTCTAGGCCCTCCTTTCCGTGTTCAAGGGCCGAACAAGTGATCTCAAGGATAAGGATACTGCAATTGAACGCTGTGATGTGGAGTTACGTGATACTGCAGATGAAGCAGAGTGCAGACTTGTTGTAAAGATGATCTGCCGACATGGTAAATTCTACCTGCTACCGAGGGTTCTGCTGCTTCTTCTGAGCTAGTTCTCTCTCCCAGGTGTCGTAAAATCATATAGATTGACCTACGAATCTGCAACCGTGCAGCACGCAGTCTTCGACAGGACGAAGACCAAAAATCAATGGGCAATCGAATCGAAGTTTCTACGGGAGATTATCGAGCATTTCAGCCCTTCTGCCGAGCAGCTGGACATCTATTCCGAAAACGGCAAAGCTATCTTTACGAGTTTTACCACGAAGGTGACTGATGGAAAAGGTTGGGTTATGTGATTCTGTTCTAATCTATCTTCTTTCGACTCCTGCTGATATGGCTTTCCAGAGATCCTCAAGCAGCCAGTCCACACATCTGTGGCTATTGAGACAAAGGACTTTGAAGAATTCATGGTTGAAGAGAATCTGCATGTTGCAATCAACGTCAAAGACTTCAAGGCTGTGATTACACACGCGGACACGGCAAAGGTGATTGTAACAGCTCGATATACTCGTCCCTGCCGTCCGCTGCAATTGGCATACGAGTTTGAAGGGGTGACTTGCGAGTTCACACTAATGACAAGAGGCGAAGCAGACGATGAGGCACCAAGTGCATCGCGAACAGGCACACCTGAACTATCTGCCAGGCAGACACCACGGCCAGTGCAGGTGAATCGCTTTAAGAATGTTCCCACGGCGGAGCAGATGCCCCCACCTGCAAGTAGAACTACTCAGCCCCCTGTCCAGGCCTCAGCCCGCCAAAGTGAAGGGGATAATGTGCCTACAAGACGCATCGATTATGATAGTTTGTTTATTCCCGCGGACGATGATCGACAATGGGATGAGCCAAATTATGAAGACGAGGCAGAGGATATGATCGGTTGGGATGCGAGCGCCGAACCGGTATATCTGTCGAGTTCCTTTCAATGTGAAAAGACGACTGACATAGATCAAAGGGGGCGTTTAACGCAAGTCTCGGTCAGCGCATCCAAGACAGAGAGCCCACAATGCCCAATAGACAACAGCAAGGGGCTTCCAACGATGACGAATTCGCGATTCCACCCACACAACGCATATCGCAGGTACCGTATATCTGTCGGATTATTTGTTGCTGGAGCTAACCAGTTGATAGGTCCGTGGCCTGGGCCTCTTCGATTGAGGTGGCATGTCGCAGATGTGCCTTCATGACGGCTACCAATCAACGGAACCCCTCGTACCAATGCCGTCCCGAGACGACTTCTTTGTCTCCTCAAGTCAATGCCGCTGGGAGATTCTACCTGAGAGCTCTCTCACGGCCTGCATCTTCTAGTTGCCGGTAGTCCCTGACAGACCGACCCAGCCATCCATGACAGCCGTTCGCCATTGTCGGGATAGCTCTACAGAGCACATCTCGCAATCACGAAACGATGATCCAGCTCGTGGCGCACCCGGCTCCAATTCCAACAACTCTGGAGTTCTCACCAAGGTCAAGTGGAATCACATTCCACCTCCCCTTCACATTTCCCTGTGCGTCAGTCTCGGGACCACAGTTGCCATGCTCGCCCCATCCGAAAGCCACCACAGTCCGCTCATCGTCCAGGAGAGCAAGCACATGCTCGCTGCCAACAGCGATCTTCTTGGGCTTTGGAAGATCCGGAGGAGGGAGCTGACCGCGATCATTCCGGCCCCAAGCCTTGACAGACCTATCACTTCGATGTACATAGACACTATGCCAACTAGCAGCCATATGAAAGTAACTTCCCAGTGCTGTCCCAGGCGCAGGCGCATCAGCCAAGACCTTCCATTTGCTGTCCGAAGATCCAAGGATCAAAAACTCCCCGCGTTCCTTATTCCCAGCGATGATCGTAAACTCGCGTCCACACGCCGCACCCGTCGCACGGAAAGGGATCCCCTCGATCTTCTCCGGCGACCACACGATCTTTCTCTCCTTGGCCGACTCCCCCAGCTGGCCCTTCCTCGACCCGCCCCATCCGTACACGTCCCCGTTCGACAGAACCGCCACCGTGTGTCCGACGCTGCTGGCGATCGACTCGACCTTGGTCCCTCGCGGCGGGAAATCGGGTATCTTAACCGGCACAGATGCCCGCGTACATGTGTCCCCGAGCCCTAACTCCCCTCTCATCCCGGAGCCCATCACAAACACCTCTTCGCCATCATGATCATCACCATCCGAAGAAGAAGAAACCAAAAACGTCGCATCCCACGTCGCCGAGACGTCCTTGAACCTCTCGACCCTCCTCCCCCGAGGATCCGAAAAAGCAACCTTCTGGAACCGCAGCAACGACGTTGACGCCTCAGAAGCAGGTCCAGACTCGCTCTCGCCTCCCTGCCCGGATGTAGACGCAGATGCAGATGCAGGCGCAGGGATAGGCCCGCACCGCCTATCCACATTACATCCCGCGGCGTAGACAGCGCCGGACGCGAACAGGACAAGGGTGTGGTTCCCGCCTGCGACTATGCGGGCGATTTCTCCCTCGCGTGAGGGGTCCTCCTTTTCTTCTCCTGGGGAGGAGGAGGAAGAAGAGAAGAGGCAGCGTGTCGGGAGGGAGACGTCCTCGACGTGGCCGATGCCGAGTTGGCCGGAGGAGTTGGAGCCGAGGGAGAAGAGTGTTAGGGGCATGGTCTGTTGGCTTTTTGCTTTTGTTTTTTTCCCTTCTCTTATGAGAGCCTTTTTTTCCCCTTCGTCTTTCCTTTTTTGGTTCTCTTTCCAGCTCAGATCGGATCAGTGCATAAGTGCATACATGCACATGCCAGTACTGCGCGCTGGTAGATGAGAATTTTTTTTAAAAAAAAAAAGCAAGGATAGACAATAAAAAGCGCAACGAAGCAAAACGGCTTTAGAGCTTCAGAGATAGGGTGTTGCTATGTATGGATGTACAGTATATATGTATGTAGTAGTATGTGCAGCACAGGCAGGACCTCAACCTAGGTAGCCAGCCGTTCGTCGTTGTTCACTCATGTACTGTACGAGATATGTATGAGTGTGATCGATGGATCAGCAGGCCAGACAGCTGAATCTGAATCCGAACCGAACCGAGCGATGCCCTCCTCTCCTCCAGGAAAGCTATGTAAAGCAGCTTTCTCCAAGTCTAGCAAGTCACCTTGTACTGACTGGGGTAACCTTGGGATAATCGAGATAGACAGACGGCCCTAAAAACACTCGTTGGTTAGGAGCTCACGCTGATATTGGTTGAGTCGAGGGAGTGGAGGGCAACGTGTGACGTCGTGGTCGAACTTCGTTCGGGAAAAGGTTGAAAGGTCCAAAGGCAGAATAATAATGCAGGCTTGGCGTGGGAGGTTTACCTACCCCGTCCCGTAGTTACCCTAAGAGGTGCGGTCCACGGGTACCTCCTTCGAAGTGGTAGATAGCTGATTGCTGTGATGCTGTGATGCACCCCCATTCCGTTCTTCGGTCCTGCGGCATTATTATTTAATAAATGATAGGCAGGTATCTTATTGTTAATATCTAGAGCAAATTGGTCGCAAATCAATAATAATGACAATGCGATCGTTGGCCCCACGTTGTGTTGTCGATCACAATGCATGTGCTCTGCCCTACCCCCAAGCGGGGTACTCCAGACAACTGTAAAACTCTCTTCTCTCCTCCTTTATGAGCCACACACATCCATCTGAGGCATCTACAAGTGCCGAAATCTGCTACATCTACAGTATGTTGTGCTATGTAGTACTGTCCAACCATTGCGTTTGAACTCGCTCAACTGAGCGAGCACTCATTAATTACTACCTAAGTAGTCACCGTTAAGTTTACATCACAGGCGTTGCACAGAAGACGGACATCATTCCATTCCCAAAAAAAGCAAACTCTATTTGCAAGAGTGGTATCCAGCCAGCAGCAGGTATATATATACGAACGCGCACTGAATGGGTTGCACACCCGGTCTAACGCCGATTATGCTTTGCCCAACAGCTGAACGAAACGTAAAAACCTAAAAACTTTTTTTAAGCGCAAAAAGACGCGCACGACAGAGACAATTGTGTCGGTTGATTAGGGTACGTATTAGTTACCCTTCGACTGTCTCTCGTCCCCGGACGAGGACGAGTCACCCTCTGCAGCGGGCGGCAGAATCAAATTGTCGACCTTGTTAAAATTGGTCTTCTCCATGCCGCGGAACATGGGGCTCGTCCGCGCAAAGTACTTGTGGACGTGGCCTTCCAGAAGGCTCTCCTCGGTGTCCGTAGCAACGAACTCCTCTCCCTTCTCGGTCTCGGCGGCCCTGCGAGCCATGGCAGCTTCCCACTCGGCACGGAACTCCTCAACCTTCTGCTTGTAATCCAGCTCCGGGTTGTAGTTCTTGCCGACGCCGCGGAAGCGCTCCCAGAGAGACAGGTGCTTGGGGTGTATGGCGGGACCGTGGTACTCGTGCTCACGGCCCTGGCGGATGTAGTGCCAGCGACGCTCCTGTTCCTTGAGGTCCAGTCCGGTGGTGTCAGGCAGGAAGATCCAGGTGAGCAGCATGCCACCGAGACCGAACCAGGGAACAATGTGGAACTTCTGCTGGGTGGTGATGTAGTTGTACATGACGGCCGCGAGAAGAGCACCGAGCTTGCCAGCAGCGGCAGAGATACCGTGTGCGGTGGCACGAATCGGCGTGGGGAAGACCTCGGCGGCAACCAGGAAGGTGACCGAGTTGGGGCCGAACTGGTTGAAGAAGGAGCTGAGGAAGTACATGGCCTGGAAGGCGTGGATGTGCTCCTTCGAGGTGTAGTAGTCGTAGTGGAAGGCGGGGACAATGAAGAGGATGAAGTCCATCAGGAAACCGATGATCTGCATCCACTTGCGACCGTACAGCTTGTTGTCGATGAGGAAGGACGCGAGGTAGTATCCACACAGCGAGACACCAACGTTCAGAAGGTTATACAGCCAGCCGGGCATGACCGACTTGGTCGCCGGGCTGAGGACCGAGATGAATTCATCCTGGAACAGCTTGTTGCCGTAAAAGAAGACATCGTTGGCGAACCAGCCGCCAGCGGTGGCCAGGAGACGGGGCCCAAAGTATTTGATGGTGAGCTTGAGGGACTCGATATCGTAGCCAGTCACGGAGGCCTTCTTCTTGGCGGCGGCAAGCTGCTTGCTGGCCGCTTTCATGTGGTAGGTACGGTAGTAGATCAGCCACAGCGTGCCCACGGCCGGAATGGCAAAGGAGACGCGGTAAGTCCATTGGACGGACACGGTGGAGTAAGGGTAGTTTCCGCTGCCGTGGTGGAAGCAGAGCAGCAGGATAATGAGGATGGCCTGGTTGAAGAACTGACCCCAGCCCTGCATCAGAAAGGCGCTGGTGACCTTCCTGCCGCGGTGGAGCCGATCCTCCCTGGTCGAGACCTTGCCGGAGCCGACAGCGTTCTCCATGCCGCTGGTAGCGGTCATTGGGTATTCACCACCTACACGACCGTCCGTCAGCGGACGAGGGGCAAATTCAAAAACCAGAAGAGGGTAAACATACCGACTCCAATGCCATAGAAAAACAGCGCCCAAACGTAGCAGATCACCCAGCCGTTCTGGGTCACACCCCAAGCCGCCGTGAGCATCAGGAGACCGACAAACATGATGGTAGCATCCTGGATCAGACCCCATCTTCGTCCGATCCTGCAGGTCCAGTTAGAGAGAGCTGCGCGCGTGCGGGATCCGGAAGAAATGCGTACCAGTCACCGATAATACCGACGAGGATCTGCCCGACGATGATGCCGCAGATCTCGAGATACTCGAGGGCGGCCAGCCACGTGGGGTTGCAGATCTTGTGCTCCTTCCAGCAGGCGGGGAAGGCTCTCTGGAGAAGGGGCTTGACGTTGCCGATGGAGAAGAGGACATAACTGGACGGACACGTTAGCAGACGCGATCAACCGGACCGTCCCAACGGGAGGATACGCACCCTTCCAGCCCCAAACCGGCACCGGGGAGAACCATATTCTTGAAGTAGTACGAGATGGGCGACAGGGGATCCCGCTTGATCATGGCCCAGATGCTGGAGAGCTCGCGCTTGGCCTCGGCGGCGTCGTAGCTGGAGACGAACTTGATGCGCTGGACGAGGTTCAGGTCGGCCCAGTAGACGCCGTCCGGGGTGTAGCTGTCGTCGGGACGAATCAGACGGTCGAAGGCGCCCTTCTCGTCGAGATTCATCTCCTCGAGGGGCTCATGGGTGCCCGTCATGTCGGGCCCGTGAGGCGCTCGTGGGCCGTAGTCCGCCATGGCGTCGACTCGCGATGATTCGAACCTCTTGGCTCTCTGGAGATGGAGGAGGGCAAGCAACGAGGCGTTGCGGCGTGAGCTGACTCCCGTACGAGAGTGGCAGACGTCGACGCCGCCAGGTAGGGCAACGGGAAGCCAAGTGTGACAAGGCTTGCAAGATGCCGCTCTCGCTGCGAGCCAAGCTTCCCGCAGGGGACCAGGCCGTGATACTTATACGGGGGAAAAAGACAGCAGGGCACGAGCGCCCGGGCCGGCCGCGGAGGCCCCGCGCCGCACGTCGAAGCATCGAGGCACGTTCCTGCACGGGGAACGCTGATAAGTCGGCGCCCGCAGCCGGTTCCACGGCAGCCCAGAGGACGCCGGGCGCGCGGCACGCGCCAGGCTCTGGCTCCGGCCCCATCCGGGCGAAAGTGACTGCTGATGACCCGCGGCTTGGGAAACATGGCGGAGCGCTGGGCGGAGGAGCGGGCGGGCAGCGCGGCCGCGCGCTCCTGGCCAACCATCTCCCCACGTGGCGGCAGAATCCGCCCCGGCGCCCTTCACCGCCTGCCCCAGGCGGCCTCGCCGTGCGCAGGCCAAGCGCGACCAACTCTTGCTCCAACAGACCACCGCCGTGGAAACACGCTTATCGATGCACGATGCATGAAGCACACGACAGTCTGAGCGTCTCATCCTCTGTGCAGCAGCTGTGTCTGCTGCTTCTTGCTTGTGTCACTGACTGGGTTGCGCCTGAGTTACTCTGTGCAGTTACATGTTCTCTGCAGTCTCGGGGACCCCTCCGACCATATCCCAGATAGATATCCAGGTGTCAATAATCAGGGAAACAAGGCCATTATGATTATTTCATGCAACGTCACTACTTGGGCACACACGGTATCCCACCCCGCTGGATCTCCTCACCTACTGCAATCCCCCCGCCATGCGCCTGGCGCTCAGACACAGCCCTGGACCAGTGAGCTCGCATCTCCCGCCCACGCCATCAGGCTCGATGGATGCTGCACAGTACAAGTAGCCATCTCTTTCCCCGTTTCTGGACCATGGTGTTGACGATCCTTCTCCTCGCGTCGTCATCCCTCTTGTCCGTTGTTATATATTGATGATTTGCATGTTCATCGGCAACCATAACATGCCATCTCTTGACACGTGCTGCTCCTCGAGGTCGATCGTCTTGCCAGAAGGCGAGGATGCATGGTCCCATGCATCATGACATGGATCACGCCCCGCTCCAGCAGAGTTTCTGCACCTCCATGCATCCCCCTCTTCCGCTCTCTCTCTCTCTCTCTCTCTCTCTCTCTCTCTGCGCGCCCCAGCACGGGAACGTAATCCACTCGGTCGACCTGCGGCAGAAGAGCCCCTGGCATGTCCTCCCCGTGTGACCCGGTTTTGTCCGTCAGCCCCGCCGCCGGACTCGATCCTCTGTTCGAAACCAGGAACGTCTGCTCGCCGTCCGCGGCTCTCGCGTCGAACAGCGGGCCGTGGCGTTCGGGATGTTGACGTGGGCAGGCTGGGCAGCACCCTTAGCGTCTTGTCCCTTGACCTGGAAGCTGGAATCCCCGAGGCACCCGGGTTGAGCCGCTGGCTTTGACCCTCTTCATGTCTTCATGCGGGTCGGCCAGAACGCTTTGGATTAATCAGAAGAGATTGATCGGCGATTTTCTTCCTTTTCTCTTTCTCCTATCATGGTACCACCCGTTCGTCCTGCTTCGGACGATTTCTGGCTAGATTCTCCGTTCCTAGGAAGAAATTTCCTCTTCGAACAGGCTTCTCGCCCTTAGCCGTCTCCCAGAATCCCCTCAGTACTTGCATGGGTAGTTTGCTGTCTAATTTCTCTCAGCTAATCGGTAGCAAATCTTTGGTACAGTGTTCTTGTGGTCCTCACGCGCACACCTAGTCTACCTTACCCCTGGTTCCGGCATTATTCTCTGTTTTCTCTTCGGGATATCAATCGAAGGACATCTTGAATGTCTATCGACATGTTCAGCAGACGATACTGTCGACAAAGAGCTGTCGATAATTGTCTTCGCCCCTTTTACACCCTCGAACTTAGAACAGAACCACCATGGCCCATCCGCTGTCTTCCTTCCGATCGGGAAGCTTGCTGACATTAGCACGTGCTCAAGAGAAGCCCGGAGTTTTCAGGGGGAGGAACAAAAGAGATGCAAGTATAAGAAGAGGGGACTGAATCTGCCTACTCCACGCTGGCTGGCTTGGGTTTCCTCTTGGGGATTTGTCCTCCGTATGAGCTGCCTCCACTTAGGCCCCTGCAGTTCAGCAGGCGCAAGGGTTGGAAAGCGGGTTACGCTTTAAGAGCTGCCTATATAGAGTAGTTTGCGCTGCAAGGAGGCTATTTCTCCTTAGTATGTCCCACATACATTCCTTGTCGGATGTATTCCATACTTGTAGGCTCATCCCCAAAGAACAACACTTCTTTGGCCTTGTCAATTTCAGGTAACCCGACTGGGGTCGGAAGCCTCCCTAGTCCGCACCTCCTTTCGTTCTTGAATTTATCATAAACTATAAATATATAGGGTGGTATTAATATATTTGGCCTCTTGGACAAAAGCTCGTACGACCTTATCTTCATTTCCAGCAGGGATGTGGTAGGGGCCCTCGAACGCGATTGGATCGCAGATCAGCCACGCCTGCAACAGTCGGGCTTAGTGACGCCTATTTCGACATCATACTGTGAATTTTTTTTCCCTCTTTTACTTTCTTTTTGCTGCTTCCCTCCCCCCCCTCTCTCTCTCACTTATCGTCGTGTGGTGAAGTTCGAATGCTGGAACAGAGCACCTCACAAAGCCAGGTCCCGTATGTCATTTGCCAGTGTGTCTCTGTCTATGAAGCAAAAGTTACGCTTTTGGATGATAATGATGTGGAGCAAGAACATACGCCTCTGCCCCGCATTATTATGATTGAGAAGTTACGCTCAAGGTTGTCTGCGTGTTTTCTGTGTCCTGATATGACAGGACATCTATTTATTTTGTTTTATTTTGATCTGGGTATATATCATACGGGCTGTTTGATTGGTGCAGAGGGCAGCCTAGCAACCTGACATATTCGTCTTTGCGGATCGATCTCTTACCTGGAATGGAAGGCCAGGCACTATCCAGTGTGCTCTTGATGCTTTTGCATCATGATTTTCTTTTCTTTTCTTTTCTCTGATAATTATTATTCTCAGTCTGCGTTTATACCAACTTCTGTCTTTGAGCTGCACAATGCGCCTGGAAACAGGGTAGTACCTACGGACTACTACTCTATCGTCGCGTCTGTGGTTGACAATCGGCTCAAGTGCTTCTTCCTAACTGCCGATCAAGACAGCTGGAGCTTCGGACTTCGGCCTCTTTAAAGCCGATCGCAAACCGGTCCGGTTGCCTTCTCGACCGAAAGAGACAAAATGCAAGCATTCAACAACGTCCGCGCGAGGACCAAAAAAAATCCCATCGAAATTGGAATTATTTAAATCAACACTAATGTCTATATCTTGCCTGAATATTTATGGGGAATTAATAATGTCGAAAGATGGATAGGTCGGAGGGTTTGACGTCCGTCCGCCGGATTTTGGCGAGATTCTAGAACTAAACTCCGCTCTTCCAGTGGATCCATCCGATATCACTGCCGAGACATAACTGACGTATTAGGAGAGCTCAACCTGAGTTGTCGGTCAAGACTCAAGAGTCCCTCTATCTGGTCCAAGCTTTCTCGCGTGCCCCTTGGATCTTGTCGTTGTGGTGGTTTACGTCCGGTATTTGCTATTGCTATTGTTATTGTTATTATCATTTACCGCAACTTGATCAGATTAAGTTCTTTAGGAATTACATACTACCGTCCTCTCTTTCCCTGCAGATTTCCAGAGACGATTAATCAGCATGTCTTCTTTCCCCTACAAGAAAATACTCGTCGTCGGAGCGACGTCTGGTTCGAACCCTCCCAAAAAAAAAGAATCGTAAGCACAGAAAAATGAAGATGAATTACTAACTGTCCCTGCAGGAATCGGCCTCGCTCTTTCCGAGCGGTTCGTCCAGCGCGGCATCTTCGTGATCGCAGTGGGCCGCCGGAAGGAAAACCTGGACAAGTTTGTGCAGGCACATGGACCGGAGAAGGCCGCTGCGATCCAGTTCGATATCACCAAGCTGGATGCTATTCCTGCTTTTGCTCAGGAGTAAGTACATGTGCCTCCTTCGGAAAGGAGAAGAAATGGAATGAATATACATGATGTGTATATGACCGGGCAGATGCGCTGATTCGTTTTGTTCTTTTTGTTACTGTTTCCAGAGTGATGAAGTCTCATCCAGACCTTGACTGCGTCTTCCTCAACTCAGGGATGCAGCGCGGAGCAAACTTCCGCAAGCCGGAGACGCTGAATGTTCCATTGTTGGTGGAAGAAATGACGGTATGATATGCTTGATATCCGATCTGCGGTTGCGGCAGCCTTGTCCGGCACTAGCTGACTGATACACACATCTGACAACAGACCAACTACCTCTCCTACCTCGCAATGGCGAAGGAGTTCTTGCCTTTCCTTATGGAGAAGAAGACGCAGACCGCGTTGATCTGGTGAGAGCCTGCAAACACAAAGGCACTCGAATACGAATACGGTCCAAACTGACAGGTAGCCAGCACGAGCTCCGGTCTCGCCATGGTCCCGATCACCCGATGCCCCAACTACTGCGCCTCCAAGGCGGCCCTGCACCACTGGCTCCTCGTGCTCCGGGAGCAGCTCAAGGAGACGAACGTCAAGGTCATTGAGATTTTCCCGCCTGCTGTGCAGAGTAAGAACCAGATCCTAATTACAATTTCACCTCTACTTCTCCATGTTAACGGAGTTCTCTTTCTTCCTATACAGCCGAACTCCACGACGCAAAGCACCAGCCCGATATCGTCGACGGCGGAAAGCTCGGCATCCCGCTGGAGGAATTCACGGACGAGGTGCGTCCATCCTCATACCTTTTAGTCTCTCCCAACTGAATGCTTATCCCGGTGGTTTCTAACTTAATATACGTGTAAAGGCACTCGACGACCTCCTCAACGGCATGGACCAGATCGCCGTGGGCACGGCCAAGGGCCCGTTCAACGGCTTCGAGCAGGAGCGCCAGAAGACGTTTGCGCGCATGGTTGAGATTATGAAGGCACAGGGCTTGGATCCTAAGTAAACATAGGGAGGAAGGTACTGTACTACTGAACCCAGATATCATTTAAGATTTAAGACTTGTACTGTAGAATACGATGGTCGATCGAAAATGGGACATGATGTATATATATAACCCCTACCTGAGGCTTGCGATGGTTACGATGGCATTGGATGCTTATCTGCGCCTATATCAACCAACTTAGGACATGGGGTTGGACTATACGGCAAAGGAAGAAAATAAATGAATTAAATACTCCGTACATCTCTCTCTCTCTCTCTCTCTCTCTCTCTCTCTCTAGGGTTGATAATTTATCTACCTAATCTATTAAGCGATTCATCTATTATCCATCATCCACCACAATGTCGGACCAGGCCCGGATCTATTATCCAACTCAATCAATCCAGCAGAAGTTTTCATAGCCAGCTGCTCAACAGGGCTTCCAATCCCGTGAAAAAATGGGAAATTTCCTACTTAGGAAAAGGTTCTAAGACATGGGAGTTATTGGCAAGGCAAAAAAAAGCTCCGCTTCTTCTTCCGGGATATTAAGTGACAAGCTAGCTCGAGACTCGATCGACTCGAACTCAAACTCGAAGCAGCTAGCTGCTGCAGGTGAAAAGTCCGCAGGCCAGTCCAAGGATTTCCCGACTTTTCTGTTTCTATAGTCGTGGAATCGTAATAACAATTCTTCCATTTTATAGAGCTTTTTTAGATCCAAGACAGTTTTAACTATATGCTCGGAATAGTAGACAGTAAGTAAGCAGACAATGGCATCATCCGATGGTATATATAATTTGATCCCAAGGGAGGATGGCAAGAAAAGTCGGTGGTTGGGGGTTAGATGTAAAAGGAGATGACGTCACTCGATTTATCATCCATAGTGCGGGCGAACCGCACAAGAAAATCTTCTCTTGGCACAACACAGAAATGAGGACAAATATGCCAGAAGTGCAGCCAGTATCGAGAAATCTTTTATTCTCACGGGGAGAAAATTTTCTTCGTTGGCGATTATAATACAATCCAGATAGTGAAAAACCACTTCTAGTGTAGAAAAAAACCTTGCAGCGAAAAAGTGATAGATAAATCCTCCAATTGTGGAAGATCTACATGAACCTGACCGACGCAGGACTCGAACCTGCAATCTCTTGATCCGTAGTCAAGCGCCTTACCATTGGGCCAGCCGGCCTTGTTCAATTATTCCGCGCGATAATTTAGTAATTCAATCAGTTAAGAAGGGGAAAAAGATCCTTTCAAGAGGTTCACAGGGGCCTTCTCGACTTCGTACATGACTACTTATAATGCTGGCGGGTTGCAAAACAAGTGGATTGAGTGTGATAGTCATAGCACCTGAGTAGAAAGGTACTATTTTTTGAGGCTGGCAGTAAGTGGCGAAATTCTAAACACGGGGTAATGCAAGAGATGTTGGCTGCGAGGATATATATCGATGACTTCTTGGTGCTTCTGAGGGTTAAGGACTACGTAACTATATCTGTTCTATCGAAAAGAACCCCTTCTTTCCACATAGTTTCTGTGTAAAAATTGCTTCTCTCATGCCCGAAAAGGGGTCATAGTTGCATATGCGGAACCTTGGATGTTGAAACACTACTAAATAAGTAGTTGCTGATACTTCTTCGGAAGAAACTGCTGCACATGCACAACAAAGCACCAAGGACAACGACACCCACAAGAGTTTCTCCCAATTCCTGAAGGAAAGCAATTTCCCTGGACAGCAGGTCCAGGCTATGGAAAACTGCCCACAAGAAAAAGTAGGTATCCCTGATCAGGAACAAGAAGACAAACCAGAATCAGGAACGGAGCGGAGCGTTGTAAAAGATCGCAATATGCATATTACCTGGCCCCAGTGAGTTTAAAGTAGGTATGCACATACTACTTCTGCACCACAGCCCTCGTCCTGTACTAGGCCCAAGACCCCGGTCTGTAGGTGGACGGATATACTACGCGGACAAAAAAAAAGAAGAATAGCACAATGCATTAGGTAGGGTGCTCTAGGGACATTCCTGTGTTGCTCTAGACCTTTTCTTTCTTTGCAGTGCACAAGTGACGCATTGTACACTGCGCATATTGCCAGCAGAACTATTGAGGCAAGTCGTATGTGATCATTCAAAACGTATCATATTAGATACATCCTGCAGGAAGTTGTTTCTTGAAGCGGAATGCAACTGAAAATTGTTTATATGCTTAATACAGTCTATATATATATATATATATGCACTGGGCGGAAGTTGTAACGCGCTGGATCTGGATATAATAGTCGCGATGAAGCATTAGAAAGAATCACAAGAACTCAAACAGGCAAAGTATGATGATTGTCAAATGACAGTGGAGATTTCATCTTCCCCCCCTCCCCCCCGAAGGACCAAAGCAAATGTGTTTTTCTTAGCCCACTAGATCTAGCAATAGTAACAGATTGTGCGCCCTGCCACGACAAAGATATCAACTATCAACTATCAACAATGGATCATTGTGGTCCCCGGAGACGAGACAGAGAGAACCCTTTCTTTAATGTACGGGTGACCCCGGAAACAATGCTTAATATATGCGAGATGCTGTGACCTCGATCAGCTTCTTTATCAGAATGAATTAATGACACATGGAGCTTTATTCCACTTTTCAGAGGACCATGTGCAGCCAGATACCCAAAGATCTGGCAAAAAAAGGTTAGTTAGAGGGCTTCCATGAAAATCCCGACGCCGTGGCCTGTCAATCAATCAAAGAGGTGGGTTTACCTATAATATAACAGATGGCTTGAATCCCTTACTAACTTTCCACCTCCTTCCTCGCCACTGCTCAATACGCTAGACATAGATTGGATAGTCAAGTTCTAGTTGCTTGGAACATTTCTATTGCTTCTGAAGTTACCGTATCGCAGTCGTTTGTGCTCTTAATTCTCTATCATCAACGGACAGATCGCGAGAATAGATCCGAGGGAAAGAACTGCGTAGAAAAGGAAAAAGTCCTGTAGAATCTCTGTAAGCAGTGGAATCGTCCTGTATGATTTGTACAGAATTGCCGTTTATGAAGATGCGAGCTGATCGATAGTCATCAATATGCATTATACAAGTAACCTGCTTATCTCCGCCAGAGGGCGGGCCCTGGCATGGCGGGCAGGAGGCTGGGGCATGCACGCTCCGGACAGGTCGGGCGGAACAAGCCAACAGCAACTTGGAGGAGACGCGGACCTGGCGCGAGCACCCAGTGCATTCGTGCGCTGCCCTTCATTTCTTGACGGGGTTTGCTATTCCCTCCCGTCGGCATCGAGCTGCCTTTTCTTGATAGGTTTAGCGGTGGATTTACGCGGATGATATCTGGCATGATGGTAAGCTAGCAAATACACGCGCGGTCCCTGCATGACCACTGAAGGTGGGAAGAGACATAGCAAGCAAGGGGCAACAACGCTGCTGATACTTGCTATCCATGGTATATCAGCTGAGCACGCCTGCACTGTGCTAGGCGGCTCTCATCCGCCAGATAGATGGATCTCTGTCAATCGGTTGCTTCTGTCGATGTCTCGGGATTCTCCCACACTCTGGCAGTTCAGGAGCTGCCCGCCGCCAACTGTACATACCCTATAAGCGCCCTCACCTACGTTGCGCTGTCGAAGCTAGAGTTAACTGTTTCGCATGAGATTCGAGATTCGTCCTCTTTATCTGATACATCCTGTTGTCTTGCTGTGTGGTCGTTCGAGATCAGTGCAACTCATCTAAACTAATATCTGTATCTGCAAAAGGCCATTCTAGACTCATCGAGTCATATACCTGTGAATTGGGAATCTTTCAAGGATCAAGAGTGAGGAGGGCTTAGGCTCCAGTGCCCGCCATGCGTGCCCTTCCGGGCATCGTACCAACAGTGTGCGCCTTTGCCGCCCTCATTCTCAGCCTGCTATGCCTTTTTGCCGGTTCCCAGAAGAACTTTCTCGAGGAAGCTGACATCCTGACGGTACGTCGACCGATCTCGTAAACAAACTTATCAAGCAAGAGGCTGACAGACATCGTGATCTTTTCCAGCTCAATACCTCAATGCTCGGGCGCGCGCAAGCCGTCGACGCCAGCGTTGAAGCCGCCATCCGCAACCTTGTTCGAGATGGCGTCCACGACTTCTACTCTGTACACGTGATGTCATACTGCGAAGGATACTTTGAACCAAGCGCGTCGATCAGCCTTGGAAATCCCCATCCAAAGCGAAAGGTCACGGGCTGCTCGAACCGCACGGCATTGTTCCACTTCGAACCGTCAGAAGCACTCTCACGCGACCTCGATCCAGGCGTCAACCTGTCTGGCATCAACTGGCCTGACGCGATCGATGATGACTTCAGTGTCCTGGAGGTCACCAGCAAGACGATGACTGTTCTTTACTGCATCGGAACAGGAGCAACTGGCGTTGCAGTTCTCGCAGGAGCGTGGTTGATATTGTCCAGAGGACGGCTGGAAGCGATTGTGGAGGCTGTGTTCACAATCGTACGCGTTTCGTCCCCTTCAACCTCAAAATTCCGGTCGCAATGGCACTTCCTTTTTGATTTCTTTTTAAAGGTCATCGCAACTAAGCCTCTTCGAATCTACAGACCGGTTTTATCGCCTTTGGAATCTCGTCCGCCATATCAACAATCCTGGCATTTAAGTTTGTCGACCCTATCAACAGACATGGAAAAGATATTGGCGTGTCGGCCAATCGCGGGTCACAATTCTTAGGCATGACGTGGGCGGCCGCTGGTCTGTCGTTGGTCGGCGCGATCGCCAGCGTTATCATCGTCATCTCTGGTAGATCAAGTCTACCACCTCCACCGCATGCGGAGGAGCCAATAAAGAAGCAGGAAGGTTGAAAGTAGTGGGTATCAGTATTGATGAACGTCATGCTGGAAGCTCAGCGATGACAGAGATGGCATGAGTGAAATGACTGGCAAAGGAGAACGCGGCATTACACTGGCTCTTTCCAGGAGAGAAATCAGGAAAAGACATGGAACATATGCAGAGGATGGAAGGATTCAAGAATGGACGTTGGTCTTGATGATCATACAATCAGACGATTTTAGTTAGGGTTGTCTGCTTACATAATTCACCGACGGCTCATGAGCGGAACGTCATGATCGACGGGATTGAGACACCCAATGATGACAGCAATCTTCTTTTCGCCTCCTTTCGACAGGGTTCTTCGTCCCACGGGTTGCAGGACGACTTGATCCAGAGAGGCTGGTCCACGCTGTGATATCACTGCAGAACCAGGCATCTATATTCAGAAACAGATAATGCTATTCAAAGATTCAAAGGGCAATAGGGTCCACCGACCTGGAGGCTGCGCTTCTCGAATAGCTCCGTTTCGATAGTGCCCCTGATATCATCTGTTTCTGGGACCGGCGTAGTCATCAACCCCTAATTGGTCGAAGGACGCCACATTAAATCATCGAATCAGGCACCACCAGGTACCGTCCGGAGTACTGTGCACCTAGCCGGTCGCGGATCTCAATTCCCGCAGCATCTTCACAAGCCCTTCTATGTAGTGACCATCGGATTGCCACAGGCAGTTTTTCTAGTTGATCTACATCCCAAAGCTATCAGTTGGGCTAGTGTATCCAGATTGAACTCTACTACGCGCCCGTGCAACCTAGGTGCCATGATCTCCTTTCATGGTTCACAATAGGCGTAGTCCGCAGGAGATAATAGGCTCGAAAGAAAAGCACGCAAAAGACTCTGTACCCTTCGAGGATAGCCATATGAGACGGTTTCATCGGGTGCATGTAGTGGATGGCAATTGGTGACGAATACGACCTCCGGTGAGACGCCCGGATGCACCTGAGAACCGCTCGAGGGAATGGCAAAAGAAGAGAATCTGTTCAGAAGATAGCTCAATCAGCGCGAGTCAGCAGTAACTACCATCGCACGACCGTCCCCAGGAAATCTCGTCGTGCATCTCTTCCCAGGCTTACTAGTCGCCACAATCTCCCGTCAGATATTCCCGGGGACAGCCGATCCAATCTCGGCGATATTCGTCTGTCACACAAGGGAGGTCGAGGGATGATTCTGCACAAATATGTATTTTTTTCAGACGCCTCGAGCAGTTGGAGAATTGCACAGGTGTACGGAGTACATTGTTATAGGCCGACCGTAGGAATTTGGCCTGGGATGTAGCGGTTCCGCATTGGACGAGTCTTGAGGGTTTACGTACCTTGGCACCATCCAAGCAAGACCCTGGCTGGTTACCGGTGAGGCAAATGTCCTGTCACATTGCAGAGCAAGAACCGGGTTGCCGTTGGACGGCGTGAGGGCTGTCAAATGGAGAATGCATCTAACTGCTTAGAGAAAACGTAGAACCGGCCAAAGGGAGAGCGGACATTCTTGATGCGACCTCTCCTGCCAATGGGTCGTCCGTCTCACCCGGGACACGATATCCTTGACTCGCAGCCGTGGCTCGGGTTCCTCTGGATGCAAATGGCCGTTGAGCATCCTGAATCTCCCGTGTGGGCGCCGCTCTCTGACGGGTTGGACTGGCAGGGCTCCTCGGGGCGGCCTCCGTAAGGCGGGAGGCCCCGCTGAGCAGCAGCTAGGCTGAGATGGGCTTGAGGCAGCGCCCGTCTAGGCTGGGAGAGGCAAGGCCGGCGGCAGGCAACATGGGGGAGGCGCGACGGCGCTGCGACTGCGCCATGCGGTCCCTGCACGCCATGCAGCGGGCGGAGAGGAGGCATGTGCGGATCTACAGCGGTGCCTTCCAGCTCTGTCCGGCGCGCTGCTGTCGCTCCTTCCTCGAGCAGGCGCACAGCGTCGAGCAGCGGCCGTGAAGCAGATGAAGGCCAGTGAAGACACGGCAGGTGCGTCCGCCGGTGGCCCTCCCGGTCAGGCAGGTGCGCTCCTGCCCGGAAACGGTTCCCTTCTCCCAGGGCAACGACTGGCTGGCGGACCACCCGCGATGATGTCGTCCCTTCCTCGACGCGCTCATTAAATCATCGCCGTCCCCGCTGCCCCTCCGACCCTCTGGAGCTTCAGACGGACGCTCGTCTCTCGGTTTCTCCCCGTTCCCGCTTCATAAGAACCGTCGAATCCCTTGGCATCGAAGCAATATCTTCCTCTCATCTGGCTAGTGTACCGTCCCTCCAGACCTCTTTTCCCTCTTCTCTCTTCGGCTCACTTGCCTGCAGTCTTCTGATCACTACCATCAGCTGCCGCTAGCGCACCTTACCCCACACTCTCCTTCACATCGATCTCGATCACCCGCCACCATGGGAAAGAAAGCTGTTCACTTTGGAGGCGGCAACATCGGCCGTGGCTTCGTGGCCGAGTTCCTCCACGAGTCCGGCTTCGAGGTCGTCTTCATCGATGTCATGGACAACATCATCGATGCTCTCAAGAACACCCCGTCTTATCAGGTCACCGAGGTCAGCGAGGTCGGTGAGACCACCAAGACCATCCACAACTACCGCGCCATCAACTCCAAGAAGAACGAGGGCGACGTGGTCAAGGAGATAGCAACTGCGGACGTCGTCACTTGCGCCGTCGGACCCAACGTTCTCAAGTTCATTGCCCCGGTGATTGCCAAGGGCATTGATGCTCGTAAGGAGCCCAAGCCTGTGGCTGTCATTGCCTGTGAGAACGCCATTGGGGCAACCGACACGCTGCATGGCTTCATCAAGGACAACACAGACCCGGACCGCGTCAAGACACTGTATGATCGTGCGCGGTTCGCCAACTCTGCCATTGACCGCATCGTCCCGAATCAGCCTCCGGATGCCGGCCTCAACGTCAAGATCGAGAAGTTCTACGAATGGGTTGTCGAAAAGACTCCCTTCAGCGACTACGGCCACCCTGATATCCCAGCCATCCACTGGGTCGACAACCTGGAGCCGTACATCGAGCGGAAGCTCTTTACCGTCAACACGGGACACGCTACTGCTGCGTACTACGGTTACAACGCCGGCAAGAAGACTATCTACGAGGCTCTGAGCGACGAGAAAATCCGCGAACGCGTTCGCAGCGTGCTGGATGAGACCGCTACTCTGATCGTTGCCAAGCATGGCATCTCCCCGGAAGAGCAGAGGAACTATGTCGACACCATCATCCGCCGCATCTCGAATCCACACCTCGAGGATGTGGTCGACCGTGTTGGCCGTGCACCGCTGCGCAAGCTCTCCCGCAAGGAACGTTTCATCGGTCCTGCCTCCCAGCTCGCTGAACGCGGCGAGAAGGTCGACGCCCTCCTGGGCTCCATCGAAATGGCCCTGCGTTTCCAGAACGTGCCTGGCGACGATGAGAGCGTCGAGCTCGCCAAGATCCTGAAGGAGCTGTCGGCGGAAGATGCAACCAGCAGGCTCACCGGTCTCGAAAAGGATCATCCGCTCTATCCGCGCGTCGTGAAGGTCGTTGAGAAGGTGCAGGCTGAGACAAAGTAGGGTGATCGCTTCCATTCGGTTCGTTTGGATTGTTTCTATCATCTTTCCGGGTCGTCAGACTGGTCCTCACCATCTACAAGGACAGATCGTCGCCCCAGAATATGAGCGGAGGGCGCTAAATGGGGCTATCTTAACGCCACGGAACCGGGCTTGCACGGAATGGGATTAGCGGAATCTGGAAGGCGCGAAGGTTCAGAAATCGGTTATTCTTTATCGGGCATGGTTACGGAATGATACGGCATAGGGCAACCCACCAGGTAGTGGATAATAATACTCAGGGCAGGAATACCAATGATCATAAATTCATTCTCTACAAGTTCTGTGTCCTTCACTGTTCTCCGAGTTCTTATGCCGTAATTCCCTGCCGATCCGGGCCCGCGATCCAAGGTCGGACATGTCAAGGTCGATCCCTCGTCACCACTGCAGAGTTCATAGGTCCGTAGCTCCTTGGATATAGTAGCAAAGCTGCGTCGTAGACACGGGCGTCGAAGACGCCGCTTGAGTCTTTTCCCCTCCCAATGAAACAGCGGCCGGAGATACTTCGTGCAGACCCTGCCGTCTTCCTGTGACAGAGCGGGGGACGTAGAGATCGCCGTGGGAGGCAATTTTTATGTCTCACGGGGTTGGCTGCTTTGGCAAGCACTGCTGCATATGGTATACCGTCTGCTCTGCTCCAGACATCCAAACCCTGGAGGACGGAGCACATTACTCCAGATGGCAGACGCCATGTGGAACGTGGACCGTGCAGGGCAGCCAATCTTCGTGGAATCATGAACCTCTTAGCGCCCACCGGTCGCGGCGCCGGCTCGGCTAAAACAGGCCGGCGTTGTTATTCCAGAGACCATCACTGACTCCACTCTGTTCTTGTCGGGACTTCAGCTGCATGATCTGGCGTGTTCTGCTTCACAAGACTGCACTGCATCAACCGTCCAGTGTCGCTTCAAAAACAGAACAATGTGGATGCCCAAACAATCTGATAGAGGACGGATGTCCTTGACCAGGACACCCAGGAAGAATACGAGTGCCGCCTCCAGTGGCTATACCGACAGCCGAGACAAGGTCGCATGAGTCCAAAAGCATCTGTCAAATCCTGTGTCGGGTGTCAGCGTCCTTTGCATTCTCTAGCTGCACCCCGGGTGTCAACTTATCACTCTGGTTAATCGCTATGGGCTAGAGAACTGCCCCTCCAGCGGCCTACTCCGGAGTCTGGCGATCTGACGAATGATGGATGCAGGGATGCCGCATCCAAGCCGACCTTCCTCGTCGACAATTATACTACCACCGCATGGCTCTTCCTGGCTGTCTTTTGAGGCACAGCAGACCTGGTCAGGAGCCCCAAACTGCTCTCCGAGCTGTGGCTCTTGGCTGTGGCTTGTTCAAGGCAGGTTACGAATTAGGGATCTGGATTGTTTGATGGGAGTTGGGCATCTCCCGGCATGGCATCATGATGATCGTCAACCTCACATGTCCCTAACTTTCCCAAGGAACGTCAGTGCTGCTTTTCCACAGGACATTGTTCTTGAAGTGGATTGATCTCTGGAGTTGTATCTGTGCCAAGGAAAACAAGACATAGTTACCTGTGTGCACTTTGATCTACCCCGGGCTGCAGGTTCGCATCGTCGTCGCAGGCGACGGTTGTACAGCGGGCGAGGTTATCTCGGTGGGGTGAGGATGCCGAGAACACAGCATTGTCGTGTACCTTGAACTTTGGATGCATTGAAAAAAACCTGAACACTTGACCATATTTCTTCTTCTCTCTGGTATCATTGACCAGATCTAAATTTTATTGTTTCCCGCTTTCAATCAATCTCCTGTGTTCCTGCAGGGCGGACTGGACGGCTGTGGGTTCCGCTTCCGGGGGTCGCGTGCGCTTGATAGCGGCTGATATCATAGCATACCTGGGCTCGGAAACCCTCCTCGTCGACTAATCTTTCTGTGCTACTGTCATATCCCAAGAGATCTTCCACAATTGGCTTCTCAGGGATTTCTGCACGATGAGCTATCAAACACCCCGGTCACTGCTCACACAGTGCATCACGGAGCCACTCCCGCCTTATACGCCCCGCCATGTCTCTGGAGGTGATCCGGAGACGTCCTCGATCCTCTCCAGCGCTCCATCATATCGTTCAGCAGCGCCTTCATATCATTCTACTCTTTCGCCCGGGGAAACGAGCGTGTCCATCTCTTGCCAGCGTCGTGCGCCTGGTTCCCAGCGTCTAGAGACGCCGCGCAGTAACGGCAATAGGAATGCCTCCATCAGCAATCCGAGTGCACTGTACAACATCTCCGAATGGGTACCCGTCACGGGGGGCATTCAGGCACGTCACTACCACAATGTCGCCAGAAGACGGGCCACGGAAGCTTCCATGGCCTTGAATCTTTCACGGTCAGTCTTCCCGCTGCTGAATCTACCGAGCCTTGAGACTGGTCCTGGAATCGGCGCTTCTCCCTCGCTGTATGCGCTTGTTTCAAGTGGCCTCACCAACCACCATACTCCACTTCCAGTAGACAATGGAAATCGGACGGACGCTTATCCCCGCAGTGCTTTGACAGCTCGTAACGGAGAATTGGCAAGCGGCTACGGCTCATCACGGCCAGAGGATCTCCCGCTCTCTCCATACGAGGATCCAGACCTGGTTGGCGAAGCGGCCGCGGCGAGGTTCCGTTCTCAGCGGCTGTACAGGACTTACCAGCAACAGGAGAACCAGCAGATCCGGTCGGAACTCACAGGCCATAACCCGCTATCACACCAGCTGAGCCGGCCGGGACGCTTTGCCCCTCTGGTTCCTCCGCCGGGACAGGAGGCTCGCTCCGTTTCAACCCCATTGTCGTCGTCTGAACGATGTTCTTCCCAATCCGTCACCTCCATCTCAGGCCAGCCGGGATCCCAGGAAGAACCATCCGTTCAGCCTCTGCACCAGCACGCTGCAACATCTTCCACCGCAGTGGACGAAGCGTTGCAGCAGGAATCCAAGACGTGGGACTTTATGATCTCCCAGATGGCCGACTGGCAGGAGCGCGAGCGGAGCTGGAACAAGTTCAAGGAGGAGATGGACAAGCGCATGGCGGGCGGCATGTTCAAGAACCTGCGGCTGGGGATCAGCCTACGCAAGTCGACGTCCGAATCGGGACAGAGTGCCAGTGACAGCACTACTACTACCATTAGTGACGGCGGATCTGGCCGCAAGCTGAAGAAGAAGAATAAGAATAATAAGGACGAGCGCGGTGCCGCGACGGGGGAAGGGAAGTCGTCGAAGTGGAAGCGGAAGTTTAGCCTTCCTAGGGGTTGAGGCTGACACGGTTTTTTTTCTCCGTTTTCTCTCCAACTTCATCGATTAAAACTGCTTCATCTCAAGTGGCATTCTACTTTTCTTTTCTCTTTTTATTCACGAGGACAGGAGTTATGGAAGGCATGGGTACGGTTTCGCATCTCTCAAATCGGGTCGGATTCCATTTTCGAAGGGTTATGGGCTATAAGCAATGGGTTATGCAGGCATGAGGTTATGGGATATGCATCTACCAGGACGGCATACGGTTCTATTCGATGGTCTATGGGTTATGACGACTATATGCAGATTCAGGCATGGGTCTATGGATAAGGACATAGATCTGTATCTATCAAAACTTTTAATATATTATCTTGGCTTTTTTTTTTTTTTTTTTTTTACTTTCTTTGATTTTCCTTCTCTTGATCCAAACCAGTAAAAGGTAAAATCCATTTCACAGGGCAGCAGCAGATTGTCCGTTCTTGTTGACCTTTGATGTGCCATGGCGGCCGCCTGCATACATAGTGCTACCCAGGTAGGGACAATTCATGTTAGGTTGACGTTTTCCCCTGTCTATCATTTGCATTGAACAGGACATTCTTTCTCCTATATTGCATGTGAACAAGGTGTTGTTAATTTCCACCTAATGTAGGTAGGTGATTTTAGTCGAATTGAGCTTGAAAATCTGGTTGCGGGGTCCGCCTGGATAGCTAATCTGTACACAAACATTTTTAAGAGAAGGGCTCAATTCAGCTAACAGAGAAGTCGGGAGAATGCAACCTGGCGGATCTGATTCTGTCAGGTGTGAATTGGATGAAATGATATACTGCTCTATATATATACATATAGAGAAGCCACTCAGGTAACTCGGATCAATGTGGTCGACGAAGTTGAGGGATGGATGCCCCCCTTCTTCTGCATGTAAGTATTCGCGGCTTTCTCTTGCCCTTTCCCCTCTCTTTTCCATTTCCTGCTGATACCAACCTACAGCTTACTGTCCACCCACCTCGGCGCCCTCTTCTCCACAAACGCCCTCACCCCCTCCTTCATATTCTCCCCCTCATACAGCCTCCGCTCCCACGCGTCGATGAGCAGCCGGCTCCCATCCTCCACGCCGACCCCTTCCCACCCCATCTTGACCCCCTCCCGACTCACAATCACCGCGTCGGGGCTGTTCGCCGCGATCGTCTCGGCGACCTCGACCGCCCTCTTCACCACGGCGTCGGCCTCGCCGTCCACGAGCTCATTCACCAGCCCCCACCGCTCCGCCTCCTCGGCCGACACGTTCCGCCCCGTCAGCGCCATCTCCATCGCGCGCTGCTTCCCCACGGTGCGCACGAGCCGCGGCAGCCCGCCCGCGATGGCGACCACGCCGCGCTTCACCTCGGGCAGGGCGAAGTAGGCGTGCCGCCGCGACGCGAGGACCAGGTCCGCGTTGATGACCAGCTCGCAGCCACCGCCGAGGCAGGGTCCGTTGACGGCGGCGATGATGGGCTTCTTGCCCCCGCGGCGGGAGATGCCGGCGAAGCCGGAGGGCGGGGTGGCGAGTTTTTGGGGTTGTTGTTGTTGCTGCTGAGAGGAGGAGTTTTTGGTGTTCCATTCTGGTGAGTGAGAAGTCCTTGAGTTAGCTATATCTGTACATGGAGATATATAGATATAACCCCAAAAGACCTTCCATCCATCGGCACAGATAATCCTAGGATAGATAAAAAAACGAGATAAGATAGTAATGAGAGAACGAACGTACCCTTCAGATCCTGCCCCGCGCAAAACGCCCTCCCTTTGCCCGTCACCACGGCCACGCGCAGCCCCGGCTCCGCGTCGAACCACTCCCACAGCGCGTGCAGCTCCGCATGGCCCGCCGTGTTGATGCAGTTGAGCGACGCCGGCCGGTTCAGCGTCGCGAGGAGGACCCGCGGCGTCGGGAAGGAGATGAGGGCGTATTGGAGTGCCGGTGGAGGGGTGGTGAATTTGGGTGCGGGTTGTTGGTGGTCCTGGGTCATTGTTTCGGTCTGCTTCTTTTGTTGTTGAGGCGAGGTTTAGGGCGATCTTTGGCTGGGATAAGTCTGATAGAGGAATGGAAAGTGCAGGATTCCGAGGTCGGACTCCGATCGAGATGCTTGATTCAATCCAATTAGGTAGTACCTAGGTAGACACGCTCTCAGACTGGAGTCCTCCGTACAGCAGAGCAGAGGACTAGAGCTCAATTTCTCGATCGATCGATCAATCAACCAATGCCGAGGAAGGTGACCAGATTCCGTCGGTCCGGGATACAAGAGGAGCAAGCAAGCAAGCAGCCACCGAGCTAGGTAGAGATACTAAGATAAGATTGGTAGAGCTATGATAGCTGAGGTAGGTAGCTCGGCTCGACGAAGACTGGGGAAATTTGAAAGTCGTTCAACTTTGTCTAAAGAAGGCAGGAATCTAGGAGGGGAAAAAAAGACGGGGGATGTCGATAGATTCCGTGTCTGGACTATTATTATGCTCAATTCGGCGCAGATGTATGTTATAAGGTAGGATAAGTAGGCTGGGTGATGGTATATGTCTGCCGTGGAGAGCTCTCTCTGCGGGGAAGAAGCTCGGGTGCTGAACCGAGGCCCGATGGAGCTTGGGAGTTGGGAGTACCTAGTTGCGTAGTCGGCGTATCACATACATCATACATGGACTCATATACGCACCATCATACGGATGCTGTCAACTGAAATCCTTGCTGATAATATTGAATATTTCGAAAATGCATACCAGGATACGTCCTAGGCACGAGGGTTTTGAAGTGAATTTGGCTCGTCGTTATCGTGTTCATTCTTTGCTTTATCTAATGTGATTAACAGGAAGAATGGAGAATGCGTCAATGGGACTAGAAGTCCCACGCAAATAGGTCAGGAGAGAAATATAAGACTGGTTGTTTCACCACCCCTTCCAATGCTATTCCCCCCATGCCTTCCAATGCCTTTGCCATGAACGCCATTGAGAATACAAACATGCTAGTATGATCACGGTGAATACACGTTAGATATAAATAATCAAAGCGGCAGCACGCAGAACAGTTTGAGACGATGCAAATAAGGAAAGGGGTAAAAAAGCGAGACGCTCGACGGACGGACAGCTACGCCTTCGAGATCCACCCGCTGTGCACCATAAAGTCGTATATCCGGCTGATCTTGGCAACGTCGATCTGGGACATGTCAGCAGGCGTCTCCTCAACGCTGGAGCAGGCCGTTCTTCTTAAGAGACCTACCTTGCAGAGAGCCCGCGCGTCCTTCTTCTTCAAGCTCCCACCCTGCTTCATGGCCTCCTTAAGCAGGGTCTCCTTAATGACCAGGTAGGGCTTGGGCTGGATGTGCAGCACGTTGCACAGCTCCACCTCCTCCTTGGTCAACAGGTGCAGGTCCGGCGCGCCCTCGTTCTCGAGTTTCCACGGGACCACCCCGCTCAGCGGCTGGACGACATACTTCGTCTTGCCCTGCTGCTGCGGCGTGGTGGCCCCGTCCCCGTTGCCGGCAAGGGCGCGATCAAAGTCGTTGGGAGGAGGGTTGGACTCCGCCGGCTTGTTGGAGCGCTGTTGCAGCCGCAGGGGCAGCTCGGGGGCCGTCAGCTGGCTGGCCACGGACGGCTGGTCGGCCGCCTGCGACTGCTTCGGACGCACGCTGGCGAACCGCTCAAACGAGCCCTGCGTGAGAGCCCTCTGCGCCCGCTGGAGCTTCTCCTGCTCGTACTTCTCGCCGCTCTTGAGATCTCCGATGCCCATCTGCCGCCACTCCTGCAGCTGTGCGATCGCCAGCCGCAGGTTGTGCTCGTACTCCAGACCCTTGCAGAACTCCTCAAAGTCCTCGTGGTTCATCATCCGCGCGAACGGCTTCGCCTTGTTCAGCAGCTCCCGCTCCTCCTTGGTCCGTTTCTTCTCCTGCGCGGTGTTCTTCCGGTACTCGAGGAGGTTGTGCTCGAACAGGATGCGCTTGCGCTCCGTCCGGGCGTCCAGCTTCGAGTTGTAGATCTCCATCACCGTCATCTTCAGCTCCATCTCCGGATCCATCTCACCGTTGGCGTTGAGGCCATTGCCGGGCTCGAAGGACATGTGCTGGACCGCCTCCTCGGCCTCGTTCAGGAACTCGGTCTCGAACTCCAGCCGCCCGGGCATGTAGCCCTGGACCTCATGGCAGGCCGGCACGCTGGCGGTGGGCTTCTGCTTGGGCGTCGTGGGCGGCGCGTGCTTGGCGGCCTCCTTGCGCTCCTCAATGCGCCGCTTCTTGCGCGCCTGGAACTCCTCCTTGGAGATAGAGTCCTGGAGCGTCGTATCGTTGGGATCGGCCCGCGCCGGGAGGGGGAAGTTGGGGCTGTTGATGTAGACCTCAATGTAGTGGTCGCGGACCTCCTCCTTGGTGCGGTAGCCGCCGATGTGCTCCGCGATGTCCGCCCACGAGCCCAGGCCGTAGATCTCCGCGCCCTCCAGCAGCAGGAGCTCCTCGTCCGCGCCCCAGTCCTCGGTAAAGATGGGCACGGAGTTCTGCTCGATCACATGGTACGGGTGGGTGCGGGGGTCGTGGTTCTTGGAGCTCTCTCCTGCGGCGAAGCAGGGGACGCAGAGGTCGTACTCATGGCAGGCCGGGTGCGCACACGAGATGCGGACCTGGGAAAAAACGCCGGTCAGCACTTGCTCCGGAGGGCCCAGACAGGCGCATTGACCTACCGTGGAGGTGATGTCAACCGAGCAGACGTCGCAGTGGTACTTGGTACCCCCTTCGGTGCCGCGCGTCGCGGAGGTCTTCTTTCTTATGACACCCATGGATTGCTCGTCCCTGTCATCCTCCACCGTGTCCGGATCCGTTTCGAAAAGCGTGACGCGCCCTCCAGAAGCGGAAGAGGGCGACCAGGGGCTGGATCGGTCGTCGTGGTGTCGTGGTCGTGGTCGTCGTCGGCGTAGGAGTGATAGTCGACCTGATACCGCGCAGGAGCTCTCCGCAGACGGGTGGAGGCGCGCGGGGACCGGGGGGGGGCTGCTTTCGGGCGCCAACAAGGGAAAAAGGGAGGTCAGAGGCGGATAGAGGAGGATTCGACGGGAGACTGGTGGTGGTGCTGGTGGTGGTGATGCTCGATGTCGAGCAGGCGGTTTTCCGGGGGGTTCTGGGCGGGCGTGGAGGCGCTGGAGATGCGGGCGGGCGGCGGGCCATGGCGGCGCGCCGCAGTGGCGGTGTCTTGCGTTACAGACGCTTACCGGCTGCCGCTATGGGCCGGGCGTACGTGTGCGGCCGACGTGACAGTACGTTACCGCGCGGTGTCGGTGTGGCTCCAGGCACGCTCCCCTCGCCCCGGCCAGCGTCTCCTGCTCCTGATCCGGGCTTCACTTCTCCCCAGCTCCCTTTGCAACCTGGGTCGTCTTCTCTCTCCTGTCCCGGCCCAGCCGTTGCTCTCGTCCGCTCTCGTTCTCCCCTGTCGCCCCCTGCACTCTCTCCTGTGCCTCTCTGGTCTCCGCGTCAACGGGTTGTTCACACCCGTTCCTGTGCGTCGATCTGCTGGGTGTGGCTGAGACGATTGGGCGTCTCTGTCACCGCTGGCATCAAATTGACACCCCCCATCCGCGGGTCAGCGTTCTTGGACTGTGTTTGAGGCCGTTGGATCTTTGCTGCCTCCCCTCTTTCTTGTTGGACAGCCCAAACCTCTCTCAAGATGTCGTGGAAGCTCACCAAGAGTACGTTTCAGCTGCACCCTCACCTTTGATATCTCTCTCCTTGAGGGTCAGTCGGGCTTCCGTATGCTGAAGACGCTCATCTAACCCCGTGACTAGAACTGAAGGAGACGCATCTGGCTCCTCTCGCCCAGTCCTTTGGCCGGTCGTCGTCCACCTCCACAATTAAGGGGGAGCCAGCAGAGGAGACTCCCGCGACCTCTCCATCTCCGAGTTCCACCTCCAACGACAACAATGGGATCGGTATGTCTCCCTGTTTCCCATTGGAGCCTCGTCCAGTCAGTGGATGGATGCTGACACGGTGAATGGTGCAGCTGCATCGGAGTCTCTCGTCTCCCCGCCCGCGCCCCCCGTGAAGCCAGGAATCCTTATCGTCACCCTCCACGAGGGAAGAGGCTTCTCGCTGTCGCCCCATTACCAGCAGATCTTCAATTCACATTTCCAAAACTCGAATGCGTCATCCGGGCGTCCGGGCTCTTCTTCCTCCAGCCATACGTCAGCCAACTCCCATGCCCAAGGCGGACGCCCGCAGTCGATCAGTTCGGGCATCAATGCCGCCCCGACCGTCCATGGCCGGTACTTGACCAAGTATCTCCCATATGCTCTCCTCGACTTCGAAAAGAACCAGGTCTTCGTGGATGCTGTGGCAGGAACCCCCGAAAACCCCCTGTGGGCCGGTGACAACACGTCATACAAGTTCGACGTGTCCCGTCAGGCCGAGCTGAGCGTTCAGCTGTACATAAGGAATCCCGCGGCCCGGCCTGGTGCCGGTAGGAGCGAGGATATCTTCCTGGGCGCGGCTAAGATTATGCCTCGCTTCGAGGAGGCGCCTGCGCCGTATGTGGAGGACCCCAAGTTGAGCAAGAAGGACAACCAGAAGGCGGCGGCCGCCCATGCCGAGCAGGAGCGCCATCTGGGCCAGCTGGGTGCCGAGTGGGTGGATCTCCAGTTCGGCACCGGCTCGATCAAGATCGGCGTCTCGTTCGTCGAAAACAAGGGGCGCAGCCTGAAGCTGGAGGATTTCGAACTGCTGAAGGTCGTTGGCAAGGGCAGTTTTGGCAAGGTCATGCAGGTCATGTATGTGTTGCGGACCTGCCTTTTTCTCTTCGCAACCATGCTAACCATTTCACAGGAAGAAAGATACAGGCCGGATCTATGCCCTCAAGACGATCCGCAAGGCTCACATCATATCCCGTTCCGAAGTCGCCCACACGCTGGCGGAGAGGTCCGTGCTTGCACAGATCAACAATCCGTTTATCGTTCCCCTCAAGTTCTCGTTCCAGTCTCCTGAAAAGCTCTATCTCGTCCTTGCCTTCGTCAACGGCGGTGAATTGTTCCATCACCTGCAGAGAGAGCAGCGATTCGATATCAACCGTGCCAGATTCTACACCGCCGAGCTGCTCTGTGCCTTGGAATGCCTGCACGGTTTCAAGGTCATCTACCGCGACCTCAAGCCTGAGAACATCCTTCTCGACTACACCGGCCACATTGCACTCTGTGACTTCGGTCTCTGTAAGCTGGACATGAAGGATGAAGATCGAACAAACAGTAGGATCCCGATTTCTAGTCTCTTTGTGGGCTACGGCTGACCGAAGACAGCATTCTGCGGTACCCCGGAGTATCTTGCTCCAGAGCTTCTGCTGGGCCAAGGCTACACCAAGAGCGTCGATTGGTGGACACTCGGTGTCCTGCTCTATGAGATGCTCACTGGTCTTCCGCCATTCTATGACGAAAACACCAACGAGATGTACCGCAAGATCTTGCAGGAGCCGCTGACCTTCCCCAGCGGTGACATTGTTCCTAGCGCGGCGCGGGATCTTCTCACGAAACTGCTGGACCGCGATCCTCAACGTCGTCTCGGGGCCAACGGTGCAGCCGACATCAAGGCGCATCACTTCTTCGCCAACATCGACTGGCGCAAGCTGGTCCAGAGGAAGTATGAGCCTACCTTCCGACCGAACGTGGTATGTATAATCGTAATCATATAGCGGGTAACTGTTTCATGGAGCTAATTCGGCCAGGTTGATGCTCGTGATACGGCCAACTTCGACCGCGAGTTCACCTCTGAAGCGCCCATGGACTCCTATGTTGATGGACCCGTGCTTTCTCAGACAATGCAGCAGCAGTTCGAAGGCTGGTCTTACAACCGTCCCGTTGCTGGTCTCGGGGACGCCGGTGGCAGTGTTAAAGACCCATCCTTCGGCAGCATTGACGACTAGGCAACTGCACGCTTAATCATTCGTTGATCGAAAAGAGATCGCGTGCTGGGCTTGATCTTTCTCTGCCGATGATTCAAGCAGAACCCTCGAAACGAGTTTCCTTTGTACCAATTGATTTTCCTTTTTTTTTCCATATTCCGCCACACTTTTTTTTCTCTCCCATAACCATGACTTGATCGTGGCGCGGTGGAGTCTGCAGCATCTTTCAACTTGGACCTAGATTTTCGAAAACGGCGATGACGACCCCTTTTATAGTTCTCTTTCGCGTTCAATATTCAGAACTTCATACAGGCAGGTTCCTTGCATATCCCGTGCTTCTACATCCCTCTCGTCCAATCGGGCCTTTGTACTCTGTCCCTCTGCAGTTCCCCCGGCTTGTGCTCTTGCGCTGTCGATGCAAGCTCAGGAAGGAAAGAAAAATGATAACGCAATCTGCAAAGACCAGATACCCTCTCAATTTTCTCCACCAACATACCATACCCCCCCACAATATGTATCTCCTTTTTGGTCCCCAGATTGCTCTTTGCTTTGTCGAGAGGCGTTGTCTACTTTCGATCTGCTTGTCCGATCCAGCCGGAATCGAGGATGCAAGGTGCATGCAACTGGCGTGGAATATCGATTGTCAACCCAATCAGAGAATTCTCTTGTTCAATCTCCGTTTAAATTGTTTTCACTTTTTTTTTCTTATCTTTTCTCTGTTTCCCTTTTTTGTGAGGTCGGGCCAGGCTTAGCCGGACAAGAAGAACAAACAAAATACGATCAAGCTCTTTTTTGCTTTCTCATATCCTCGTAGGAGGGGCAGTGCGATTCGCGTGAGCGAAAGCGTCCCTTGTTCATTCGTAATCTATTGCTTTGCTTGCTTTGGTGATCATTATCACTATAGCTTGTTCGTTGTAAATTGAATTAATTCAGTTCTTGGATATCTATCTGCCTTGATGAAGACAGATCTTACATTATACCAGGAGCAGGATCTTGAAGACAGTGATAGGCCTAGTTTGTTTCGTAGCTCGGTATCCGTACGCAGTACTCGTATTTGCCCGCCTTGGATACACCGCCCGATGCTTTGAATCCTGATCTCTAAGAGTCTAGCGTAGCGTATTGTATAGGAATATAAGGGGGAAAGTAAAGGCTTCATATTCATTCCATTTCGATTCGATCGATTCGATTCATACATAGGCCACACACACACCACACGCGCGCGCGCGCGCATGGATAAAGAGGCTCTCAAAAACCAGTGAAATATTAGAAATTTGGAAAGGGAGGCGCTGAAAGAGGAATAAGAATTGTGGCCTGCTTTTCGTTTCGTTTCGTTTCTTTACAGACTAAATAAAACGCGCCCATGTATAAATTAATAATCCCGGCCAGACAGACAGACAGACATCAAAACAAACAAATACAGTACCTACAACATCCCTCATAGCTATCTAGATACGTCTACCAAGGTTACTTAGGACCGGTTAAGCTCGGGTGACCGTCGATTGTGAGATGAAACGGGATGGGATGAGATGAGGTTTTATGATTAGGCCTCCGCTTCCACGGCGGGCGCTCCGTTCGCTGCGGTCTCGGCCCCGTCGGTCACGTCGATCAGAGACTCCGAGGACGGCGGCTCCGGCGCGGATCCCCCTTCCTTCTCGAGGCGGAGGTACTCGTCCCACTCCGGGAAGAGGTCGTCGTCCGTGGCGACACCCTCGCCGGCGCCCGGCGGGACGCCGATGAGGCGGGCGATCTTGCCCTTGCCGGCCTGCTCGAGGGAGGCCTTCCACTTGACGACGAGGGCGGGCGCGCGCGAGGGCTTGTATGTCTGCGCGAAGAGAACGGCCTCGGCGAGGCGGTTGGTCTCGACGAGCACGTCGATGCAGGCGTCGACGTCGCCCAGGGTCCAGAGCGCGGAGAAGGCGATGTTGTGCAGCCCGGCCGCCGAGGCCTGCGCGGCCAGCGAGCGCAGCCCCTCGGCGTTGTTACTGGCGGTGTACAGGAGGAGGAGCGAGCCCAGGTCCTTGGCGTTGGTGAAGCACTCCTGGGCAAGGGCCAGGTTCCATGCGCTCAGGGCAGCGTCGCCGACTGTCTTCCACTTGTGCTCGACGTCCGCCTCGCGGGCGATCTCGAGGGCAATGTCCAGCCGGTTGAGGGACAGGGAGAGCTCGAAGCGATGCTCCGGGTCGGTGGAGACCTCCAGAGCCATGTCCTTGTAGCCCTGGCCCTCGAGGAAGCGCGCGATCTTGTTCACCTGGTCCTTGGGGATGTCCTTGAGCAGCTCCGCGGCCGAGTCCATGTCCCCACGTAGTACGAGGGTCTGGTACTCGACCACGGACAACGACAGGGCGAACGAGACGACGTTGACGTCCTTGTCGGCGAGGTAGATGCGGCCATCGCGAGGTAGATAGCCCAGGAGGTACATCGGCTGGTCGAAGTGAGAGATAGTGTAGGTCTTGTCTCCGACGAGGTAGTTCAGGCGGTTGGTCGAGTTGGTGTAGATGAAGCAGTCTCCGACCCATTGTCCTGTCCTGACGGTCTCGTTGACATCTGTCACGACCTCGAATGCTGATTCAACGCCATCCTCGTCGGCCTCGCCGGCGTTCAGGCCATTAATATAGTTCTCCCTGGAGAATCGGAGGACATAGAAGGTGTCGTCACAGGCGAGAGTAACCAGCTCACCCGATTCTGACCAGTAGACCTTATCGGATATTAGCCCCTGTTTGAACGAATCATTATTCCGAAGATATCAACTTACATTCTTCGGGTCGACTTCAATCCGTCGGACCAAGTTTCCAGTCTCCCAGTCAAACATGCCGATGCCGCCCTGGCCCTTGACACCAAGCAGCACACCTCCGGTGAGACCTTCAGCCTGGAACCCCACGTCCAGACCCCCGCTCTTCTCCTTGAAGTTCTTGAAAATTTTGACGCTGGTTGCCGACTCTCGGATGGCGTAATCGTTGCTGTTCTCTTTCGATCCCCAGACGAAATCAAGGGCTTGTCCGAAAGCTTTGTTTCTCCAAGCGAGAGCCGTGTAGATGATATACTCGCCGTCACCGCAGACCGAGACAAATCGTCCATTTGGAGAGTGGGAGAGGGTCTGGGGGTAGACCTCACAAGACCCCAATTCCTTGGTTGGCAAGGAGAGAGGAGCTCCATCCTTGACTGTCACGTCGCCGCCTTTGATGACGGTCGACACAACCTCATTGTGCCTTGCCCAGATGATCTTCCCGGAGCCATCCATCGAGACAGCTGGCTCTTCTCTTCCCATCTTGACCACAACGGCACCGTCATCGAAACCCATGGCAATGCCTTGCTTGCCGCGCTGGTAGCTAACACACCAAGCTCTCTCCAAGCCATAATTCAACGATTGCTCCAGTCTGTAAGTGTTTGCGTGCCATATCTTGATTGTTCCGTCCTCGGATCCGGAGATGATAATCGGCAGTTCGGGGTGGTAACAAGCGAAGGAGACATTGCTGGTATGGCCCTCCAGAGTCGCGATGAGAGCCTTGGTCGTGTAATCCCACACCTTGACGGTCTTGTCGTCGGACGTGGTAAGGAGGTATGGTTTATCGGCATGAGGGTAGTAGTCGACGTGGTTCACACCCTTGGTCTCGTGTGCCTCAAGGGTGAAGTTGGCATGACTAGAACCGAGACTCCAGATCTTAACGGTCCGATCTAGACAGGCCGAAGCGAAAGTGTTTGTATCTTTTGGGTTGATCGCCAGACCCATCACATAATGACTGTGTCCCTCGAACACCTGAACACACTTCCAGCCCTTCTCCCAGTCCCACAGTTTGATGGTCATGTCATCGGAGGCGGTCAGCACGAAAGGTTGCGTCGGATGGACGGCAATCGACCGGATATAGTCCGGGTGTGCTTCGAAGGCTGTGATCTTCTCGGAGGTATTGTAGTTGTAGACGCGCAGCTGGAAGTCGTCCGAACCGCAGACGATCCAGTTCTTGCGGGCAATGAAACGACCGGCTCGGACAGGGACATCGGTGAGCTCGAACGTTTTAACAATCGACTGAGAGTATCGTTAGTCCATCCTTCCAGATGAAGAGTTTGAGAGCCAAGGAGAGTCCTTACCTGAGTTTCATACGACCAGATATAGACATGGCCTTTGGTTCCGAATTAGCATACTCCGACACGTAAGCTTATTATATTGGAAGCCGTCGACATACCGCTATACAACGTCGTCAAGATCTAGCGAACTGTTAGTATCTCTTAAAGCACAATGTATATATACCCACTTACCCATGGCTCTGTTGGGTGGAAGTCAATACCCTTAACCCGCTCTGAGCGGGCAAAGAGCTGTCTCTGCAGGCGGCACAACCGCAGTCAGCAAACACAATTTTCCAAAACCACGTTTTAAAATTGCAGCGCATAACATGGACATGGGTCCGCTCAAATCAGGATGTGAATGCGCACCTTAATATCCAACCGCATGTTGGGTGTACGAAGAATGGCAACGAGTGTGGGCAAGAAGGGGCCCCTTCGAGAGACCGGCGGAAGCGCGAGGCCAAAAGTCGCGCAGTGAACTCCAATCGGGCACGCTTGGCTTCGTCGTTTCAAACTGTCCGGTCCCCTTCGTCCGTCGGGAGGGGGGATGTGAGACGTAGAGGCCCAAAGTGAGCTGCTTCGTCCGGCGAGACTTGACGGTCGGGAGGCTCGATGTGTTCAATAGACGGCCGTCCCGCCAGCTGTCCTGATTCGGCTAGCGTCCCACCCCCATAGATCGCTGCCAGACGGCCGCCAGCCAAGCTCCAACAAGTTGCCCATTTTTACATCGTTCCCTTGCAAAAGGGCGGCTGATATTGGATGCTCAAGCGGCATAGATAGGCAGTACATCCTACTAACTTCAGTGGCATCCATTGTTGTTTGTGCTCTGACTCGACGACTCCGTGATACCGTCACCCGGGGTGAGGCGCAGGAACCAGCCGATTGGACTGCATAAAGAACTCGGATATTTTACACGTTTGCGTGGGATGCAATAATCAGTTAGATGAAAGCTGGATGAGATGACTCATTGACCTTTGTCCCCTATATAACTGTTTTCTAGGGCAATTATTTAGTCTAATTGCTATGGGCCAAGTGAACAACATCTAGTGGACCGGTCGAAACTGCTTGAATGACTCGTCATCTCTACAACTCTTTTGTGACTAAAAATCACTACCCTCTGAGAGATCAATCCCAAAAGGGCGATGAAGGCATATGCCAGAAATGCATTGCCCAACATAAGCAGCCGTCCATTACTAAGATACAGGGAATCTTCTATTGCCCACCAGGGGCGTGCGTGTCCCGCTCGAAGTAGGTCCACTGTCCTGGTCTGGGCTTCTCCTCGAGCTCTTCCCAACTAAAAGGTGTCAGTATCAAGTCGCAAAGAGAAATCTGGATAAACTTACACTTGCGCCTTCAGCATTTCGTCCACCAACTTGAGCTCCCCCTCTGCGACCTTGATAACTTCTTCAATCAGACCGCCACCAATTTTCTGTTCGATTTCAGAGATTCTAACGGCTTGTTAATAGTGCGACGCAACCATTGTTAGCATTGTCTATGGAAAACATACTGTTCGGCTGTTAGGGGCGGCTCGGGCTCCCACTCGAGAGTCTTAGTCTCAAAGTCGGAGTCTTTCTTTTCTGCAGAGACAGATTCTTCGATGACCTTGTGCCAATATTCCACTTCCTCCGGGGTACGGACTGGTCCCTCAGAACTTGGCTCCATTCCCTCACCATCCCACTCAGCGGCGCGAGAGCGGGGATCCACCTCGCCGGCATCCTTCAGAATGGCAGCGTAAGAGCCATCAGAGCGACGGAGGGACTTGAAACGCTCGGGGTCAGCCTCCACGGTCTTCCTGACGCGCTCAAGCCAAGCGTCGAATCCTTCTGGCTTGACGGACTCGACGATTTTGAGACGGTGACGGGTCAGAGCCTCGGTCGACTGGCGATAGACCGACGACTCAGGGAGAGCCTTGAGCTTCTCGAGAGTGGTGGTGTAGAGGTAGATAAGGGTCGGACGCGGGCTGGGGTGGGTGATGAGACCCGTCAGGCCGGTAGGAGTGAAGGGCTCGAGGTACTTGGCCGACTTGACGTTGGCCAGGAGCCGGAGTGTAGACCTCATTGTGAGGGGCTGTAAGATGTGCAAAGGGACGAGCAATTGACCCTGATACGGGGAAGCGCAGGCCCGATTGCGGGATGCTGTGGGGATATGGGGATGCGCTCTCGCCTGGTGGTGAGGCCGGCCGGAGCGGAGAAACACTGGCTCCAGGCCAAGCCGAGAGCGAAGCGGCCAGACTGCGCAACGTCAAGGTCTCGTGAAGGTCTCCAGGGGCGCGCGGCTTCATCTGTCCCTGTCTTATCCCACGACGCTGACATAGCGCAGCATCAGCACTGGTGCCTTGTCATCATCGAGGCACAGGAGCTGCACCCTCGGTTTCGCTCGACCCTTGAGGTGTTGACCAGCGCCAACCCCCCGGCGCTCCAAATACAGCAGCTCGTCCATGTGCCGCTTCTGATCGCAGCCGTTCGATTTCTCCCACTTGACGATATCGCGCCGCTCTCGTTCGCAGGTTCCTTTCTATCTGATTTCTTGTTAGACCGCCAGCCAGCATGAAGCCCTCTGTGCTGGCGTGGTCGCTCCTTTCGCTCCTCACCGTTCCGACCCTCGCCGTTCACTCCGAAGACTCTGTTTCAGGTGCTGTGTCGAGAGGTTCTCATCGTCTGGTGAAGCGCGAAGATGCCCCGGCACCAGGAAAGACAGATGGGGACTCGGGCTCCGATTCGCAATATACAACCTTTAACGGCATCAAGGTGCCTCCCCAGAAAGAACTGACTCCGGAGAATTTCCAGGAGACTATCAAAGACGGATACTGGTGAGTATGATGCATTTGGCGTGTTCGTTGTATTGGCGTGGACGTCTCTGATTGCTACTAGGTTCGTCAAGCATTATTCTCCAATTTGTCCTCACTGCAAGCAAGTGGCTCCGACATGGCAGACCCTCTATGAGTTCTACTACGTAGGTCCCCTCCCCCAAACTGCTAATCGAATTTCGCATTGATCACGCGTGACATCCAATAGACTTCAGATCCTCTGTCGACATCATCCTCTAAAACCCCCAGTACGGAGGCGTCCTTGAACTCATTCAGCAGCTACTACGATTTCCATTTCGCATCAATGAACTGTCTCGCCTACGCGGACCTGTGCCACAAGTTTAAGGCCGACTTTGTCCCAACATTTAACCTGTTCCACAACGGTGAATTGGTGGAGACGTATGAGGGCAAGAAAACAATGGAGGGCCTTAGTCAGTTCATTGAGGAGAAATTGGAGCAGATCCGACCCGGTTCTCGGCCCAGAAAAGGCGTTAAACTGCCGGAACCTGGTGCCAAAGGCGTCGACACTAAGGCTGAGCCCGATAAGCCGGTCGCCAAGGATAGGGATCCAGAGGGCGGAATCAAGGCAGGCGAAAAGCACAATGAGCAAGCAGCACAGCTAGCTAGCAAGTCTGCAGCAAATAAGCCCGCCGGCGCCAAGTCAGGTCAAGGGCCCAAAGTGACCGTTGTTCCAAATCCTCAGGGAAGCTCCGTTCCGTTGACGGCTGAGAGCTTCCAGAGGCTCGTCACAACGACGCGGGATCCCTGGTTCATCAAGTTCTACGCGCCATGGTGCACCCACTGCCAAAAACTGGCCCCCAACTGGCTCCAGATGGCAAAGGAAATGAAGGGCATTTTGAATATCGGCGAGGTAAACTGCGACGTGGAAACTAGGCTTTGCAAGGATGCCCGCATCAAGGGTTACCCGACCATGTACTTCTTCCGCGGGCCAGAGCGGGTCGAGTATACTGGCCTGCGTGGCTTAGGTGACCTGGTCAACTATGCAAAGAGAGCTGTCGAGGTGGGAACTGGCGTGCAGTATGTCGATGCGGCCAAATTCAAAGAGTTGGAGGAAAAGGAGGAAGTGATTTTCCTGTACTTCTACGATCACGCTACCACTTCAGAGGACTTTGCTGCCTTGGACCGACTGCCGCTGCACCTGGTTGGCCATGCCAGGCTGGTCAAGACGGACAGCGCTGCTCTTGCCGAGAGGTTCAAGATTTCTACATGGCCACGTCTCGTCGTGTCCCGAGACGGACGGCCAAGTTACTACAATGCGCTCGCTCCCAAGGATATGAGAGACTTCCGGCAGGTGTTGTCATGGATGCAGAGCGTGTGGCTGCCGATCGTACCTGAGCTCACAGCGGCCAATGCGCGCGAGATCATGGATGGCAAGTACGTCGTGCTCGGGATCCTTACCCGGAGACGCTCGGACGAATTTGCCCAGGCAAAGAGGGAGCTGAAAAACGCCGCGTTTGAGTGGATGGACAAGCAGCATCAGCTCTTCCAGCTGGAAAGGCAAGAGCTTCGAGATGCAAAGCAGCTCCGCATCGAGGAGGCCGAGGACCGCAATGACCAGCGCGCTCTCCGAGCCGCCAAGAGCATGCACATCGACATCCGTGAGGATGATAAGAAACAAGTTGCATTTGCATGGGTGGATGGCGACTTCTGGGAGCGCTGGCTGAGGACCACATACGGCATCGACGTGAAGAACGGGGAGCGTGTTATCATCAATGATGAGGATGTAAGAAGTCCACCTCAAATCCTAACTCTTTTGAGACAGCCAAGCTGACGTTTACAGAACCGGCGCTACTGGGACACTGCTGCCAGCGGCAACCCTATTATGCCTTCTCGTACCTCCATCCTCGAAACGATCCCTCTTGTTATTGCCTCTCCGCCGAAGCTCAAGGCCAAGTCAACCGTCGGGACTTTCGAAGCCGCCTTTTTCCATACTCGCTCCTTTATCGGCAACCACCCCTTTATCTTCATCGCATTATTGGCTGGCTTTATCTTTGCGGTCACATACCTGGTCCGAGGGAAGGTCCTTAAGCGGGGAGGCTTTGGTGGCCGTGGTGGCTTCCTGGGTGGCGGCAGTGGTGGTGGCTTTTTCAATCTCGACGGAAAGGAAGGGTTACTGAACGGCGGCGCAACTGGTAAAGTTGATTGAACGGGTAAATATATCATTGTCCGTTCCTTTTGTTTATTTTTTTTCTTCTTTTTCAGTTCTAGAGGACGGGAGAATGTTTAGGCCCAATCGGCCATATTGTGAGAATAAGGAAGCGTCGGGACTCGGATGGCTAGAAGCATGCTAGCTCCAAGGACGCAAGCAGAATGTGAAGGGTTAAGATCCTATATGCGGGAGAATATGGGATTTTGTGCTCTTTTTAGGGACTTCTCCGGAGTGTGTTGGTTGAATGGACACTTGGATGTCTTTAGAACTTTGGATTGACCTCTTTTCACTGGATGGGGCCTGTAATAATGATTGGTTCTCTTGTCGGGGACTCCTGCATTCTTACTTCCATGCGACGTTTCTCGGTTACTGAAAACTGCAGTATACCTGTCAAGAAGGCAGATGTGTGTCCTGAAAGTCTCAGGGATTTTCCTCCGTCACAATTGATACGGTACATGATGATTCCCAACTTTTGGAATAAATCCATGGATTCAGTTATCATCTCTATACATGTATTTCATGTAAAGAACGTCAATACACCAGTTATAAGCTGGATATTGCATGGGAAGCCGACGAGGGCCAGCATCTAAACAATGGAGAAATAATACACAGAACCTGATTTGATGTGTAACAGCCACGTGACTTGGACGAAGGGCGCCATACCGGATCCAGACAGGCGCGCCAAGACCCGTGGACAACCCGCCGTCCGGACCGCGGGCACGAGAGAAGAAGCGCCCGGTTTTCGTCGACGACATCCCTCTCCCCGAAATTCCAGCTGCCGTCCTTTCATTTCGAGCGACTCTTTCCTCCTGTCTGCTCTCCAGACGTCATCCAGAATGGTACGTCAGTCGATCAGCAGTCATTGAGCCCTGTCCGTCCGGGCTCAGGCAGGGGAATGAACCGGTGTTGTGTCCGTCAAGAGGCATTGGGCACGTCATATTCTCCAATTGCACAACTCGGCTGCTACCGGCTTCTTTACCTGTCTTATATAAACCATATATATATCCATTTATGGATTTCTCTTCTCTTTCAATTGCTGATAAGGGGTCGTCGTTGCGTTTACAGGTCTTCCCAACGTCCACTCGCCGTGCCGCGGCCGGCTTCTACCACTCTCCCTATGCGCCAAAGTGAGACTTCCCCGGCGGATTTCCTCCAATTCCTCCCAGACCTGATGAAACAAGAACATATGTGTGTCTCGATTTGTATATCGAAGGGAATGATCGATGGTCCCTTAGAGCAATGCCCTCGGGATCGTGCAGAACGGCCCCATCTGGGATTGTTCACCAGGATCCCGCTGGGCTGGGAAGATAGGGAGCCGCAGCATTCTCGGAAATTAAAAAAAGAGCTGGAGATGACCACGGAGGCCACATAGAAAGATGGGCCGGCTAGGCTAACGCGCGACATCTCAAACAGGTACTACACTCCTCCTCACATTGCCGGCGTGAACCTCACCCGTGCCCTTAGATAGTGAGTCTCTCCCTGTTTCTTTCACCCCCTCAATCTCTCAATCTCTGTCTCTCTCCAGTACTGCATGTAGCATGCTGACTTATGTCTGCAAAACAGCGGTGCCATCTCCGCCGGATTCGGCGCCTCCGCCCTCTTCGGCCTCCTCTTCTTCGCGGGCGAGGTTCCCCGCGTCCGCGAGGACATCCTGCAGAAGATCCCGGTTCTCGGGGAGCACTGGGTCAGGAGCATTCCTCCTGAGGACAACGTAAGTTCTGCCTCCCTTTCCCCCCTCCACTTATGAGACCATTCTGCATATTTGATTTGATCTGTATATCTTGGACTGGAGCTAACTGCCTCTTGACAGCCATTCTAAACACCGCGCGCCTATACACACATACACACATCCCCTTTCCAGCCGTCTCTTACGACCGTGATCATATCGCGGGCCAAAAGGGATCGAATGGAACCGTGGAAAATCGAATGATGACGGGAAGGACTTGGTTGCATCTGTAGAATAGAGACGACTTGAGAGCATATAGAAACCTTGCAGAAATCGACTATCGTCGCCATACATACGTACATAGATACATACATATATCTTTCTGCGCAGGGATGTCGGAGTTATTGTAATCTATGTGAGACCCCCCCAAAAAAAAGGCTGTCGATGCGCTTGGGTTATTATTATATAATGTGAGACAAGCCAGTCTTCTTCCAGATTTGGATCTCACACGAAGCGCTTCTCGTCCCTGTAACTCTCAGCCCCCCGCAGGAATGCAGCCCTCCAGTCCTTTTGAAAATAAATCGCCTTGAGGGAGCAACCTACTACTCCGTGAGCTCACTCACCCACACACACACACTCTCTCTCTGTGGCACGCTACTGTTATTCTGGAAGAGGGCAAAGCAAAAATTCGGGGCCATTCCATAACCATTTGTGTTGTGGACACCATGGGCGATCGCATATCCAACATCGCAAGAGTCTTCTTTCTCAGTTCAGTTAATAATGCAGACGACGCGGTGATAAATGATAGATACCTAGATAGTACACCGTCGGTACACCGATAACCTTCCAGCTTCCAGAAAGGGGTATTCGCAAAGAATAAGATACCGATACATACCATCATCGAGCCCTGCCATGTCCATGCCCACCGTGGCAGGTCCAGCCGTTAGTTACCTACATACCTAGGTTAGGTAGGTAGGTCGTCCCTCTGGAGTCTGGCCCATGCGAAGTCCGAGCAGATCAAATCAAACCAGGATGGGACGCGGGACTCTGGGGCAACCCAACCACCGACGGGGATGACGGTCTTATCTCTGCACATGGCACAGATACAGGGGTTATCTCCGCAAGAAGGGGCGGCCCGCGTGTGACATAATTACACTATCTGTCGTGTCGGCCCTGGTCCTGAGGCGGCCTTGATAGGAGTCGATGATAAGAACCTCCTTAGCTGTGGTCTCGCGGACACCCCGCATAAGCCAGCCAGCCAGCCAGCACTCCTCATCTCATCGTTATCGTTCACGCATGCAACTGCCCATACAGGGTATGTATCATGCAAGCTTCCGGCTCTGTAGGTAGGATGCTACCCTCGGACGGTCGGAGGTCTGCTGACTTTCTTTCCCCTCGTACACATACTTGAATGATACTCCGATGCGGAGAAAGTGAACGCCCAGTCTGAGTCGTCCAGTGTAACAATGGTTTTGTCTTATCCGGGCCCGATCGGATCTGTCTGTCTGCCTATCTGTCTGTCGTGCTCAGGTTCTGCTAGAATAATAGAATGCGGCCAGCCATAATCCATCAGTAGTATCAATCAGATCGCGCATATTGTTACAGTACGTTATATACTGCTAGTGTGATCATCATAAGCGGTCGCAGATCCTTGCCTGCATTCTTGTCCGCCGCTGCATTACCTATCAAGAGTGGAAATGCTTCTTCTCCAGCTAGGAGTATTCTCCCCAGCTTCCTAGCATGGGGCGCCGACCCTAGTATCCTATGGACCTATGCATACATATCACGGCGTCGATCCCGCATGGAGGATCCTGGGTCCTTCTCAGTTACAATATATAATATAGACAGAGGCAGATGGCGATGATGAACTCCTGCCAACTGCATATATCTTGTGGCTGCCTTGAATTGAAGCAGGCACCTAGGGTGCCTATGTCTCTTTGCTTTACCCCTCTGCTAGAAACCCGCGAAGCCTGCCGACGAATGTGAGTCTCTAGGTCACGGCACCTGTTGCATCTATCAGTGATATGGAGTTTTCGAATTCCAAGCCGGCTGTTTTCCGTAACGTCAACCATGATCCCGTCACCTCTGTCCTGCCGGATGGGGACATCCCCATCTCCGACCACCAGATGGATGCGGATGAACAGGTGATCATGGCCCTGGGGTATAAGCAGGAGTTCAAACGCGAGTTTTCGCTATGGACCACATTCTGCGTCAGCTTTGCGGTTCTGGGCCTGCTGCCCTCGTTCGCGAGCACGTTGTATTATGGTGTGTCCCGTGTCAAAGGAAGGAAGATGAGACAGTACAGGTTCTGACAATGATAGGAATGGGATACGCTGGTACTGCAGGCATGGTCTGGGGGTGGATCATTGCCATGGTCTTTATTCAATGCGTTGCGATGGCGATGGCCGAGCTTTGCTCCGCGATGCCGACGAGGTCGGCCATTTCTTCCATCCTGATATGATATGACATGACTGACATATCTCAGTGGAGGGCTTTACTACGCAGCAGCCGTACTCGCACCTCCCGGATACGGGCCATTTGCCGCCTGGATCACTGGCTGGTCGAATTGGATCGGACAGATAACGGGAGCACCCTCCGTCGATTACGGTCTGGCTGCAATGATTCTGGCTGCTGGCTCGATCAACGATCCGACCTATGTTCCCACAAGATACCAGACGTTCCTGCTCACGACGCTCATTCTGCTTATTCACAGTGCTATCAGCAGCATGCCAACTAAATGGATCGCCAAGTTCAACTCTTACGGCTCGACGTTCAACATTCTGGCACTGATTGTAGCCATCATTGCCATTCCCGCGGGAACGAAGAACAAGCCCAGGTTCACGCCCTCAAAGGACGTATGGGGCACAATCACCAACATGACTGACTTCCCAGACGGTGTGGCGGTACTCATGTCCTTTGTGAGCGTCATCTGGACCATGTCCGGCTATGATTCCCCCTTCCACCTGAGCGAGGAATGCTCAAACGCCAATATTGCCTCTCCTCGTGCTATTGTCATGACCTCCGCCGTGGGCGGCCTTATGGGCTGGTTCCTGCAACTCGTCGTCGCTTACACGGTGCTGGACATCGATGCCGTGATAAACTCGGACCTTGGCCAACCGTGGGCCTCATACCTGCTCCAGGTTATGCCAAAGAATGCCGCCCTCGCCATCCTCGCTTTGACTATCATCTGTGGTTTCTCCATGGGCCAGGGATGCATGGTCGCCGCGTCGCGAGTGACATACGCCTATGCTCGTGACGATTGTTTCCCCCTGTCCAGAATTTGGAAGAAAGTCAACACTCGCACAAAAACCCCGGTCAACGCCGTCCTTGCCAACTGCGCCCTAGGCATCCTGATGTGTCTTCTCATATTCGCGGGTGAAACCGCCATCGGAGCTCTCTTTTCCATCGGTGCTGTTGCCCAATTCATCGCCTTTGCGATTCCCATCGCTATCCGGGTCTTCTTCGCCGGGAACCGGTTCCGCAGGGGCCCGTGGCACCTGGGTCGGCTTGGGCGGCTCATCGGAGCCGTAGGCGTGGGCTTTGTGCTGCTTATGCTGCCGATCCTTTGTCTGCCCAGTGTGACGGGCAAAGACCTGACTCCAGACTTGATGAATTGGACGTGCCTCGTCTATGGTGCTCCCATGCTTGCTGTGATGATCTGGTGGGTCGTCGACGCCAGACGGTGGTTCAAGGGCCCGAAGGTCAATGTCGAGCATGCCATATATAATGTCGAGCCGGAGACCACGGTGGTCGAAGGTATTGTAGGCGGCGAGGATGGCGAGAGTCCTTCAGAGGATCCTTCAGCTGATAGATCAGATAAAGTGGTCAATCATGGAAAATCGCCCAGCGAGTAGATCACCTAGTCTCTGTTGTCATGATGAATATATGTACATAGGTATTTATACATATACCATAAGCCTGTTTTTAATGCTTCGACAAGGGCGCTGGATTTTCCTCTCAGAGAAGATGAAAAGTAAAAGCCATATATAGCACCTGCATAGGTACTTCTTTCAACAAAAATAATCCGTTAGCTTGTAAGAATCGATAAATAACAGTACGTGCACGCACGCACCTAATCGAGCCTGCTCGGATCGAAGTTCAGGATGGTGAAAAAAAAAGCATTTGAAATATGGCTCCATATTGAATAGAGAAGTGTTTACCACATAGGGGACTTGCTGAATCTGTAACCGTTGGAATTAAAAATCAGGTATCTAAAGTCAAACCGACAAGAAACCCGCCAAATCAGCGGGCTGATGTCTTTTTCGACGATTCAAACGGCCCCCCCCGCATGTGAGGGGTCGAGGCAATGCATACAGATGCTTCAAGACGGAGTCGCCCTGCCCCTGGGGCAAAAAGGACGTATATCACTGCCTAATTAGAACGCCAAGCAGCGGATGCATACAAAATACCTTGCATGCATGCAAAGCGATCCGATCGGATCGACTTGAACCTGCAGCTCCCTCTATCGCGCCATAATATTATTAATAGCAGCCGCAGCAGGACGCTCTGTACCTGCCTGTCTTATCAACCGAAGCCTTGGAGTTGTTCTCGAAAACTTCGTGACGTGCGCCTAGCGTTTGTGAAGAGGAGAGACGATAAGATGGATGTCTTGGACTTTTCTGGAACCTGCTTTTTGACATAGTTCATTCTAGGACTGTTCGAGCGCAAGAGATCACCAATAGCAACATATCAGGGGTAGGAGATAAATCATGCTTGTTATGTCGATGAGTTGCCTGATGTGTTTCGTCGAAATTCCCGAAGAGACCGTCTGCACGGAGTAGATGTTAGTCAGCCCGCTCAAGCCAGTCACTTGCTCATCGACTTTCACATGAGTCAGGACTCGAGCACTATAAGAGACGGTCCCTTCTGTCCGTCCCGCTGGTCCGATGATATCCTGGATATATGTATCCGGATCATGAGATCCAGGGTGCTTTCCACCTAGACAGCATCAAGGACACCAATCTGTTAGTAGCCAACAATGTTAGTTCTGCCTATTGGACATCGTTCATGATTCTCGTTGCTGCTGTCGCGCAACTGCCGAGCTGGCTTCCCATAAGCAGGACGTGGCTTGCCATTGTCGCTGGTGGTGCTCGGGAGAAGCTGGGTCATTCATTGCAAGCCTGTGCAGAAGAGGCGCTTGCTCCCTGTGAATGATGGATGCCTGTAGACTCTAGCTGGATGGGGAGCGGTGATGAGACCCCTGGACGGCGGTCGGGTTGACGATGTCTGCGTCTGGAGGAGGTCAGGTGAGGGGATGAGAAAAGCGGGCGGTCTGATTGGGACCGCGGCGGGGCGGGACCCGACCCGAGATTTCCCTAGACGCCGCCGAGTTCCAGAAATGTCCAGCGTCATCGCCGGCAGCGCTCCATCTCCCAGACTATTAATTATTATTGCTGGACATCGCCATATTCGACGGCGTCTGTTCTCTCCCCTCTCCTTGCTCCCCGCAGCCAGAGGAGTCCGCGAGACGCCATTCCCTCATCCCCTCCTCGTCCGCGCCCTCGACTCTCGGGATATCCGGCGTGTGTCCGAAACGAAGCAGACGTCACAGAGCGGTCTCCTTCCCCGGATTGTATCAACCGCCGCGTGATTGGCAACCGCAGGGCCCCCACAGCCTTCTTCTGTACGGGAGTCTCCGGAGACAGGCGCCTGGCCCCAGGGTCTGAGGCTGGTAGCCGCCGTATAACTCCACCCGTCCAGCTCATTGCTGCGCTTCTGGCAATCCCCCGGCCTCGCCGGCAAGGCTATTTAATTAGACGCGCTTGTTCTGGACGTCTGGAGGCCTCCACGTCAATAGACCATACATACATCTCCCCTCTCCCCCTCCTCTCCTCTCGCCCGAGCACCTTGTGGGCAGCTCGTCGGGTTCACTCGATCCCAATCCCACGTCCACACCGTCCCACATCTCTCATCATCAATCATATTATATCATATCGACCATGTCCACGAACAGACCATTTCTGGCGAACTTCCTCGCCGCCATCCGAGCGCAGTCGACATTCAAAGCATCAGCGGGATCCCAGTCGACCGGAACCACATCCTCCTCTCTCTCGTCCTCACAGATCTCATCAAGCGCTCGAACAATAGCCACCAAGGCTGGGAATTCAGGAGCAGCAACAGCCTCCTCTTCATCGTCATCGTCGTCCTCGTCCGGGGCAGCAAACACATCTTCGACCCAATCTCAGCAATCGACATCAGCAGCCGTCCAAGCAGCAGCATCAAGTCACCACTACCACCACCATTCGGCTTCCGCCTCATCGCGGCAACATTCGCACTCCCGCGCCTCTCCGCTGAGTCCGTCCGAAGCAGCATCGTCGCCCTCCTCACCACCGCTATCATCATCCTCGTCATCGACATCCTCTCCTCTTTCCCCTTCCTCCTCGTCCCACTCGACCTCCACCCCGATCCCAATCTCATACCCCAGCGACCGCCACCGCCGCGGAAGCGACAGCTCGAGCGGGTCAGGCGGCTTCCGCGACGCCCTGGGCCCGGAGAAGTGGTACATTGGCGGCCGGACGGCGGCCGGCGAGGAGCGCTTCTACCGGCTGGGGATGGTCACCAAGGGCGGAGGACGATTAGGTGAGAGGGGCAGAGTCGGGAGTGTGGACCAGTTGAGTTTGTGAAAACCGGGCTTTTGAGACGATAATGGGCGGATCGTTAATACCACACTTTGATTTTTTATTTACTTTTTTTACGGGCGTCGAATACACCAAAAGCAAAGAAAGATAAAGAGAAAGAATTCGAGATTTCTTTTTTTCCCCCTCCCTTCTCCACTGATTACCGGAATCATCGTAATAACAGCGTCTCCAGCCGCGTTGTTGTACTGATTCACTGCTCCTTGTTTTCCCCTTTTTTTTCCAATCACAGAGGATACGCAAAACGGCGGAAGGGGAGGAAAGCTGCTTTTTTTTCTGTTTGATTTTTTTTTATAATAAGCTAGGTTAGGTTAGGTAGAACTCGGGCGTGGGCTGGCTCACTGACTTGACTAAGTTGTTGTTGGACATAACACAGCACACACAATGAATAGAACAAGTTGAAAGATAAGAAAGATGAAAAGAGAAAGCACGACGTGTAGTAACACAACGCAGTAAGAAGAAGCAGAAAGAAGGGGTGAAATAAATCAATCCAACTGACGCTTTTTCTTCATTCATGAATTTTTTTAGACTATTACCTAACCTATCTTATCTAACTCTATCTGTATGTAGACGGCAGGTACCTAGGCTACTCTATACATGTGGAATTTAATGATGTGATATAATATTAAATATTATTTCATTGTTGTGGGACGAAGTTAAACCGGCGGGGTGGTCATTAGATGCGGTTGGTGAAGCAAGATCCCCCAGCTCCCGCTAGCGAGCCCTGACCTAGCCCTGAGCCCTAAATCTAATCTACACCAAGTCCCCAGGCTGAGCATTGAGAGAGGACCTATCTATCCTACCTCAGAACTTAACAGATACAGTGTTACGGATTAGGAAGGAGGTCACATGATGAATCATACATGATCCATTTCCATGATCCAACTCTATGATCCTATTCTATGATCCAGGAACCCAGGAAGACAGCATGTATATAACGACGCTCCTTTCAGACAGATTCCGACCCTCGTGGTCGGCTCACATAGCAACTTGTCACATAGACATTGCTAGTAACACAGGCTATTCTCACTATTATATTGCTCACCCCCTTGTTTCTGTAACGACAGGCCTAGATAACTAGACCTAAAGGGGTCGTTGGTTTATCTTGAAGACAAGAAACAAGGGGGTGAGCAATATAAGAGCAAGAATAGACCTGTGTTACTAGCAATGCCTATATGACAGGTTGCTATGTGAGTCGACCACGG